>Ga0209698_10002865_pt1 | contig 19227 bp, 14 predicted proteins | sample LitLauG_LLR_2012_FD_187203 | JGI IMG/M metagenome (GOLD analysis project Ga0209698, IMG submission 187203) | Freshwater sediment microbial communities from Pennsylvania, USA - Little Laurel Run_MetaG_LLR_2012 (SPAdes) (version 2) | ecosystem: Environmental > Aquatic > Freshwater > Creek >...
CGCGCTGGATTTGTTCGCGCGCGTCTTCGGGATGGCGATAGCGGTTTTGCGGCAAGGGCAAGCCGGGCGAGGAAACCGCTCCGGCCTGGGTATCGCAGACCAGGGGCAGAATGGGATGGTAAAAGGGTGAGGTCGAAATCTCGATCTGACCCTTCCTGGCCGCCTCGGCGTGCACGGGTAGAATGCGCCCCAGAAAATTGCGCTCGAGCGCGATCACCATGCGCTGGTCGTCGAGTGAAAAATTCCTCCCCTTTTGAATCAGACCGGCAACATCTTCTTCTTCGAGAAAGAACTCATCGAACCAGCCAATCTGGGAGAGCACCTGGAGATCGGTGAAGTCTTGCGGCTGAAAGAATTTTTCGGCGCGGTCGGGCGAGCCCCCCGCGCTGCGAAAGCGCTCCCACAACTCGCGATAGCGGGGATAGCGGCCGATCACATTGGCCACGTTCGCCTGAAACAGGTACTGCAGGGCAAACTTTCTTTCGTCCAGGGTCAAATCTTTGGCGGGTTTCGCCGCGACCTGCAGAAAAGGATCCTGCGCCTCGCCCGAAACATAATCCTGGATCTGCGTAATCAGGGAGGGTACGAGGTTGAAGGTCTGGTGGACTTGCGGAAACTCTTCCAGCAATTTAACCATTCCGTAGTAGTCTTTGAGGGCATGAAGACGCGTCCAGGGCATGCGGTACCGCCCGCTGACCAGATCCTTGTAGAAGGGCTGGTGCTGATGCCAAAGGACAACCACTCGCAATTGGGCCATAGCGTTACTGGTTCAACCTAATTCATCGGCAATTTTCCAGTATGGCATAGCCGGAAGCGTTATCCTTCCGAAGATTCGAATACACTAGACCCGGCACAGATCTATGAATCCGCAAACCGCAACCGACGCTTCGCACGTTCGATACGACGTCTCCCTGCTGACCTCCGAGGATTTCTACCTGTTCAACGAAGGTAGCCACTACCGGATTCACGAAAAAATGGGTGCACACCTGGTGGATTCCAAGGGAACTCAGGGCGCCGTGTTCAGCGTGTGGGCGCCCAACGCCCGCCAGGTGTCGGTGATCGGCAGCTTCAACGGGTGGAACCCGCACGCGCACCAATTGCAGCCGCGCGGCGGTTCAGGGATCTGGGAAGGCTTCATCCCCGGGGTGGGAAAGGGCACGCTCTACAAGTTCTACATTGTTTCGAACCAGCACGGGCACCGCGCAGAAAAGGCCGACCCGGTCGCGCTGTTCGCCGAGAAGCCGCCGCGCACGGCTTCGGTGGTCTGGGATCTCGAATACACCTGGAACGATGCCGACTGGTTCCAGAAGCGAGGCGCCGCCAATTCGCTGCACGCCCCGATGTCCATTTACGAAATGCACCTGGGTTCGTGGATGCGCGTGCCGGAGGAGCATAACCGCCCGTTCACCTATCGCGAGATCGCTCCGCGGCTGGCCGAATACGTGAACAAGCTTGGGTTCACGCACGTCGAACTGCTGCCCATCATGGAACACCCTTTCTACGGCTCGTGGGGTTATCAGACCACCGGCTACTTCGCTCCGACCGCCCGCTACGGCACGCCGCAGGACTTCATGTACCTGGTCGATGTCCTCCATCAGCACGGTATTGCCGTCATTCTTGACTGGGTGCCATCGCACTTCCCTTCCGATGGACACGGGCTTGCTTTCTTCGACGGCACGCACCTGTACGAACACTCGGATTCGCGGCAGGGGTTCCATCCCGACTGGAAGACGCACATCTTCAACTATGGACGGGCAGAGGTGCGCAGCTTCCTGATGTCGAGCGCCATGTTCTGGCTCGACAAGTACCACATCGATGGGCTGCGGGTGGACGCGGTCGCTTCCATGCTGTATCTCGACTACTCGCGCAACCAGGGGGAGTGGATCCCCAACAAGTACGGCGGGCGCGAGAACCTGGAAGCGATCGAGTTCCTGCGCCGCTTCAATTCAGAGTGCTACAAAGAACACGGCGACATTCAGACCTTCGCCGAGGAATCCACTTCCTACCCGATGGTCTCACGGCCCACTCATCTGGGCGGCCTGGGCTTCGGCATGAAGTGGGATATGGGGTGGATGCACGATACGCTCGAATACTTTGAGCAGGATCCGATCCATCGCCAATACCATCACAACAAGCTCACCTTCCGGATGCTTTATTCATTCCACGAAAACTTTGTCCTGCCCCTCAGCCACGACGAAGTCGTCCATGGGAAAGGATCGTTGATCGGCAAGATGCCGGGTGATGAATGGCAGAAGTTCGCCAACCTGCGCCTGCTCTATGCCTATATGTTTGCTCAGCCGGGAAAGAAATTGCTATTCATGGGCAACGAGTTCGGCCAAGTCAGCGAGTGGTCGCACGATCGCAGCCTCGACTGGAACGTGCTGCAATACCCTGTGCATGGCGGCCTGATGACCTGGGTCGAGCACCTGAACCACATGTACCACAATGAACCGGCCCTGCACTGGTTCGACAACGATCCGCGCGGCTTCGAATGGGTGGACTGCAATGATGCCCCGGCGAGCATCGTTTCCCTGCTGCGGAAGGGCAAGTCGCCCGAGGACACGGTGCTGGTGACTTGCAACTTCACGCCCGTGCCGCGCCTGGGATACCTGGTCGGTGTTCCGCATAGCGGCTACTGGCGGGAACTGCTCAACAGCGATGGGACTGCGTATGGTGGCACTGGGGTCGGCAACATGGGCGGCGCCGAGGCGATGCCCAATCCCGTTCACGGGCGCCCATACTCGCTGCGCCTGACGCTGCCGCCGCTGGGGGCGCTGTTTCTTAAGAAGTACTAGAACCGTGTGGCGCGGACATTCCTGTCCGCGACGCATACGGCACAGGTGCTGCCAACACGCGGACAGGAGTGTCCGCGCCACACTTACATTGCTAGTGCGCAGGCACGCGGACAGGAGTGTCCGCGCCACACGGGCTACGGCTTCCAAACTCCTACATGCTCCAACAGCTCATCCAGCTTCGCTTTTTTCAGGATGTCTCCTACCGTGGCGTGATCGATGTGGCGGGCGATCGGCTTCTCGCTTTCGGCGATGGCATAGGCGGTTACGGCTACGATGATTTCTCCTGCTTTAAAGTCCAGCAGATCGACTTTGTCGAGCGTGTCGCTCGATTTGTGGTGGATTTCGAAGTACTTCGACTCGTCCACCCACAGATCCAGAGACGGGATCCCGTACAAGACGAAGGGGCCATGATCGGTGTCGTAAGTGGTCTCCAGCGACAAATCGCCGCCACCCAAGTTCTGCAGCAGTCCATCGCTCCAGGGCTGCATCGCCTCTCTCAGATCCTCGCGGCCCTCGACTTTCCAGCCCTTCGGATGCCCGGCCCCGTTGTCGGTATTCAACACGGCAACACATTTGCTCAACTCGCTTTTGTGAGATTGCGTGTAGGCATAAGAGCCCAGCAAGCCCTCCTCTTCTCCGCCCCACAAGGCAAAGCGCACGCTGCGGCGCGGAGGCTTGCCGAGCGCCTTCATGGCGCGAGCCACTTCGAGCACGCTGATGGCGCCAGCGCCGTTATCCTGTGCGCCCGTGCCGAAGTCCCATGAATCCAGGTGCGCGCCGATCAGAATCCACTCGTCGGGACGTTCCCGGCCGCGAATCTCGGCAACCACGTTATTGACCTTCGTTTCGCCGGATGTTTTGTTCTCCACCGCCAACTGAATCGTCACCGGGCCGTGCTCCAGTTCGCTCTGAATCAACTTCCCATCCTCCATCCCGACCTCGACGGCCGGCAACGGAAGCATCTTTGCACCCCACAGGAAGTCATGCGCATTGAGCACATTGTTCTTCTCGCGATCCGGAGCAATGACTGCCAAGACACCCGCCTTCTGCAACTCCGGCCAGGCGGCTTCCAGCTTGGGGATTGCTTTGACATAGCCTTCGGCAAAAATCTTTGCGGTATCCAGCAAGACGATCTTTCCACTCAGCTCGTCTGCCAAAGCCTCCAACTTCTCATGGTCGACATCGGAGAGGGTGGCCACCAGCCCCTGCACACCTCCCGCCGGGGTGGATGGCGACCACCCGAGCGACGCGACGGACAGGGGCCGTGACAGGGGCGCGACCATGCGGCCGCTGGCCGATCCACGCTCCCAGCCGGCTGGAATCGTGAACGGATCCAGGCGCACGTTCTCGATGCCATAGCTGCGGAATTTCGCTGCCGCCCACTCGGTGGCGCTTACGTAGGCTGGCGTGCCCGTCACCCGTCCGCCGACTCCATCGGTCAACTCGCGCAAGGTTGCCAGCGACGGCCCGGTGTAAATGGATCCTGCCAGTTGGTCGGTGACTGGTTTCAGATCTGAGGGTTGCTGCGACCAGGCTGCGACCGGGACTACCAACCCCAGCAAACCAACAAGCGCACGACGCAAAATCATCTGACCTCCGTGTTTGTTTCTGGCTGCGTGACTTCTACTGGTGCAATGTTGAGAAACCAGCGATCAAATTTGCCCGCTGCGGCGAGGGCGGGACGCCCTCGCGACAGCCGGCAGGATGCCGGCGCCACGGTTGAGACGCTACGTTCCGAGAACTTGCGAATTGGGCATTGTCTACGGAACTCGCTTGCAATGCAAACGCGCCCTCGCTGGCCGCGTGCTAGACTCGCATTGATTCTGCGATATCCACGAATGCGCATTCTGACCCGGTACATTCTGGGCGAAGTCGTCTCCCACGCCCTGATCGGCGCGGCGGTACTCACGTTTCTTCTTTTCACCCGCGACCTGGGACACATCCTGGAACTGGTGGTCCGGAACAGCGCGCCGCTGCCGAGCATCGCGGAAATCTTCTTCTACACGGTTCCGGTCGCGCTGACTTACACAATTCCCATGGGTGTGCTGGTCGGCATACTGATCGGGCTGAGCCGCCTGGCGGCGGACAGCGAAATCACCGCCATGCGCGCCAGCGGCCTCGGGGTCTGGACGTTCCTGCGCATCGTTTCCATCTTTGTCGTCGTGGCGTGGCTGCTCGCTCTTGGCAACAGCGTGTACCTGGCGCCTCGCTCCATGGCCGCTCTCGGACAACTGCAAAACCGGCTCAAAGGCGCCCAAGCCTCGTTTGAAGTGCAGCCGCGGGTTTTCTATGAAGGCTTTCCCAAGTCCGTTCTTTACGTGCAGGATGTGAAGGCTGCATCCGGTGGTGCGATCTGGAAGGGGGTATTTCTGGCTGATTTGAGCGACCCGCTCTCGCCCCGCATCAGCCTGGCACGCGAGGGACTGCTGGTCAGCCAGGACCCCGACACGCTCGACCTGCACCTCACGAATGGGTCGACCCACGAAGCCGATCCCAAGAATCCCGACCGCTACCAGATCTCGACTTTCCAGACCACCGACATCCCCATCCAGATTCCCGCGGCTCAAAATACCCAAGGACAGGAACCGGTATTGATGGGGGAGATGCCGGTCTCAGACTTACTGCGGGCAGCGCGCACGGGGGACCCGGTCACTCGGCGGTGGACGTGGATCGAATTTCACCGCCGGTTCGCCTTGCCGACGGCTTGTGTCGTATTGGCATTCGTGGGGATTCCACTCGGCTTGTCTTCCAAACGTGGCGGCAAGTCGAGCGGCATTGTGATCGCGATTCTGCTGGTCTTCCTCTACTATTCGATTTCGCTGATCGGCGTCTCGCTGGCGCGTCAAGGGCGGCTCTCTCCCGCCTCCGGTGTCTGGCTGGCCGACGCCGCGTTCCTGATCGGCGGGGTATTCCTGCTTTGGCGATCGGAACGGCGCCCCATTGAAATCGCATCGATCCGATCCTGGTTCAAGCCGGCGATTCCCGGGTCGGCACCGTTGCAGTCCGCGGCGAACGGCGCCTCCACGCGCGCGGCTGTTCGGGGAACGGCGGCGGACCGTCTTTCCCGGCGCTGGCGCCTGTTCAATCTCCGCTTCCCCACGATCCTGGATGACTACGTCCTGCGCGATTTCGCCGTTTACCTCACGATGATCGCGGGAACGTTCGTGATGCTGCTGCTGGTCTTCACCCTGTTTGAGCTGCTCGGAGATATCCTGCGCAACGGAGTGTCGGCGCTGACCGTGGGAGAGTATCTGCTGAATGTAACACCCTACTTCCTATACTTCCCGATTGCTCCGCTGAGCATGTTGCTGGCGGTGCTGGTGACGTTCGGACTCCTGCAGCGCTCCAACGAAATCACCGCCATCAAGGCCACCGGCATCAGCATGTATCGCATCATTGTGCCGGTGCTGATTGCGGCGAGCCTGGTCGCCGGAGCTCTGTTTCTCTCGGACCAGCTCTATCTGCCTTACACGAACAAGCGCCAGGATGCATTGCGGAATCGCATTAAGGGCAAGCCCGCACAAACCTATCTGCGTCCCGATCGCAAGTGGATCTTCGGCCAGAACTCGGACATTTACTATTATCAATTCTTCGACCCGGACCGCGACGTCTTTGGGGGCGTCTCTGTCTTCCGCTTCGATCCGCGCACGTTCCAGATCACCAGCCGCATCAGCGCGGAACGCGCGCACTGGTCCGATTCCCTGGGCCGATGGGTCTACGAGCAGGGTTGGGAACGGAGCCTGGGGGGATCCACCATTCAGAGCTACCGGCAATTTGACGTGGCTACCTTTCCGGAATTAACCGAGGCGCCCGCTTATTTCAAGAAGGAAATCAAGCAATCGTCGGAAATGAGTTACGAGGAACTGCGCCGCTACATTCACGATCTCGAGCAGAGCGGCTTCGATGTGGTGCGGCTGCGGGTGCAGTTGCAGAAGAAGATTGCCTACCCGCTGATCACGCTGGTCATGGCCATCCTGGCCGTTCCCTTCGCGCTCTCCGCCGGGAAGCGGGGCGCGATTGCCGGGGTGGCAACCGCGATCGGGATCGGCGTTGTCTACTGGACGATTGCGGGCCTGTTCGAGGCCATGGGCAACCTGAGCCAACTTCCACCCGCGGTGGCGGCCTGGTCGCCTGATATCGTTTTCGGTTTCATCGGAGGGTACTTGATCCTCCGCATGCCGACGTAAGGACCTATACGGTGGAGGAACGGGCGCCGCGCCCGTTCGGCCGGGCGGGGACGCCCGGCTCTCCATCTGCAGCGAGCAGCTACCTCGATACCAGGCCGGCGGGCTGCGCGTTATTGGTGACCACCGTGATCGGAGAGCTCATCGAGCCGGTGATGGTATCCAGGTTAAAACTCGAGATGTTGCTGGACCCGTTGTTGGAGACGAACAGAAATTTTCCGGTCGAATGCATGGCCAGAGCAACGGGCTGGCTGCCGGTGCCCATGTTGGCTGGGCTCAAGGGGCTGAGCGTGCCCTGGCTAGCGTTGATTCTGAAGCCGAACACCTGGCTGGAATTCTCGCTCGCGACGTAGAGGAACTGGCTTAACGGGTCGACGACCATGGCGACGGGAACGGACCCGGCGTTGGCGGGCGAGCCGACCGGGAGCACCCTGAAGTTGGTGACGTCCTGTGCGGTACAGCTGGCGCTTGGAGTCGTACAAACCTGGTAGGAACTTATGCTGTTGGTGGCCGCGCTGGACACGAATACGAACAAACCCCCGGTGCCGCCGATGGGGGAGGTGGTCACTGCCAGCACAGCGCTCGGATTTCCCGGGGTGGTGTAGGGCAATCCGGTATTGGGATCAGTGTATTCGGTCAAGTTGCCGGATGCATCGACGCTGTACTCGCTGAGCGTATTGTCGTCGTTCCTCCCGGTCACCAGGTCCGTGTGGCTGGTCAAATACAGCAACAGAGTGCTATTGGGGCCGGCGATCGCGGCAACTCCTGTGGGCGCCCTCGATAGAGATCTTTGCGAGGCGGGCGACAGGGTTGTCGATCCGGGTTGCATGGTGAAAACGTAGAGCTGCGGACAGCCCGCTGGCACCGGCGGGGCGTTGCACGTGGTGGGCGCCGGGGTGATCCCCTGGGTGATAACGAACAAGAACTTGCCCGCCGCGTCGCGCGCCATCGCAACGGCCAGGTCACCGGCGATGAAGGCGCCTGCCGGAGTCACGTCTGCTCCGGTGGCCAGGCTGCCGTCTGAATTCACCTTGTAGCCATAGATCGAAGGGGCCACGGGAGTGCCGGCTGGGGGCGGGTTGAAGGTGCCCTGATTGAGGACCAGAGCAGTGGCACCGGTGGGGTCGAGAATGATATCCAAAGGGAATCCGCAGGACGTGTTGGCACAAGTGCTGGCGTTGGAATTGATCAACGACAGGTTCCCGCTGCTCAGGCTGATCGAATAGGAACTGATGTCACTGGCACCCTGAATGAGCACGTACAGCAGTCCCGACGACCGGTTCACGGTGCTGCCACAGTTGAGCAGGAAAAAACTCAGGCCGCACAGGGCCACGAACGCTACCACTCCACGTATTTTCTTCGACATCTGTTCTCCCAAGGGGATTCCCGATCGACTTGTGATCCACCGGTCGGGGTGGACAGCCGCTTCCCGTCCACAGGCCATCTGCCGCCTGCCGTCACGGAGACCGAAGCTCTTGGCTGAAATATACTTGTGTATCAGGAATGAGCGGGAATCGCAAACCCGGAAACGGCCGGAATCCGGATTTCGACCTCTAATCCGCCCTCAGGCCGATTAGATGCTCGGAGTTGGCCGCCATGCAGCCTGACCGCCCGGTCAGCGATCGATAATCCTAACCCGGCTCCACCGGTCTGGCGGTTGCGCGCGTCGTCCAGGCGGTAAAAGGGCTGGAAAATCTTTTCGAGAGCTTCGTTGGGCACCCCGGGGCCGGAGTCCAGCACGCGGATCACAACTTCTTCTCCCCTGGGGGTTGACTGGCGCTCCAGGCGCACCTCCACCACCGTACCATCGGCCGTGTAGCGGGTGGCGTTGCGGACGATGTTCTCGACCGCACTGCGCAAAAGTTCCGAATCGGCCTCCACCAGGAATTCGTCGGCAGGATTGGCCGTCACCCGGCAGCCCCGGCCCGAGGTTTCGTATTCGGCATCGCGAGCCACGTGCTCTACCAACTCGCGCAGCGAAAGCTTCGTTTTGTGGATGCCGTCGGTGCCCGATTCCAGCCGCGAGATCGTCAGCAGGCGCTGGATCAGCTGGTTCAGCCGGTCCGCCTCGAGTTGGATCCGGTTCAACGAAGCCTCGATCTCGGGCGCCGCTTTCTGTTGTGCTAACCCCAGAGCCACGCTGAGTCGGGCCAGGGGGGAGCGGAGTTCGTGCGAAACGTCCTTGAGGAGCCGGGACTGCGACTCCACCAGGCCTTCAATGCGTTCGGCCATGCGGTCGAAATCGCGCATTAACTCGGCCAGTTCGTCGCGCCGCCCGCGCAAGGGCGCCCCCGCGCGTGCCGTCAAGTCCCCGGCAGCCAGATTCTGCGCCGCCGCTCGAAGACGCGCAACCGGGCTGGTCATGGACCAGGCGAGCAGGTAGCAAACCAATCCCGACGAAAGAACTGCGATGAAGATTCCCAGGCCCGGGATGTCGTGAGGCCCGAAGAAAGCCGTGCGTCCAGGTGGAAGTTCCAGCACCAGGGTGTATCGCTTCCCATCGAGCGTCAGGGCCTGCCGGGAAATCCGGGGAGGCAGCAGACTCTCGATCCATCCACGATGACGCGGAGCGCCCCCGCGCCGTATTTCCTCAACCCAGGGCGGGGGCATCCGCCCCGCCAGCTCGCGGCCGGTCGGATCGAAAACGAATGCCCTCAGGGCCTGGGTCCGATGCAGTTCCTCCGCGTATTCGAATGCGCCGTGCTCGCCGCCATTCTGATACGCATTCACCATTTCCGCCAGGATTTGCGGGGCCGTGTTCTCGACGGTATGGCGAGCGGGACGGATGGCAATCGTGACCAGAATGGCCAGCACCACAAACAATGCTTGCGCGGCCCAGAATGAGAGAAAAATCCTGAGGAAGAGGCTTTTCATTTCCGCGCCTTCGACGGCCGCGCGAACATGTAACCTACCCCGCGAATGGTCTTGATGTGATCGCCGTTTTCGTCGGAGTCGCCCAGCTTCCGGCGCACCTTGCTGACGTGCATATCGATGCTGCGGTCAAAGGGCATAAACTTCCGGCTGAGCACGGCATTCACCAGCCGTTCCCGGGTGACGACCCGCCCCGCTTCGCGCAGCAACACCTCGAGCAAATTGAACTCCACCGACGTGAGTTCAACCGGCTGACCGGCCCGGTGGACGGTGCGCGTGGCCGGATCCAGCTCCACGTCTCCCACGCTCAAGATTTCCGGAACAGAATCGGCGGATTTGGCGGGCTTGGCCCGGCGCAAGATCGCCCGAATCCGCGCGACCAACTCGCGCGGGTTGAAGGGCTTGGGAAGATAATCGTCGGCCCCGATTTCGAGACCCACGATCCGGTCCACATCTTCTCCGCGCGCGGTCAGCAGCAGGACGGGAACCTTGGACACGCTGCGAATGCGGCGCAGCACCTCGAAGCCATTCATCCCCGGAAGCATGACGTCGAGCACGACCAGGGCGTATTCGTTCGTCAAGGCCTGCTGCAGGCCCGCCTCGCCATCATGGACGGCCTTCAATGTGAAGCCTTCGGCGGTCAGGTACTCCTGCACCAGCCCGCAGAGTTCCACGTCGTCATCGACTACCAGTACATGATCCATGCGTCTAGTCATTGTTCTAGCACCCAGTCCGCGTGTTCGCGGTAAAGATTTGTGATTGCTGGAAGAGCTTCGAGCTACGAGCTACGAGCTTCGAGCAATCCGATTCAGGGGGTTGCGCGCTCGCGGCTCGTGGCTCGAAGCTCGCAGCTGCCTTTACAAAACTTTACCGCGCTTGACCGACTCTTTACCGCATCTTTTGCTGGAAAGTGTTCTTATGAGCACGGTGACCCGGGACTGCCCCCGCACCGCAGGAGGAAACCATGGTATCGACCCGAACAAAAGTTCTGATCATCGGCGCCGCCGTGATCCTGGCAGTTGCCGCGTTCGCGCAAGGCATGCGCGGTCACGGTGGACGGGGCGGCTTCGAGCACATGCTGGGGTTCTACGCTGATTATCTTGATCTCAGCAGCGCACAGCAGGACCAGATCAAAGCCATCTGGCAGAAAGAAAAGCCCACTCTCGCCCCGCTGATGCAGCAGACGAAGCAGTTCCACGGCCAGATGAATCAGCTAGCACAGAGCGGAACGTTTGATGAAGCGAAGGTGCGCGCGCTCGCGACTCAGCAATCGCAGACCATGATCGAGCTCGCCGTCCAGCACGCCCGCATCCAGTCGGAAATGATGCAAGTCCTGACCCCCGACCAGAAAACGAAGTTCGCCCAATTTCAGGCCAAGCGCGAACAGCGCATGCAGCAACATATGCAGCACATGAAGGCAGCGCCGGAACCGCCGTCCGAATAGGCCAAGCTTGTACGTCTCTCTCCTACCCGGGCGCGGACTGGAACCCCAAATTTCAGTTTTCGCCCGGCTTTTTTAAACCGGAGTCCCCATGGAACGCGCTGACCTGCTCTACTCGGGACTGATGTTCGCTGCCGGGGGCATGCTGGTCCTGTGGACCGCCGTCCTGCTCACGGCCGCCTTCCTGGTCCTGGTTCCGTCCAGAGAATCCGCACCGAGCGCTGCTACAATCTCATCTACAACAGTGCATGGTGCCGAAGAGCCTACGTCCCCTGGTTCCCTATCTGAAGCGCTACCGCAGCGGTCTTCTCTGGGGCGGCCTGTGCGTCCTTCTCACCAATGGCATCGCGGTACAGTTCCCGCAGGTTCTGCGGCACGCCACCAATGATCTCCACCAAGCAGGCATCACCGACCAGAAGTTATTGAGGCTTGTATTAAAGTATGCACTTCTGGTTGTCGCCGTGTTTGTGGCCAAAGGCATTTTCCAGTTTCTGACCCGCTGGATCGTGATTGGCATCTCGCGCGACATTGAGTTCGACCTACGCAACGACCTCTTCGCTCATCTGGAGCGCCTTTCCTATTCGTACTACCAGCGCAACCGGACGGGCGACATCATGGCCAAGGCCACCAACGACTTGAACGCTGTGCGCAACTTGCTGGGGCCAGCGATCATGTACTCGGCCAATACCATCGTTTTCACTGCGCTCGCCGTGAGCTACATGTTCAAGATCAGCCCCAAGCTCACCCTGTACGCATTTCTCCCTCTGCCCATCGCCAGCATCGTCATCCAGTATTTCGGCCGCCAGATTCACGAGCGCTTCGAACGCATCCAGGCTATGTTTTCCGACATCTCGGCGCGGGCGCAGGAAAACTTCTCAGGGGCGCGCGTCATCCGCGCCTACGTGCAGGAGCAAGCTGAGATTGCCGCCTTCGAGGCCGCGAACCAGGAATACATCCGCCGCAGCCTGGGACTGGTCCGCCTGATGGGCATGCTGTGGCCGACGCTCGAGCTCATGCTGGGGATTGCGATCGTCATCGTGCTCTGGCTCGGCGGACGCCAGGTGCTGCTGGGCCGGATGGATGTGGGCGACTTCGTGGCCTTCAACACGTACATGGCGCAACTGATGTGGCCGGTCATTGCTCTCGGATGGGTGATCAACATTTTCCAGCGTGGCACTGCTTCCATGGGGCGGATCAATCAGATCCTGACCGAGCAACCCGAAATCGCCGACGCGGTCGAGGGAGCGACGGGCGTCTCGCCCGTCCTGCCGGGCGAGGACGCCCGGCTCTCGACTGGCGACATTCAGGGCGAAATCGAATTCCGCAATCTTAATTTCGACTACAACGGCGTGGCCGTTCTGAACGACATCAACTTGCGCATTCCCGCCGGATCGAGCCTGGCGATTGTCGGCCCGACCGGCTCCGGCAAGACGACGCTCGTTAACCTGATCCCCCGCATCTACGACGCCGCACCGGGAGCTGTCCTGATCGACGGCAAGCCCATTCGTGAGTTCCCCCTCGACAGCTTGCGCCGCAAGATCGGCTTCGTCCCGCAAGAGACTTTTCTGTTCAGCGAAACGATCCGCGAAAACATCGCCTTCGGCAAACACGACGCCCATCTTCCCGAAGTGCAGGCCGCGGCTGAAGCCGCCAACATCGCCCACGACATTGAGAGTTTTCCCGAGAGCTACGGCACAACGGTCGGTGAGCGCGGCATTACTCTCTCTGGCGGGCAAAAGCAGCGCACCGCCATTGCGCGCGCACTGCTGCGCAGCCCGCGCATCTTGATCCTCGACGACGCACTCTCCAGTGTCGACACCCACACCGAAGACAAGATCCTCAACCACCTCCGTGAAGTCATGCGGGGGCGCACCACCATCTTCATTTCTCACCGCGTCTCCACCGTGCGCAATGCCGACCGTATTGCTGTCCTTCACCATGGACAGATCGTAGAACTCGGCACCCACGACGAACTGATCGCCCGCAACGGCTACTACACCGATCTCTACAACAAGCAGTTACTTGAAGAAGAATTGGCCGAAGTGTAGGAGCCCGCCGCCTGGCGCATACATCTCCGACACTGGCCACGGCATCCCTAGTAATATTGTTCACCAAACGGGCCATCTACTGGTCGGGAGAAAAACCAATGCAAGCAAGAGTGGGGCAGTTTCTGCTGTGTGCGGGAATGGTAGTGCTTCCCCTGTTGATCTCTGAGCCATCGCGGGCTCAGGCCGCTGATGCCACGGTGTCGGGCACGGTCACGGGCCCTTCGGGAGCAGTCGTGCCCAATGCGAAGATCTCCGTCAAGAATTTGAACACCCGCCAATCGACCGCCACGCAAACCGATGCGGCCGGACTCTACCGGGTGCCGAACCTCATGCCGGGCGAATACGAGGTCTCCATCTCAGCGGATGGCTTCGCGACGAAAGTAGCCAAGGCGACGCTCACGGGAGGGGCCACTCTGACCATGGACGCTGCCTTAGCCGCCCCGCAGGCCGAACCGCAAGTCCCGTCCGGCAACCTGCCTAATGCCCCGTCGAGCAGTAAGACGGCGCCTTCGCTTCAGGACTTGGGCTTCCCTGCCGAGCAGGCCCAGGGCAATGCCAGGGAACAGGCGTTGCTTGATAAACGGACGCACATGCTGAAGATCCATCAACGCCTGGGATTGCTCGCGGCCGCTCCGTTAATCGCGACGGTTGCCACCTCCCTCAATGCGGGTGGGAAGAGCACCAGCAACACTGACCGCACTGTGCATATGGTTCTGGGCGCAGTTTCGTCGGATTTGTACTTTACAAGCGCGTACTATGCCATCCGCGCACCCCGGGTGCAGGGAACCCCAACTCGCGGACCCATTCGTTTCCACAAGGCCATGGCCTGGATTCATGGGCCGGGTATGATTTTGACACCCATCCTGGGAGCCATGGCTTACTCGCAAAAGAACAACGGCGAAAAGGTGCACGGGATTGCAGCCGCGCACGGACCGGTCGCCATTGTGACGGCGGGGGCGTTTGGGGCCGCTCTTTTGTCAGTCTCGCTTAAATTCTAGGGATTCGTATGAAGGCGAAAATCCTAAGCGTCGTCTTCCCTTTCCTGCTGGCTCTTCCGCAACTGGCCACGGCGGCGGATAGTCAGTGGGCACTTGCGCAATCGACTCTCACCTATCATGCCTCACACCCTCTGCATCATTCCGACGGCGTCAGCCATGCCGCCCGAGGCAAGGGTGTCTGCCACGAGGGACAATGCGATTTTCTGATTGCGGTACCGGTGAAGTCGTTTGATTCGGGAGACAGCAACCGCGACCTTCACATGATCCAGGTCACGCGCGGCGCGGAGTTTCCCATGGTCGCGGTGCGGACCCGGCTGCCCGAAGCTGCCTCCACATCGGCAAGCATCCAGGTGGATCTGGAGGTTGAGTTCGCAGGCCATACGGCCCAGTACAAGCAAATTACCTTTCAACTAGTGACACAAGGAAACGAGAAGAGGATTTCGGGAACTATTCCCGCGACGCTCACCGACTTCAAGATTGACCCGCCCACGCTATTAACAATACCAATCAAGAACGAAATTCCGGTACGCGTGGAAATGACCTGGCGTCCGCAGTAACGCATCTCTGAAGAACCGTGGTGTCCACGCATTGCGCTTTTTGCGATGAGGAGGACTCACCACGACTACTTGCTTCGATCCCGCGCTTTCTCCGCAATGGATGAGGCTGCGTCGAGCATCTTGTCAATGCGACGGACACGTGATTCGGGCGTTCGATATCCGAAGATGCCCAACAGGTGGCCGCGGCGCTGGGCGATGGACATGCGCTCCCAGCCCTCCCGAGCGACCGGGTTGCGCGCAAGCGCGAGTTGCAGGATGGGTGGGAGTTCGCGTTCGGCGTCCATGGTGGCGAGCATACGTTCCGCAATCTGTTCGGCGCGGCGAACACGAGCCGCGGGACTCTTGGGTTCACTCACCCATTTGGCGATGTCGTTGCGCGTGGAATGATTCAACCGGTCGAACCAGCGCCGGAGAGCGCGTTCTTCGGCCAGGATACGGCTGAATTCTGTCGGGATCGTGACCACTCGCTTTTCCGTGTCAGCTTCGATCTGGAAACGGGCGACCGTCCCGGCAACCGCGCGGGCTCCCTTCTGCATGCGCTTGTTGACGAGCAGGATGTGCCCGCCCTGGCCGGTGGGAAAGAGAGACGTCCGAAACGCAAAGCCGTTGATTTCACCTTTGATCCGGAGCTGGCCGCGGCTTCCCCAGACCTTGGCGACATCGAAAGGAATGTGGATGATGGTCCAGTTCAGGCGAGACTTCATGCGCTCCAGCGTCGCTTGAAACAACTTGACGGCAGGCTGAGTGTGGTTGGCTTTGGACTTTGGCATCTTCTTCCCGTAAGACGAAGGGGATTTTAATATGGAATTGCCCGGACGGATGGTTCGGGAATCGAACGAAATGCCCGCCAACAAGGTAAACTCGAAGGAGCCCAACCTCCGGAGAACGACCGTGATCTGCCCGAAATGCGGCGAGGACAACGCGAGTAATTTTCGCTTTTGTGGGATGTGCGGAGCGGTGCTTGAGAAGGGGATGCCGCCAGGCGCGCCCAAAGCTGAGACGGTGCGGGACGGAGGGATTCCCGTGGCATTGACCATTCCCGCCAATCCGCCCAAGGCCACTGCCGAGAAGCGCGTCGAGCCGATCAGCGGGCCATCCATGCTGGGAATAGGGGCACCGACGTTGGATTCGCTGAGGGAGAAAGCATTCTCGGGCGCGGACCCGTTCTTTGAGCCGGAAGAGCCGAAGACGAATGGCCGGAAGATTCTGCTGCTGGTTTTGCTGGCTGCTCTGAGCGCAGCCATCTGGTGGACGTACACGAACTATGCCGCCATCGGCGAAGACCAAAAACAGCCCGCAGCGGCCCCGCGAGCGGGAGTGAGCGAGGTTCCAGCGGAAAAGCCGGTAGCGCAACCGCCGGCGCCCGAAATCAAGAACGCAGATGCCCAGAAGCCAGGTCCTTCGCCCTCCGCAGAAGCGTCCACAGCAGCGGCGGTCGAGAAGCCGCTGGCCAAGGCCAGTGTTCCGGCGAGCAATCCTGGAGTGGCTCCTCTGGTCGCGGCAACAAAGCCGCGCGTCCCTGAGAAAACAGACAAGGCTGCATCCAAGGCGAAGCCTGCTCAGCACGCGGCGGTTTCTCCAGCACCCAAACCGGCGCTTACGGTGACGGCCTCCAGCACCGGCGATGCCGCTTTCCGCAAGGGCGAGGCATATCTCTATGGGCGCGGCGTACCGGAGAATTGTGACGAGGCGGTCAAGTATCTGAAGGAGGCATCCGCGAAGTCGCATGCGCGGGCGCGGAGCACGTTCGGAACGATGTATGCCACCGGTCACTGTGTGCCGCGCGATCTGCCGACCGCGTACTCATGGTTTGCACAGGCACTGCGAGTGGATCCGAATAATCAGATCCTGGAGAAGGACCTGAGCGCGGTGTGGAACCAGATGACTCCGCCCGAGCGGCAACTGGCGACGAAGAAGCAGTAGTTCGGAGCTCGGAGTTTGTAGTTTGCGGTTCGCGAAACACGAGCTACGAACTACGAACTACTGAGGTTCAACGCTTTCTTCAGCGTGCCGCGTTCCTTCTGGATTTTTTCCTGCAGCAACGTGATCGCGTAGATGAGCTGCTCGGGACGCGGCGGGCAGCCAGGAACATAGATGTCGACCGGGATCACCTGGTTCACGCTCTGGACGAGCGCGTAGTTGTTGAACACGCCCCCGGATGTTGCGCAGGCTCCCATCGAGATCACCCACTTCGGTTCCGGCATCTGCTCCCAGAGCTGGCGGATGACGGGCGCCATTTTGTTCGAGACGCGGCCCGCGATGATCATCAGGTCGGACTGGCGCGGCGAGGGACGAAAGACTTCGGCGCCGAAACGGGCAATATCGAACCGCGACGCGCCCATGGACATCATCTCGATCGCGCAGCAGGCCAAGCCAAAGGTCATGGGCCAGATGGAATTCTTGCGCATCCAGTTGACGGCCGAGTCGAGCGTGGTCACCAGGACCCCTTCCGGGGCTGCGTTGCCGAAGGTCAATTCCTTGACGACCTTCTTGCCGTTTTCGATGTCAACGTAGGGGCCAAAGGTGAGGTCTTGCGCCATGGGTCTATTTTAACCGCAGAGAGCGCCGAGTGCGCAGAGGAAAGGATCGCTTCACGGGAGTGCGATTTCATTTGTTGCCTGGCAAGCGTGAAATCGACTGTCTGCGACAACGAGATTTGCATCCGACGAGCGCGAGACCCTGATGGAAAGAGGTTGAATGCGGTGCGCCCGCCTTGATCTCACCAAACTCTCACCTGCGATCCCGCCCCGCAGGCAGGTGGTTACCTTGGTTGCACGTAAAGAAACGACCGTGATCTGGTGGCGATGCCTTTCCATGATTCATCATCGACCAGATATGCCGTTCTTCAGGGATGGATTGCGAGGCTTGAACCAATGTGGACTAGAGTCAGCACTTTCGTAATTGCGGCAGCGTTAGCGTATCCGGCCATCAGTGTTGCTCAAAGACAACCCAGGAGGAGTGCCCCCGCAAATTTCAGTATCACCGCCATCGACACTAACACGACCACCGGCGACGTCTACAATGTGACGGGGACATTTTCAACCGCCGGACCTCTGAAACCCGGAGTAACAATCACAAGTTGGAACATTTCGGCCGGCCCGCACAATTTCAGCAATCTCGAAAGCCCGTGGTCAAATGGCAAAGTGTTCCTCGCGGTCTCGAGCAACAATACGGTCTCGGGTGACACTTACCCCAACCTTGGCAAATCCAACTGTATGGCGCGGCCTGATAACCTCAGGATTCAATTTTTCAACTATCTCACCGGATATTTTTTCACCGCATACGTGGCCGTGGGTAAGCTGACTGGTCCCGGTGCGCAGGCTGATCTTTCCTTAACCGAAAATTGCCTTTACTTCGGCGGGCAGGCACTCTACTCAGTCAGAAGATCGGGTTTGGACGCTATCATCCAAAGGCCCGCTCCGCCCGATCCCGGTTGGGATCACTCCAATTTCACGACCGTTACCGCCTGCATGCTGTACGAGTCCGGCAGCGAGGCGTGCGGATTTGGCCACAACGCGGCCCGTAATGAGCAGGACGGCAACTACGCCGAGGGCACGATCGTGCAGTTCTGAGCCAGAGCGATGCTGAGGGGCTTGGGCAAGGTCGTCAGGAGAATTTGACGGCGACCGGAGCGGCCGAGTTCGATGTCCTCGAAGGTAATTTGGCGCGTTGTCCAGCAGAGTCTCAGCCATTCGAGCACCCCCCTCAATTAAGACCACTAATATGTTGGTACTTCGCGATTGCATTAAGATCGCAGCGTTTGCGCGGTCAAATATCCTATGGGTTCATCACGATCTTGCCGAACATCTGGCTGCGCTCCATGTATTCGTGGGCGGCGCGGATTTCTTTCAGCGGGAAAATGTGATCGATCACGGGCTTGAGGCGTCCGGCGAAGACGTGGCTGAGGACTTCGTGGAGTTCGCTCATCGTTCCCATGTAGGAGCCCAGCAGGGCCAGTTGTCTTGAAAACAGGAAGCGCAGATCGAGATTAACTTGCGGTCCCGTGGTAGCGCCGCAGGTTACGAGCGCGCCTCCGGCTTTCAGTGACTTCACACTCTCTTCCCAGGTCGCGACGCCCACGTGCTCGACGACTATATCCGCGCCTTCGAAGTTGGTGATCTTGCGGACCTCCTGCGCAATCTTCTGCTGGTAGTGGTTGATGACAAAGTCGGCGCCCAGTTCGCGGGCGCGCTCCATCTTGCGCTCGTCGCCGGCGGTGGCAATGACGCGGGCATGGAAGAGCCGGGCGATCTGGATGGCTGCGATGCCGACGCCCGAGTTCGCGCCCAACACCAGCACGGTCTGACCCGGGCGGATGGCGGCGCGTCCGACC
>Ga0209698_10002866_pt1 | contig 19226 bp, 16 predicted proteins | sample LitLauG_LLR_2012_FD_187203 | JGI IMG/M metagenome (GOLD analysis project Ga0209698, IMG submission 187203) | Freshwater sediment microbial communities from Pennsylvania, USA - Little Laurel Run_MetaG_LLR_2012 (SPAdes) (version 2) | ecosystem: Environmental > Aquatic > Freshwater > Creek >...
AGCCAAAACCGTGTTGGCTGACTGCCGAATATCGGTTGCCGAGATATCGGGGCTCGGGCCATAGCTTGCCGGACGATCGACCAAAGGCTTCGGCTTCGGGACCTTGCCTTCTCGCGAAAGCTGCGCATAGAGCAGGACGCGCTCCGAAGGCGGCCTTATTGACTGCGCCAACATGGGCGGGGCAGCGTCGGCTCGCCGTGCATCGAGCCAATCTAGCAGCCGATCCGCGCTGTCGTGCCGGGGCGTTGGTCCGCACCAATCAACGATTTTATCGACAGGCGGCTCGCCGGCACGCCCGGGTCTGACGACATATCGGCCGTCGCAAACGCCGATGCGGGGCGGCACTTGCGTGGAGACGAAGAGGTCGGAGGCTGGCTTCAGGCCCCTCCAAAATTCGATCCAGGGGAGCTTTTCGTGTTTGGTGAGGTTGCCGAGCGTCATATGGAACGGAAAAATGTGAACTTGCACACGTTGTTGACCTGCGGCGAATGCCGCCACTATCAGATCGAAAATCTCATCGATGACGGGGTCGGTCATCGCGTAGCAGCCGATCGAAGAGCAGGCCCCGTGAATAAGAATCCCCGATCCGGTCCGACCCAAAGCGCGGTCGAAGGCATTGGGGTAGTTGATATTGAAAGCACGGAACCAGTGGCCCTGCCAGAGCAGTTGATCTTGCCCAAATGAATAGAAGCCCTCGGGACTTTGTCGGTCGCCCTCCACCAGTTTTGGTCCGAGCTCACCCCGCCAGCGGCATATCGGATAGGTTGCAAAGCGGCGGAACCGGTCGCCAGACTGCATCCAGAGCTCTAGCTCAGACTCCTCCTTGAATATTCGGATGAGGACAGCAGCGCCACGGGCCAAACCAAGCGCCTTAAGTCGCTTATCAAGATTGCTCGTTCGTGCCGACGATGTTGGCGACTGGGCTTCGTTGAGCGCCGTAGCTGGTGAATCGCCCGCGCCAGTGTCGGCGAAAACGGGCAGTGGCCAAAATGCAATCAGCAAGAACAACAACGTCAGCGAAAGCCAAGTCAGAGCCCAGCCACGACGTGTGCCTTCCCTTGACTTAGGCGGGCCGCCGAGAGAGCGCATCAGCCAATCCTAGTACAAACCCGAAAAGCACAGCGAGATCGACATCGAAGTCCGTTGAAGAAGACGAAACATTGTCTGCAGAACCCCAGGTGCGCCCACCCTGGAGCAATTATTTTGATCCCCGGAGCGGAAAAACTCTAGCATGATCAATCCCAAAGTACCAATGGGCAACATCCGAAGGCCTCGCGCAGGAGTTTGCAACGACATGATGCAAATTGGCACCACAGGCAGCTCGAACTCGTAGCCTTGCACAAGCCCTACGTTGCGTTCCGGTTGCGATTCCGCCCTAGGCCACTATATCGATGCTTTGTGCAGCGATGGATCTCGGCCTGTTTCCCGAGTACGCGGCGGGTTAACTTTGTTCCAAGACTTTTCACCGTGTGCTCAAGTGACCGGGAATGCTTTCGTTTCCCGATACTCGTGGCTGCGGAATCCAATTCGATCTCGGCAAAAGTGCAGGCAGGTTCTCGCCCGATATGCTTCCAGATGCGGACAACGACCTCGGTAATGATGGCATGGATGGCCTGATCGTTCCCTATGGCGTCAAGGTCCCGCCACCCGAGCTTGGGCGTGCCAGGCGTTGGCGGCAGACGGCTCGCTTATTGAGCCCGCTGCTAGCGGTGGCGGTTCTCGGAGCCGCGGTCTGGATGCTGATGCACATCCATCAGCGCATCAAGGTTGCGGACGTTGTGGACGCATTGAGCGCAACCAGCATGCTTAGCGTGCTGGGGGCGATGGTGTTAGTATCGATCAGTTATCTATGCCTGATCGGCTATGATCTGCTCGCCTTGAACCATTTGGGCAAGCGGCTACCGCTGCTCGCGGTGGCTGTCGGCGGCTTTGTATCGTTTGCGCTCGCCAATACCTTGGGGTTTGTTCTGCTCACGGCAGGCTCGGTGCGGTACCGGCTCTATCGGCCGGCGGCAGTCACCGCCGCAGACGTTGCCGTTATAACCATCATGTCGGGTTTGGTCTTTGCCCTGAGCGCAACACTCATCATGGGCATTAGCCTGCTAATATCGCCGCAGGCCGCCTCGATCGTCGACGGATTGCCGAATTGGACCAATTTTTCTCTGGGCTTGCTGGTTATTGCGACACTCGGTGGCTACGTGGGTTGGGTGAGTTCCGGACGCAAGGCGCTCCGCCTTTCGGGGTATGAGATATCGCTGCCAGGTCCGTTTTCGACCGTCGCGCAAGTTGCCGCGGGGGTTGGCGACATGTTGTGTGCATCCGCGGCGCTCTATCTCCTGCTGCCGGGTGACCCTGGAATTGGATATCCGCTTTTTGCTGGCCTTTTCGCCGCAGCCTTGACACTGGGGCTGCTTAGCTGGATTCCGGGTGGGGTCGGCGTGTTTGAAAGCATCATGTTGTTGGCGGTTCCCAACATTCCGTTGGAACGAATGCTCGCCAGCCTTCTGGTTTTCCGGGTGCTCTACTATTTGTTGCCAATGATCATCGCGATCGGGGTCTACATTTGGTATGAGGCGCGGCAGGCACCGATTTCAGCACAAGTGATCCAAGCGATACGGCTGGTTGGCGCGGGTGCGCAGAGCGCGGTACGCTGGGGACGGAGTCTATTTGTGCGCATAGAGCAAGAATTTCGGAAGCGGCCCCGCTCCTTCTAGATCTCGACGCTTTAGGCACCCTGACCAGTCCCAATCGACACAATATCACCGCGTATTTGCAATAGTTTAGCGTTCTGGGTTCCCCACGCGCCTTGCGGCGGTTGGCGACGAGTCGAGCGACGAATGCTGCGGCATTTTCGCCTCGCGGCTGACCATGGTGTTCGAAAGGTCAACGGATGCGGTTGATTTACTATTGTGCGGTGGGAGTGCTTGGGCTCGCAGCCGCTGCCGCGGCGTTTGCGTATATGGCGCTTCCAACCGACTTTGTCCGGGACGAGCTCGCGGCACAGGTCTTGGAGCGAACAGGCCGCAAATTGACAGTGTCAGGGCCCATATCTCTCAGGTTCTATCCGCAAACTTCGGTTGAACTAGACGATGTTAGCCTTTCGTCGCCGGATGGTATGCCTGGGGACCCCGCACTCGCAATCGGTGCATTGGTTCTGCAAGTGCCGTTGTGGCCGCTGATGCGGCACGTGCTGCAGGTCGAGCAGGTTACGTTGGACAAGCCCGTATTTATCCTGAGAACAGACGCGGAAGGTCGGCGCTCGTGGGATTTGCGCAAAGAAGACAGTAACAAGCCAAGGCTACGTGGCGCCGAAATGGTTGACACCAGCCCACTTGTTGCTCCGCCTGCGACGGCCGCCCCAACCGCCATTACCCCAAGCGGGAAGCTGGCGGGCCTTCAACGGTTGCAATTCCGAAATGTGAGGGTGCAATCGGGAACAATCAAGGTGATTGACGACCGATCCGGACTCCATGAAACCTTGAGCAACGTTTCGTTGGACTTGGTGCTCGGCCTCATTGAGTATCCCGCGCGCATTAGCGGCTCCCTCGATTGGGCTGGCGAGACAACAGCGATCAACGGCAACATCGGGCCAGTAGCCAATTTGTTGTCCGGCGATCCTGCCGCGGTCGATGTCACGACTTCGGGGAGCCTCGCGAACGCGAAGATCAATGGCCTTTTGGCGCCGTCGAACGCTGCACCACTTGGCGGCAGCATTGAACTCGAAGCCGGCTCATTGCGGCAACTGCTCGCTTGGCTGAGGCAGCCATTACCGCCGGGTTCCGGCTTCGGCCCGGTGAAACTTGTAAGCGACTTCGGCCTTTCGACCGTTGGCCTGTCCATGCGAAACGCGCGCGTTGCACTCGACGGTATGGCAATCACTGGCAGCTTTTCCGTCAATCGCGGCAAGGACAGACCGTTGATTCGCGCCGACCTGGCGATCGATCAGCTCGATCTCAACACCTATTTGAGGTCAGGGCCCGACAAGCCTGCTTCCCCGCCCTCGAGCGCTGCCCCTGTCCTCCCAACAAAATCCTCAAAAGCTGCTCAAACAACACCAAACGCAACTTCGTCGGGTGTTTCCGGATGGAGCACCGAGCCAATCGACTTGTCGGGCCTGCCGCGGGTCGACGCCGACGCCACGCTCACCGTCGGAGCCGTGCGTTGGCACGACATCAAGCTTGGCAAGTCAGCGATCAAGGTCACTCTCAAGGATGGCCTGATGAAGGATCGCCTGAGCGAAATCGAGCTCTACGGGGGCAAGGGGCAAGGCACAGTTACTCTCGAAGCGAATGGCAGCGCCGGCAAGCTTGAAGCAAATTTCGCGTTGCACGGCGTGAACGCTCAACCGCTCCTAACCGATGCCTTGGGTTTTGATCGCTTCGTCGGACGCGGAGACTTGTCTTTTGGATTCATGGGTAGCGGGCGAAATCAGTTGGAGATCGTCAAGAGCCTCATGGGGCAGGGGCGCTTGGAATTGGCCGATGGGGCGATTGCGGGCCTCAATCTGGCCGCTGGGGTCAAGGCCTTGCAAAACGGCCAGCTAGGTGGTTGGGACAGTCAGCCGACAGCCAAAACGGATTTTGCCTCACTGACGGCCTCATGCTCGGTCACCAACGGAGAGCTGGCTACGCGCGATCTTCAGGTGTCGGCGCCATTGCTGAAATTGGCAGGGGCCGGAACCGCAGACCTGCCCTCACGAACGATGGACCTTACCTTGCAGACGACAGTGGTCGACGCGGTCCAAACTCAGGACACGGCTGCGGCCGCTACCGGGGCCGATGCAGGCGGACTTACCTTTCCTATGCATGTTCAAGGTCCTTGGGCAAAACCTAAGATAACTTTGGATTTGAAGGCGCTCGCCAAGAACCCTGGGGCAGTCGTCGAATCGGTCAAGAAGGCGGTGGGAAAATTTGCTGCAAGCAAGCAAGGCAAGGCACTCGGCGATCTGATCGGCGGATTGTTGGGCAAGGCGCCCAAATCGGAGGTACCGCCCGCCGAACCGGCTCCGGCTCAATAGCCTCACGGGGTAAGCCGAGCATGAGCTACGACGAGTTCAATCACTTTTGCGGAGAGTTGCCGGCGGCAACCTATGTGCGACAGTGGGGCGGTTCACATGTCTGGAAAGTTGGAGGGAAGGTGTTCGCGATCGGTGGCTGGGATGATTCGTCGCCTGCATTCACGTTCAAGGTGAGCGAGATTGCCTTCCAGGTGCTGAAGGATCAACCCGGACTGCGGCCAGCTCCCTATCTTGCCTCGCGTGGCCTAACTTGGATCCAGCACTATGCGGAACCTGGGCTTGGGACGGCAGAATTGAAATCCTACATCGCAGTTTCGCATCGGCTTGTTGTCAGCGGTCTCAGTCGAACAAAGCAGCGCCAATTGGGTTTATTCTGAGCGTTTTGCCGATAGCCACCGCGGCTATGCTCATTATGCAAATCATGCCTGACTGCGCTCCATGTACCTGCCCGCGTCCCCAACCCTGAACGCCACCGTTAAATGTCGGTGAATCCGCCGCAGATAATTTTTTGACCCCGATCGCGCATTTTTCTTGAACTTGACAGCAAAGGGGGTCATATGCACCCCCCGTTGCGTGGGGGTCGTCCTCACGCGCATCTGCTGGTTGGGGAGGTCGCCATATGGCACACGATGACGCCCTCTTCCAATTGGGGATGGACTTGGAAATTGGTTCAAGCACCGCCCAAAAGGAAGAACATGGATCACGCGCAGACGTAGCGCTTCAGGATCGCAAGGACTATTTCATTGAACGCGACGGCGTTCGTTTTGCCGGGACTCATCTGCTCGTTGACTTGTTCGGGGCCCGGCGTCTTGATGATCTGGCTTACATAGAAAAGACGCTTAAGCGTTGTATCGAAGTAGCCGGCGCGACGTTGCTGCATATCCATCTGCACCACTTCACACCCAATGGTGGCGTGAGCGGTGTGGCGGTGCTGAGTGAATCTCACATCAGCATCCATACCTGGCCGGAGGCCGACTATGCGGCGCTGGACGTGTTCATGTGTGGACACGCCCGGCCCGAGCTAGCGATCCCCGTGCTGCGTGAGGCGTTCGATGCCGACCAAGTGGTCGTCAAGGAGCACCTGCGCGGCAAGGAATTGAGTACACTCTCATGGGCTTCGGCGGCCGCGAACGATCTGCCAGCGCTCCGACCGATGGCCGAAGCCGCCGTGGCCTAGCCGCCGCGCCGGGCCGATAGGAAATTGGGGCGGGTCCAAGTGACCCGCCCTTTTTCTCATTCGCAGGATGTGTTGCGATGACCCGCTGGATCGAAGAGACGCTGTATCCGAGCTGGGGCCAGCGCCTCAGCGTCGATAGGGTTTTGTTCGAGGACAAGACCGAGCATCAGCACCTAGTCATCTTCGAGAATGCGAGCCACGGCCGGGTGATGATGCTCGATGGCGCGGTGCAGATCACCCTCGCCGATGAATTCGTTTATCATGAGATGATGGCCCACGTACCGCTGTTCGCTCTGGCCAAGCCTAGGGACATTCTCGTCATTGGCGGTGGCGACGGCGGCATCCTGCGCGAAGTTCTCAAGCACCCCTGGGTCGAGAAGGCCGTACTCTGTGAGATCGACCGCACTGTTGTCGACATGTCGCTTAAATACTTCCCCGAGGTCTCCGCCGGTGCATTCGATAATAGGCGCGCCGAAATCATTATCGCGGATGGACTGAAGTTCGCCGCGGAAACCGAGCGTCGGTTTGACGCCATCCTGGTCGATTCGACCGACCCGCAGGGCCCCGGGGCCGTGCTGTTCACCAAACAGTTTTATGCCGACTGTCGCCGTTGTTTGAGAAAGGGCGGTGCGCTGGTGACGCAAAATGGCGTGCCGTTCATGCAGGCCGCCGAGCTGAAACAATCAGTTGGCTTCTTTCGTGAGCTGTTCAAGGACGGCGGTTGCTATCTCGCAACTGTGCCGACCTATGTCGGAGGCCAAATGGCGCTTGGCTGGGCGACCGACGACCGCAAGTTACGGAATGTGAACCAAATTACCGTCACGGAGCGTTTCGCTTCTGCCGGCTTCGCGACCAAATACTATACGCCCGCCGTCCATCAAGCGGCCTTCGCACTGCCCGCCTTCATCGAACAAATCATCGCGCCATGACGGGCGGATCTACCTCGCTTGAGTCAGAGGGAACGCGACTTTTCGTCTACGGCACTCTGCTTGCTAGCGCCAAACACCCTCTCGGCGATGTTCTACGCGGGAGCGCAACCTTGATCGGCCCTGGCAGCATCCAGGGACGGTTGTATATGATCCGGGATCGTGAGACCGGCCTTGACGCCTATCCCGGGGCCGCGCCCAGCCCTTTGCAATCTGATCGGGTCCATGGGGAGCTTTATGCGCTGACAGGCGATGTTGGGCGGCTTCTAAGGCTCCTCGACGACTACGAGAATTGCTCGCCCGACTGGCCCGAACCCCACGAATTCAAACGCCATGCCGTATCGGTTGCCGTCGCCGGCGGACGAACCCTCGAAGCCATCGCCTATTTGTACAACTGGAAGATTGCGCGAGGACGGCGCCTATCGGGCGGCAGATTCATGGCTTCAACTTGAACCACGGGCAAGACCTGCGACGTCCAGGTGGCCCGTAGGCTCTTCCTATGCGCCGGACAAGGCAGTAACTGGACACTGGCACCGTCACGGGTGCCCTACGTCGCAGGAGGCCGACAATGGTAGCGGACAAGCAAACAGGTGCCGCGGTGAGGCGTTGGGTCTATCGCTTCGGCGGTGGAACGGCCGACGGCGCGGCCAGCATGAAGGAGCTGCTCGGTGGCAAGGGGGCCAACCTGGCGGAAATGGCCAGTCTTGGCTTGCCTGTCCCGCCCGGCTTCACGATTACCACGGAAGTTTGCACGCATTTTTACTCCAACGAACGTAAGCTGCCGGTCGATCTGGAAGACCAGGCGATGGCCGCACTGTCCGAACTCGGGCTGTCCGTTGGCGCCGATTTCGGCGATCCGCGCAATCCACTCCTGGTATCGGTGCGGTCGGGCGCGCCCGCTTCCATGCCCGGCATGATGGACACGATTCTCAACCTTGGTTTGAACGATTCCACGGTGGAAGGTCTAGCGGCCATCACAGGCAACAAGCGGTTTGCCTACGATAGCTATCGCCGCTTTATCCAAATGTACTCGGACGTGGTGCTCGGCGTTGACCACGGCGTATTCGAGGAGATTCTCGACCACCAAAAAAGTCTTCACGGTTATTCTCAGGACACCGATCTCAGGAGCGAGGATTGGCATGAGGTCATCGTCGCTTACAAATCGGCCGTGGAGGCCGAAACGGGCAAACCCTTCCCCCAAGACACGCGCGCCCAATTATGGGGCGCAATCGAGGCCGTTTTCGGATCCTGGATGAACGCCCGGGCTATCACCTACCGCAAACTCAACGATATTCCGCAGCATTGGGGCACCGCCGTCAACGTCCAGGCCATGGTGTTCGGCAATCGCGGCGAGACATCAGCGACGGGCGTTGCGTTCACCCGAGATCCTTCCACAGGCGAACACGCACTTTACGGCGAGTTTCTCATCAATGCGCAGGGCGAGGACGTAGTCGCCGGCATCCGCACGCCGCAGAATATCACCGAGCGGGCGAGGATCGCGGCGGGCGACAACAAGTCGTCGCTAGAAGCGGCCATGCCCAAGGTTTTCGGCCAGTTCGTCAAGATCTGCGACAAGCTGGAGAAGCGCTATCGCGACATGCAGGACATCGAGTTCACGATCCAGGACGGTCAGCTGTGGATGCTGCAAACCCGCAACGGCAAGCGCACAACCAAGGCCGCGTTGAAGATTGCTGTCGATCTCGCTGACGAGGGTATTATCAGCAAGGACGAGGCAGTGTTGCGCATCGATCCGAGCCAGCTCGACCAGTTGCTGCATCCAACAATCGACCCCCACGCGGCAAAAGAGGTCGTTGCCGTTGGCTTGCCGGCGTCGCCTGGAGCTGCCACGGGCGAGATCGTTTTTAGTGCCGACGCTGCCGAGCAGCTTGAAAAACAGGGTCGCGCGGTCTTGCTCGTGCGCGTGGAAACCAGTCCCGAGGACATCCACGGCATGTTTGCCGCCAAGGGCATCTTGACCACACGAGGCGGCATGACGAGTCACGCAGCGGTTGTCGCCCGGGGCATGGGCCGACCTTGTGTCTCTGGCGCGGGCAGTCTACGGATCGATTATGCCACTGGCGTGATGATCGCCGGCGGACAGACCTTCAAGCAGGGCGACATCATCACGATCGACGGCTCGACCGGTCAGGTCATCAAAGGCGCGGTCGCCATGCGGCAGCCTGAGTTGTCCGGCGATTTCGGCAAGCTGATGGGTTGGGCTGACGCCGCGCGTCGCATGAGGGTGCGCGCCAATGCCGAGACGCCGCGCGACGCCAAGCAAGCCCGCGAATTTGGTGCCGAAGGTATTGGCCTTTGCCGTACAGAGCATATGTTCTTCGAGGCCGACCGCATTCTGGCGGTCCGCGAAATGATCCTTGCCGAGAACGAGGCAGGTCGCCGCGCGGCTCTTTCCAAGCTCCTGCCGATGCAGCGACAGGATTTCGTCGAGCTCTTCGAGATCATGGCTGGATTTCCCGTGACCATCCGCTTGCTCGATCCACCGTTGCATGAGTTTCTGCCCCACGAAAACAAGGAGATCGAGGACGTCGCGGCCGCCCTGGGGGTTGATGCAGCCAAGGTGCGGCGACGCCTCGTCGAATTACACGAATTCAATCCGATGCTTGGGTTCCGCGGGTGTCGACTCGGTATCGCCTATCCGGAAATCACCGAGATGCAGGCCCGCGCGATCTTCGAGGCGGCGATCAAGGCGGCGGCGACCACGGGAAAGCCGGTGATCCCGGAGATCATGGTGCCGCTCGTCGGCTTCGCAAGGGAGCTCGATACGTTGAAAGCCGTAATCGATTCCACGGCCAAGACCGTGGAGGGCGAAACGGGCACTAAACTCGTCTACCAGGTCGGCACCATGATCGAATTGCCGCGCGCTGCGCTGAGGGCCTCCGAAATCGCCGGGACCGCCGAGTTTTTTTCTTTCGGAACCAATGACTTAACGCAGACTACGCTTGGTCTTTCGCGGGACGACGCCGCGCCAATACTGGCAAGCTATCTCGGCAAGGGCGTCATCCAGACCGATCCATTTGTCAGCCTCGATACCGAAGGTGTCGGCGAGCTGGTGGCGATCGCGTCCGAGCGAGGCCGCAAGGCCCGCCCCGGCCTCAAGCTCGGCATATGCGGCGAACATGGCGGTGATCCGCGTTCGATCGACTTCTGTGAGCTTACGGGGCTCGACTATGTGAGCTGTTCGCCGTTTCGAGTGCCGGTTGCCCGGTTATCGGCGGCGCGGGCATCCCTGGCGGCCAAGCTCAAGAAAGCGTAGCTTTTGGGCAGCACATGACCGAAACCTTGCCGGATCCCTCGCCAGCCTTTGATGGAACTCTCGTCGCTGCGAGCGGGGCCCGAGTTCAGCGAAGCTGGCGGTTGGCCGAGGAAGTCCCGGCTGCCGTACTCTACAACGGCCAATTCTTTGCCGTGATGATGATGACACCCGCCGATCTTGAGGATTTCGCATATGGGTTCACCGTCACCGAGGGCATTGTCGCTAAAATCGGCGAAATTGCAGAGGTGCGAATTGCCGAAGCGTTGGACGGCTTCGCAGTGAATATCAAAATCAGTGCCGATCGCATGACGGGAATCGACACCCGCCGCCGCGTTTTGACAGGCCGCTCAGGATGCGGAATATGCGGAGCTCAATCAATGGACGCTGCCGTCACGCCTCCAAGGCATGTGTCGGGCCTTGTGCCGAGCATTGAAGCCATTCGGCGCAGCTACCTCGAACTTCCCGGGCGCCAGGCCATGAATCGGCAGAACCACTCCACGCATGCTGCTGCGTTCGCGAGCGCAGACGGTGCCATCAAAGCCGTGCGTGAGGACGTGGGCCGCCACAATGCGCTCGACAAGTTGATCGGCGGATTGCTGCGCACGGGCCTCGACCCACGCTCTGGGTTCATCCTCGTTTCGAGCCGATGCAGCATGGAACTCGTGCAAAAGGCGGCGATGGCTGGCGTTTCGTTTCTTGCCAGCGTCTCGGCGCCGACGGCTCTGGCAGCGCGCCTCGCCGCGACCGCCGGCATGGGCCTTGCCGCGAGCAGCCCCGAAGGCATCATGCTATTTGGATCCGCAACCAATTCCGAGCAGGTGATATGAGCTCCAAAGACATCGTCCGCATGGCCAACGACATCAGCCATTTTTTTGCCGCCTACCCCCATGATGAGGCCGTCAGCGGTGTGCAAGGCCACATCCGCGACTATTGGGAGCCGCGCATGAAAAAGGCGTTGAAGGCGTATATTGCCGAGGGCGGCAAGGGACTTGAACCGCTGGCTTTGGAGGCCGCGGCCATGTTGCCGGATTGAGTGGACCCTGAGTTTAGCTCGCGGCCGCCCTTCGGTCCGCGACGAGTCGTTCGACCCCGCGCAACACCGCTTCGCGCAGATCGTCAATGGCTACGGGTCCCTGGCGCATGTCCTTGTCAAGACCAATCAATTGGGCTTCGGCAAGCTGGCGCAGATGGGTGATTTCACCAATTTCGCTCAATTTGGCCGACAACGCTTCGCGACCTGAACGCTTGAATACGAGGATGGCATTGAAGGCGTAGGGATCGAACGGTGCAGCCGGAGGCCGGGCAACGAGAGAGGGTATCGCCTTCCCGGCCTCAGCGCTTTTTTTCATGCCTGCAAGATCGGACTTGGTGACCCGAATGCTCCGGATGCTACCGTCAAGGCGATCCGTGAGCTGTTCCGCCACCGCGATGTCCACCGACGGCTCCTGACGCACAACATGGGCGAGAAAATCATGTTTGCGCTTGCCGGTCAGCTTCGACATCGGATTCTCCGTAACATACCCTTCGTCCCTATCAGACGGCCATGATGGCGGCCAGCTCTTCATAGAGCTTGCGCACGTCGCCAATGACCGAGCCATATTTCTCCTCGATCGAGCGTTTTTGCGGCATGGGATTGAACGAGCGGGCAATCGTTGGATTGAGCGGCAATTGTGTCGTCAACATCGGATGCTCATCGGCGATGAGGTCGATGAAGAGTCGATCCTGGCCGGTCGGCTCGACGAAGTTGGCGACGGTCACATACCGACGTTTCTCCTTTGGCACGGCCATCACCGAATCAAGGTTTGCCTTGTCCTCGACGAGCATGGCGATGCGCTCGACCGCGAATTGCGACACATAATCGGGTCGGAACGGCACCAGGACCTTTTGCGAGAGCTGGATTGCTCCCAAGGCGGCGAAGGAAATGCCAGGTGGACAATCGATCACAACGGCATCGAAATCGGCCTCGAAGCGCTTTATGAGCTGCTTGATTTTTCCCTGCACCCGTTTGGCGACAATTTCGTGATCATTGCTCTCGCGCGATTGCTTGAGAAACAATTCGCCCTGCACATCGTCCAGCAGAAGCGAGCCTGGAATGAGCGTGATTCCAGCTTGGGCCGGGGCCGCGACATCGCCCGCGCTCTGGATCAGGTAGTCCTTGGTGCTTGGCATCACCCCGTCATAGAGGTCGAAGAAATAGTCGGCGATGGTCGTGCGCTTGTTCTTGGCCTCGAGCCATCCATTGCCTCCGACCAGGATCAGCGAGGAGTTGCATTGCGAATCCAAATCGACGAACAGGACCCGCTTGCGACCCCAAGCCGCCAAGGCATGCGCCAGCATCACCGCCACGGTTGATTTGCCGACACCGCCCTTGCGATTGGCTACGGCCAAAAAATACGCCACCAGAATGCCCCCTTATGTCTGTGTCCCGGCGGGCGTAGCGCCGCCGTCGGCAGCCCTGATAGCTGATTTGCCGGCGGACATTAAGGCGATGCGACCGCGTGCCCGACGGCTTGGCGCGCGACGTTATCCACTGCCGTGATTGCATTTTCGGTCACAATGTTTGATTGGTGTTGGCGGCCGTCAGCGGGCACGAATCTTGCCTGAGTTGCTCTAGGCAACACGGCCAACCGCATAACGAACCTGAGGGACACCCATGGCGCGACGCTATTTTGGCACCGATGGCATCCGCGGCCTCGCCAACAAGCATCCGATGACGGCCGAAGTTGCCCTCAAGGTAGGCATGGCGGCAGGGCATCTGTTCACCAACGGCTCGCATCGGCACCGGGTGGTGATCGGCAAGGATACGAGGCTCTCGGGCTACATGATCGAATCGGCGATGCAGTCGGGATTCACATCCGTCGGCGTTGACGTGTTTCTCCTCGGCCCGATGCCGACGCCGGCTGTCGCGATGCTCACTCGGTCGCTTCGCGCTGACTTGGGCGTGATGATTTCGGCCTCGCACAACCCGTTTTACGACAACGGCATCAAACTATTCGGTCCCGACGGCTACAAGCTGTCGGACGAGATCGAGGAGAAGATCGAGGCGTTGATGGACGCTCCCTCGACCGACCTGCTCGTCGAGGCAACTCGCATTGGCCGTGCGACCCGCATTGACAGCGCTCAGGAGCGCTATATCGAGTTCGCCAAGCGCACGCTGCCGCGCAATTTGAAACTCGACCGCCAGCGTGTGGTCATCGACTGCGCGCATGGCGCGGCTTACAAAGTCGCGCCCTTGGCGCTGTGGGAACTGGGCGCCGAGGTCATCAAGATCGGCGTCGAGCCGGACGGCACCAATATCAATAAGAAGTGCGGGTCGACCTCGCCTGAGGCCCTGTGCGAGAAAGTCCGCGAGGTACGCGCCGACCTCGGCATCGCGCTGGATGGCGATGCCGATCGGGTGATCCTGGTTGACGAGCAGGGCCAGATCATCGATGGCGACCAGCTTCTGGCGGTGATCGCCGAAACCTGGCAGCGGCGTGGACGTTTGGCGGCGGGCGGGATCGTCGCCTCGGTCATGTCCAATCTGGGGCTGGAGCGCTATGTCAAGAGCCTCGGCCTTTCGATGGCGCGGACGCCCGTTGGCGACCGCTACGTGGTCGAATACATGCGCAAGCACGGCTACAACGTCGGCGGCGAACAGTCCGGCCACATCGTTCTCTCGGATTTTTCGACGACGGGCGATGGTTTGATCGCGGCGTTGCAGATTTTGGCAACCGTGGTGCAGACCGAAAAGCCGGTGAGCGAAGTGTGCAAGCGTTTCGATCCGCTCCCGCAAGTGCTCAAAAACGTGCGCTATACCGAAGGTAAGCCGCTGGAAGACAAGAAGGTGGTGCAGGCGATCGAAGCTGGGCGCAAGCAGCTCGGCGAAAAGGGTCGTCTGGTGATCCGCCCGTCCGGCACCGAGCCGCTGATCCGGGTGATGGCCGAGGGCGACGACGAGGGGCTCGTGAACCGCGTGGTCGGTGACATCGTCAGCGAGTTGCAGAAGGTGGCCTGATCCACTGCAGGTCTTCGCGGAGTCATTACTCCGCCGCGACCTTCCTCGCTGGATTGTTCGGGTGTGTCGTCCAGTTCGCGTAACCTGGCTTGATTGGCGCCTTTGTCCGCACGTCGACGCCACTCGACACATGCACCATGTCGATGCAGTTTTCCACAGGACACACACTCACGCATAAATTGCAGCCAACGCATTCCTCCTCGATCACTTGGAAGCGCCGTATCCCGTCCACCATCGAAGTAATCGCCTGATGGGACGTGTCCTCGCAGACAATGTGGCAGCGGCCACATTTGATGCAGAGGTCCTGGTCGATCTTCGCCTTGGTCACGTAGTTCAAATTGAGGAACTGCCAATCGGTCACATTCGGCGCGGCCTTGCCGGTGAAGTCCGACATGGAACCATACCCCTTCTCGTCCATCCAAGCCCCGAGACCCGAAATCATCTCCTGCACGACCTTGAAGCCGTAGGTCATCGCCGCGGTGCACACCTGCACGTTGCCTGCGCCGAGCGCCATGAACTCGGCCGCGTCGCGCCAGGTCGTAATGCCGCCAATGCCCGAGATCGGCAGGCCCGCCGTCTCGCGATCGCGCGCGATTTCCGCGACCATGTTGAGGGCGATGGGTTTGACCGCCGGGCCGCAATATCCGCCATGCGAACCCTTGCCATCGATGGAGGGGTTCGGCGAGAAGCTGTCGAGGTCGACACTGACGATCGACGAAATAGTGTTGATCAGCGACACCGCGTCGGCACCGCCTTTCTTCGCGGCGCGGGCGGGGAAACGGATGTCGGTGATGTTGGGGGTGAGCTTCACGATCACCGGCATCCGGGTATGCGCCTTGCACCAGCGGGCCACCATCTCGATGTAGTCCGGCACTTGGCCGACCGCTGAACCCATGCCGCGTTCGCTCATGCCATGCGGACAGCCAAAATTGAGTTCGACGCCATCGCAGTTGGTGGCCTCGACGCGCTTTAGGATATCCGCCCAATTCTTTTCTTCGCACGGCACCATCAGCGACACGACCACGGCGCGGTCCGGCCAGGCCTTTTTGACCGCCGTGATCTCGTGCAGATTGACCTCCAACGGACGGTCAGTAATCAATTCGATATTGTTGAGGCCGATGAGCCGCCGATCGGGACCGTGCACGTAGCCATACCGGGGACCATTGACATTGACGATCGGCGGGTCCTCTCCGAGCGTTTTCCAAACGACGCCACCCCAGCCTGCCTTGAAGGCACGGACGACATTGTATTCCTTGTCAGTGGGCGGCGCGGAAGCGAGCCAGAATGGATTGGGTGATCTGATGCCGAGAAAATTGGAACGAAGGTCGGCCATGATGCTACTTCCTTCCGCTCAAAAAGCGATGGATCGACTCCGCAGCCTGTTTGCCGTCCTCGACGGCGGCGACGGTCAGGTCCTTGCCGCCGGCAACGCAATCGCCCCCAGCCCAGATGTTCGGCGCGGAGCTGCGGCGCTCGGCGTCGACCTTGACCCGGCCATCCGAGAGTTCGAGCATGCCGGCAAGTGCATTGCCGACCAAGGTTTGCCCGATCGCTTTGAAAATGGTGTCGGCTTCGACGCTCAACGTCTCGCCTGTCGGGACGAGTTTTCCTGCTTTCTCGGAGATGTAGTCGCACTCGATGCCAACCGCGCGCTTTCCTTCGACCAAGATTTGCCGAGGCCTGAGCCAATGCTTGATTCGTACGCCCTTGGTTTGCGCCAGGTCCTGCTCGTATTCGCTGGCTTTCATGTGTTCCTTGCCGCGTCTATAGAGGATCGTCACATCCTCTGCTCCCAGCAGCTTTGACTGCACGGCTGCGTCGATAGCGGTCATGCCGCCGCCGATAACGACAACGCGCCGGCCGATCTTGAGTTCGCCCAGGTTCTTGGACTGCCGCAGCTCTGCGATGAAGGCGATCGCGTCCTCGACACCCTTGGCGTCCTCGCCTGGAACGCCGAGGCCATTGACGCCGGAAAGGCCGAAACCAAGGAATACCGCATCGAAACCCTTGGCAATTTCGGCCAATTCTATTTCGCGCCCAATGGCCTTACCGGTCTCGATCTTGATCCCTCCGATGGCGAGAATGAACTCAACTTCGCGTTGCGCAAAGTCGTCCACCGTCTTGTAGGCAGCGATCCCGTATTCGTTGAGGCCGCCGGACTTTTCCCGCGCCTCATAAACAATGACTTCATGTCCATACGCGGCCAGCCGGTGCGCGCATGAAAGCCCAGCGGGACCCGCGCCAACCACCGCGATCCGCTTACCTGTAGGTGCCGCCCGCTTGAACGGCTGGTCGCCCGCCGCCATCAGCGCGTCGGTCGCGAACCGTTGCAGCCGTCCGATTTTGACTGGCTTGCCCTCGGCCGCCTGGCGCACGCAAGCTTCCTCGCACAACGTCTCGGTCGGGCACACGCGAGCGCACATGCCGCCCATGATGTTCTGCGACAGGATCGTCTTGGCCGCGGCCTTGGCGTTGCCTGTGGAGATCTCGCGGATGAACAGCGGAATATCGATCGCCGTTGGACAGGCATTCATGCAAGGCGCGTCATGACAGAAATAGCAACGGTCGGCTTCGACGGCGGCCTCGTGGGGCGATAACGGCGGGTGCAGATCGGCGAAATTCTCGGCGATTTGCCCGCTCGGCAGACGACCGACGCTTTCAGACATGCGCGCTCTCCCTGAAATCAGGACGAGCAGACTGGCGCAATTTCGCGCCTCAGGTCAATCGCTACGCGGTTTCCGAAAACAATTCGCGGCCGATCAACATGCGCCGGATTTCGCTGGTACCGGCGCCGATCTCGTAGAGCTTGGCGTCGCGCAGCAGTCGACCCGTTGGATAGTCGTTGATGTAGCCATTGCCGCCCAGGACCTGGATCGCATCGAGCGCGATTTGCGTCGCCTTTTCGGCTGCATAGAGTATGCAGCCGGCCGCGTCCTTGCGTGTCGTTTCCCCTCGATCGCAAGCGGCGGCGGCGGCATAGACGTAGGCGCGACACGCGGTCATGGTTGTGTACATATCCGCGAGTTTGCCCTGAATGAGTTGGAATTCGCCGATAGCTTGCCCGAACTGCCGGCGGCTGTGGACATAGGGCATGACCACATCCATCGCCGCCGCGATGAGGCCGAGTGGACCACCAGCAAGCACCACCCGTTCGAAATCTAGCCCGGACATGAGTACCTTGACGCCGCCTCCAACGTTGCCGAGGACATTGGTAGCAGGGACCGCGCAATCCTCGAAAATGAGTTCGCAGGTGTTGGAACCTCGCATTCCCAGCTTGTCCAATTTGGCGCCCGATCGGAAGCCCTGGAACCCTCGCTCCACGATGAAAGCGGTAATGCCCTTGGGGCCAGCCGCAGGGTCGGTCTTGGCGTAGATCACAAGCGTCGCGGCATCCGGGCCGTTGGTGATCCACATCTTGTTGCCGTTGAGCAGATAGCCGCCGTTGCCGTGTGGCTCCGCTCGCAGCTTCATTGAGACGACATCCGAGCCAGATTCCGCCTCGGACATGGCGAGCGCGCCCACATGCTCGCCCGAGATGAGCTTTGGCAGGTACTTCGACTTCTGCTCGGGAGTGCCGTGGCGGTTAATCTGGTTGACGCAGAGGTTTGAGTGCGCCCCGTAGGAAAGCGCGACCGACCCGGACGCACGGCTGATCTCCTCCATCGCCACGCAATGGGCGAGATAGCCGAGGCCGGCGCCGCCAAAATTCGGGTCGGCAGTAATGCCGAGCAAACCAAGGGCACCCATTTCGCGCCACAGGTCACTCGGGAAGGCATTGTCGCGATCGATGGCGGCGGCCTGGGGGGCGATCCGACTTTGTGCGAATTTGTGGACGGTGTCGCGCAGGGCTTCGATCTCTTCGCCGAGCCCGAACCGCATCGCGTTGATGAACATGGCTACCTCCTCGCCGCTAAAGCAGACCGCGCTCGATGGCATCGGCCCAATCACGTCGGAAGATTTGCCCATTGGCGTCATAGGCAATCAACTGTCCTGCGATATGGAAATGAGTTGAATCGGCCGTCAGCCGCGTGTTGCTGGTCGTTCGGACATGCCAGTCGCCGCGCTGGCGCGTCATTTCCCAGCGACATTCGCTGACGGCTGACAAAGGCTCGGTAGGGTCGATGGTGTAGGTTTCCTGGCGCAGTTCACGAGCGACCAGGCCATCGGCGGCGGCGATCTCGACCTCGCCCGTGTCGACGACAACGTGGTAGCGTGTGAGGCCCGCGATTAGGTCGCGCTTCACCCATCGACGGGAGGCATCGGGCGTAATCCGCCGGTATTTCGGCAGGGGATCTGGATCCTCGGGTTCGGCTACTTCGAGCCGGTCGCCGCCCTTGCGTGTGGGCAAGGTGAGCCTGCTGTCCGCGTCAAGATCGAACGTGGCGGTCACGGCCGTTGGTGGCGGCAGGATCAGCGGCCAATAGGCGGTGGAGATGGCGAGCCTCAGTCGATGACCCGGCAAGAATCGGTGGCCGCATTCGTCGAACTTGATCATCACAGTCTCGAATGCGCCCGGCGTCATGGCCGAAGGCGCGGTCTGGTCACGGCGATAGGCAAGGTTGAGCACCCCGAAGCTGACCCGGTGCGCGACGCCATCTGGATGAACATCGACAAGTCGGGCGATCAAATTGCCGGTCGGCGCATCGATGGCGACCCGGATCGATAGCGCCGGCCTGCCCAGAATCTCGATGGCTTCGCTCAATGGCTCGGTCTCGAACACCAGCGATCCGGCATCATCCTGCCGCTGGTCGGCGGGCAGATCCCCTTTTGGTGACAAGGTAAAAAACTCACCTCCCATGACCCCGCAGTCCTGTGGAGAGTCGATCCGGCGCTGG
>Ga0209698_10002867_pt1 | contig 19225 bp, 18 predicted proteins | sample LitLauG_LLR_2012_FD_187203 | JGI IMG/M metagenome (GOLD analysis project Ga0209698, IMG submission 187203) | Freshwater sediment microbial communities from Pennsylvania, USA - Little Laurel Run_MetaG_LLR_2012 (SPAdes) (version 2) | ecosystem: Environmental > Aquatic > Freshwater > Creek >...
CCCGGCGGCCGCCACCAGGTAGTAGCCGCTGCCGTCGTTGACCGTCACCATCCCGACGATGGGTGCCACCAGCATCGTGCCGCCGGTGGATCCGAGGTACGGGGCACCCCCGTAGGCGAAGACACCTCCGTCGGCGGCCACCTCCCAGTACCCGCCGGTGTTGGGATCGTTGACCGTGGCCACCATGGGAGCATTCAACGGAGACCCTCCCTTCCCCCCCAGGTAGGACGCGTCGCCGAAGTCGAAGACGGCGCCGTCGGCGGCGACCATCCGGTACCCGCGTCCGTCGGCCGTGGCGGAGATCCCCACGATGGGCTTGTACAGCGGCTGTCCCGCCTCGGAACCGAGGAACGGGGCGTCGCCGAAGGCGAAGATCCCGCCGTCGGCGGCCACCTCCCAGTACCCGCCGCCGTCCGGGGTGGCGGCCATGCCCACGACCGGCGAGTTGAGTTGCCGCCCACCCATCGATCCGAGGAACCGGGCCCCGCCATAGGCGAAGATCCCGCCGTCGGCGGCCACCTCCCAGTACCCGCCGGACACGGGCGCCATCGCCGTGGCGACCACCGGCTGGTTCAACTGCTCGTTGCCGGTCGACCCGCAGAAGGGCATGGCGTTGCCGGGAAACGAGAAGATCCCGCCGTCCGACGCAGCCAGGTCGTATCCGGCATGGACGGCCGAAGGCACGTCGCAGGCTGCTATGGCACCGGGTGACGTCGTTCCCCCGGCGTCGCCGGTGAGCTGGGGGTCGTGGTGGAACATCGGCCACGCGCCGCCGCCGACGGCCTGGGCCCCGTTCGATCCGGCGATCTCGTAGTGGTCGATCTGCCCGAGCCCTCCGGGGGCGCCTCCGACGTACCCGGCCAGGGTGATGCCGATGGTCCCGTTCGGGTCGTCGGTGACCAGGGGGGCGTTCTGCAAGCCCAGGAACGGGCTCAACGTGGCGATCTGTAGGCCTGAGCGACCGTCGAACACGTCGGCTCCACTGATGGTGGGGACGATGACGTCGTCGTAGCCCCCGCCGGTCAGATCCGCGGTCACCACCGAGCCGACGACCCGACCGATGTCGGTCGCCTTCCAGATGGTCTGACCGGTTGTCGCGTCCAGCACCCACACCGAGCCCGATGCGCCAGATCCCTGATCCGTTCCCTCGACGACCTGGAGGCTCCCGTTGCCCAGCACGTCGGAGAGTGCGGGCGACGAGAACGTGCTCCCGTCGAGCCGTGCCGACCACACGGGCCGACACCGGGTGTCGAACGCCTTCACCGTGGCGCTGTCCGACGCTCCCGGGTAGAAGTCGCCGGTCCCGACGACGATCCCGGTGGCGCCTCCGGGGAGGAATCCACCGACCGCCGGAGAGGAGTCGATGACCTGGTCGGTGTCGGCCCGACAGACCAGGTTCCCGTTCCCGGTGAGGATCCGCACATGTCCGCCGTTCGTGTACGACTGGCCGCGGCCGTCACCCGTGGTCTGGTCCCCACCGACGACGATTTCGGTCTGCCCGGTCCCGTAGAGGTCGGCGAGGGCCGCCGTGGAGTGCGTGCTGTCCGAATTGAAGAACGGCCAACCCGTAAGTGGAGCCCCGGTCGAGGCGTCGAGGGCATAGGACACCTGGCCGAGCGATCCGGCGAAGAGGTCGGGCGGGCCCGAAGTCAGCGGTCCGACCGACAGGCCGGCCTGGATCCCGCCGGCCGGGGCGTTGTCGGACGGGGGATTGACCACCGGTGTGAACCACTGCCTGGCCCCCGAGGGGAGGAAGGCCTGATACCCGCCGGCGCCGGGGTCGCCGTCGTTGCCCGATCCGATCAGGACCGTGGACAGGCCCCCACCGGCCGGAGTGACTGACGGGGTCGAATCGATCGGTCCGCTCCCGTCGGTGGTCGGCCACCCGGCCGCCGCCGTGCCGGTGGGCGATGTACTCGCCAGGTGATATGCGTAGACGTACCCCCGGCGGTCACCCACCACCACCGACGGCTGGCCGTCGAGGTCAGCCGGCACCGGCGAGGACAGGGCGATCGGCTGGCCCGCGTCGGAGAGCGCCCCGGTGGACCACGTCTGGGTCCAGCCGGCGGGCAGGCCCACACCGTTGTGGCGCGCCCACCCCGCAGCGCTCCCTCGGTCGGCAGTCGCAGCCGACGCCGGTCGGGAACCGATGAGCGCCGTCGATGCCGAGACCGTAAGGGCCGAGGCCACCAGGGCGACGAGCGCCACCGACCTGAGGTACTTCCGGGACCGCCCGCGCCTCGCCGCGTCGACATGTCTCGCTCTCGTGCTGGGGCCCATCGATCACCGCGCCTGACTCCGTCGGATTCCTCGCCACCAGGATAGGCAGGGCGTCCGGGGAAAGGACCTCGGGCCCCGTTGGCGTATCCGCAGGTCACCGACCACAGTTCGGACCATGTCCCACCCGCCGTGGACTAGAACTGACCCATGTCACGGCCGTGGGCGGTGTGGTGCGCGGTGGCCGTGGCCTGTGGTGTGACGGCGTGCTCGAGTGCCGGCCGTGCCCACTCGACCCCCACCACGCTGCCCAGCACAGCCCACGACCGGCTGGCCTGTTCGGCACTTGCCGTCGTCTTCACAGCGGCCGGTCAGGCCCCGACCGCGGCAGATGGCCAAGCCCTGCTGGCGGCGGCCGGGCATGCAGACAATGCTCAACTGAAGGCCGAGGCCACCGCCCTGCTGGCCGCGTCCGAGAAGAACGACTCGTCCGGGGTCGAGCACGCCCTGGCCACCATGGCGTCCACCTGTTACGACCTCGGACACGCTCCTCCCCTACCGCAGGGCTGACCACCAGGAGGCGCGTCGGCGCCCCATTCCGGCGATCCGCTACGGTCGAGCCGATGGAAGCCAGCCTCCAGTTCCTCGTCGATCGTCGTGAGATCGACGACGTCCTGACCCGGTATGCGACCGCCATCGACGCCCGCGACTGGGACCTGCTGGACACGGTCTTCACCGAGGATGCGCGGCTCGACTACCGGTCCGCCGGCGGTATCCGGGGGCCGTACCCGGACGTCCGCCAATGGCTGTCCGAGGTACTGCCCATCTTCACCTGGACACAGCATCACGTGGTGAACCGTGCCGTCGAGATCGACGCCGATGGCCGGACGGCCCGATCAAGCTCGATCTTCCACAACCCGAATCAACTGCTCGTCGACGGTGCCCCATGGTCGTTCGTGGTGGGCGGCCGCTACCACGACCAGCTCATGCGGACAGCCGGCGGCTGGCGCATTGCCGTCAGGGTGGAGGAGACGCAGTGGTGGGAACACCCCATGCCGGGGCTTCCTCCGGAGCCGTACCCGATGCCCGACGATTCATTCGACTGAGCCCCTCGACCGGCTCCGTGACTGGTCGGGTCGGATACTGGCATGCTTGCATTTGTGGCCGCAGCTTGGCCATCATGGCGTGACGCGGGAGGGATGACCATGGTCGCATTTCGGATCAACAAGGATCAGAAGACTGCGCTCCTGCACGGCGTCGAGTTGTTCTCCTCCTGCACCAGGGACGAGTTGCGACGGATCGGGTCGCTGACCACGTCGGTCGAGGTGAAGAAGGGGACCTTCCTGGCTCGCCAAGGTCAGCCGGGCCAGGAGTTCTTCGTGGTCATCGAAGGCACGGCCTTGGCCACGCGGAACGGTAGGGAGCTCCACCGCCACGGACCCGGCTCCTTCTTCGGAGAGATGGCGCTCCTCGACGGTGGCGCGCGCACCGCCACCGTGGACGCCTTGACCGACATGCGCCTCCTGGTGTTGACGAGGAGCGAATTCATGACCCTCCAGGAGACGGCACCTTCGGTCGCATTCAAACTGCTGGTCGGACTCGGCGCCCGTCTGCGCAAGGCGGACCAGGTCATCGACGAGCTCCTCGAGGGCCAGGTGCCGGTCTTCCTCCCCACGTTCTGGAAGCTCTAGCCAGCGCTCCTCCGCCGCTCGGACCTGCTGAGCCGCGGTGCGTGGGGCGTCGACAGCACCGCCGGATCACCATCACCCTGCATTGGCGGTGCTGTCGAGCGTTCAATGCTCCTCGAGCAGCCACTGGGCGCCGGAACCCAATGAGGCGGCCACGTCGTCGGGGTTGGACAGCTGGCAGACCCGCAAGGAGAGACAGCCGCAGCCGATGCAGCTGTCGAGACGGTCCCGCAACCGCTCCAATTCCGCGATGCGATGGTCCAGGCGGGGCCTCCACGATTGGGACAGGCGCCGCCAGTCGGCGGCCGTCGGTGTCCGTGCCTGGGGCAGGGCCGCAAGTGCCTGCTTGATCTCCTCGAGGCTGAGGCCCACGTGTTGAGCAGACCGGATGAAGGCGATCCGACGCAGCACGTCGCGGTGGTAGCGACGTTGGCCGCCGGCCGTTCTCGAGGATTCGATGAGCTGTTCACGCTCGTAGTACCGGAGCGTGGACTGGGCGACGCCGGCCCGTTCGGACACATCGCCGATGGTCAGGGAAAGGGGCATGGGAAAGGTCCTTGACTTGAAGTTAACTTTAAGGAATAGCGTACCACCATGACTACAGCGATCATCACCGGAGGCTCCCGCGGGTTCGGCTTCGCATTGGCCGGCGCACTCGCGGCAAGGCAGTGGAGTGTCGTCATCGACGGGCGTGACCGCCCGTCCCTGGACACGGCGGCGAAGCAACTGGGTGGCCGGGTGCACGGGGTGGCCGGCGACATAGCCGAGCATGCCCATCGGGAGGCGTTGGTGTCCATGGCCGGTGAGCTCGGGGGCCTCGATCTCCTGGTCAACAACGCCGGCTCGCTCGGCCCCTCGCCCCTTCCCCCACTGAGCGACGTCGATCCCGAGGATCTCGTCGACCTGCTGCGCGTCAATGTCGCCGCACCCCTGGCGCTCACCCAGTTGGCCCTCCCCCACCTGGCCGCCCGCGGCGGCGCGGTGGTCAACATCACATCGGATGCCGCCGTCGAGGCCTACGAGGGTTGGGGGGCCTATGGAAGCAGCAAGGCGGCGTTGGAGCAGTGGAGCAGCGTCCTGGCCGTCGAGGTGCCGGACGTGAGGGTCTGGTGGTTCGATCCCGGCGACATGCGGACAGGCATGCACCAGGCCGCCTTCCCGGGCGGGGACATCTCGGACCGGCCACTACCGGAGTCGGTGACGCCGGCGTTCCTGCGACTGCTGGAACTCCGACCGCCGAGCGGACGCATCCGTGCCGCCGACCTGGCAGTGGAGGCCGCCAGATGAGCATGGAACGTCTCGCCTTCAAGCTCCCGTCCGACCTCGAGGCCTCGGAGCCTCCCGAGGTCCGGGGGCTGACCCGCGACGCGGTGCGGATGCTGGTCGCCCACCGATCGACGGGAGAACTGATCCACAGCACCTTCGCCCTGCTCCCGGCGTTCCTCGAGCCGGGTGATCTCGTCGTGATCAATACGTCGGGGACGATCCCGGCGGCCGTCGACGTCGTCGGAGGGGACCACCCCGATGCCGTGATCCACCTCTCCACCCAGATCGACGGGAACCTCTGGGTGGTCGAGCCCCGGCGACCGACGGGTAAGTCCACGGAACGCTGGACCGGTGCCGACCCGCCCCGCACCATGGACCTCGTCGGCGGCGCATCGCTCGAGCTCCTCGAACCCCTCCGCCACAGCAACCGGCTCTGGCTGGCCGAGGTGGACTTTCCGGGACCGCACCTGTCGTGGCTGGTCGTGCACGGTCGTCCCATCGCCTACGGCTACGTCGAGAGGCGGTGGCCCATCAGCTACTACCAGAACGTCTACGCCACCGTGCCCGGCAGCGCCGAGATGCCGAGTGCCGGTCGGCCGTTCACGACAGACGTGATCTCGCGCCTCGTCGCCAAGGGCGTCGGCGTGACACCGGTCGTCCTCCACACGGGGGTCGCCTCCCTCGGATCCGACGAGATGCCCTACGCCGAGCGGGTCTGTGTTCCCCGATGGACCGCCGACCGGGTCAACTCGACCCACGAGCACGGCGGGCGGGTCATCGCCATCGGGACCACGGTGGTGCGCGCCCTCGAATCGGCGGCTGACGACAGGGGGCGGGTGCAACCCGTAGACGGTTGGACGGACGTGGTCATCACCCCGGAGCGGGGCGTTGCCGCCGTCGACGGGATCCTCACCGGTTGGCACGAGCCGGAGGCATCCCATCTGCTCATGCTCGAGGCCATCGCCGGGCCCGTCCTCCTGGCTGACTCCTACCGGGCGGGCCTGGACGCCGGATACCGGTGGCACGAGTTCGGCGACAGCCATCTGATCCTGCCCTGAGTCAGCGCCAGTTCTCTTGCCAGAAGTCGGGTGCGCCCAGGTCGCCCAATGCCACAGCATGACCGCCGGTGTGACCTTCGCGTCGGCTGCAGCACACGAACGTGCCCGTCCAGGGACCGGAGTCCACGCACTTGACGGCGCCGCAGCGCGACCATTGCGCCCGCGGCGGGAGGATCGGGCCATCGGGTCCGATCAGGTCCAGCTCGGGAACCGGCTGCGGCTTCGACGCCACGGTCGCGCCACCCTCTTGCCATCCTCGTCGTGATGCACGCCGCTCCGCTGAGGAGTCCGCATATGCGTAGAGCGGACGCCGCCTGCTGCTCGCCTGCAGGCAACCCCAATCCTAAGCCCTCTGCACGGTCGATGGTTCGGCCGTCCCGGTTGAGACCGCCCGCGTGGCGGCCAGCAGGTGCCACCGCCAGTCGCATGTCCGCCGGAGCCGCGGCCATCGGAGTCGTGTACACAGGTGTTCCGCCGTTCGGACATACTGAGCCGATGGATCCCGACGCACTCAACGAATTCCAGATGCACGGCCAGGACATCCCGTGGCTCCTCGCCCACTGGGCCGAGCACCGTCCTGATCACCCGGTGCTCATCTGGGACCCTCCACAGGCCGACGGTCGCCAGTGGACCTACCGCCAACTGCTCGAGGACACCCACAGACTGGCTGCCGGACTCGTCGGGCGAGGTGTGTCCAGGGGCGACAAGGTGCTCCTCCACGCCGAGAACTGCCCCGAGTTCGTCCTGGCCTGGCTGGCGTGCGCCACCATCGGGGCCGTCGGGGTGACGACCAATACCAAGTCGGTAGCCGCAGAGCTCGCCTACTTCATCGAAAAGACCCGGTGCGTGGCGGCGATCACCCAGCCGCAGTTCGCGTCGATGGTCGTGGAGGCCGGCCCGGACCTGCAGTGGGTCGCCGTGACCGCGGGCGACGACGACCAGCCGGCGTCGATGGATCTCCCCGCATCGGGTCTCGAGTCGTTCGACGCCCTGTTCGGCCAGGCGTCCGACTGGAGGGGACGTCCGATCGAACCACTTCTGCCTTTCTGCATCATGTTCACGTCGGGCACGACCAACAAGCCCAAGGCCGTGGTCCACACCCACGCCAACGCCGTGTGGGCGAGCCGGGTCGGTCCGCGCAACATCGACCTCGGACCGGACGACCGGTATCTCATCTACCTGCCCTTCTTCCACGTCAACGCGCAGAGCTGGTCGTTCTTCTCGGTACTGGGCGCCGGCGCCACCGCCGTGCTCACCCCCAAGTGGTCGACCAGCCGATTCTGGGACGTCGTGGCCTCCCAGGGCATCACCCACATCTCGCTGATGCCCTTCGTCATGAGCACCCTGGGTCTGCCGGACCGGCCGCAGACGAAGCTCCGGGTGGGTGTCTTCGGGCTCATCCTCCCCGACCTCGACCGGATGTTCGGGATCGAGGTCTACGCCGCCTACGGGATGACCGAGACGGTCATCCACGCCATCACGGGCAAGCCCAGCGAACGGCTGCCGACCCGTTCGATGGGTCGGGTCGCACCGGGCTACCAGCTGGCGGTCGTCGACCAGGAGAGCGGGCAGCTGTGCGCCGAAGGTGCGACTGGCGAGCTGTGGATGCGCGGCACCCGGGGCATCCAGCTCTTCCTCGAGTACTTCGACAACCCCGAGGCGAACGCCGCCGCCTTCGAGGGCGACTGGTTCAAGACCGGCGACATGGTGAAGATGGGCCCGGGCGGCAACGTGTTCTACCAGGAGCGGGACAAGGACCTGATCAAGGTGGGAGGTGAGAACGTCTCGGCCCGCGAGGTCGAGGACGTCGTTACCACCGTGCCCGGTGTCGCCCAGGCGGCCGTCGTCGGCAAGCGCCACGAATGGCTCGACCAGGTGGTGGTGGCCTTCGTGATCACGGCGCCCGGTGCGCCCGACGAGGCGGAGCTCGAGCGCCAGGTGATCAAGGTGTGCGCCGACCAGCTGGCCGAGTTCAAGGTGCCCCGCGCCGTCTACGTCGTCGAGGCATTTCCGCTCGGCACGCTCGACAAGTTGCTCAAGAACAAGCTCCGCGACCTCGCCGACGAGCAACCCGAGGTCTGAGGTGGGATCGGCCGTCAGGGCCTGACGACGACCAGGGGCGGATCGGGCTCAGGCCAGGTCGGCTGCAGCCTGGACGTGGGCCAGGTGCTGCCGGTCGAACTCCTCGGCCGCCTGCTCGTCATTGGCCATCTCCGCATCGATGTCGCTCTCGGCGAACTCCATGACACCCATGTCGGTGAACGCCGACCTGACCTTCGGCCCCCACAGCCCGATGTCGCGGAGGATGGGCACGATCCGCATGAACAGGTAGCTGCGGAATGTCCGCTGCGACTCGCTGTGCTCGACGTACTCCGCTACCTCCGGGGGCAGTCCGAGCCGTTCCCACACCTCCTCGCCCAGGAACCGGTCACGCATCCGGTAGCAGGCCTCGACCACGAACTCCTCCCGGTCGTCCCGCTCGGCCTGGGTGAGCTGGGGATAGAAGTCGCGGAGGGCCAGACGGCCGAACATGACGTGTCGGGCCTCGTCCTGCATCACGTAGGCGTTGAGCGCCTTGCCGAGCGGCTCGGTGGCCATGTTGCGGATGACACCGAATGCGGCGAGGGCCAGTCCTTCGATCAGCACCTGCATGCCGAGGTAGGTCATGTCCCACCGGCTGTCGGCGATCGTGTCGTCGAGCAGGCTGGCCAGGTTCCCGTTCAGGGGATAGACGAGCTGCACCTTCTCGTGGAGATAGCGGCTGTAGACCTCGACATGGCGGGCCTCGTCGATCACCTGCGTGGCGGCGTAGAACTTCGAGTCGATCTCGGGAACGGTCTGGACGATCTTGGCCGTACAGATGAGCGCACCCTGCTCGCCGTGCATGAACTGGCTGAACCGCCACGCTTCCACGTGTCGATGTGCGGCATTCCGCTCGGCAGGGGTCATCTTCTCCCACCAGGGCGTGCCGAAGAGGGGATGGATCTCGTCCGGCATACCGACCGGCCGCTCCGGGTCGACGTCGAGGTCCCAGTCCAGGCGGTCGGAACCGATCCACTGCTTTCGGGTCCCCTTGTCATAGAGACGCAGGAGTTGGTCTCTGCCATCGGTGTAGTCGAAGTCGAACATCGTGGTGGAGGCGGCCGGAATGCCCCACGACCGGGAACTCTCCGTGAGTGTCAGGTTGACGGTCGAGCCACCGTCGTCGGCCACAGTCATGAGTGAGCTCCTTCCGGTTGCCACGCCACCGCCTGCGGCGCCACCTCGACCCTACGTTTCACGGAGGCCCATTGCCAGCGGAACCCCTTGCCCATCCGGACGGGCTGCGCGATCGTGGCCCATGGGCTCGGTCTACGAGGCGGCGGGTGGCAATGCCGGCCTCCTCCGGTTGGCGTCCGCCTGGCACCGTCGGGTGATGGCCGACGAGGTGGTGAGCCATGCCTTCAGCCACGGATTCCACGAACAGCACACCGAGCGTCTGGCGGCGTACTGGGCGGAGGCGCTCGGTGGTCCGACCACCTTTTCCGACACCTACGGGGACGAGACCACCGTCGTCCGGATGCACAGCGGGAACGGTGCGCACGAGGAGATGGACCGCCTGGGGATCCAGTGCTTCGACCAGGCGATGGAAGAGGTCGGCATCGACACCGAGCCGGTCCTTCGCCGCGTACTCCACGACTACTTCGCCTGGGCCACGGTCGCGACCATGTCCGCGTACCCCGAGTCGGCCGACGACGTCCCCGCGGGGCTGGCCATCCCCCGGTGGTCGTGGGACGGACTCCAGAGTTGACCGGGAGATCGCCCGCACGACGTGACCACACCGCCCTCGTCGAACGGTCGATCCGGCCGCATCGGATCCGGGCACCTGAAAGGATTGGGCGATGGGAGATCTGGTCAGCTATGTACACGACGGGCACCTTGCCATCATCACCATGGACGACGGCAAGGCGAATGTCCTGTCCCCGACGATGCAGGCGGAGCTCCACGCCGCCCTGGACCGGGCCGAGGCGGATTCGGCGGTCGTCGTGTTGCGGGGGAGGGAGGGCGTCTTCTCCGGAGGTTTCGACCTCGCCATCCTGCGCGCCGGTGGACCACCGGCTTCGTCGATGCTGCGCGGCGGCTTCGACCTCGCCGAGCGGATGCTCACCTTTCCCCGACCGACCATCGCCGTGTGCACGGGACATGCCGTCGCCATGGGCGTCTTCCTCCTCCTGTCTGTAGACAATCGGATCGGAGGGGAGGGGACCTACAAGATCACGGCCAACGAAGTGGCCATCGGACTGACCATGCCGCGTGCAGCCATCGAGATCCTGCGGCAACGGCTCACCCCGGCGGCATTCAACCGGGCGGCACTCCTGGCCGAGGTGTTCTCGCCTGCCGACGCCGTGGCCTGCGGATTCCTCGATCAGGTCGTGGGAATGGATGTACTCGAGTCGACGGTGCTCGAGCTCGGACAGCAGTTGGCCCAACTCGATGAGCGGGCGCACGCGGAGACCAAGCTCCGTGCCCGGAGGACCATGCTGGAGGATCTGCGGATGGCCGTCGAAGCCGACCGACCCGACTTCGACGCGATCGGCTGATGCACGAATCCCTCCGTCCGCCCGGCGAACCGAACCGGTGTCGTCCTGGGCGGTATCTTGCCGCGTCGGAGCAGGCGGTAGCTTCCGATGGGCACGAGGATCGGGGCGACCGCCCCGGACCCGGGTTCGGGTAGCGAGCCGCACTCGGCGAGGAAGGCGGCGGGCACGGTGGAAGTCTCGATAGACGACCTGGTCGACAGCGACGGACACGACGCCGTCGACCCGGCGACTGCGGACGACGGCCCGGCACCCGGGGACGATTCGGCCCGGGGCTCCCTCGCCTGGTGGCTCAGCTTCGCCGTGCCGGTCTCCATCGCCCTGGTGGCGATCCTGGGAGCAGTGGTCGGATACCGGGCCGAGTACCACGCGTCCCTGTCCGGTGCGTCAGGCAACGATGCCCTGGTCTCTTCCACCTACGCCTCGGGCCATGTCTACGACGCGCTCCTGACCGGGCAGCTGGCGGTGACCGAGCACGACCAGTGGGAGCGGTTGGCCGGGGCGGCGGGTCACGGCACCGGTCCGGGAATGGTGGCGGCCGCCGAGCCGGCGTGCGCCAACAACGTTCGAGATGCGAGCTCGGTGACCGCGGCCGAGCAGTCAGTCGACTGCCAGCTGGCCCAAGTGTTCTCGCGCTACGCCCTTCCCGGCTACTGGACACACGGCGACCCCGCCGGATTCGACACCACCAAGTTCGTGTCGGACTGGGTGGCACTGGGCAACCTCGGGCGCGACGTGGCCGTGGCCGAGCACGCGGCAGTCGCTTCCGACCAGAGCCGCCAGGAGTTGCGACTGCTCTGGTTGGCGCTGACCCTGGCCCTGGCGCTGGCCTTCTGCACCTTGGCGCAGGCCGCACTGCACCACCGGTGGACGTCCCGCACCTCGCGGACGTCGCTGCTGTTGGCCATCCCCGGTTGGATCCTGTTGGCCGGTTGTACGGCGGTCCTGCTCGTGTGGGAGCTCTGACGTGGAGGTCGACGAGGCGATCGTGACCACCGAGTCGGCGGAGGAGCGGGAGAAGGACCGTCTCTCGATGGTGGCGACCATCGGCATCCTCATCGCCACCATCGCCGCCACCGTCGCCGGCTCCCTGGCTGCACTGTCCGGCTTCCATGCGGGCGACGCCGACGCACACCGGGTCGCCTGGGCGACCTACTCCAACGAGCTGCTCCTCAGCTACAACCAGTACGCCGCCGACCAGCGCCAGAGCGCCGACGCCCGCCTCGAGGGCGCCTGGCGTTCCCATTTCCTCCTGAACCTCGCAGCTCAGGCGTCCGATCCGGCGATCGCCGCGGAACTGCGCAGCGAGGCCTCGACGGCCATCGGGCTGCCGGAGGCGCCGACGGCCTCCCGGCCGGTGGTCTCCAGTCCGGACCCTGCGCAGTGGTGCCGGGGGCTGGGGCAGCCGTACGACTGTGCCTACGAGGTGGCGAGCGCCTACGCCGGGACGTCGCTCAACGACAACCGACAGGAGCGCGCCTACATCGCCGCCGTGAGCATGCTGGCCATCGGACTCTTCCTCTTCGCGCTGTCGAAGACGCTCAGCCAGGCCTCGATGGAGAAGCTGTTCCTGGTGCTCGGCGCCCTGATCACGTTGATCGGCATCGGGTGGATGACGGCGGAGCCCTTCCTGGCCCCCGCCCCGGCGCCCTCGGCTTCGGCCATCCGCAACTACGAACAGGGCTGGCAGCTCGAACAGCGGGGCGGTCGACCCGCCTCCGTCGAGGCGCTCCTCCTCCGATCGACATCACAGGACCCCTCGCTGGCCGACGCCTGGCAGCAGCTCGGCCAGGAGGAGCTCCTGCACCGGGCGCAACCCGGACCGGGAGGCGGCTGCCCGGGCTCGCTGGCCGCGCTCAGCCGGGCGTGGCAGCTGCGCGGGGCAGCCGACGACCTCGACCGCTTGGCCGTATCCGAGGTGATCTGCGGTCATCCCGTCCAGGCGCTGGCCGAACTGCAGTCGGCCGTCAACACCTCGTCGGACGTGGCGTTCGGCCAGTCCCTCGCCCTGGCCCAATTGGCGGCCGGTCAGACGCCCGCCGCCCTCCGGACGCTCGACGCTGCGGTGCACGGCATCGAGCACCGGGGCGGGGCCACGAGGGGTTCCACCTTCACCGACTACTGGTTCGACCAGCTCCTCACGGACGTGGGGGCTCTCGACGTCCACCGGGTCGGCCAACGTCGCGTCGAGAAGTTCGTCCAACGGATGCAGCACGACGAGACCCTGGCCACACTCGCTGACTTCGGCCTCGTCGCGCCCACTCCGGCGACCTGTGCCCAGGCCGACCTCACCGTGACCGGCCCCGATACCGTGACCGGGGCGCCCACCGGCATGGTTCCGACCACGCTCCACCTCCGGTACGGCGGCCTGAACGACGGTGACATCGTCACGGTGATCTGGCACCAGCCCGTCACGGCGGAAGGCGTCCGGCTCATCTCGCTGGCCCTGCCGGTGCCGAGCGTGGCCGTGGTCGGACAGCCCGGTGGCCCGTCGGCCGGCTCCGGCACGTTCGTCCTCCCGGCCCTCGACTACGTGGCGCCGGGCGCCTACCAGGTCGACGTGTCGATCGACGCCGTCCCCTACGCCACTTCGTTACCGGTCACCGTGACGGGTACCCCGAACCCCGCATTCACCCCGGCACAGCTCGCCTTCACGTGCTGAGCCCCGACGGTTGCGGGCCTACCGCGCTGCCGCGGTCGGAGGCGGCGGGACGAAGTCGGGGTCCGGCTCGAAGAACTGGAGGGTGAGGGCCTCGAGTCCGACGCCGAACAGTGTCCACTCCTGCAATCCGCCGTCGGGACCGGTCGGGAGCGAGAGTCGAGAGGCCTGCCCGCTGACGCGTTGGCGAATGGACTGCCCCTCACTCCAGGCCACGACAGCCTCGGTGAATTGACGCAGGGTCCTCGGCTCGCGCACCCGGAACCCCAGGTAACGGAACAGTCCGGTGAAGGTCCCCTCCCAGAATCCGGCCACCGAATCGAAGCCGCGGAGCAGTCCGCCGATCATGCGTTCCCGCTGGTCTGAATCAGGTGCGGTCGTGGCGATGGCCAGGACGCTGATCCACGCCGACCAGAGCGTGGAATCCGACGTGACGCTGACGCTCACCTCCCCGCCCACCCGACACAGTTCCTGCAGGGTCTGCCGGCGGGATTCCACCGTCGACAGATCGCTGGCTTCGAGCACCTGACCGAGGCCCTCGAGTGTCTGGTTGACCTCGGGTCGCTGCTCGTCCTGGGCGATGCTGACCAGCACATCCGTCTGGAAGTCCGCCATGTTGTCCCAAATGCGCCGGATGACCGACGCATTGGTCACCGAACGCCCCGTCTGGCGCTCCACCCGATCAAAGACCCGCTTGAAGGTGAGGTTGCTCGAGGCCGTCTGGATCCCCTCTTCCGTCAGGATCTCCCGGGCTGTCGCCAGGAGGAGATCCCGGAGTTCCTCTCGGCTCTGCCGTTCCCTCGCAGCATCGGAACCCGCCGGCCGGTCCGCTTCCCACTGGTCTCGATCGCTCGGCTTCAACATGGCCATGCCCCCATCATGGGCCTGGAGGCGGACATCGTCCAACGACTGCGGGACAAAAGGGTGATTATCGTGGCTGGGACGATATCCCCCGGGGTGTGCCGACCTCCCGGAATCGGGCCCCAGCACCCCGACGGACCTGGACAAACGGAGGTGACGACCATGGATGACCACGACATCGTGCAGCGGATCAACCGACTGGCCGAGGAGGAGCACCAGCTCGAGCAAGCCGAGGGTGGCGAGAACCCCAAGGGCCTCACGGATGAAGACCGGAGCCGCAGGGAGCAGCTCGAGATCGCTCTCGACCAGTGCTGGGACCTCCTCCGGCAGCGCCGCGCCCGCCGCAACGCCGGCTTGGATCCCGACGACGTGTCGGTCCGGCCTCCCGGAGTGGTCGAGGGATATCAGCAGTGATTCCCGGACGCCGGACCCCCGTCGACCCACTCCTGAGCCGGGGAGGATCGGCGTGACCACTGCGGGGGTCCGGGTGTGAGGCACACCCGGGGCACGTCCGACAGCCCGCCTGATCGCTCGAGGCCCGTCGACTCCCGGCGGGCCGGGAACCGGTGAGCACGCTCGCCTTCGTGGTCGGACTGATCATCGTCCTCCTCACGGTGACCAGCGTCCTGTTCACGCTCGTCCTCCCACGCCAGCCCTCCGGCCTCGAGCGGGTGACGCTGTTGGTCAACCGTGGGGTGCGGATGGTGTTCATCGCGCTCTCCCGCCTGTCCAGCACCTACGAGGGAAAGGACGCCATCCTGGCCCCCACCGCACCGGTGGCCCTGCTGGCCCAGCTCCTGTTCTGGGCGGTGGCGCTCATCATCGGCTTCAGCCTGATGCTGAACGCCACCGTCCACTCGATCTCGGATGGAGGCCTCCAGGCACTCACGGCCCTCTTCACCGTCGGCGCCATCCACATCGGTGGCCGGCCGAATGAGGGGATCGACATCACCATCGGGGCCATCTGGGTGGTCATCGTCGCCCTGCAGATCGCCTACCTCCCGGCTCTGTACAGCTCCTACAGTCGGAGGGAAGGCCTGGTGACGTTGCTGGAGAGCCGCGCCGGCCAGCCGGCATGGGGACCGGAATTGCTGGCGCGCCACCAGATCGTGGGCATAGCCGACACGTTGCCGGAGCTGTACCAGGTGTGGGAGGAGTGGGCGGCCGACGTCGCCGAGAGTCACACCACCTATCCGATCCTGCTCCTGTTCCGATCGCCGGAGCCCTGGCTCTCATGGTTGACCGGACTCCTCGCCGTGCTCGACGCGGGGGCCATGCAACTGGCACTCTCGCCGTCGACGGCGCCGTCCCAGGCACGGCTGTGCCTGCGGATGGGATTCACGTTGTTGCACCGGATCGCCAGCACCCTGGGTTGGTGGGTCGACCCTGACCCGAATCCCGAAGGACCGATCGAGTTGACGTACGAAGAGTTCGAAGAGGCGGTGACCATGCTCTACGCCAGCGGCTTCCCGATGGAACGGACGGCAGAGGAGGCCTGGCCGGACTTCCGCGGGTGGAGGGTGAACTACGAGTCGATCGCCTATCGGCTGGCGGACCGGCTCGTCGCACCGCCGGCGAAGTGGTCCGGGCCCCGCCGGCACCTCCGTTCCGGATCCGTCGCCCCCCGTCGGCCACCCCAGCGCAAACCCGGAGCATGACCGCTGGGGGACCACCCGGATGGAGCCAGGCCCGTTCAGGTCCCCGCTACCCGGCAGCGACGAAGGCGCGGGTGGCGAGCTCTCGATCGAGGTACGGCCAGGACTCCCCCAGTCCTCCGGTGGCGAGCAGTTCCTGGGCAGCCTGTGCGAACGCACCGTAGGCGATGCGGGCCAGGGCACTGCCGACCGACAGCCTGCGCACACCGATCGCCTCGAGTTGGCCCATCGTGGGCCCGCCCGGTTGCAGGAGGACGTTGACGGGAGCGTCCGTCTCCCGGACGATCCGCTCGATGGCGCCGAGGTCGGGCACCGCCGGCGCATAGACCACGTGGGCGCCGGCACCCCGATAGGCCACGAGGCGGTGGACGGTGTCGTCCAGATCCTGCACTCCTCGGAGGTGGTTCTCCGCCCGGGCGGTCAGCACCATCCCGTGGCGCTCGGCCTCTGACGCGGCGACGCCCACCCGTTCGGTGGCCACGTCGAGTTCTTCGATGCGCCCGGTCTGCGGGTTCCAATCCTCGATGGAGCAGCCCGACGCTCCGGCCTCGGCGAGGAGCCGGACGGTCTCCTGCACACCACCGGGTTCTCGTGGGTAGCACTGCTCTGCATCGACGCTGAGGGGAAGTGTCGTGGAACTCGCGAGCGCTCCGACGTGCTCGACGAGCTCACTCCGGCGTCCGGTCATGTCCGAGCGACCGAGTGAGGCTGCGTGCCCGCCGCTGGTGGTCGCCAACGCCGAGAACCCGAGGGTCGTCAACAGTCGGCATGTCCCGATGTCGTGCGGGTTCGGGATCAGGAACGTTCCGTCCTCGTGGAGCGCACGGAAGCGTGCCCGTCGTTCACCGATGTCCATGGGCCGATCATGGCAGAAGGTCCCCGTCCGCACCGGCGGATAAGCGACATGGCAGCCATGCTCGATGGCGTCTGCCGACTGCCACCTGAGGAGCCGCCATGTTCTCGCACCCACCACCGGCAGGCCGCCTCGCCACTGGATGTGGCGAGGCGAACGCAATAGAGAAGGAGCGGAACGAACCCATGGTTGACTTCGCGAGCCGCCCATGTTTAGTTCTGAGTGAAGGGCGGGTATCCGGCGACCGCTGCGAAACCGCAGCCGGCGGGTCCGACTCTCGACGCACCTCCCTTCGGAGCTTGACCGGCCATCACCGCGAGCAAAGGGGATCAACCATGCACAAGGCACATTTCCGGCCACGGCCCATCCGAGCACTCGCCGTCCTGGCCATGACGGTCGCCATCGGAGCCCCGCTCGTCGGCGTCGGCACCGCATCGTCGGCCGCCGCGGCGGTGCCGACACCTTCGAATTTCGCCGAGTGCCCGGTGCACGGCTACGTCGCCGCCCACGCCCCCGTCAACGTCTGCCTGGTCGGTTCCACGGCCGAGGGGGAGTTCAAGATCGGGAGCCTGGCCATGACCTTCCGGGGTCCGGGAAAGCTCCAAGGCGGGTTCAACGACGTCATCACCACACCGAATTGGGTGGACGCCCTCGACGGCCAGTCGTTCACGGCGCCTCGCCAGGTGCTCCCGATCCCGGTCCTGACCTTCTTGGGCAATCCGAGCGGTGTGACCCCTCCCTCCAACTCGGTGGTCGATGCGGTCGCCAGCCAGGCCGGACCCATCACGTTCACCCTGCAGTCGAGCACGGGACTGGCGGCGACCCTCGTGCTCCCACTCAAGTTCCACATGGTGAACCGACTGCTCGGAAACCACTGCTACCTGGGTACCGACAGTGCACCCATCACCCTCACACTGACCACCGGCACGTCCGGCGCCCTCACCGGGACATTGGGCTCGCTCGCAATCTATGACAACGGCAAGATCATCCAGACGGCCGGCTCCGAGGTCGTCGATGGCCTGTTCAGCGTGCCGGGAGCGACGGGTTGCGGTACCGGTGGAGTCTGGGACAGTGCGATCGACGCCGCCAACTCGCTCCCGTCGGCGTCCGGATCCAATGCGGTGACCCTCTACGGCGGCTTCGACCTGGCATTGGCACGGTACATCGCCCACCAATTGGGCGAGTGACCGGTCGCCACCGCGACCACCGGCGCCGCGGCTACGCCAGTCGCTTGGCCTCCGCCAATCCGGCGGCGCTGTAGACGCCGTCGGGAAAGACGGCGTCCCAGGCATCACGCACCCCACGGAAGTCCTCACTGGGCCCGTAGGCGGCCCGGGCGGCGGCCACCACCTCGTCGCGCCGGGCGGCCACGGCGGGGCCCAGGGCGAACTCCAATTCGGTGTCGATCTGGGCGATCGCCTCGGCGAAGCGGCGCTGATGGCCGATCAGGCGGACGGCGTCGGGAGAAGGCGTCACGGGTGGTCCTCGTCGATGGCGGTGGGTGGATGGCGGTAGCTGGATGCCGGCCCTGCGCTCGTGTACGTGCGCGTGATCAACCGGCGACCCATCGTGTCACGTCGGGGGACGGCGGCCCATTCAGAAGGGCAGCGCTTCGGCCTGCACGGCCATCAGCTCGTCGAAGATGGCCCGGCAGGAGGCCTCGTCCGGTGGCGACAGCGGGTCACGGCGGAGGGCCTCGAACGCCGGCTCGGGATCGCCGGTCAGCGCCGACTTGACCACCAGCTCCTGCAGCTCGATCTGGGTCCGCATGAACTCGGCGAGTGGCTCGAGGATGGGCGGCATCTCGGTCGGGGTGATCCCCTTCCCGTCCACCGTGGCCGGCACCTCGACGATGGCTCCGTCGGGCAGGTTGGGGACGTAGCCCCGGTTGGGCATGTTCACGGCGTTGAGCGTGCGCTGGTGATCGGTCCACATGGCCCCGATGATGGGGAAGACCTCCTCGGCCGAGCGGCCGGCCCGGTGCATGGGTACGCGGGACCGGCCGTTGCCGTACCGGGTGATCAGTCCCTCGACCTGGTGGCCGATCCCCTGGTGGAAGTACACGGGGACCGGGTGCCACCCGGCCACCTCCTCGGCGAAGGGCACGTACTCCCCGATGTGGCTGTCCACCGAACACGGCAGGAGGCCGTATTCGCGGAACATATGGGACACCAGCGGGGCATACATCTGCTCCACGGCCACCTGGACCAGCGGGACCTTGACCAGCTGCCGGGCTGCCGCCGTGACCGGTGCCGGATAGTCGAAGTAGCGGCGGCGCCAGATGCGCCGCAGACGGGGGTAGAGATCCTCGCCGGTGTCGGACCGCCGGATCTCGGTGAAGAAGGTGAAGTGGTTGATCCCCGAGGCCTTGGCCTCGATCTTGGACTTGGG
>Ga0209698_10002868_pt1 | contig 19221 bp, 17 predicted proteins | sample LitLauG_LLR_2012_FD_187203 | JGI IMG/M metagenome (GOLD analysis project Ga0209698, IMG submission 187203) | Freshwater sediment microbial communities from Pennsylvania, USA - Little Laurel Run_MetaG_LLR_2012 (SPAdes) (version 2) | ecosystem: Environmental > Aquatic > Freshwater > Creek >...
ATGTGTATGGGTTCCGCGTGCCCCTGATCGTGATCTCTCCGTACGCCAAAGCGGCATACATTTCGCACGTCAACCACGACTTTGGCAGCATTCTGCGCTTCATGGAAGAGAATTTCAGCCTTTCCTCGCTCGGGTATGCCGATGCCCGCGCTGACGACCTTTCCGACTGCTTCGACATGAACCAGACGCCGCTGGTCTTTCACACCATCAATGCCCCGTTAAGCGCGAGCCATTTCTTGAATGATCGAACTCCGGCAGACGATCCGGATGATGATTAGCGCCCGCCAATACCGGTCGATCCGACCAGGCGTCACTCCTTGAGGCGGGTCCAGGTGATCAACGGTCACTGTCCTTTTGTTTGCAGCGCGCGGGATGCAAGTAAAATAGAATAAATCGATCTACTAACGACGGGGTCTGATCGTGCATCCAACCAAGGGTGCGCAATCCTGATCATCTTCTGATTCGAGGCGTTATGAGACTTTTGAGGGTTTGTCTGGTTTCTGTGCTCCTGGTAAGCATGGCTTATGCCATGCCGCTGAACTCTTCGGCCCGCACCTGCGTTCCTGCCGACCTGCTGCAACTGATCTCGGTGGATTACCGCGCTCTGAAAGATTCCCCGACCGCGACGGCTCTGAAGCAGCAATTGATGCCCGATAACATCAAGCAGTTTGAAGCAGCACTGAAGGGGATTGGGCTTGATCCCGACAAAGATGTCGACACCCTCACCTTCGCGTCGTTTCGCTCAGGCAAGCAAGGCATCAAGACGGTTGGAGTCGCGGCCGGGCCGTTCAACATGAAGGCCGTGCTGAAGAAGATGAAGCTGCAGAAGTACGTGCCCAAGAAGTACAACAACAACGATATCTACCCGATGGACGGCGGCTTCGTCATGAGCTTTCTTGACGACAGCACGCTGCTGTTCGGTGATGCCACCTCCATTCGGGTGGCGCTCAATACGCGAGATGGTCAGATCCTGGGACTTGATACGAACGGCACCATGGCCGACATGATGACCAGCGTTGATTCGGCTCCGGTGTGGAGCATTCTTGATCAGCAGGGCACGCAGAACGCGCTGCACTCTGCCATGGGCGATGCCTCCAAGATCGCTGATTACGAGTCGATCAAGAAGCGCCTTATGGGCTCCCACTATTCGATGAGCTTCAACAGCGGCGTGAACTTCGACATGACGGTCGTCACCTCCGACTCCACGACGGCCTCCACCGTATCTTCCCTGCTCAAAGGCTACATGCTTTACAAGAAGGTCAGCGCCACCCCCGCGGAAAAAGTCGCGGTTGAGAATACGTCGGTCGATTCCGACGGCGAGAAGGTGCAAGTACGCTTCAAGGCCAACGACCAGCAATTCCAGTCGCTGATGCACTCGGAATTGTTTGCGGCCGTGACCCACTAGCACCGACGCGATCCAATCGAAAAAGGGCACCGATCATCCACACGGTGCCCTTCTTAATTTAGCAGCAACGATCCTGCCTCGGCGTTCTCCGCGGCATTTCTCAGCGAACTCCGCGGTAAAAGCCTTAACCGCTGAGAGCGCCGAGGAGCAGAGTTCGCAGAGAGAGTTACGGCTTCGCCCGTTCAGATCTCTTCTGACGCGCCCAGCCTTCCTTCACCACTTGCCGCCCCCGCCCGATGGCGAGAGCGTCTTCCGGAACGTCATCCGTGATGCACGATGCCGCCCCGACGTACGCGCCTTTGCCGATGCGCACCGGCGCCACCAGCGTGCTGTCACTGCCAATGAACACGTCGTCGTCGATGATAGTTTTGTGTTTGTGGACGCCATCGTAGTTGCAGGTGATCGTACCTGCGCCAATATTGACGCCAGAGCCGATCTCCGCATCGCCCAGGTACGTGAGATGATTCGCTTTCGACCTCTTCCCCAGTTTGATCTTCTTGGTCTCGACAAAATTTCCGACGTGCGCGCCTTCGCCGATCTCGCTCCCTGGCCGAAGACGAGAATACGGGCCGATAGTCGCTCCCGGTCCGATGCGTGCGTCGTCCATGATGCAGCCCGGGAGGACCATGACGGCGTCGCCAATCTCGGAATCGCGAATCACGCAGTAGGAGCGCACGCGGCTGTTCCCGCCGATCTTCGTCTTCCCGAGCAACTGCACGTAGGGCTCGATGACGGTGTCGGGCAAGATCTCCACGTCCGGGTCGATTACGCACGTCGCCGGATAGAAAATCGTCACGCCGTCGGCCATCAGTTGACGACACTTGGCGAGCCGCATCTGCTGATCGATGTCCGCCAATTCGGCCCGCGTGTTGCCGCCTAATACTTCGCTGGGAGTCGGTGTCTTCCAGGCGACCACCCGCCGGCGCGTTTTTTTGAACACCGCAGCCATGTCGGTCAGGTAATACTCCCGGTGCGCGTTGTTGGTGGAAAGTTCGCCGATGCGCGAGTAGAGCTCGTTCCCATCGAAAACGTAGAAACCGGAATTGATCTCTCGAATCTTCTTCTGCGCGGGGCTGGCGGATTTCTCTTCGACGATGCCCAGCACTTCGGTACCTTTCGCGCTCTTGCGAAGCACACGGCCGTATCCGGTTGGATTCTCCAGCTCCGCGCTCAGCAGCGTCATCGCCGCCCGCTGCTGCAGGTGAAAATCCCGCAGCTGTGCGATCGTCTGCGGTGAGATCATCGGGGCGTCGCCGGAGAGGACAATGACGTGGTCATATCCCGCGAGTGCTTCTTGCGCCACCATGAGGGCGTGGCCGGTGCCACGTTGCTCGGCCTGCACCACGAAGTTGACTCCGGTGTGCGCCATCGCCGCGCGCACTCGTTCGGCCTCGTGCCCGATGATGACGTAGACGTCATGGGCGGGCACAAGGCGCACCGCCGCGCGAATTACGTGTTCCAGCAAAGGCTTGCCGCCAACTTCATGTAAAACTTTAGGAAGTTGCGATTTCAGCCTGGTTCCCTTACCAGCAGCCATGATGGCAACCGCCAGCCGAGGAGGCACCGCCGAACTCGTTCTTCCCGATGGCCCGGAGGAAAACTTCGATGAATGAGAAGACCTGACTTTCGATTTCTTCATCTCGAACTCAATATACCTTTGCGGCTGGGGCAATGGCTATTTCCCGCGTGGTCGCCTACAATCTTGCGGGCGCGGCTCCAGCCGCCCTCCAAGTCAACCGCCAAATTCGACCGGAGGAACGAATGCCGAAATACGTGATTGAGCGTGACATTCCCAACATCGGGAATGTCACTCCAGACCAGGTCATCGCCATCTCGCAGAAATCCTGCAGCGTCCTGAACAACCTGGGCCCGAAGATTCAGTGGCTCCACAGCTATGTGACCAACGACAAGATTTATTGCGTCTACATCGCTCCCAATGAGGATATGGTTCGCGAACATGCCCGCCAGGGCGGATTCCCTGCGAATCGGATCTCCGAAGTGAAGCTGATGATCGACCCAACATCGGCCGAGGTTTAGCAGCCTGCACAGAAACTCACTCTTGAGCCTCGAAGGCGTCCCTCCGCGGCTAAAGCCGGGTTCACTTGCGGCACCTGGCGGCACGGCTTAAGCCGTGCCCTTTCAAATCAGGCCCGTGCGGCGTGTTTCAGCAGTCTGCCGGGTTATAAGCCGAGTCCACCGTCGACCGCCATGATCTGGCCGGTAATGAACTGGGGAGCAGTGGCAAAGAACAAAACTGCGGCGGCGATTTCCTCGCCTCGCCCATTGCGCTGCATCGGCGTCTGCTTGGCCATGCGGCGCATGAAGGCCGCCGCGGACTTCTCCCCCAGATCGATCATGCCGGGAGCCACCGCATTCACCGCAATTTCCGGTGCCAGCGCTTTGGCCATCACTTTCGTCAACATGTGCAAGGCTGCCTTCGATGAGCAATAGTGAGCGTGGGTCACCCATGGCCGCAGCCCTCCGAGCGATCCCATGTTAATGATTTTTGCCTCGAGCATCCCTGCACTCTTGCCGCGGTCCCGGCGCATCCACTTCAGGGCTTCGCGCGAAACCAGAAACGGGGCGCGCGTATTGGACGCGAAGATCGCATCCCACTGCCGGACGGTCAGCTTCTCGAACTCTGCGGTTTCGTAATTCGCTGCGTTGTTGACCAGGATGTCGATGCGCCCCAGTTCGCGGCCAGCCTCTTTCATCATGGAGCGGACACTGGCTTCGTCCGTCACATCACACTGCAGGGCGAACGCGCGAACGCCCAGGCCACACAAATCGATTACGGTCTCTCGCGCGTCACGCGCCGAATTGCGAAAGGTGATGGCCACATCGGCTCCCGCTTCGGCGAGAGCCAAGGCCGACGCGCGACCCAGCCGGCGCGCCGCTCCAGTGATGAGCGCTGTCTTACCGCGAAGCGGTTTTCTGTCGAGCGCGTGCATGCGTGGATTCTACCGCCCCACTATAGCGAGTTGCCGGGACAGAACGCCATAACGTTATTGCGGCCACGGGCTCTCTTTCCTTCTGGAAAATCGGCAGTGGCTCGCGCTAAAATCCTCTCGGCATGCCAGATCCTCGCAATGTCATCGTATATTCGCGCAAGGGATGCCACCTTTGCGAAGTGGTGAAGGAAAGTCTCGCCAAACTCTCCCGCCGCGGAGGATTCACCTGGCACGAAATCGACGTCGACACCGACCACGAACTCCGCCGCCAGTTCAATGACGAAGTCCCGGTCGTCTTCATCGATGGCCGCAAGGCCTTCAAGTATCACATGAACGAGCAGGAATTCCTCAGGAAGCTCGCCAGCTAAACGGATTTCACCCCCGTATATCCTGGGACACACACGTGTCGCGCGTGACACGCAAGCAGTCGCCATGTCTCCGTAACCCTAGCCTGCTCAACGCCTCGAGTGCGGCATCCTCCCTGCAACTGCTCCGGTAGTTGCTTGCGATCACAGGAGGAGCACTTTGCTGCGCCAAATTCTTGCACTCGCGTTTATTTTCGTCTGTACCACCATTGCCTGGATGATTCTGGGTTCGACCATTTTGTCGCGCACCTACGGCGCGAATCAGCAACTGCAGGGCCGAGTGGCTTCGACCTGGGGTACCTCGCAAGAGCAATCTCCACCGAATGCGCACTACACCGTGACCGAACCAACCAGTTCCACGACGGTAGAGAACGGCAAAATCGTGGTGCACAACGACAAAGTCGAGCGCCAAGTCGCGCTCGCCCTCGAGTCCAGCCGCATTCGCGTGAAGATCAATCTGGATCCCCGGCAAAAAGGACTGCTCTGGTACAGCACGTATGCGGTCGATTTCGGCGGAGACTACGTCTTTCGCAATTCTTCCGCCGAACCCCAGAACGTCTCATTCCGCCTGAAATTCCCCGCCCAGAAGGCGATTTACGATGACCTGCAGATGAAAGTCAACGACCAGGTTGTGCCGCTCGCGACCAATGACCAGGGAACGGTGGGTACGGCGACAGTACCGCCGCAGTCGACGGCGAAGCTTCACGTTGCCTATCGCTCGCAGGGTCTCGACTCATGGCGTTATCAACTGGGAGACGGCATCGCTCAAGCGCGCGACTTCCAACTCGTCATGCAGACGAACTTCCGCGATATCGACTTTGCTGATGACACGCTCTCCCCCACCGCGAAGCTGCTTGTTGACGGCGGATGGCAGCTTACCTGGCAATACTCCAACCTTGTCTCAGGTTTTCAGATCGGCATGACCATGCCTGAGAAGCTGCAGCCCGGGCCACTGGCTGGAGAAATCAGCTACGCCGCGCCCGTCTCGCTGTTCTTCTTTTTCTTTTTTGTGTTCATCATCACGACGCTGCGCGATATCGATCTCCATCCCTTGAACTACTTCTTCCTGGCGACTGCGTTCTTCGCGTTTCACTTGTTGCTGGCATATCTGGTGGATCACATCTCAATCCACGCGGCTATGGCGACCTCGTCAGTGGTTTCAGTTTTGCTGGTCGTCAGCTATCTGAGGCTGGTGGTGGGAATGCGTTTCGCAGCGCTGGAGGCTGGAACCGCGCAACTCATATATCTCGTGCTGTTTTCCTACGCGTTCTTCTGGCGGGGCTTTACGGGCCTGTCGATCACGATCATCGCCATCATCACGCTGTTCGTGGTGATGCAAGCCACGGGGCGCATTCGCTGGTCGGAACGCTTTGCGGCGCGATCGCGCAAGCCGTTGCCGAATGCGCTGTAACGCCGTGAAGCGAGAAAAGCTTGCACCACGAAGGGCACGAAGGTACACAAAGGAAATCCTGACCCGGAAATCCTTCGTGTACCTTCGTGTCCTTCGTGGTTTATGCTCTTGTATTCTCACCACAATTACTAAGTCAGGACACGCCACGTTTTTCCATTCGGAGGGCCGTGTTTTCCGCTACAATCCCCCCCGGCATGTTGCGCACGCAACTTTACGCTGACCCGAGGAACCTTTTCCTTCACGACCTCGTACTCGACTCCTGCCGCCGAAATGCGTCCAAAACCGCGGTTGTCGACACTTCCTGCGGACGCCGCATCACCTATGCCGAGTACGGAGAAACCATTGAGAGTCTGGCGCGCGGTCTCGCCGCCGCCGGCGTCAAGCCGGGCGACGTGGTCGCCATATTCCTGTTCAACTCCTGGGAATTCTGCGCGGCCTTTCACGCCACACAGCTCGCTGGAGCCATCCCCACTCTTCTGAATCCCACCTATCGCGAACGCGAGGTGAGATATCAACTGGAGAACTCGGGAGCGGTCTTGTTGATCACCGATGCCGGGAATATTGCTGGAATCAATCTCGGCGGATTGCCGAAGCTGCAACGCGTATACACCACTCGAACCGCAGCGGCGGCCGCCGAACCGTTCGCGAATCTGCTCAAGCCAGTGTCCGGCGCTCGTCCTACACAAGAATCTTCTTCCCAGCAGACCCTTGCCGCTCTTCCCTATTCCAGCGGCACAACCGGACTCCCCAAGGGGGTCATGCTTTCGCATTACAACCTGGTCGCCAATATCTACCAGTTGCTGGGCCCGAACGGGACCTCGCTCAACGCCGCCGACAACATCCTTTGCTGCCTGCCGCTGTATCACATCTACGGGCTGAACGTGATGCTCAATCCTGCGCTCCTGCTCGGGGCAAAGCTGGTGCTGATGCCGCGATTCCACGTGGAGCAACTCACGGGGCTGATGATCGATGAAGCCATCACCATGATGCCGCTCGTGCCGCCTGCCATTAACGCACTCTGCCAGGCCGCCGAAGCCGGACGATTTCCCCGCGAGCATCACGTGCGCTGGGTGAAGTCAGGGGCAGCGCCGCTCGCGCCCGATCTTCCCCGCCGCTTCACCGCGCTGACGAATATTCTGGTCTGCCAGGGATACGGAATGACCGAGGCCTCTCCGGTCACGCATTGCGGATTCCTCGATCCTGCCCTCTATCGGCCAGACTCGATCGGGCAGCCTCTAGCACAAACCGACTGTCGCGTGCTGGCGCAATCTGACATTGATCCCGCTGATAGACCGGATGACCTTACCGAAGCGCCATCCGGCCTGCCCGGAGAGCTGGTGATGCGCGGACCGCAGTTCATGTTGGGTTACTGGAATGAACCCGGAGCGACCGCCTCAGTTTTGCGCGACGGATGGTATTGGTCCGGAGATGTCGTCACGCGCGATCGCGAGGGCTTCTATCGCGTCGTCGATCGCCGGAAAGAGATGATCAAGTACAAGGGATTCGCGGTTGCGCCCGCCGAAGTCGAAGCGGTGCTGCTCGAGCACCCCGCAGTGAAAGAGTGCGGAGTGGTGGGGCGTCCATGCGACGAGGCAGGCGAAGTCCCGGTTGCATTCGTCGCTCTGCGGGACGGGTTCGCCGAAAGCGGCAAACTCCAGGAGGAGCTTCGCTCGTTCGTGGCCGATCGCCTCACGCATTACAAGCAGCCGCGGGAAGTGCATTTCCTCGATGTGGTTCCCAAAACCGCGTCGGGAAAAATTCTGCGACGGGAACTGCGCAAGCAATTGGCTTGATTCGGGAAGAAGTGACAGCATTTTGACAATCCGCTGACAATTTCTCCCCTGTCACATAACAGACTCCTCTGCAGCACGCCCCCCGGAGCAAAGTGCCCGCGCACGCGCCACGTAAACGCCCTTGCCTTGCGCTTCGTTTTCCTGGATGGCGGCGGAATCGCACAGGAGGATCGTCATGAATTGGTTTCGCTTGAAAGTCTGGGTTTGCGCAGCCTCGCTCGCCGCCGCTTGCGCCCTCAGTGCCCAAGCTCAAGGTGGCTTCAACGCTCCCGGAAACATTCTGATTTCGGACCAGTACAACAACCGCGTGCTCGAAGTGAATCCCAACACCCACAAAGTAGTTTGGCGCTTCGGAAACGGCTCGAGCGTTGCGGGGCCGCATTCGGTGGTGGGTGTCAACGACGTCCAGCGAGTGGGATTTCTCACTCTTATTGCCGGCACCGGCGTGCCTGCAGGTGCGGAGCCAACGTGTCCCAACGGCTGCGCCGACAACCGCGTCATGCTGGTCGGCCCCGATCGCCAGATCTGGTGGCAGTATGGCCAGGCTGGCGTGGCCGGCTCGGGACCCAATCAACTCAACACCCCCGTGCAGAACACCTGGCTGCCGAACTGGCACATTCTGATCACCGATCAGGCCAACGAGCGCATCATCGAAGTGAACCTCAACAAGAAGATTGTGTGGCAATACGGCCAGACCGGAGTGACCGGCGACGGCTTCAACCTGCTCAACAACCCGAACAGCGCCGAATTGCTGGCTAATGGCCACATCCTGATCGCCGATGAGAACAACAACCGCGTCATCGAAGTAAATCGCCACCATAAAATCGTGTGGAGCTACGGCTGCGCAACTTGCACGCAACTGAGCGGCGCCGCTTTCGCCAGCCGCCTGCCCAACGGCCACACTCTTATCACTGATTCCAACAACAACCGCATCCTCGAGGTGGATAAGGGCGGCAACGTCGTTTGGAGCTACGTCACCAACACCCGCTCCGGCAGCGTTTCCAATCCGCTTCCCACCCGCGCTGTCCGCCTGATGAACGGCAACACGCTCATCAGCGACCAGTACAACATGCAGGTCATTGAAGTCGACTCCAATGGAAACATCGTTTGGAGCCAAGGCCAAGTCGGTGTCGCGGGCACCGGCTTCAATATGCTCAACGGGCCTTATGACGCCAAGGTGAATGGAGACTATACCGGTCTCACGCCACCCTTCTGACCCAAGGCGACCATCACGAACCCAAGATCGCTCAGTCAGCGCTTGCCCAACCAATCGCCCAGCCCGAAATCCAGGCAGGGCGATTTGCTTTTCGCTGGCAGAGCAGCCGTTGAGGGAGTTCGTCCCCGACGAATCGCGGAGGAACGCCGTACCTCCGTGATTCGATTCCTAATCTGTGGAACTTCTGCGCGCTCCACTGCGTACCTTCCATCAGAAAGTGAACTTGAACTCAGAATCCGGAGCCAAACATCACCGGAAGGAGAATCGAATATGGGAGAACTCACCGGCTTCGCAGCAGTCGTAATGCTCTTCGCAATACCTATGGCAGTGGTTGGAATGTATACCTTTTACCGCGTGCGCAAACTGCGCACCGACGAACGCCTGGCCGCGATGGCGCGCGGCGTCGAGATCCCCATGCAAGCGGAACTCTCCGAATCAGCGAAATCGCGCCGCGCAGGAATCCTGCTGGTCGCAGGCGCCGTGGGCTACATGATGGCCTTCACTATCGTCGCGCGTTACGAGCCTGACGCGATGATCGCCGCCGCTTTCGGCGCCATCCCGTTTACGCTGGGCTTGGGATATTTCCTGGATTCAGCACTGATCCGTCGCGACGCCCACGTATCTTAGTGGAATTTGTTTCGGATGCGGATGCGGTGATGAAGGGTGACGAAGAACGAAGCGGGTGCCCCACCCTTGTCGCGGTTTGTGCGACAGGGTGGGGTTTTTGACTTCCTGGAAGGTAACCCCCTACTCCCCGGTCAAAAACTTATACTGCCTCTCATTCAGCGGAACCACGCTAAGCCGTCCCTGCCGCACCAGTGGAGATTCCGAAAACACGTCACTGGCCTTCGCCTCGGCAAGCGTAACTGGTTTCGCAATGGCCTTCCCGACTTTAATCTTTACCTGCGGATTTCGTGCGTCCGAAGCATCCACAGAAATCACGCCGGCCGTGCCGACGGCGCTCTTCTCATCGCCGGTGTGATAAATGACCAGGCGATCACCTGGCTTCATGCGTGCCATATTCTTCAAAGCCACGGGATTCGACACTCCGTCCCATGTAGTCGTCTTCTCGCGCTCGAGGTCGGCAAAGGAATACGTGGAGGGTTCAGTCTTGAGTAGATAGTCCATAGGCCTGATATTTTAGATTGCAGATTTCAGATTGCAGATTGAAAGCCGGATTTTTCAATCTGAAATCTGAAATCTACAATCTGCAATCTCCCGCTCAGTTCGGTTTCTTGTCCTTCGGATCCGCAGGCGGCGCATCCGGTTTTGGCGCAGCGTTCGGATCGTTTGGACGGTCGTCATACACCGAGAATTGCCCTTGCGGGCGCTTCAACTTGATCGTGATCTCGGTCTTGGGCTTCTCGATGTCGAAGTCTTCCCCGTAAGTCTGAAACCCATGGGCCAGAACCTGCACGCGCAGCACCCCGTAAGGAATGCCGTCAAAGTCGCACTTTCCTTCCGGACTGGTCTTCAACTCTAACCCGCCGCGCGACTGCTTCCCCTTCGCATTCACCGGATGCATGATCACGGACGCATTCCGCACCGGCTTTCCGCTATCGTCTTTAATCACCACAAAATAGAGCCAGGAGGTGGGCTCCTCGTCTTTATCTTTCTGCGCAAAGAGCGGGACCGCCGAAGCAAACATCGCCAGCAGCACCGTCGCCCCAACCAGATACTTGTTCATGCGGTCATTTTATTCAGCCGCGCCAGCGCTGTCACCTTCGCCATGTTCTTCTCTGCGCCCTCGGCGGCATCTCTCAGCGATCTCTGCGGTAGAAAGCTTGGACCGCAGAGAGCGCAGAGTAAACGCGGAGGTCGCAGAGCATCCCCCAGTAAGCTCGCCAAGTCTCTGCTCTTTTACAATTGCAAACGTGAAGACCTGGGACGTCATCGTCATCGGCGGAGGCATCATCGGTCTCTCGCTCTCCATCGCCCTCCGCAAACGTGGCGCAACCGTGCTGGTAGTCGAGCGCGGCGAACCCGGCCGCGAGGCCTCACACGCCGCTGGAGGCATGCTGGTCGATTGCCCGTTGGAGACTCCGCCAGTCCTGCAATCTTTAGCGACGGCGAGCGCCCGCCTGTATCCGGAGTTCGCCCATGAATTGGAAGTCGAGTCTGGGATGAAGGTGGATCTGCGGGATTACGGAACGATTCTCTTCCTCTCGCAAGAACACTTGGAGCACCTCGCTCTCACGACTCCACCGATCCGGCCCGCCCCACTGTCTGCGGCCGAACTGGAGCAGCTTGAACCTGAACTGTCAAAGGCGTTCTCCGATGACGCTGAAATGGAGTCGTTTCGCCAAGACTGTGGCGTCGAGCAAAGCCTGGACCAAACCAAAGAGTTCTTCCGGGCGATCCGCGGACGTGCTCTCTACCTTAAGGAACGCAGCATCGATCCACGCGCCCTGACCGCAGCCGCATTCCAGACGGCGAAGAACAGAGGCGTGGATTTCTCGTCCGGTGATCCCGTCACCGAGGTGGACATGAACGATGGCCGAGTCGCCGGCGTCACCACTACAAAGACATCATTCGTCGCTCCTAAGGTCGTCAACTGTGCCGGCGCATGGTCCGGGCAGATCGGCCCACAGGCGTTCCCTACCCGCCCCGTCAAAGGTCAAATGCTCTGCCTCGCGATGCCCTCGCGCACGCTGCTGAAGCACGTGATTCGTTCTCCCGAGGCCTATTTGATTCCGCGCAGTGACGGGCGGCTCCTGGTCGGCGCGACCATCGAAGAAGCCGGATTCGACAAGCGCACCGTTCCGGCAACAATTCAGCATCTGCATCGCGCTGCCCTCATGCTGGTACCGAAACTGAAGGACGCCAAGATTCTGGAGGACTGGGCGGGCCTGCGCCCGGGCACGCCAGACGCACTTCCGATTTTGGGCGCAACCGCGACTCCCGGCTACTACGTCGCCACCGGCCACTTCCGCGACGGCATCCTGCTAGCCCCGATTACAGCCCAGGTCATGGCTGACGTGATCGGAGGCCGCAGTCTGGAGCACGATCTCACGCCATTCTCGCCCTCCAGGTTCTAGTTCTCCGGAACTTCGGTTGAGTGTTATGCGTTCCTCCACTACGCTGATTTGCTAGGAGCCAGGAGCTAGAAGCTCTTCCCCGGAGGATTCGTGCAACTCACAATCGAAAACGTCAGCAAGCGGTACGGCAGAGAAAACTGGGCGTTGCGCAACTTCACGCTTCAGCTTGGTCCAGGAGTACTGGGCCTGCTGGGGCCCAATGGCGCCGGAAAGACCACGCTCATGAGCGTCCTCGCCACGATCACTCGCGCCACCAGCGGCCGTGTGACCTGGAACGGCACCGACATCGCCTCCGACCCCGACGGCTTGCGCGCCAAGCTGGGTTATCTGCCGCAAGATTTCGGCGTGTATCCCAATCTGAACGCGGTTGAATTCCTTGAATACCTGGCTGCCGTGAAAGGCCTCGACGCAGTCGCTTCGAAACGTCGCATTGATGAGTTGCTAAATCTGGTAAATCTCGCCGATGTCCGCAAACGCCCGCTGGGCGGGTACTCCGGAGGGATGAAGCAGCGCGTCGGTATTGCCCAGGCTCTCCTGAATGATCCGCAATTGCTGATCGTGGACGAACCCACGGCCGGACTCGATCCCGAAGAACGCGTCCGCTTTCGGAATCTCCTCTCGGAGCTTTCCGGCGAGCGCATCGTGATTCTCTCGACGCACATTGTCTCCGACGTGGAAGCGACGGCCACCGACATCGCCCTGATCTCGCAAGGCACCCTCGTGGCTCACGCTTCCCCCGAGGAACTTCTCCGGCGTGTGGAAGGCAAGGTATGGGAATGGGTGATTCCCAGCGCAGATTTTAACTCGGCGCGGCAGCGTTACCTGATCAGCAACACCGCCCGGCGCAGCGACGGAGTGCATGCCCGCGTCCTTGGCGATACGCCACCGGATGGCGCTCAACCAGCAACACCGAACCTCGAAGATGCCTATTTGTTCTGCCTGACCCAACATCGCGCGGGGAGCGCGAGTCAACCGGTTGAGGTCGGAGCCCCAGCATGAACTCGGCTCGCGTGCTCTATCACATGGTCCGCGCCGACTTCCTCGAACGCGTCCGCCGCTATAGTTTTCTGCTCACTCTGGCTGGCGCGCTCTGGGTTGCATACGGAGTTGCCGCTGAGGAAGTCTGGATTGTTGTCGGCAGTGGCTATCGCGGCGTCTACAACTCGGCGTGGATTGGCATGCTGATGGCCATCTGCTGCTCCACGTTCCTCTCGCTCGCTGGCTTTTATATCGTGAAGAACTCGGTGCAGCGCGACACTGATACTCGTGTCGGACAAATCCTCGCCGCGACTCCGATGCGCAAGGACTTTTACACCATCGCGAAGACACTCAGCAATTTCGTGGTTCTCGCCTGCATGGTCGGAATCCTGATGGTGGCCGCTGTGGCCATGCAACTCCTCCGCGGCGAGGCGCACTCCTTTTCTTTGTGGAAGCTCTGGGCCCCATTCATTTTCCTTGCGTTGCCTACGATGCTTTTGGCCGCCAGCGCCGCCGTGCTCTTTGAGACGTTGCCGCTTCTGCGCGGAGGCGTAGGAAATATCGTGTACTTCTTTGCGTGGACGGCGGCAATCGCGCTCGGCGCGACAGGCCTTGACGACCCCACAGGTTTGCAGCTTCTCTATCGCAGCTCGCGACAGACTCTTCAGGCGATCGATCCGACCGCGGGCGAACGCTTTAACTTCGCCTTGACGATCGGCGGAGAGCGGGCAGCTCATACTTTCCTGTGGAACGGTATCGACTGGACTGCAAGCGTCCTTTTGATGCGGCTGGTTTGGGTCGGCGCCGCTGCCGCCCTAGCGTATGCCGCCTCCATCTTCTTTCATCGGTTCGACCCGGCACGATCCTGGTTCAAACGCCGAGCGGCTACGGAGACAACACCACAAATGACAGCCGCGCAAGAGCCCGTAGCGTCTTCGCATGTTACTGCCGCGCACCTGTCTCCGCTTCCGCAAACGCATTCGGGTGTCCCCTTCTTCCGGGTCGTCGCTGCAGAACTGCGTTTGATGCTGAAAGGCAAGCGGTGGTGGTGGTATCTCGTCGCTGTAGGTCTTGCCATCGCGTGCGTTTTTGCGCCTTTCGATGCCGCTCGTGGCGGAGTCCTCGTCGCCGCCTGGCTGTGGCCCATCTTCGTTTGGTCGCCTATGGGATCGCGGGAAGCCCGTCACGCGACCGAATCTCTGATCTTCTCGTCTTCGCGGGCTTTGTCTCGACAACTCCCTGCCGTGTGGTTTGCGGGTGTCCTTGTGGCTCTCGTGGCCGGAGGCGGTATCGGCGCCAGATTGCTACTCGCCGGCGATCACCGCGGATTTGCGGCGTGGCTGGCCGGGGCCATATTCATTCCGACCCTGGCCCTCGCCCTCGGCGTCTGGAGCGGCGGCAGCAAAGCCTTCGAAGCCATCTACATCGTGTGGTGGTATGTCGGGCCGGCGCATCATATCCCAGGCCTCGACTTTATCGGTGCAACGGCGGCGTCAAGCAACCCGGTCCCCTACCTGATCGCTACCGTGCTCCTGCTGGCAGCCGCGTACTGGCGACGGCGCACCCGCATGGCCTATGCCTGAAGTTTCCACAGCGATCTCGGCGGTAGTTCGCGAACTCCGCGCTCAAAAAAGCCTAACCGCCGAGACCGCCGAGGTATCGCGGAGATCGCCGAGAAACCCTCGGGATGGATCCCGATTGAACCCCTCTGCGAATCGTCTCTTCCCTCCATGGTGAACGAATCTTCCCGGGCGCGCTATACTGATTCGTTTCCTCCGAGCCCAGGCCTGCAATCCCGCCGTGCCCGCCGAGATTCAGATCGTCCACATACGAAAGGACTCACCATGGCCTCTCCCGCAGTCGATTTTGCCCGCAGTAACCAGCAGCGTTTTCTAAACGAACTCAAAGATCTTCTCCGCATCCCCAGCGTCAGCACCCTCGAAGAGCACAAGCCCGACATCCAGAAAGCCGCCGACTATGTAGCCAACGAACTCCGCCGTATCGGGATGGAGAACGTCGAAGTCATCCCCACCAAGGGACATCCACTTATCTACGCCGACTGGCTGCATGCCTCGGGCAAGCCGACCGTGCTGTGCTACGCGCACTATGACGTGCAGCCTGCCGAACCGCTCGACGAATGGCACTCGCCGCCCTTTGAGCCCACGGAGCGCAACAATAACATCTACGCCCGCGGCGCCGTCGACGATAAAGGCCAGCTCTGGATGGAAGTCAAAGCCCTCGAAGCCCTCATGCAGACCGGCGGCGGCAAGCTGCCGATCAACGTGAAGATCATCTTCGAAGGCGAAGAAGAAGTCGGCGGAGAGTCGATCGCCGAATACATCCGCAAGCAGAAAGCCAAGCTGAAAGCCGATTTCGCGCTGGTCTGCGATACCGAACTTTTCGCTCCGGATCTGCCGACTCTCTGCGTCGGCCTGCGCGGGCTGGTCTACACCGAAATCGAAGCCTATGGCGCCAAAACCGATTTGCACTCCGGCATGTATGGAGGCGCGGCGCCAAATCCTTTCTTCGCCCTCATCGAGATGATCAGCAAGATGAAAGACTCCAAGGGCAAGGTCCTGATCCCCGGCTTCTACAAGGGCGTGAAGGCTCCCACAGCAGCCGAGCTCAAAGCTTGGAAGCGACTGCCTTTCAACGAAGATCACTATCGCAAGACTGAAGTCGGATCGAAGGTCCTGACCGGCGAACCGGGCTATTCGGTTCTCTATCGCACGTGGGCGCGCCCCACGCTGGAAGTCCACGGCATGCCGGGAGGCTTCACCGCCGACGGCGCCAAGACTGTGATCCCCGCGAAAGCGAAGGCGAAAGTGTCGATGCGCATGGTTCCCAATCAGGATCCGGACGACATCCTGAAGAAATACTTGGCCTTCATTAAAAAGAACACACCAAAAGGCATCGAGACGAAAGTAAAAGTCTGGAGCAAAGGCCCGGCTTGCGTCGTCAGCACCGACAACAAGTACATCGAAGCCGCCACTCAAGCGCTGCACGACACGTTCAAGAAAGACACGGTCTTCATCCGCAGCGGCGGATCGATTCCCATCGTCACCGATTTCCAGGACGTGCTGAAGATTCCCAGCGTGATGATGGGCTTCGGCCTGCCCGACGACAACCTCCACGCGCCAAACGAGAAGTTTCACATCCCGAACTTCTACCGCGGGATTGAGACCATTTGCCGCTTCTTTGAGAAGCTCGGGTGAGCTAGCGAGTTAACTCGGAACATGTGGGGACAGCCGCCTTCGGCTGTCCCGCCGAGCGCAACGAGGCGCCGCTTCCCGAATCAATCCCCCGTGCCATCCCAGTCGACATCCCCGGCCGCGTCCAGCGGGCTGCCAACCAGCATCGTTGCACCTCGGCCGAGCGCTTCGGGATCGCGCGAAGCAAGCCAGTACATGTATCCAATGCCAGCCACGAAGATCACCGCGAAGCAGTACGGAGTGATGTTGTAGGGCCAGGCGGGAACCGGATACACGGTGATAAAAAAAACCGGCACCAAGGCAAGGGTCCCCATCCAGGGGACCACAGCATGGCGCCAGATGCTGAAGTGCTGCGGAAGTTCGCGACGAACATACGCCGTCAGCGCGAGGTTTGCCATCGCGTACAGCACAATCGCGGCCAGCGTAGCAATGGTTCCCAGAAAATTGAAAATGTCCTCAGGCCGGAGCAGCAGGCCAACGAGGAGGACTGGCACGAGTCCGCAAACTTGAAGGAAGGCAATCGCGAACATGGGGGTGCGGTGGACGGGGTGGATTCTGCCGAAAACCGCAGGCAGGGTGCCGGTCTGACCCATGGTGTACATCACGCGAGAAGCTGCATTGGTGCAGGCTAAGCCCGCGCCAACCGCGCTATTGATGATGGCAAGGACAACCAGCCACCAGGCGGCTCCCCAAAGCTTGTGGCCAAGAGCGTAGTAGGGGTTGTCATCGAAAGCGAAGGCGGCCATGTTGCCTGTTCCCCAGCCGATCGCGCTGGCGTAGGAAGTGAATACATAGAAAACGCCGATGGCCAGCAACGAGAGCATCACCGCCCAGGCCACAAATTTGCCCGGACGGCGCGCTTCTTGAGCCAGAGGAGCCGGAGCCTCGAATCCACTGAGCGCAAGTACGGAGAAAACCATGCCGGCGAGGATCCCCTGGTAATGGTGCGGCGAGAGCGCGGGCCGGAGAGGCGCGGTGTAGCTGGAACCCGGTCCGGGATGCCTCAGAAAAGTGATCGCCAGCGCCAGCATGATCAGCATCTCGGCGCCACCGAGCAGCGCGGTGGTGTGCATCGAGAACTGCACTCCGTAGTAAGTGAAGAACCAGATCACGGCGAAAGTCGCTAGGGCGAACAGCCACCAGGGCACGCGGACGCCGAACCCGCTCTGCAGCGTGTCGGAGAGCAGATATCCAAGGAAACCGCTGGAGGCGGCAGGGCCGAGTATGTCGTAGATGAGATAACTCCAGGTCGCCATGAAACCGACGCGGCTTCCCAGGCCTCGGGTAGCGAAGGAATAATATCCTCCGCTCGAGGGCATGTAACGCGAGAACTCTGAAACCGTGTTTGCAATCAACAGGCAGACGATCGTGGTCAGCAGGAACGAGATCGGCATCGCCGGACCGGCTTTTAGCGCGATGATCGGAAAAGTGAACACCACATTGGTGGCGGGCGCGATATGAGTAATTCCATGGAAGATCAGCTCCGGGAGACCGAGAGAATTGCGGCGCAACTGCGCACCGGCAGCCGTAGTTTTGACCTCAGAGCTCTGCAATCGGCACTCCTGCCGGGCGGCGGCTCTTCTTTCCTTCGTGGAGACCACCACGACTGAGGGTGCCCCACTGTTGTGTTCTTTGCAAGGGTGACGTTCCGGGACCTGGTCAGGGTAACCAATTTCATTCCCTCACGTCTGTAGCAATGGCTTACTCTATATCGCCATGCGACGTCCCGCGCTGCTGCTCATGCTGTTCGCCGTAGTCTGTTTTTCGCAAGAGCCCATTCGCGTCAAAGTTGACCTCGTCAACGTGTCGTTCTCGGTGCGGGATTCCCGCGGGGCACTGGTCGAAAACCTGACCAAGGACGATTTCGAGGTTCTTGAGGACGCCGTTCCTCAAAAGATTTCTTTCTTTTCCCGGAGTTCCGACGTGCCGCTCACCCTCGGATTAATTGTGGATGCCAGCGGCAGCCAGGAGCATTACTCCAAGCAGCACAAGCACGACCTGGAGGTTTTCCTGCAAGATGTCCTGGGGCCAAAAGACCGCGCCTTCATGCTGTGCTTTGGCAACCATCTGCGCCTGGTAAGCGACTTCACTCAATCGAGCGCCGAAATTCTGGATGGGCTCAATCGCTACGAACACGACAACAAGCATTTCCCCGAACTCGGTCCGCAAGAGTCGCGTGAGCTCGGCACGGCGTTTTACGATTCAATCTTCTACTCAGTCGAAAAACTGGCGAATGAAAAAGGACGGCGGGCCATCCTGATCTTCAGCGACGGAGAAGACAACTCCAGCTCTCACGACATGATGACGGCGATTGAAACCGCGCAGAGCGCCAACGTCGTATTGTTCCCCATCCGCTATACGCAAAAAGAACACGGCCAGCTCACGCCCCGGAATAAATATGGAATCAGGGTGATGGATCGCATCGCAAAGGAAACCGGTGGCGCCACGTTTGATGCGGAAGTCGTCGACCCGCACACCTACTTTCATCAAATCGGCGAAGAGCTGCACAGCTCCTACGAACTGGCTTATTATCCGACCAATCCCATTAAAGACGATTCGTTCCGCAAGATCGTCATCCGGCCCAAGCAGGATGGATTTAAGGTGCGCACGAAGACCGGATACTTTTCGCGGTAGACACGTACCTTTGCCTCCCGTCGGCGAATTGGCCGACTGCTGCACCAGCGAAAAGCGTTAACCACGAAGGACACGAAGGAATCTTTTCAGGCGTTCCTTCGTGAACCTTAGTGTCCTTGGTGGTTGGCGCTTTTTTTCGTAGTGATTACTGAGCTTCTTGCGGAACAATGGCGAGCGTCAGCCGTTCCGTGTGCCTGATGACGGTGAGCACGCACCGC
>Ga0209698_10002870_pt1 | contig 19221 bp, 15 predicted proteins | sample LitLauG_LLR_2012_FD_187203 | JGI IMG/M metagenome (GOLD analysis project Ga0209698, IMG submission 187203) | Freshwater sediment microbial communities from Pennsylvania, USA - Little Laurel Run_MetaG_LLR_2012 (SPAdes) (version 2) | ecosystem: Environmental > Aquatic > Freshwater > Creek >...
ACTGAACCCTCAGCCACTGAGCCCGCACCTGCTCAACCGGCGCCCCAGGACCCGATGGCCGCGCTGAATGGTCCCGGGTATTTTGTACAGGTGGCGGCGGTCAGTAAACAGGAAGATGCAGAAGCTCTAGTGAACGCGTTGAAGAAAAAACAATACGCGGCCTTCGCCTCAAACACCGCGACAGACAAGCTGTTCCACGTGCAGGTCGGTCCATTCACCGACATCAAAGACGCCGAAGCTACCCGCAGCAAACTGATCAGCGACGGATACAACCCGATTCTGAAGAAGTGACAGCCTTCCCTAATCTGCGCTGAACCGCTGCTCTTTCCACGGGTCCCCGTACATGTGGTATCCGTTCCTTGCGCTCATTGCCCTCAAATAACATAACGTCCCCATACATCGCAGGAAGAACTATAGCGGAGCACGATATTGACAAGCGTCAATTCCCGGAGTTATTGCTGGAGTATGAGTGAGCAGTCGTTGAACCGTCTCCTGCAAGCCATCGCCGATCCCACCCGCCGTCGAATTCTCCAGTCCCTTAAGGAACGCGGCGCTTGCTCCATCGGGAAAGAAGTGGGGCTGTGCGCCTGCGACGTGGAACAACGTATTCATCTGTCGCAGCCCACGGTCTCACATCACATGGGAGTATTGAAGAAGGCTGGCCTGGTGGAAGCGAAGAAACAGGGCCAGTGGATGTGGTATCGGCGGAACGAAAAAACTATAAGCGAGCTCGCGCGGCAATTGCGCGCGACGTTGTAATAGTTTCCCTAGGATGCTCCAGCTGCGGCTGCATGAGTCTTTTGCAGCAGGCGGCGTGCCTGGTTAATCAGGTCGGCAACTTCGAAGGGCTTGACCAGTGAAGCAACATTCCTCTCCTGCAGGAAGGCACGTGTCTCAGGTTCCGCCACGCTGGAGAACGTGAACAGAACCTTCTTTTCCATACCGGGCTTGTTCTCCGAAAGCCAGGTGTAAACCTCCTGAGCGCCCCATCCGCCAGGCATCCTGCCATCGACGATGAGAGCGTCGAAGGCTTCGTCCCGTAATCTTGTTTTTGCGTCCTCTGCGTTTGCGATCGTCACTACCTGTGCACCTGCTCCTGCTAGAACATCACGTTCGAACTCAAGTACGGCTTCTTCGTTCTCAACCAACAGAACTTTGCCCTCGATCAGTATTTCGCGTCTCGGTACCGGATCTGGTCCGCTGGGCGCTGCTTTGCCGGAGGCGGGTAAGCGTATCTCGAGCACGGCGCCGCCCTCCGGGCGATTGCGTGCAGTAATGTCACCGCCGTGTTCCTTCACGATGCCATAGCAAATGCTGAGTCCCAGGCCTGTGCCCTTGCCGACGCTCTTGGTGGTGTAAAACGGATCGAAAATCCGATGTGGATCCTTGATCCCCGGACCGCTGTCATGAAATTCCGTGTGCACGCGCCCGTTGTCGCTAAAGATCCGAACCTTGATCGTTCCGCCCTTGCCCAGGTCCAGCATCGCATCCACAGCGTTGTTAATTATGTTCAGAAACACCTGTTCGAGCTGATGGGGGTCGGCAACCACCGCCGGAATCTCAGCTTCCACGTCGCGCTCCAGCGTGATGTTGTTGACTTTTAAATCGTAGTCGCGCAGTGCAAGCGTCTCTTCCACAACCTTGCGGATATCGACTTCCTCTTTTTGCGGCTTGCGCTGACGCGCGAAGGACAACAGATTCTGCACGACGCGATGGGTACGTTGGGCCTGCTTGAAGAGCTTGGCCACGTAGTCGGTGGCCCGGTCATTGAGCCCTTCCGTCTCCAGAAGCTGTGCGTAGCCCAGAATTGCCGTAAGCGGATTGTTAAGCTCGTGCGCCACTCCGGCGATCAGCTGTCCCACGGCCGACATCTTTTCGCTCTGCAGTAGCTGTTCCTGGGTCCGCCGCAGATCCTCGTACGCCCGCGAGGTCTCTTCGTACAGCCACACTTTTTCGATGGTTGTTGCCAGTTGCCGGCCAATCGCAACCAGCAGGTTTTCGTCGTTGCTGCTGTAGATGCGTTCTTCCTGGCTGCTCACTCCCATCACGCCAACGGGCCGGTCTTTGCTCCAGAGAAGAACCCATATCCACGAAGTCATGCCGTCGGCGCGAACAAAATCGGCCACCAGTGGAGGCAAGTGCGGCAGGAACTCCGGCGTGAGCACTTCTGTCCGGGAGCGCATAACCAACTCACCGAAACCTTCCGTAAACTGCACCTCGGCAAACTTGCTGCGGCCTTCGGTGCGCCGTCCCCACCCTGCACGCCGTCGGAAAGTCGGGTTGTCGAAATCGCAAAGATAAATCGAGCCAGTCTGCGCGTTGAAGAGTGACACTACCTGACGAAGCGTGAGGTTCAGAATTTCGTCCAGGTCGAACGACTGTGTGGCGATGACGGCCATCGCATTCAGCGCGTTCAGTTCCCGATTGCGGCGGCGCATTTCATCTTCCGCACGCTTCTTTTCCGACATGTCCAGCAGGAATCCCTGGTAGCGCTCAATGCTGCCTGAGGCGTTACGCGTCGCGAAGCTGCTCTCGGCTGCGCTCAGCAGCGCGCCATCCTTCTTCCGCATCACAACTTCGAAATTCCGGACGTAGTTGTGCGCTTCCATTTCACGCCGGAACGCTTCTCGCTGTTCCATTGACGCATAAAGCTCGGTCTCGATATTGAGCGCCATGAGCTCTTCCCGGGTGTTATATCCCAGCATCTTTACGAAGGCTTCATTGCAATCGAGTAGTTTGCCATCCGGAGTGGCCACGAAAACGCCTTCCTGCACCTGCTCGAACAGCAGGCGGAATTTTTCCTCCGCGGCCCGGCGGTCTGAAGTGTCGCGGACTACGTGAATCGTTCCCTTCAGGTGGGAATTCTGCTCCGAATACGACGAGGTAGAAACCATCGAGTACCCACCGAAGCAGGGGTCGACACCATCGACAAAATCGGTGCCTCCGCGACTGCAATAGGGGCAACCTTTCCAGGCCCCAGATTCACGGGGAAGAACAACCTCGCACAGCTTGCCGACCACTTCGAAGGGCGCCTGACCCAGGCGCTGCAGCAGCGCCTGATTCGCTTTGATGACCCGGAAATCGGCATCGTGCGCCAGGATCAGATCCTGAATCGAATCGAACGTATTCATCCACTGCCGCTGCGAACGGAGCACCTGCTCGAGCAGACGCAGGTTCTCCACCGCGATGCCTAGCTGATTCGCCGTCGTGGTCAGGAAGTCCAGTTCTTCTGCGGAATACGCACGCCGCCGGCGGCTGCCAAGCACGAGAGTTCCAATCGCCCCCTTCTTGCCAAGAACCGGTGCGACCACTACGTGGTGAAACCCTTCCTGCTTCAGAGCCTCTCGAACTGAGTCATCAGTGGTCGAGGTCTTGATGACCGTGGCACGGCCTTCGTTCAGGATCTGCCGCAGAGTGTCATTCACCTCGACCGACCCATTCGCCTTCACGAACTCTGGCGAGATCCCAATCTGCTGCGAGATGGCCATCTTGCCGCCTTCGAGCACTCGAAACCAGGCCGCTTTCGCCCGCATCAGACCTTTCAGTTCCTCCAGCGCGGTCAGCATCATGGGTCCATGCTGCTGTGCGCGTGAAATGCTCCCGATCAGGGCATTCAGAACCTTCAAACGCCGGTTGCGCACGCGCGAGTCATCCAGCACGACCAGCAGCATGCCCAAACCCAGGATCAGGTCCGTAAACGTATCGACGCCAGGGGAAATGTGACGGCTGAAGGGTTCCCATTGCAAATGAAGCAGTGGGAGACTCAGGCCGAGCATCCACGCGCCTACCCCCGAACGCCCCCAATGGAAGCGGATCATCTGCACCGCCGCGGACACTGCAACGATCCGGTAAGCTACTTCGACGGCAACACGCAGAGTGGGCGAATCAGGCCACAACAGCACGCGCACCACGGCGTACGTCATCACGCTAAGCGTGATGACCAATAACGGCAGAAGCAGCTTTCGAGCCTGGGTATAGAGGAAAATCGAAGCGGCAAACAGGCAAACGGCGAGGACGAATTCAGCCTGGGAAATGGCCTGCATGTATCGAGGCGCATCTTCCATGCCGCCGCGCACTGCCCAGCGCGAGACCAGATATGCCAGCCAGCCTAAGATCCAAATCAGAAGATGGCGCTCGCGAAACGTACGGAAGACCACCATGCTGGCAGCCAGCATGATCAGTGCGGCCGCCTCATGCGCTGCGAGCTGGGCGACAGCCAGGTTCCCCGCCACATACGAGGCACACAAATAGGGTAGGGTCATCACGTTCGGTCGCGTGGTGGTTCACTTTTGTAATACCACGCTCTATACCGTAACGGCCGGATTTCCCTGTCCCTTTGGTTACTTTGGGAACCTCCCAAGTGGGATAGAATTGACGCTAGAGTAAATCTCTCCTCAATGGCTGCTGAGCGCATTCTCGTCGTTGACGACGAAGAAGCAATCCGCGAGATTGTTTCCTCGATGTTGATGTCTGCTAACTACCAGTGCCGTCAGGCAGCTTCCGGCCTGGAAGCGCTCGCCCTGCTCAACTCCGGCGAGGAGTTTGAACTGATGCTTTCCGATCTCATGATGGCGGATCTCGACGGGATCGGTCTCCTGGAGCGGACCAAAGAAAAATATCCTGACATGCCCGTGGTCATGGTCACGGCAGTTCACGATATCTCTGTGGCGCTGGCGGCTATCCGAAATGGCGCCTATGACTACCTGCTCAAGCCCTTCGAAAGAGAGCAATTGCTAGCCACGGTTCGCCGGGCGCTGGAAAATCGTCGCCTGAAGATGGAGAACCGGGAGTATCAGACCAATCTTGAAGCGCTTGTTACCGCCCGTACCCAACAACTCCAAAAGGCGATGGCGAGCTTGGAACGCTCGTATGACATCACCCTCGAAGCTTTAGGCGATGCTCTGGATCTTAAGGACGCCGAGACTGAAGGCCACTCCAAGCGCGTTACCGCCTTCACTATCGCCATTGCCCGTCACATGGGCCTGCCCCACGACCAGATTCGCGTGATCGCACGCGGCGCGTTTATGCATGACATCGGCAAGATGGCCATACCGGATGCCATTCTGCGCAAGCCCGGCGCTCTCAGCCCCGAGGAAGTCACCATCATGCGCGAGCACTGCTATCACGGATTTCAGATGTTGCGCAAAATTCCTTTCCTGCAAGAGGCGTCTGACATCGTCTATTCGCATCAGGAAAAATTCGACGGTACCGGCTACCCTCGCGGACTCAAGGGAGAGGAGATTCCTCTCGGGTCCCGCATTTTCGCGGTGGCAGACACTCTTGACGCTATCACCTCGGATCGGCCTTACCGTCCAGCGCAATCTTTGACGGCCGCTCGCGAGGAAATCAAGAAGTGGTCCGGTCGTCAGTTTGACCCGGAAGTCGTCCGCGCTTTCGTCTCCATGCCCGACAACATCTGGGAAGATCTTCGCAAAGAAATCGATTCCCAGGTCTATCGCTTCAGCTACTCGACCACCGCCAAAGGCGGCGTCTAGAACTCACTCTTACCCGTCCAAAACCTGGTCCCCCCGAACCACAGCCTTTTCATTTTCAGCCGCAAGCTCTGCCTGTGACTCCGTTCTCTTGTATGACCAACGCAAGCGAGTAAAATCGGTTCGAACGGAGAATCGCTGTGAAAATCCTAACTGTGCTGACATCGCTTTTCTTACTGACGACACTTGCTGCTACTCAGGATCGACCCAATATCACGGCGCAGCCCAATACGGTGTTCGTAGGTGCGGACGGAAAATTTGAGAGTGCGCCGGATACTGCGCTGATTCAGTTCAATATTTCCACCGAAGCTGAAACGGCGAAGGCCGCTTACGACCAGGCTGCACGAGAAGCGGAACAGACGCGACAGATCCTGCGGACTAACGGCATCGATCCTAAAGTCGCTGAGATTGGCTACTACTCGATTCAGCCCGAATACGACTGGAAAAACCCCAAGCGCAAGCTGATCGGTTATCGCGTGACCAGCACGGTTTCCTTGAAGCTGAAAGACTTCGCCAAGATAGGTCCGATCACGCAACAATTGGCCGACGCCGATGTGAGCACCAGTCAATCTTTGAGCTACACACTCGAAAACATCGACGAAGCCAAGGCCAAAGCGGTCGAAGATGCTTACCGCCGTGCACGCCTCTATGCCGAAGCTGTGGCCCATTCCAGTGGCCGCACACTGGGTGAGCTTTCCTACGCTTCCGTGGACACTGCTGAGAACATACGCATCATGGCGCCGATGGCGCGTCCCATGGCAATGATGAGGGCGCAAGCGGAGGTCGCGGCGCCCACCGAGGAGTTCACGCCTCAAACCGTCAATGTGACCGCGCACGTGAACGCGATGTTCACGCTGAAGTGAGAAATCTGGTTAGGAGCTCGCGCCGGCACTCAGTTCGCGCTAGTGGGCCACATTCTGCACGACCATAGGGATTCGCGCTGGATCGAGTGTGACCTGGCGCTGGATGACCATTTCCACAGACGTGCCGTTATCGAGCGTCACGTCGTTTCCACGACTCAACAGAGCGATTGCAGTGCCCACTGCTCCCCCTACGCCCGCGCCGATCAGCGTTCCCTTCGCTCCCTGACCAGCCAGCCCGCCGATTACAGCTCCTGTCGCTCCAGTGCTCGCGATGGTGCCGACTTTCTGCCCGGTCTGGCCGTCCTGACGTATCGTGCCTTCAGGATCCTTCATCGTAGTTTTGTCGGCCCCGGGAATGTTCTCTACCGAACCGGGAAGCATCACGGTGTAGCCATTGGGATAGATCAAAGTCGTGAAATGAAATAGCACCTCGGCACGGCCTTTCACCCGGCCTGCGCGCTGGATGTGGCTGATTCGGCCTTGTACGTAGGTGCCTGCTGGGATCAGTATCTTGCCCTCTTGCACGACGGGAAACGTCGTCTCCGCGTAAACAGCATCGCCTTCACGCGAGCCTTTGGTGGAGATTGCCTGCTTTAGGGCAAGCGGGACTTTGGTGCCTCCAGGAATGGTCAACGTCGCAGTTTTGGCGCTGGTAGCAGGTGCTGAGCTAGTGTCGGGATTCGCAACTGTCCCCGTTGTCTGTCCCGCAGCCAGTGCTGACAAGATTAGAGCCGAGAATATTGCCTTCATGCGAAGTCTCCCCAAGCAGTGATTCCACTTTTCGGCCAGTATTCCGTGGCAATTCCAGAATCTTACGTTCTCAACACCTGCATAGCAACAAATCAGGAATAAGAGTGGGATGCGTACCAGTCTAAGAAAGGTTACTTTGAAAGTGGATCTGGCCTTAATAACTGGGCTTGGTAACAGTTCGGGATGCTTGGGAGCGCCCGACTACCCGTTGGTCGACCGCTTGAGCAGGTTTTCCCGCACATTGCCCAGGAACTGCGACTGTAGCTTCTGCGCGCATAGTTCGCCGCAGACATGGAGCGTGCCTTCTTTCCGTGCAATGGTCTCATCCCACGGGCAAAGATACAGAACCGGAACATCCAATTTCCCAAAAGATGTCCACATCAGCCACCAGTGATCGGTCTTGCCTTTCAAAACACCACAATTGGGGCCGGCGCAGCGGTAAAACGAACCTGCCGTCGAACTGCTTACTGTCATGAACCCGAGTCTCCCTGATCCGACACCTTACTCGTCGATGCCACATTTTATCGGACCGATTAGTTTAGCGAAATTATGAGCGACAGAAAGTGTGGAAAATACGGGCAGGCGATTACGGACGGGAATGTTCTGACATCGCACCGGCTAGGTGCACGACCGCCCTGTCTCACTTGTACAGCAGATACTTTTGGCGAACCTGCTGGAACTTGTCAACCTGCTCTTGCCAATCTTGCGCAATACGTCGGGGATCTCGTCCTTCTTGCAGCGCCTCGTACGCCTCTCGATTGATGAGCAGTTCCACGATCCGCTCCATCTTGAAATTCTGCGGATACAGTTTGCGCAGCGCGGATGCCAGTTCAATTCCCATTTCCGGCGCATCCAGCACGCTGCGCGCAACCAGAACGATGTTCACGCCCTCACACTTCTGTCCCGAGTAGTTGCTGGTGGTCGGCGTGAATGTGACGGGAACGAATCGCACGCCAGGAATACTTCTTTCGTTCAGATACTTCGCGAGCTCGCGGCCTTTTATCCATGGCGCCCCAAGCAGTTCGAATGGTGTGTCCGTTCCGCGTCCAACGGAAACATTTGTTCCCTCAACCAACCCTACTCCCGGATACAGCGCCGCTTCCGTCAGGCTGCGCAGGTTGGGCGAGGGATTCACCCACGCCAGGCCCGTGGAGTCATACCAGTCCCCGCGCTGCCATCCCTCCAACGGAACCACGTCCAGCTTCGCGTTGATGCCTCGCTCCGCGTTGTAGAGCTTTGCAAGCTCGCCTATGGTCAGCCCATAACGGACCGGCACCGGATGGTAATTTACAAAACTCTCCTTACCGGCATCGGACACAGGACCTTGGACGATCGCTCCCGTCACAGGATTGGGACGATCCAGAACAACGATTCGGGTACCGGCTTTTGCCGCTGCCTCGAGGAAGTATCCAAGGGTGGCCGTGTAAGTGTAAAACCGCACTCCCGCGTCCTGCATGTCCACTACGATGGCATCCAGATTTTTCAGCAAATCAATCGATGGCCGCCGGTCCGCATCCTTCGCGCCGTAGACGCTGTAAACCGTGACACCTGTGGCCTCATCCTTCGAGTTGCCGACATTGGTGGTATCCAGCTCTCCGGTCACTCCGTGTTCAGGACTGAAAATCGCATCGAGCGATACCCCGGGAGCCCGTGCTAGCACGTCAATCGTCCGCCGACCTTGCGAGTCCGCACCCGTCTCGTTTGTCAGCACGCCGATATGCTTCTTCTCTCCCTTCGCATCGGCACCTATCAGAATGTCGAAGTTGTGCTCTTCCAGCACATCAATTCCCGCCTTAACCGCACCATTGCGCGTAGAAATATGCTTCGCCGCCGCCTGCGCTTCGTTGTAACCGGTAATGCTTGCCCAGCGCAGCTTGTCCTTCTCAGTCATCGTGAGCGGCATCGCACTTGCGACCGCCGTCGCCACCTTGGTGCGCAGAGCGATGGCATTCCCGCCTCGCGGATGAACCGCGTTGGTGAGCAAAATGATGTAGGTGCGCGTTGTGGGATCGATCCACAACGAAGTCCCGGTGAACCCTGTGTGCCCATACGATCCCACGGGGAGCAACTCGCCACGATTCGTCGAAAATGGAGAATCCAGGTCCCAGCCGAATCCACGCGCCACGGTCGCGTTCGGGGGTTGCTCGGGTGTTGTCATCTTCTCGATCGCGAGGGGCGACAAAATCGTGCCGCCCGACAACAGTGCCTGCGCAAACTTCGCAAGATCGTCGGCAGTAGAAAAAACTCCGGCATGCCCCGCTACACCGCCCATTCGCCTCGCTGTAGGATCGTGCGCCACTCCTCTCAGCATGGTTCCGCTGTCGTCATATTGAGTAGGCGCGATCTTGGGACGCCACGCTGCCGGGGGCACAAAGCGCGTGTGCGCCATCTTGAGCGGCCCAAAGATGTGCGATTTCGCATACTGATCGAGCGGCATCCCCGACACTCGCTCCACCAGCGCTCCCAGCGTGATGAAATTGATATCGCTGTAGAGGAAGCCCGATCCTGGCGGATTTTGCGGCGTTTCCTGAAATGCCATCCGGTACGCAGTCTCTTTACCCTGCCACGTAGGTTTCAGATCGAGGTCCTCTTCCAACCCCGAAAAATGCGTCAACAACTGCCGGACCGTTATGTCGTCTTTCCCGTTCTGCGCAAACTCGGGAATGTATTTTGCGACTGCGTCGTTGAATCTTATCTTCCCTTGCTCAAAAAGTTGCATGATCGCCGTCGTTGTCGCAACCACCTTCGTCAGCGAAGCCACGTCGAAGATCGTATCCAGCGTCATGGCCTCATGCCGCGGCTCGAGTGACCGGCTGCCGAACGCTTTTCGATACACGACGGCGTCGTTGTGTCCGATCAGGACCACGGCCCCGGGGATTTGGCCCTCGCGGATCGCTTCTTGCACCACCGAATCGATCACCGACAGGCGGACTGGGGACGTATTAGCCCTGGTCGCAGCCCATGCGGCCGACGTCAGAGCGAAGATCAGCACAAAGGCGGCCAGCCAGCACAGTCGGCAATGCGAATGGAATCTCACGCTCGCTCGTTTGATTAGGATGCTTTGACTCTACACAAGCTGCGTTCCGCTTCTCAAGGAACTCGGCGCAAGGGGTGCCATGTATGCCTACACCCTGGTCTCAGGATTCTTCCCACACCTCGGGCAAAATAATGGTTTCCCTACCCATAACCACCCATTGGACTTGCGCTCCCGAAGGAGCAGACTGGACACAGCTGGCGGTCGCATTGTTGATAGACTTTACGCAGGAAGGGACGTTTTCATGAGAGCGCGCTCGGGCGTCGCGACAAGTATCGTCATTTTGTTGCTGGCGATAGCCTCGCACCCTCTCTTCGCCCAGTCCGCCCCCTCACCTCACGAACTCGTAAGAAAGACAGTCTGGAATGAACTCAAGAACGCCAACGACGCGTCGGAACCGAAGTTCATGTTCCGTTCCAGAAAAGAGAACGGTCAGGGATCTCAGACCAAACTCTTCATCGAAACAAAAGATGCCACCGCCGGACTAGTGATTGCCGTCAACGACAAACCGCTTAGCGCGGAGCAGCAGCGCGCAGAGGAAGAACGAATTGAACGATTCGTGAACGATCCTTCCGAACTGCGCAAGAAAAGAAAGCAGGAAAAAGAGGACGCTGACCGCACTTTGCAAATTGTGAAAGCCCTGCCCGACGCCTTCCTCTTCGAACCCGATGGAACCGAAGCTGGAACTCAGAGTGTGGGCAAGGCCGGCGACGAACTTATACGCCTCAAATTCCGCCCTAATCCACAATACTCCCCACCCACGCACGTGGAACAGGTGCTCACGGGAATGCAAGGAATCGTGTTGATTGACACCAGACTGAATCGGCTTGCCAAGATCGACGGCACTCTGTTCAGGGACGTCGGCTTTGGCTGGGGGATTCTCGGCCACTTGGACCGGGGCGGCCACTTCCTCGTGTCGCAAGGCGACGTCGGCAACGGCCATTGGGACGTTACCCATATGTCGCTGAGCTTCACTGGCAAAGTGCTGCTTTTCCGGAATCTAAAGATCCAGTCCGACGAGGTTTTCAGCGATTTTCGCCCCGTCGCCCAGAACCTTACCTTCGCTCAAGGAGTGGATCTACTCAAGAAGCAAGAGTCTGGACTGGCGGAAAACCGCCAGCGTAACGGCGGTGGCGAGAAGTAACTCCTTCGTCCGGGAAGCTTTGTCGAACGGCCTACACAGCCACCATCTCTTTCTTGATCACTTCCTCTTTCACCGTGAGCCGTTGAATCAAATCTTCTTTCACGCGATATCCCGTACCTGGCTTGTCGCTCACCGTGATCGTCCCCCTGGGCGAGACCGTCACTTCCGGCTCGATGACATCTTCTTTCCAGTAACGCTTTGAGGCGGACACATCGCCCGGCAACCGGAAGTTCGGCAGCGTCGAGAGCGCGATATTGTGCGCCCGCCCGATGCCCGACTCTAGCATTCCTCCGCACCACACAGGAATGTTGTGGTTCTGGCACACGTTGTGCACCTTCACGGCTTCACTGAAGCCGCCCACACGTCCCACCTTGATGTTGATGATCCTGCAGGCCCCGGTTTCTACCGCTATCGCCGCATCACGCGCGTGGCGAATCGATTCGTCAAGGCAGATCGGGGTCTTTAGCTCGCGCTGCAGGCGGGCGTGATAGTGAATGTCATCGTTCCACAGCGGCTGTTCGATCATCAGCAGATTGAATTGATCGAAGGTACGCAGATGCTCGATCTGATTCATGCGATAAGCAGAGTTTGCATCGCAACTGAGCAGGATCTCGGGCCACCGCGATCGGATTCGCTCCAGAACATTGACATCCCACCCGGGCTTCACTTTCACCTTGATTCGCTGATAACCGGCAGCCAGTTCAGTCTCGATCTTGTCCAGCAACTGCTCGATGGAGTCCTGTATGCCGATCGATACTCCGCATGCGATCTCGCGTTGAGTTCCACCCACCAGCTTCCATAGCGGCAGGTTCTTCTGCTTGGCTTCGGCGTCCCAAAGAGCATTCTCAAGTGCCGCCTTGGCCATCCGGTGACCGCGCACCTGCGAAAACAGCGGCACACAATCCGCGGCTGTATTGAGATTGCGGCCAAGAATCGCGGGCCCCAGATAATGCTTGATCGTCGGCCACGCCGTTTCCTTCCACTCAGCGCTGTAGAAGGGATCTTCCCCGGCAACGCATTCCCCCCAGCCGGTTACGCCCTCACACTCCAGACTCACCAGCAAAATGGAGCGGCTGTAGATGCGTCCAAAACTCGTCTCAAAAAAGTGGACCAGAGGAACGTGCAGTTCGCGAAGTGTAATAGCTTCAATTTTCATGGCTTATAACTCGCACTTCCATATTCACTTTAAGTTGGCAGAGCCCAATATCGACCATCGCCATGCCGGGGAAAAAAGCCGACTAGTAGCGCCAAGCCTCGTCCCATCGCCCAAGAAGAAACGTACCGTTCCCTACTTGGTCGCGCTTGTATCCCAACACGGCGAGCCCCGCCGAGAATGCCTTCTGAAATTCCGTGCGGTTATGATCTTGAACCTCCGTCGCGCGATCCTTCGTCGCCGGCGATGCCTTCCATTCGTAAACCTGAGCCGGCACCGTGATTTTCTCTTGCGGCTCGAACGCCGGGTTCGTACCCGATGCCAACAATCCCTGTACTCGCTTCGACTTCAGCCACCATTCGGCAATCAGGCGGTCGGTGGGCAATCCGCCCTGAAGCGGGGACGAAGTAATCCCGTACTGGTTCACGTTGTAGCGGCGGGAAATTGCGCCCAGTCGCTCGATATTCAAGTAGGCGTTCTTGATTTCAAGCGGATCATAGGTCCACTCGATCAGCTCGAATCCACGCTCCAGCGCATCACCCCGCTGGAAAAGCTTGATGCGCCGGCCGAGTCCCCCGTTGCGATAGTCCTTGCGAACGGCCAGCATGTGCGAATGAAGATAAGAGTGTCCGGCGCGCGCTCCCGGAATCGCCAACGCAAAACCGATCAAGGCATTTTCCGCGAATGCTCCGATTACCTGCCCCCCGATCTTCTCCGCTACAACGAACATCCGAAGCGGGACCAGTTCCGCATCCGTGAAGTTCCACACTTCCTTCTGCAGCGCGACACATGCGCGTAATTCGTCGAGCGCATGCAGCTTGCGGATCGATACTGAACCAGCTACTTCCTTTGTTCCTGCTGCTTCGCCTGTTGCCATAGCGATTCGAGCTCTTCCATGGAAGCCTGCCGCGGCTCGCGATTCGAGCCCCTCAGCTTTTCCTCGATGAATTGAAAACGTTTCTTGAACTTGCGATTTGTCTTCCGCAGCGCCGATTCCGGATCGAGGGACAGATACCGCGCGATATTCACGAGCACAAAAAACAGGTCGCCGACCTCGTCCTCCAGGCGCGCACGCAACTCCTCTGAAACTGGCGGGCGCCCCGACCCAGCAACACCCTGGCTGTGTGGCTGCGGCCCCGGCGCTGGATATTCCTTCAAGTTTTGCTTTAACTCTGAAGTTTCCTCGGATAGCTTGTCAAAAAGCCCCTCCACGTTAGGCCAGTCAAATCCTACGCGCGCTGCGCGTGAACTAAGCTTGTAGGCTTCGAGGAGAGAAGGAATGGCGCCAGAAATTCCTTCCAGCGCGGACCTCGCCTCGTTTTTTTTCCCGCTGTCTTCTCCACGGGCAGCCAGCCGCTTCTTCTTCTCTTCCGCTTTCAGCGCTTCCCAGTTGCGCAATACCTCCGCAGATGTCTCAGCCTTTACGTCGCCGAACACGTGCGGGTGCCGGTTCACCAGCTTGTTCGATAGGCGGTCGAGAACGTTATCAATCGAAAAGGTTCCCTGCTCCTTCGCCATTTCAGCGTAGAACAGCACCTGCAGCAACAGGTCGCCAAGTTCACCCGTTAGCTCGTCCCAATCGCGATTGTCGATCGCTTCCAGAACTTCGTAGGTTTCCTCGAGGGTGTACGGCTTGATGGAGTCGAAGGTCTGCTCGCGGTCCCAGGGACACCCTCCCGGCGCGCGCAATCTTGCCATGATGGATACTGCGCGCTCGAAGCGCTCCCCGGTTGAGTCAGCCATTGCCAATCACTTTAAATGACGAAACGAGCCGCGAGCAACGATGCCTCCCTAAAGACCAGCCGAATCCGGTCAAGGTAACTTTGGGAATTGGGTACTATGACTAAGCCGCTCGCTTTCAAGGCCGTGGGCGCAAATGTCGAAGTTAGGAGAATCCCCCGGCGGGCGCTACCATATTACTTTCTAGAACTTGCGTTATCTTCCCCCGCCGCCCACTTGCGCCCACACTGAAAGAGTACGAGCGTCATCGGGTGGCAGCACTGTCGTAAGGGCATCAACCAAACTATGAACCTCCCTGGCAAACCCCGGCCTTCACTGGAAAGCGAACACTTCCACGTGATCGTGATCGGCGGCGGAATCAACGGCGTGGCCATTGCCCGCGAATGCGCCCGCGCTGGTCGCCGGACATTGCTGGTGGAGGAACACGACTTTGCCGCCGGAACCACCAGCCGCTCGACCCGCATCATTCACGGCGGCCTGCGTTACCTGGAGCATGGTGAGCTTGGCTTGGTTCGCGAGAGTCTTGGGGCTCGAAGGGCGCTGCTTCGTCGACATCCTCACCTGGTGCATCCCATGCAGTTCCTGCTCGCGATCGATGGCAACAGCCGTCGCAGTGCTTTGAGCGTCCGAGCAGGCCTGTGGCTCTACCGCCGCATGGGAGGATCGGCTTTGCGCAGCAAGCCCGCCGAATTCGAGCAAAAGCGCCTCGAACAATGGCTCGACTCCGGCCGCCGCTGGTCGATTTTCGGTTATGAAGACGCCCAGTGCGAGTTCCCCGAAAGGCTGGTAGCGGAATGGCTGGTCGAGGCGATGCAAGCCGGCACCGTTGCGCGCAACCATACGCGCGTGCTCAGCGTTAACATCACTCATGGCAGGGTCCGCGGCGTCATGCTGCGCGACCAGTTGACTGGTAAAGAGGAGCGTGTGGAAGCCACCTGGGTCATCAACGCGACGGGCCCATGGGCTGATCGCTTATGTCAGACTTCTTCGGTCAACACCAAGAATCCCATGGTCGGCGGAGTGCGCGGCTCCCACATCGTGCTCCCGCTGTTCGCAGGTGCACCTTCCTCGGCGCTGTACACCGAAGCCACCGACGGGCGTCCCATGTTTGTAATTCCCTGGAACGAGCAGGTGCTGGTCGGAACCACGGAAGTTCCCGACACGGGAGACCCCGCAAAAACTCACGCTTCGCAGGAGGAGATCGAGTACCTCCTGAGCTCTCTAAAGAAACTATTGCCCAAGGCGAAAGTGCAGCCGGAAAACGTACGCTACTCGTTTGCCGGAGTACGGCCATTGCCCTATTCTGCGGAAAAGGATCTGGGGGCTATCAGCCGGCATCACTTCCTTCATGATCACAAGCACGACGGCGCGTCCCACATGATCTCGGTCATCGGCGGGAAGCTCACTACCGCGGCTGAACTCGCGCGTCAGTGTGCCCGCAAGATCGGCATCGACACCGCCAAGTCCGAAGCTGTTGCCCTGATCGGCAACGACTCTCTCGACCCCTTGCTGGACCAGTGGGTGCTGGAAATTGCCGAAGCCGGCAGCGTGAGTGAGACCACCGCGCGGAGTATTGTTGAGTGGCACGGAAAGCGGGCGCTCGACATCTCGCAGATGGCGATGAGGAGTGCGGAACTACGGGCGCCATTGTGCTCGCATACCGAACACATTGTCGCTGAAGCGGTCGACGCGATGTCGCACGAGTGCGCGGTCACCCTCGGCGACGTCCTGCTGCGGCGCGTTCCCGTGGCTCTCGGGCCCTGCTGGTCGGAAGCATGTAGCCGTGAGGCCGCGATGCGGATCGCGGCAGCTCTGCACTGGAGTGAGTTGCAGACCGCAGCCGAGCTTGAGTCCTTCGAAACCGAGCGCGCGGCTTTCTTGCGTAAACCAGTCAATCTGAACCGCGCGTTCCAGCACGCCGCAGACTGAGAATTTCCTCGCCCCCTACTTCCCTACCGTCCTCGCCAGGAGTTCCGTGTCGTCGGAGATGATGGCGTCAGCTCCCCAATCTGTGAACCGCAGCATAGCTTCCCTGTCGTTGACGGTCCAGACGAACAGCTTTTTCCCTGCGCCATGCACGCGCTCGATCAGTTCCTGATTGACGAGCTTCTGATTCAGGATCACGTAGTCAACTGCCAGATCACGCCAGCGGGTCAACTCCTCCGCCCTGTCAGCGATCAGGCCAAGCGGAATCCCGGAATCCAGCGCGCGCAATTCCTGTAGCACACCCGGCAGGAATGACGAGACCACATATCCGTGAGCTTGCGAAGGTGTTTTCAATGCCGCAGCAACCCACCGCTCCAGGCCTCCCACTTTTAACTCGATATCGAGGAATGCACTCCCCTGATACCGTCTCACCACATCTTCCAACCGCGGCAACTGTCCCAGTTCTCCCGCGTGGGCCCGCGCCACCTCCGTGCCCTCCACCTTCGGATCGTGGCAAAGCACGGCTCGTCCGTCGCCGGTGAGCCGGACATCGAATTCAAAACCGTCGCAACCGTGCTCTAGCGCAAGGTCAAACGACGCAATTGTGTTTTCGGGAACAGACCTCGTGGCTCGCGCACCGCGGTGCCCGAGAAGAAGAGGTCGGTTGGACATTAAAGTATGTTTGACGAAGAAAAAAGCTATCGATTACCGAGCATGCCCGAAGCGCATTCAGCGGCAGACTGCACCAAAAACGGTGCACCTCAATCTAGGTCGAAATCGCGGATCGGCTTGCCCGTATCGGGTGACTCTTTCGCCCGCCGGACCGCTTCCTGAAACTTCTTCTCCAAGACATCCGAAGCGTGCTTCTGCGCCTCAACCGATTGCCGGAAGATGGACTCACGGCGGCTGTCCTGCTCGCGCATCGCTCGCGCCGCTTCCTCCATGTCGTTAAACGTCTTGGGAGCTACGGGCGCTGTGTGGGCAATCACCGCCTGAGTCTTGGGATCGACCTTCAACACGGCTCCGCAGCAGGGGCAGGTCAGCTCGAAGGCTGCAAGATCTTTCACCATAAGTCAAATCATACGCCAATTCGCCTAATGCCTTAAGCGGATCGGCAGGAGCTTGAACAGATGCACCATCTCCCAGCCGAGCAGGAACACCGAAGCTATCACCACCATAACCGCGATCACTTCTCCGAAATTCATGCGGTTTTTGTTCGGCTCGAAGCGCCGCGCCCCCAAACTCAGGATGTTCAACGTGGCAAACCCGAATACCAGCGCCCAAAGGATGTTATAGACATCGCCCTTCTTGCCGTAATACTGGGCCACGAGCAGCGTTCCGAAGGAGGTGAATTGAGATAGGCGGAGTGTGGCACGCATCCTCGCCATCAGGCGGGACGCATACACCATGCCGGTAGCCCAAACAAGCAGCAGAGCCGAATCCATGCGTTGCCGTACGAACGCCCAAGGGGTTCAAAGTCCCAAAAAAAGTTTAACCCTTTTTGGGCATGACATCAGAACACAATTGTTCGTCCGAATCTCTCTTGCAATCTTCAGGCGGAGAGCGACTCTATTCGCCGGCCTCTCTCGAACCAGCGCAAATTCGACAGAAGGATTTTCCCGCGGGTTAGAATGGCGCACCCATGAAGACGAAATTCCCAGCCCTCATGCTGACAGTCGCTTCCCTCTCTCTGTGTGGCCTCGCCAAGGACGATTCTGCCGCTCTCGCTGCCCGAGCCCACGCTGCCCTGGCGACAACCCACGGCCGTCTGAAGATGCCCGGCCTCCAGAAGCCGGTCGACGTTCTGCGCGACCGCTGGGGGGTCGCTCATATCTACGCCGACAACCAGCACGACCTGTTCTTCGCCCAAGGCGTGGTCGCTGCTCAGGATCGCCTCTTCCAGATGGAACTATGGAAGCGTTCCGGCCAGGGCCGCCTCGCCGAAATCCTCGGGCCTTCGGCTCTCCCTCGCGACGTGAACGCTCGCCTGCTTCGCTATCGCGGCGACATGGATGCCGAATACAAAAGCTATGCAGTCGACACGAAAGAAATCCTCGAAGCCTTTACCGGCGGAATCAACGCCTACATCACCAGCCTCGACTCCCCCGGCGGTCCCGGGCTCCCCCTTGAATTTCAGCTCGCAGGATTCAAACCCGACACCTGGAAACCAGAAGACTGCCTCAATCGCATGGCCGCCTATTCCATGACCGGAAACGCTTTGAGCGAACTGCTCGACGCCGAGCTCCTCTCCAAGCTCGGCGCAGAAAAAGCGGCTAAGCTGCTCGATCTCGCCCCCCCAGTAGCGCTCGATCCCGCGCCGGGCGTCGACTTCGCTGGCCTCTCGACCGACCTGCTCAAGAACATGGTCGGCAGCGACAAGCGCATCGACTTCCCGCAGCACGCCGTCGAAGGCAGTAACAACTGGACCATCTCCGGCGCGCTCACCAAAACCGGCAAGCCACTCCTGGCTAACGATCCGCATCGTGTGATGGCCGAGCCATCCTTGCATTACATGGTTCATCTTGTCGCGCCCGGTTGGGACGTGATCGGCGCCGGCGAACCTAGCTTGCCCGGAGTTGCTCTCGGCCACAATCAGCAGATCGCGTGGGGCTTCACCATCTTCGGACTCGATCAGCAGGACCTCTACCTCGAAGAACTCAATCCCGCCGACCCGCTGCAGTACAAGACGAGTTCCGGCTGGGAGCGCATGAAAGTCGAACATGAGAGTTTTGCCGTCAAGGGCGGCCCGAAAGTCGACGTCGATATAAAGTTTACCCGTCACGGCCCAGTGCTCTGGCAGGACACCAAGCGAGCGCTCGCCCTCCGCTGGGTTGGCAGCGAGCCGGGTACGGCCGGATACCTGGCGTCACTCGCCGTGGATCGTGCGCTCGATTGGCGGGGGTTCGAGGCCGCTATGGCACGCTGGAAGGTGCCATCAGAAAATGTCGTCTACGCCGACACCCGTGGCAACATCGGTGAACATTCCACGGGCTTCGCCCCTTACCGAAGGAATTGGACGGGCCTTTTGCCCGTGCCGGGCACCGGCCAATATGAGTGGTCGGGGTTCGTTCCCAGCCAGATGTTGCCGCACCTCTTCAACCCCGCTGCCGGACTGATTG
>Ga0209698_10002871_pt1 | contig 19217 bp, 14 predicted proteins | sample LitLauG_LLR_2012_FD_187203 | JGI IMG/M metagenome (GOLD analysis project Ga0209698, IMG submission 187203) | Freshwater sediment microbial communities from Pennsylvania, USA - Little Laurel Run_MetaG_LLR_2012 (SPAdes) (version 2) | ecosystem: Environmental > Aquatic > Freshwater > Creek >...
CGAATCCAGATTGCTTACCAGAATGTGCGTGTCGTCAACCCGGCGCACTTCGTCGTAGTGGATATTTCTGCTGCGCATTAGCGTCGCCAGGCGGTCAACCGTTGTGTCCGTTTCCTGAGCGATGGCTTCCTGCACCTGAACCTGCAGGATCAGGTGCGTGCCGCCTTGAAGGTCCAAGCCAAGCTTGATCTGCTTGCTAAAGTTGTCCTTCAGTTGGGCCACCGACGTCGGAAAAGACGGGTACCCGACAAGGAAATAGATACAGAACAGGATGACGGCCAGTATGAACAACGCTTTCCACTTCAGATTGGGATTCATGGTCAGAAAGTAAGGCGCGAAAGCCGGCGAAGGGTGGGCTTATTTGGCATCTTCGGGCGCCTCCACCTGAGCAATCGCCGCTCGCGCAATTCGAATTTTAACCTGCGGTTCGGCTGAAATTTTCAGAATCACCGACTCGCCGTCAATGCCATTGATAGTGCCGTAGATGCCGCCGCTAGTCACAATTTTATCGCCGGCCTTTAAAGCCGAAAGCATCGCCTGCATTTTCTTTCGCTGACGCTGCTGAGGCATGATCACCAGCAGATACATGATGCCGAACATCAGCAGCAGGGGAATAGCGAAAGTGCCCATGCCTCCCGGGGCTGCTGCCTGAAAAATGGTCGCTGCCGTCATCGTCTTATGCGCCAGTCCTTAACTCTTGAGTCTCTTACGGTCAATTCAGCCCAATCGTGCCAGTCTCTGCCCGCTCAAACGCCGTTCCCCCGCAAAGCCCGGTTCATCTCCGGGAGAAAAAAACGCCCTGCCGCGGCACCACCGCCCGCTCCCCCAATTTCTCCGGCTTCTCTTTTTATGAGGCAACCCCGACTAACTCAAGGCTGACTTTTGCGCCGCGGACGGCTCGCGCTTCCAGGAACTACTTGCCGGACTCCTAATCGCTTTCAGGCCGGTCCTGCAGTATAGCGCGCGTGCATCTCGGACGAGAAATTCGCCAGGTTCCCAAACTCGATAGCCTCTCGGATTTGACGCATTATGTCAAGGTAAAAGTGGACATTATGGTGGGTGGCCAGGATCGCGGCCGTGAGTTCTCCCGCAGCGAACAGATGACGAAGATACGCGCGCGTGTAGCGGCCGCAAACCGGGCAGGAACAGTTCGGATCAATCGGACGCTGGTCCTGGGCATAGCGCACATTCTTAATGAGCACCCGCCCCTGGCTCGTATACAGGCAAGCATGGCGCGCCGCTCGCGTCGGCAGCACGCAATCCATCATGTCCATTCCCAAAGCAACGTAATCGGCTAGCTGCTCGGGCCGTCCAACGCCCATTAAGTAACGAGGACGCTGTTTAGGCAGCAGCGCGGTGACTTCCGCCGCCATCTGGCAAGTGATTTCGTGAGGTTCGCCCACAGCGAGCCCTCCCACGGCGTAGCCCGGAAAATCGAGCTCCAGCAACTGCCGCGCACTTTCGCGCCGCAAGTCCGAAAACGTCGCGCCTTGCACGATGCCGAATTGCCACTGCTTCAAATCGCCGTTGCGGCTCGCGCATTCCTGAAAATAGTTTCTTGCGCGCTTGGCCCAGTCCGTTGTGCGCTTGAGCGCGGCTTCGGCTATTTGGCGCGGTGCAGGAGTCTCAATACATTCATCCAGCACCATGGCGATGTCTGACCCCAGCGCAAGTTGAATCTCCGCGGCTTTTTCGGGTGTGAGCAAGTGCTCTGAACCATCCAGATGCGAACGGAAGCGAACACCTTCATCGCTCATTTTGCGGAGCTCGGAAAGGCTGAAGACCTGGTATCCGCCGGAGTCCGTGAGAATCGCGCGCGGCCAAGCCATGAACTGGTGCAGCCCTCCCAGCTTGCGAACCAGTTCGTGCCCCGGGCGAAGATATAAATGATAGGTATTTGCGAGGATGATGCCAGCGCCAAGCTGTTCCAGTGCCTCTTGGGTCAAGCCTTTGACTGAAGCCTGAGTGCCCACCGGCATAAAAGCCGGCGTTTCAAATGTCCCGTGCGGTGTAGTCAGGCGGCCGCGCCGCGCACCGGTTGCATCAGTTTTTGAAACCTCAAAAGAAAAACTCACGCCACAAGTGTATCAGGAGAAGATGAACGCCCATCCGACGCGCGCAGCAACGTAGACAGCCCAGACGCTGAACGCGATGGTGTAGGGCTTTGCGCCTTTTAGTTTCTTCGGGTTCACAGCAGCAAAGCCGATGGCGAACAGGATTAACGTCCAAAACGTGAACAGGTCAATCGATTTGCACAGAGCTACCAGCCACTTCGCGGATTCTTCAGGTAGAAGCGCAGCGAGGTTTGCAGCAACAGGGTTTTCGAGATCCGCGGTACCGTAAGGTTTCAGATAGAGGATCAAAATAAATAACGGACTACTTACCAATCCCGTGAGAAATGCGTGCGCTGCGATGCTGAAGGCGGTTCCAAAACTTGTGCTGATTCCGCCCAACAAGCTATAAGCTCCCCACATCACCAACCCGATAATCAACACTCCCAGAATCGGGCCGAGGAATCCCATCGCATACGTAAAGGGTGGCGTGAATTTGGCGCCACCTTCGATCTGCTGCTGCTTTTGCTCCGCCGACATTTGTGCCGCCCGCGGACTCTTTTCGATTTGCTGGCTCATGAATTCGCGCCAATTGATGCGCTGATTGATGGAAAAGCTGACGGCAACGCTTAGAATCGTGCAAAGCGCGAGCGGCAGCACCCAACTCGGTTTTCTAACAATGTCTTGGAATGTCTTTCCCGGAGAGAAGAAGATTCCGCCGATTCTGGCCATGGGACTAAGCGACGCTTGCGCTTCCGGCACGGGTGCTGGGGTTGTTGCCATGAGGACTCCTCCACCACAAGATTTTTGCAAACAGGTGCTTGCACCTACTACGCAGGGAAAAGGAAGAAAATTTCAGGGGGGATTGTAGCGCAAGGAGAGTTCACAGTCGACAGTTGAAAGTCAACAGCCCACACCTGAAAACCAGAGGAAGCCACAGAGTCCAGCCGTTCGAGTAAAGGGGGGGCGCGAGTCAAGCTTCGGGGATTGCCGGGACGGCGGCGAGGAGCTGCTTGGTATAAGGATGCACAGGTTTCTGCAACACATATTCAGTCGTGCCGATCTCCACAAACTGCCCCGCTTGCATCACCGCGATCCGCGAGGCAATCTGCGCCACCACGGGCAAGCTGTGTGAAATAAAAAGGCACGTCAGCCCAAATTCGCGCTGCAATTCGCGGAACAGCAGCAACGCTTGTGCGCCAACGGAAACGTCCAGCGCGGAAACTGGTTCATCCGCAATCACCAGCCGGGGACGCAAAATCAGCGCGCGGGCAATTCCAATGCGCTGCCGCTGGCCGCCTGAAAATTCGTGCGGATAACGGTTCAGAGTATCTAGCGGCATCCCAACCTGCTGCAGCATCTCTGCGACTTTGTCGCGGCGCGCCGCCCGTGAAAGTTCCGGCTCATGAATCGCCAGTGGCTCGCCGACAATTTCGCCCACTTTCATGCGCGGATTGAGCGACGCGAACGGGTCCTGAAAAATCATCTGCATCTGACGACGCATCTCGCGCAATGCCTTTCCCTCCGCCGCCAGCAAGTCCTGACCCGCAAGGTAAATCTCTCCGGCATCCGGCTCGATCAGCCGCAGAATCATTCGCGCCAGCGTTGTTTTTCCACACCCCGATTCGCCGACCACGGCTAGAGTTTCGGTCCGGAGCAAGCGGAACGTCACCCCGTCCACCGCCGTAAATCGCCCGGCCGACGATGTCGCCGCGCTATCCGAGGAAAAAACGCTGGTGCTCCTCGAAAATGTTTTCCGCAGCCCTTTCACGTCGAGGACGGCTTCGGGGGCTGTGCTATCGAAGGTCATCGCAGCTCCTAAACCAGAATGCAGCGGGCGGAATGTTCGCTTGCAATAAACCGCAGCGCTGGAACTCCTGCAGCGCACTCTTCGCGGCGCAGAGGGCAGCGCGGCTCAAACGCGCAACCGGGAGGCAGCGCCTTCAATTGCGGCACAGAACCCGGAATTGGCGTGAGCGCCCCCGGCTCCAGACTCGGCGAAGATTTCAGTAGCCCTTGTGTATAAGGATGACGCGGATGGGAAAGCACCTCGCGCGCGGGGCCTTCTTCGATGATCCGTCCTGCGTAGATCACCGCAATGCGGTCCGCGACTTGGGCCACCACTCCCAGGTCGTGTGTGATGAAGAGCAGTCCCAAACCCAATCTGCGGCGCAACTCTCCCAACAAGTCCAAAATCTGTTTCTGAATGGTTACGTCGAGCGCCGTCGTCGGTTCATCGGCAATCAGCAGCCGCGGACCTGTGAGCACTTCCTCCGGCCGCCTGCGCTCCTGCGGAGTCATCTCGAGGCCTGGGTCTGCGAGGCCAGCCGCGATGGCCATCGCGATCATCACTCGCTGACGCAGGCCACCGGAAAGCTGATGGGGAAATTGTTGGCTGCGTGTTTTGGTTTCCGGCACGGCGGCCAGCCGCAGGGCCTCCAGCACCCAGTACTCCACCAGTTTCGCGTGCATCCGCGGATAATGCGCGCGAATGGCTTCCTGGATCTGCGCTCCAGAGCGCATGACTGGATTCAAAGAAGTCATCGGCTCTTGAAAGACCATTGCGACTTCACGCCCGCGCACCTCGCGCCACTCGCGTTCGGTCAATTGCAGTAAATCTTTCAGTTGCCGGGGCCTCGAACCAGCAGGACGCATCTCCCTAGCTTCCTTTACTTCCTCAGCCTCCTTTGCTTTCGTTCCGAGCCAGGCTTCCCCGCTCACCTTCGCTCGATCCGGCAGCAATCCCATCAGCGCCAGAGCCAGCATGGTCTTCCCGCTGCCCGATTCACCGACCAGCCCCAGCGATTCCCCTGCGCCGATGCGCAGAGACAGCTCGTTCACCGGCCGCACCCATCCCTGCGCCGTCGCCAACTCCACCGTCAGTCCCCGGACTTCGAGCAATTCGCTCATGGGCCAATCATAGACGTGAAAGTTGAAAGTGGAAATGCGAAACGCCAAATTGCAAGATTCAGCGCTGATTGATGGGAATCACAAACTTCAGCGCGGTGTGCGTCGACGAAAACCCAACCACTTTCACATCCTTCAATCCAACTTTGCGCCCGCCGGAAATCACATCACTCTCGGTAATCGCAGTTTGCCCCTTGGGATAAACAATCCACAGCGCGGTCGCTCCGTGCATCATCTTCAGAATCCTGGAAAGCGCCGCGAGTTCCGCTTTCGTTTCCGCGGCAAAGAAAATCGCATCCAAATCAACCGCCACTTTGCCCATGCTTGCAGACTTCGCCAGCTTGCTAATCTCTTTGAGAAACTCCTCCTCAAACTCGCCAAGTAACGAAACTTTTGCTCCCGCCTTCACTCCCAGCTTCTCAATACGCGACTTCGGATGCAGGATCTTTTCCCGCCATTTCTCCGCCGCTGGTCCAACGTGGAATACGGCCACTCCATCCGCCGTCTTGACGCTAAGCGCTCCATCTTTCGCCGTCACCGACTTGATCGATGCGAACGGAATCTTCAGCCGGAACTCGCCGCGAAAAATCAGCTCACTCGTCTCCAAAAGCGCCTTTCCCGTTGACTGTTTCCCGTCAAACCGCACTTTCGACTGGATTTCGCTTCCCATCTCACCCACACCTTCTCCGCACTGTTATTTCCCGCGCAACGTTCCGGGCCATCCGCAAAAATCATCTCGTCCAAGATAGTAACCTAATAGTTTCCATGGCCACCCCAGCCGCCACTCCCGTCAATTGGACCCTCATCTGGGCGCAGCGCGGATTCCGCTATTTTTTCTGCGCGATGTTCATCTCCCTTTTCGGGAGCGGAATGAACTTCGCCGGCGTGAGCTGGTACATCATGGCCCACACGCATTCTACGGTAAAGGTCAGCTGGCAGGTCATGCTGATGACTTTCCCCGGCCTGATTGTCCCCTTCCTCGGCGGCGTATTGATTGACCGGTTCGACCGCCGCTATCTCGGCGTTTTGCTCGACCTAGTTCGCGGAGTCTTCGTCCTCTTCGCCGCTTACATCGCCTGGGGCGGCCACCTCCAGCTTTGGCACCTCTACGCCATGACCATGATCACCGGCACTGGCTCCGCGATGTATTGGGCCACCGTCAACTCCCTGGTGCAGGAAGTGATTCCGCCGAGTCAATTTACCGGAGCCAGCGCCGCCGTTCTGATCAGCGTGCAAAGCGGCATGCTCATCGCTGGAGCTTTCGTCGGCTTCGTCTATGACGGTGCTGGCATCGCCGGAATCCTCTTGGTAGACGGTCTCACCTATTTTGTTTCTGCCATGTGTCTGTTCCGGGTCAGAAGCGGTTATGTTTCTCCTCGTCGTTCGCAAAAATATCCACACGAATTTTCAGATGCCACAGAAACGACCGCCGAAGCCCTCGAAACGGGAGAAAATCCGGAAGTCGCCGAAGCAGGTCTCTCCCTGGCTGTCTATGCCGATCTGAAGGAAGGATTCGCCTATCTGCGTACCCAGCCCGCCGTACGCGCGCTGGGCATCACGCACGCGGTGATGATCGCCGGAGTCGTCAGCGCCAACGTGGTCCTGGTCGCGCTTGCAAACGACATTTTGCATTCCGGCGCGCGCGGACTCGGCTTTCTGGAATCCGGCTGGGCCTTGGGCGCTATTCTGGGTGGACTCTTCGCCAGCCAGCTCCTCCAAGCCCGTCGTATGACGCTCTACGTCGCCGCGTGTCTCGGACTCGCCACAGGCCACCTGGCTACTCCGTTTGTCGCCTTTCTCGCGGGAGCCGTGATGATGCAGGTCATTTTTGGATTTTGCCGCGCTCTGGGCGGTGTAGTTGCGCAGTCTTCGCTCATGATGATCGTGCCCCGGCATTTCATGGGCCGGACGCAATCCGCCGTGGCCATTCTCACCACCATCGTGCAACTCCTTATGAGTTTTTCGCTTGGCTGGGTCGGCCAACGCGCCGGAATTTTCGCGGGCTACGCGATGCTCGCTCTTCTCTACGCCGGCGCCGCCTACTCCGCCTCCCGAGCGCGCCAACTGCTACGATAGAATCGTCGTGACCAGATTTGACGGCCCGAGGTTCACATGGAAATCCGCTCCATCCAGCCGTTCCTTCAATACTTCGAGAGCGTCCGTGCCCGCACGATACGCGTGGCGAAATGCATTCCGCTTGACAAACTGGACTGGACTTACGCTCCAGGAAAATTTACGCTTGGCGACCTGCTTCGCCACCTTGCCGTCGCCGAAAGGTATCTCTGGGTCGAGACGCTCAGCGGCCGGCCAAGCCGTTACACCAGTCACGGAAAGGAACTGGCAGACGGGTACGAAAACGTGATCGCGTTCGTCGAACGCCTGCACTCGGAATCAGCAGAGATTCTTTCGAAGTTCACCGACGAAGACTTGCTTCAGAAATGCAAGACTCCCGATGGCGCAGAAATCACGAAATGGAAATGGCTGCGGCTAATGGTTGAACATGAAATCCACCATCGCGGACAGATCTATCTTTACTTGGCAATTCTGGGAGTTCCTACGCCACCCCTCTATGGTCTGACATCCGAGCAAGTGCGCGCTCGCAGCATTGCGAAATAGAGTAAGACCAGGAAAATTGATATTGTGAAATTCAGGGGGGGTGTCACGCCGCCGGCGGCGATGAAACGTTTTTCCGGCCCAGCATCTCCACGGCTGTCTGATAGAGTTTCGCTCGCAACTGGTACCGCTCATTCGCCTTTGTGATGTAGCGGACCGCCAGCTCGATCCCGCCAACTACCGGCTTCACGCTGATCGCCGGCGCCACGGAAAACGAACTCATCTCGCGCGAACGCGTCGACCGCCGCCATTCCGCCTCCGCCAGCGCTCCGCTTTCCTTGGTTGCTTCCATTACCCTTCTCTGAAATTCCTCGACCATCGGGTAAGGATCCTCGCCCAGCGGCAGCACCACCTGCAGCTCGTCCCACAACCACTGGCCGGTCGTCGAAAAATTAAAGTAGTGCCCTTCGATCGCAAAGCTATTGGTAAACGTCACGCGCCTGCCGGTCGGATGGCCGGAATCGGTCCAGTTGCCGGTCTCCAGCAGCACGGTATGGAAAGGTCCTATCTCCGCGACCTCGCCGGTGACTCCTTTGATCTCCACCCAGTCACCCAGCCGCATTCCATTTTTCCCCATCAGCACGAACCAGCCCAGGAACCCCGCGATGAAATCTTTCAGCGCTACAGTCAGTCCCGCTCCTGCCAACCCAAGAAAGGTTCCTAATTGTCCCGGCAAGCCCACGACCACCAGCAAAATCAACACGAGCGCAAGGATTTGCACACCGACGCGCGTCACCGTGCGCAACGTTTCCACCTGACGGCGATCCAGCTTTGCTTTCTCCAGGAGCTTCTCAAGCAACCCCTCGAAGTAAAGCCCCACCAGCGCAATCGCCAAAATGGCGACGATCCCGAACAGCAAGCCATGCATCACGGCGCGCTGCTGTGCCGCGACCACCGCGATCCATTGCCCGAAAATTCCAGACAGTTCTTTCTGCCCCGCCGCGCGCTTATCGAAACTCGCCAGCGCCTTCTGATCCGCCGCAATGCGCTGCGTCTTGTCCAGTAAAGCTTCCGATTCTTCCGCCGTGTGGCTTGCTGAAGACACGGTAGCGGCTGTCTCTTTGCTCTTCCTCGAGTGATGTTGCAGTTCCGGCGAGCTCGCTTTCTCCGCATCCAACTGCTCTTCCAGCGCGTTGTGCTTCGCTGCGAGGGCCGCCTCCCCGGCGTCCGCTTCCTGTTTGGCGCTCCAGAGCTCCATCTGCTTCTGATGAAGAATCCACCATCGCTGCAAACCGTGCACAAATCCAAAGCTCAGAGGGCCCGGCGCGGCTCCAATGCTATTGTTGCCGGCGTGGCCCAGACTCTCATGCGCTTGCACCATGGCCTGGATCCGCCCCTCGGGATCGCCGCCCGCCGCAATCAAATCCTGCTTCGCGTCGTCAAATTCATCTTGATCCAGCTCCGCCTGCGCCTTCACCAAATCCAGTTCGTCATCAATCGCGCTTTTCTTCTCGGCGCTGGCTTTATCGAGCGCTTCATCAAGCTGCTCAACTCGCGCTTTATCCGCCGCCAGCAATTTCTCCGATTTTTGGAGCCTCCCTTGAATCTCTTTCGCTTCCACGCTCAGTTCCGGTGGATGGTCCTTCGCGTCCCGCAACGCCTGTGCGAACGCAAGGTCCACTCCGTAATCGGCCATCCGCAGCGCCTCTTCCGCGAACGGCCGCTCTTCTGCTGTCGTCGACATCTGCGCCACCGCCTGCACGGTCTTTAGCTGCGACTGGTCCACGACCGGCGCTTGAGCCGCAACCGCATGCTTCCCCTTCCGCAGAGCTACAGCTTCTTCGCCCGGGCCAGTCCGCAGCAGACCGTACACGGTCGCGACTAGTAGTACTGTCAGGATCAATGCAACGATTTTTTGTTTGGATGTCATTGCCACGTGTTCCGCCAAGCCATTCTAGTTACGTCCGTTATCCCGCACAAGGAACGAATCCAGGCGTAACCATATTTTAGTTTGACTGCAAAGCTTGCTCGCTGCATGAAACTTTCATTTTTGACGAGACTGTAACAAATTTCTCGCAGTTCATTAATGCAGGACGCCTACCTTTCATTGGCTGTGGTTCGCAGAAGATCAGAGATGGGGCGGATCACGGCCTCGAGCTGCCAATCCGTTCACGGCGGAGTCCCCCGCGTCGTGCCGTCAAGTTCGTTCAAATGAGAAAGAAGGAGAGTAAGAATGAAGATTAGAATCACTCTGAAGGGCCTCGCCGCGAGCCTCCTGGCCACGACGATCATCAGTCCTGCCCTCGCCAATGAGGGCAATGTCCCGAAAGGAGTTCCCCGCCTCGACCACGTCTTCGTGATCATGATGGAGAATCACGGTTACTTCCAAATTATCGGCAACCCTGACGCTCCGTTCGCGAATCAATACGCCAAGTCCGCCAGTAGCGCGGCAAATTACTTTGCAGTGGCCCATCCCAGCTCGACCAACTATCTGGAAATCGCCGGCGGATCGAATTTCGGCGTCCACAGCGACAATAATCCTGACTGGCATAACGCCACCTGCACTACAAACCTTGCCTCCGCGACCGTCAATACTGACAACCCCGCAAGCCCGAATGTTTGCCCAATCTACGGCGAGGGAACTGATGCGGCGACGCCTGCCGTCGACTATACGAACGAAGTTCAGAGTGCGCCGGGAGCGCCTGGCGATAACAACATCGACGGGATAACCTCCATCCCGGCTGCGACGAACATCTCCGGCAAGTCCATTGCCGACCAGTTGGTTGCAGCTGGCTTGAGCTGGAAGTCTTACCAGGAAAGTCTGCCGCCTGGTGGTGCGGATGGCATCAACTTCAGCGACGGTTTCTTCAACGACAGCAGCAACATTCCGGGTACCATCCCTGGCGAAAAACAGAGCCTCATCAAATTGTATGCAGCCAAGCACAATCCTTTCGTTTACTTCCGCAGCGTACAAGAAGGCCAGAACAAAGCCAACAGCCTTGGCAACGTCGTCGGATTTGAAGGTTCACAAGGACTCTTTGAAGACCTCGGCTCGGGACGCGTTCCGCACTATTCTTTCATCGCTCCGAATCAGTGCAATGACCAGCACGGCCGCGGCAACGCCGGCCCGCAATGCGACTTCGACTTTAATAACAACGGTACGCAAACCGGGCTCAATCCGGCACTCATCGCTTTGGGTGACTTGACCCTGCGCAACATCGTGAAAGCAATCCACAACTCTCCGGTGTGGAGCGAAGGCCGCAACGCCATCGTTGTCGTTTGGGACGAGGATGACTACAGCGTCGCCCCGACTACCAACCAAGTGCTCGTAATTGTGGATACCAACTACGGTGTGAAAGGCGTGAAGAGCGGCAAGTTCTACACGCACTTCTCCTTGCTCAAGTCCATTGAAGCCGGCTTCAGACTGCCGTGCCTCAACCACGCTTGCGACGCGAACGTAGAGGTGATGTCAGACCTATTCGCTGGCCGCGATCGGGACGACGAATAAATTGTTCACCTGCCGGAGAAATCGTATCTGGTTCTCGGCTTTCTTGATGCAACTTGGAGATGGCCCCCTTAGGGGCCTTTTCCTTTTAGGAAGAACTTACTTTCTCGCACCCGGGACTGAGCAACGGCGCAAAAATCCAACCAAAATAAGTTAGGCTTGCGAGTGGAGGTCTGCCTTGGATTCCCGCTTGCCCAAACTGATTTTCGCCCTGTTAGCTATTTACGCTGCTTTCTACTTTTCCCACGCGTACGCGCAATTGCCGGAAGTTGTCGCTTCTCACTTCGATGGCCGCGGCCACGTCAATGGATGGCAGACGAAGTCGGCATTCTTTATCACCATCATCGTTGTCAGCGTTCTCGCCAGCATCGTGGGCTTCGCCATTCCCGCGCTCCTGTCCGTCCTGCCTCCTGAACTCGTCAATCTGCCAAATAAAAAATATTGGCTCGGGCCGGAGCACCGCGCCGAAACCATCGAATTCCTCAACACCCATTTCGCCTGGTTCGCTTGCGGCCTCTTTCTGCTCATCATTCTCACGTTTGATTACGCTCTCCAGTTCAATTTCCATCCCGGCCATCCGCCCAGCCCCACGCGGATGTGGTACCTCATCGGCGCATTCATCGCCTTCTCTCTCCTTCTGACCCTCCGACTCTTCGTCAAATTCCTCCGCGCACCACAGGAGCTTACGTTTCAAAAATAAAAACGCCCCCAAAGCTCTTCGGAGGCGTTCTCTTAATCGTTCTGGCTTTCGACTCTTAACTCTCGACTGTCGACCTCTTCTACAGATAATCCCTCGACGGCCCTTCCAAAAATGCCCGCAGCTTCCGCGAACGCGAAGGATGCCTCAACTTCCGGAGGGCCTTGGCTTCAATTTGCCGGATGCGTTCGCGCGTCACCGCAAACGACTGCCCCACCTCTTCCAGCGTGTGCTCGCTGCCGTCATCCAAACCAAACCGCATCTTGATTACTTTTTCCTCGCGCGGCGTCAGCGTCTTCAGCACCGAAGAAGTCTGTTCCTTCAAATTCAAATTAATCACCGCGTCCGAAGGCGACACCACTGCCTTGTCTTCAATAAAGTCGCCCAGGTGCGAATCTTCTTCCTCGCCAATCGGCGTTTCCAGCGAAATCGGCTCCTGCGCAATTTTCAAAATCTTGCGTACCTTGGACACGGGAATGTCCATGCGCTTGGCAATCTCTTCGCTGGTCGGCTCGCGCCCAAGTTCTTGCACCAGCTGGCGGCTCGTCCGCACCAGCTTGTTAATCGTCTCGATCATGTGCACCGGAATGCGAATCGTCCGCGCTTGGTCTGCAATCGCGCGCGTGATCGCCTGCCGGATCCACCACGTTGCATACGTCGAAAATTTGTATCCGCGGCGCCATTCAAACTTGTCTACGGCTTTCATCAACCCGATGTTGCCTTCTTGAATCAAATCCAGGAACTGCAATCCGCGGTTCGTATATTTCTTGGCAATCGAAACTACCAGCCGGAGGTTAGCCTCGATCAATTCCTTTTTCGCCTGCTCTGCCTCCGCTTCGCCGCGATGAATAAAAGTCAGCGTGCGCTTCAGCTCGGTCAGCCCGACTTCACTAGCTTCCTCGATATCCCGCAACTCCGTCCGTCGCGAACGCAATTCCTTTCGCGCTTCCGCAGCCACATCGCCCTTGGCCACGTCAGCGCGGCGCTCCAGCCGTCCCGCTTCGCGCTCGAGCGACTGCAATCGCTCAACCGTCCCACGCATCTTGTCAATCAGCCGCTTCTTCTCAAACGGATTGAAATCAATGTCGCGGATCGCTACCGAAATCTCCACGCGAGTCCGCGCCACATCCCACTTCGCCCGGACGTACGGCCGTTTCTTGGACTTCGCAATTTTCTCCAGCTTCACCGCCTGCTTCAGTGCGGTGTCATACAGCTTCGCAATCTTGTCGATGTACTTCAGCGTTTGCTTGGTCTTGTTGGCGATCTTTTCTTCGGTCAGCTCTTCATCGTCAAACTGCACGATCTCTTTGATCGACCGCACGCCCTTTCGCAAATCATCGCCCACGGCAATCAACTCTTTAATCACGATCGGCGACCGCGTGATGGACTTCATCACCACCAGTTGCCCGCGCTCGATGCGCTTCGCGATGGTCACTTCGCCTTCGCGCGTCAGCAGCGGCACCGTTCCCATTTCCCGCAAGTACATCCGCACGGGATCGTTCGTTTTTTCCAACGACCCCGGCGTCAGGTCCAGATCGCTCTCGCCCTCATGCGCATCTTCTTTTGCGCCCGGCTCGCGTTCGCCCACTTCTGTGGACACTTCCACCGCTCGAGCCGCTTTTGCGCTCGCTTGGTCTTCGTAAATCTCGATTCCGTTGCGCTCGAATGTAGTCAGAAGGTCGTCGATCTCTTCCGAGGAGTGGACTTCCGCCGGCAGCGAATCATTTACTTCGTCGTAAAGCAGGTAACCGCGCTCTTTGCCAATCGCAATCAGCGCCTTTACCGCTTCGTATTTTTCTTCAAGACCTACTGCTGCCACAAATTCCTCCAACAATCCCAAGAATAGCCGCGCCCACAGCGGCCATTTTCATTCACACAAATTCCCTCAGGCTCGCGTGCCAGCGCAAGCCACGGGGAGATCTCCCCGGAACATTCCTCGTTTTATTGGTTGAAGCCTCTGCGCCCGTCGCCGCTTGCTTTGTGCCAACGCTCTTCCCGCTTCTTTGCAACTTCCTGCCCGCTTCCGCGAAATTGCCCCGGCCGCTACCCGCACCTTGTGTCTCATCCCGCAAACCATTCTCACAGAACTGTAGGAAAGGGGCTTGCCCCTCCCGCTCTGCGATCTCGCTGCGGGGGATGCGCTTATCCCACCCGCTTTTCAGCCTAATGGCGGGCGATTCCACTATCTATAGATGCGTTTTGCGCCAAAACCGTTACCCGCGAAACCCTAGTACGTTACCTGTTCGTCTCCCGTCCCGTCAATCTTTTGGTTTACTTTTTTCCCTCCAAAGTCTTCGCGCTCCTGACTTCCCTTTGTCATCCCGCCCGGCCAAAAGCGATTGACAATCCCGCTTGCGCTGCTAAAGTGACCCTCAAATTTCTTGTCGGCTCTCCCGGTACAGTTAGGCTCCCATTGAAAGGTGAAGCGAAGCCGTTTTTTTATTTGCTCGACAAGGAGGTGCCCATGGAACCTGATCTCGCGTTCAGCCCCGTCTCTCAGCAGGAACGCATCGGCGCAGTCGATACCGTTCGCGGTTTTGCTTTGTTGGGCATCTTGACCATGAACATCACCGCCTTCGCCCTCGCCGAGGGCATCGACTTCAATCCCTATGCGCATGGCCCAACCTCTACGGCAAACGTCCTAATCTGGGCGCTTCGATTCGTCCTTTGCGACGGTAAAATGCGCGCCTTGTTTTCTATGCTGTTCGGCGCCGGCGTGATTCTCCTCACGGGACGCGCCGAAAATCGGGGCGCTGCCGCTCAGGCTGCTGACATTTTCACCCGCAGAAACATGTGGCTGGTGCTCTTCGGCCTGATTCATGCCTACTTCCTCTGGTTTGGAGACGTCCTTTACATCTATGGCGTCACCGCGCTTCTCTTTCTCTACCCCTGCCGCAAGCTCTCTGCGCGCACTCTGATTATCGCTGGCTTGGCTGTTCTGGCGCTCTCGGTGGGATGGCGAATCAAGAGATTTGAAGATGGGGTCCATCTAGCGCAGCGCGCTGCGGCCGCTGATGCGGCGGCAAAGTCCGGCAAAGCACTTACTGACGATCAGAAAAAAGATCAAACAGATTGGCACCACAGAGTCGAATTTGTTCATCCGGATCAGAAAACCATCGACGAACAAAACTCCAAAATGCGCGCAGGATATCTTTCAGTCTTCCACCTGAACGCTTCCCTAAATGTCCAGTTCCAGTCTCTCTTCTACTATCGTTTTGGTTTCTGCGATCCCCTCGCCATGATGCTCATCGGCATGGGACTGCTCCGTGCAGGATTCCTCAGCGGGCAACTCTCCTCAAAAACCTACGGTCTCATCGCACTCGCGGGTTACGGAATTGGTCTCCCGCTAGGTTTCCTCATGGCCTGGATTCCATGGCGCAGCGGCTTTGATCCCATTACCTGTTATAAATGGTTTTTCCTGCCGTACGATTTCCAGCGTTTGTGTGTTGCCTTGGCCCATGCTTCCGTTCTTCTCTTGCTGGTTCGGGCCGGGGCCGTTCCCTGGTTGATGAAGCGGCTGGGAGCAGTCGGCCAGACTGCGTTAAGCAACTATCTTGGCACCACTGTCATTTGCGTCACTCTGTTTGACGGCTTTGGCTTCAAGCTGTTCGGCAAACTCCATCTCTCTCAACTGATGGTCGTCGTCCTCGCGGTCTGGTGCGTGAATTTCATCGTCAGTCCCATCTGGCTCAAGTATTTCCGCTTCGGCCCTGTCGAGTGGCTCTGGCGCTCCCTCACCTACTGGCAGCTCGAACCAATGCGTCGCCAGCAGCCGTAGACAAGGCAAAATGGAACCACACCTATCCTTACTTTCTTATCTCATTACCTCCTTACTTCGTTTCATCTCGCCACTCATCACCGCCACTCGCCACTTTCTTTCACCTCGCCGCCGCCAGCCGCCGCATCAGGATCTGCTTTTTCTCCAGCAACCCGCGCAGATCCTCGCCCGTCGGATTCCCCTCAATGCTTCGCTGGACATCCGCCAGTTCCCGCTCCGCTTGCCGGTGCTGCAAAGCCTCCACGCAACTCAGCGCCTCTTCCCAAGACGGCTCTTGCGCTTCCTCAAACAGAATTTCGTACAGCAACCGCCGGTCGCGTTCATCGAGCAGCGCCGCCACTTCCGAAGCTTCCACCGGCGCGCCCGAAAGCCCCGCAATCACCAGCGCCGCAAAGATCTTTTCCGTCTCCAGGCCAAGGTACAAGCGCTCGGTCTGCAGGCGCTCGGCCAGCTCGCGCCGGAAACCCTCTGCCTCCGCCAGCATCCGGATCAACCGCCGTTCCACCGGTTTCGCCGAACGGCTCACCAGCTCCGGCTTGGTTTTCACTTCGCTGCGGCGCTCCGTCGCTGCTTTGCTCAGCGCGGCACGCAGCACCGGCTCTTCCAGCCGCAACTGCTGCGCGATTCTCGTGGCCCACTCGGAACGCAAAATATTATTCGGAATTTTCTGTACGTACGGCAGCAGAAAATTTACCGCGCGCAATTTTCCCTCGCCCGTGCTCAAATCCATCTGCCGCGCCCGGGCAATCAGGTAATCCACGTAGGGCGGCGCTTCCTTCAACAATTTCAAATAAGACTCCGCGCCCTTTTCGCGAATGTACAAATCCGGATCGGCCTTCTTGTCGCCGATCGCCGGCAACGCCAGCACTTTCACTTCAAATCCCTGCTCGAGCAGGAGTACGAGCGAGCGCTCCGTTGCATTCTGCCCGGCGGTATCCGGGTCGTAATTTACAACCACGCGCCGAGTGAACCGCCCCACCAGTTTGATTTGCGGCTCCGCCAGACTCGTCCCGCAAGTCGCCACGACATTGCCGATTCCTGCGCGCGCCACCGCGATTGCATCCATGTACCCCTCCACCAGAATCGCAAAATCCTGGCGGCGGATTCCTTCTTTCGCGCGGTCCATGTGGTACAACACGTTGCTCTTGGAATAGATCGGTGTTTCTGGTGAATTCAAATATTTTGGCTGGTCATCGCCGAGGGCGCGTCCGCCAAACGCTACGATTTTTCCGGTTTCGTTGGAAATCGGAAAGGTGATGCGCCGGCGGAACCGGTCAAACAGTCTGCCGCTCGGATCGCGCGAAACGAGCCCCGAATCCATAAGGAGCTTTTCTGAATATTTCGATTTCAACTGCCGCAGCAGCGCATCGCCGCCGCTCGGCGCATAACCGATACCAAATCGCGCAATCGTCTCTTTATCCACGCCGCGATCTTCCAGGTAAGCCCGCGCCGCTTTTCCTTCCGCCGTACTTTCGATTTGTTTCGCGAAAAAGGTTTGCGCTTCGCGGTGCATTTCCACCAGGACGGAGCGCTGCTGATTTTCCTTGCGCTCTTCCGGCGATCTTTCTTTCTGCCGCGGAATTGCGATGCCGCATTTCTCTGCGAGAACTTTCACCGCTTCAGGAAATTCGCATTTCTCCAGTTCCATCACGAAGTTGTAGACGTCTCCGCCCTTCCCGCAGCCGAAGCAATAAAAAATCTGTTTGATCGGGGAGACCGTGAACGAAGGAGTTTTTTCTTGATGAAAAGGACAAAGGCCGCTGAAATCTTTTCCAGTTTTTTTCAGGCGGACATAATCCCCGACCACGCGGACAATGTCCGCCTGCTGTTTCACCTTATCCGCAAATGAACCCGCTTCCGCCATGTTACTTATCCCAAACGCAATTCTACGACAGTGATGGCTTTTCCGCCGCGCTGCTCGGTTTCAAAAGAGTGTTTTTCCACAAGCGGATGCGACGCCAGAAAATTACCGAGCCCTTTGCGGAGCGCGCCGGTTCCATGCCCGTGAATAATTCGGACGCTAGAAATATGGGCAAGCGCGGCTTGATCGAGAAATTTGTCCACGCGCTCGCTGGCTTCCTCGACGGTCATGCCGATGACATTGATTTCGTCCGGTGCGCCGCCTTCGGCTTGTTGGGAAGAAAACGTAATCCCCGAAGATTTCACGACTGCCGCGCCGGCTCGTGCCGCCTCGGATTCTCCTTCGATACCGGTGATTTCCTCCGCGGCAACTTTCATCCGCAAAGGACCCGCTTCAATTTCAGCGGAGGATCCGTCAAGGCGGCGGAAAATCACGAGCTTTCCGAAACCTCGCACGCGAATTTTCATTCCCGCTTGCAGAGCTTGCAAGCTCACCCTTTGCGCATCCCCCCGGCGGACACCAAGATCCGCTTGCGATTCCGAGATCGTCTGCACGACGGCCGCATTAAATTCCTCACGAGCTGCGCTGCGCGCATCCAACATTTTTCGTTTGGAGGATTTTTCGAGCTGCCCGCGAAGTTCGCGTTCCTTCACCGCTTCCACGATGGCTGCGACATTTTCATCGAAGCGTTTTTGCATTTCCGCAAATTGTGATTCCAGTTCTCGAATGCGCCTTTGCTGGCGATCCACCCAATCCGTGCGGAGCTTTTTTCGTTCTTCCTCGAGCGCTTGTCGTTCTGCCGCCATCTGCTTCTGCAAGCGATCCAGTTCATCGCGGCTGCGGTGAAGGTAGGCGATCAGGTCCGCCGCTTCGCGCGACTCCGGTGTCATCAATGATTTGGCGCGCTCGATGATTTCCGCGGACAATCCCAGCCGTTGTGCGATGGCAATTCCGCTGGAGCCACCCGGAATTCCAACCAGGAGGCGATAGGTGGGCCGCAAGTTGACGTCATCAAATTCGACGGCAGCATTCACCACTCCGGGCGTCGAGGAGGCATAGGCTTTCAAGCGGTCATGGTGAGTGGTGGCAAGGACGATGCAATTCTTTGCGCGAAATTCATCGAGCAGAGCCACGGCTAGTGCCGCACCTTCTTCGGGTGCGGTACCGGTTCCCATTTCGTCGACAAGAACCAGGGATTTAGCAGTGGCAGATTCAAGCATGACCTTCAGATTCAGCATGTGCGCGGAAAATGTGGAAAGATCCGCGGCGATCGATTGTTCATCTCCGATGTCCACCAACACGGAGTCAAACAGGGGCAAGACGGCTCGTTGTGCGGCAACTGGAATTCCTGATTGGGCTGAGAGCGCAGCCATTCCAGCAGTTTTCAGAGCGACCGTTTTGCCCCCCGTGTTCGGCCCGCTGATAACCAGGAGCCGTTCAGCTTCTTGCGAAGGCATCGCGGGGCGGTGTGCTCGGAGAGTCAAAGTCATTGGGATGATTGGGCGATTTTCCTTGCGGAGCTTGGCTTCCAACACGGGATGGCGCGCGCCATCCAGCCTTAGCTCTCCGGTGTCGGGGAACTCAGGCATGACCGCGTCAAATTCCCGGGCAAAACGCGCGCGTGCAAAAACGCTGTCCACTTCGGCAATCGCACCGGCGGTTGCTGCAAGCAAGCTGCTGACCAGCTGAAGCCGGTGAGTCATGTCCGCCAGAACCCTGAGAATTTCCGCGGCTTCGTCTTCCGAATACTGAACGAGCTGATTATTGGCTTCGACGGTTTCAAATGGTTCGAGGAAAACGGTTTGTCCGGTGGCGCTCGCGCCGTGGACCACGCCGGGAACAGCGCGGCGATTTTCCGCGCGAAC
>Ga0209698_10002872_pt1 | contig 19216 bp, 17 predicted proteins | sample LitLauG_LLR_2012_FD_187203 | JGI IMG/M metagenome (GOLD analysis project Ga0209698, IMG submission 187203) | Freshwater sediment microbial communities from Pennsylvania, USA - Little Laurel Run_MetaG_LLR_2012 (SPAdes) (version 2) | ecosystem: Environmental > Aquatic > Freshwater > Creek >...
GGCGCGGTGCTTCACCGGGTGGGCGTTCAGCCGGCCGGGCGGCGACTTCGTCCTGCGGGCCCGCCTCCACGACAGCGGCGCCAAGACCGTGCTCGGCCACACCGGCAACCTCAGCGGCGAGGACGTGGTCGCCATCGTGACGCACCAGCCCGCATCCCTCCGCTTCGTCGTCGCCAAGCTCTGGAGCCACCTGGCCTACCCGGTCACCGCGGGCGACCCGGTCGTCGCCGACCTCGTCCCCACCTACGCGCCTGCGCTCGAGGTCGCCGCGCTGCTGCGGGCCATCTTCCTCCACCCCTCCTTCACCTCGACGGCCGCGCGCGGCGGCCTCGTCAAGCAGCCGATCGAGTACGTGATCGGGGTGGCGCGCGCGTTCGGGCTCCACGCAGCAGGCGGCCCGACGGCAGGCAAGGGGCGCGCCCCCTCCCTCGTGGCCGCCGCCCGGTACCTGGCCCAGGAGCCGTTCAACCCGCCAAACGTCGGGGGCTGGCCTCAGAACCAGTACTGGCTCACGACCGCCAGCGCGCAGCTCCGCCTGCAGTTCGGCGCGCAGGTCGCCAACAGCGCGGACCTGTCGTGGCTGGTTGCGCTGTCCCCCGCCGATCGGGTGGACGCCCTGGCCGCCCGCCTCTGCATCGACGGCTGGGGCCCGACCACGCGGGCGGCCCTCGGCAACGCGGCGGCCGACCCGGTCGCGTTGGTCGCCCTGGCCCTCTCCGCCCCCGAGTACGTCCTCAACTGAGCGAGGAGCCCCGATGCCCGAGCAACCATCACGACGGCAGTTCCTCATCGGCGCCGGCGCTGCGGTCGCCAGCGGCGCCGTCGCGCTCACCGTCGCCCGCCATCGGTGGGCGGACGCCGCCACCCACCGGCCGGCGGCGTCGCCCGCCGCCACTGGATCGAGCACGGCCAAGGGTCGGATCCTGGTGCTCGTCACCCTCTACGGCGGCAACGACGGGCTCAACACCGTGATCCCGACCGGCGATCCCGCCTACCAGGCGGGACGGCCGACCCTCGGCTACCCGGCCGAGCAGCTCCTCCCCCTCGGCGACGGCCTGGGCCTCCACCCCAACCTGAAGGGGATGAAGGCCCTCTGGGACCGCCACCAGCTCGCCATCGTGCGCGGCGTCGGCTATCCCAACCCGATCCGGAGCCACTTCCGGTCGATGGACATCTGGCAGAGCGCATCGCCCGACACCGTGCTGGCGACGGGATGGCTCGGGCGGTGGCTCGACGCCACCGGCCGCGACCCGATGCGGGCGCTGTCGATCGGCACGACGCTACCCCTCGCGCTGGTCGGCGAGCAGTCCTTCGGCACCGCCATCGGCACCGGCGGCGTCACCCTCACCGGCGGCGGACAGGTGACCGGCGCGCTCGGGGGTCTGTGGGCGCCCGGCTCGGACCGCCAGGGTCTCGCCGGGCAGGTCGCATCGGCGGGTTCGGACCTGTTGACGGTCCAGCACGACCTCGCGTCGCTCTTGAGGGCAGCCACCTCGACCGCAGCGGCCGGGGCCGGGAGCAACCACCTCGAGATCTCCCCCACGACCGCGGCGGCGGGCGCGACCTCTCCCGCAGGCGCGGCGACGGCGGCCAACCCCTTGGCGGCGCAACTCGACCTCGTCGCCCGGCTGGTACGGGCCGGGGCGCCGACGCAGGTGTACCAGGTGAGCCTCGGCGGCTTCGACAACCACGCAGCCGAAAAGGACGTCCACGCCCGGCTGCTCGGCCAGCTCGACGAAGCCGTCAGCGGGTTCTTCGACTCCCTCGGCCGCGACCCGCACGGGCAGGGCGTGGTGCTGATGACCGTGTCCGAGTTCGGGCGGCGGGTGGCGGAGAACGCCAGCGGCGGGACCGACCACGGGACGGCCTCGCCGCTGTTCGTGGCGGGTGTGCCCGTCAAGGGCGGGCAGTTCTACGGGGACGAACCTTCCCTGACGGACCTCGACGCCGGCGACCTCCGCTTCACGACGGACTTCCGGGCGGTCTACGCCACGGTGCTCGGCCAGGTCGTCGGCGTCGACCCGGCCAAGATCATCACCGGTGCGCCGGCACCCCTCGCGTTCCTCTGAGGTCGCCGACCGGGCGGCCGGCGGCCGGCGATCAGCCGACGTGCTCGAGCTCGACGAGGCCGAGCAGGCGGACGGACACGTCGGCAGCGGTGTACAGCTCCCGCTCCAGCGTCTCGGTGAGCCACTGCTCGACCTCCCGCCGGGCGGAGCCTTCGGGCAGCAGCCCCCACAGGTCGAGCAGCCGGTCCTGGACGGCCGAAGCCGACAGCGACGTCCGCTCGGCCAGCTCGGTCACCCATGCCCGGACCGCCGCCTCCACTGTGGGTTCGTCCACCCGTACGACCTCCCTCGGTCTCTCGCCCGATCCACCTGTCAGGTTCAGCGCTTTTCGATCGGTCGATGTTCCCACGACATGTGGGATTGACGGTGACGTCCGTTACGTGTGGAGCGTGTGGGTGGTCGGTGTCGTCGCCGACGTGGGTGTGCCTGTGGTCACCGTCGGGATGGAGCCAGGCGCCGTGGTGCCGGTCGGCTTGGTCGTCGACGTGGGGATCGTGGTCGAAGGTGCGTGCGTGACCGGGGGTCGGTAGCCCGGCGGGGTGTAGGGGTAGGACGGCGGGTTGGTGAAGCTCGGTGCGGACGACGTCGTGCTGCTCGCACTTGACCCGCCCGGGGACTCGAACAGTGTGGACGACGACGACGTGGTCGTCGTGCCCTTCTCCCCCTCGTCGATCGCCGGACCGTTGACCAGCGAGGGATGGGACGAACCGGCGGGACCGGCGCCGAAGGTGGCGAGGAGGTTCTGCGTCATCTTGATGAGGGTGGGACCGGCGCAGTTGACCCCGGCGCAGTTCTGGTCGAGGTGGGCGATCCAGGCGATGGTCCCGCTTGCGAACACCCCGGCACCGCTGCTCGCGGTGTAGTAGGTCGAGTCCGAGTAGTCGGACTTGCCCCGGCACACGAGAGGCGAATGGGTGAGGACCTGGACGTTGGGCGGCGTGGGGGCCGACCGGGGGGTGTAGCGGTCGTACTCCGAGCCGACGACCCCCGCGAGCTTCTGGCCGTTCTTGACGCCGGTCCCCGCGAAGATCCAGTCCGAAGCATCAGAGACCACCATGTCGGCCTGCACCGGGTTGCACTGGTAGTAGTCGCCGATCAGCTTGCTCTCGGGGTCGTTGGTGGGTGGCTCCCGCCAGGACACGGTGACGTCGGCGTCGTCCTTGCCCGTCAGCGGGTCGGCCGACGCGGAGCGGTAGTTGATCTCGTGGCGGTCGGGCCCGAGCGGCGAGGACGCGAAGCGGATGTGGCGGTAGATCGCGTTCGCGCCGAGGAACATCAGGTTGACGCCGCTGTCGCGGGCCGACTCGAGTCCGTTGCGCATGGCGAGCGAGTAGTACTCGTCGTGGCCGAGCGAGATGAGGGCCTTGTGCTGGCTGAGGCGTTCGGGGTGCTCGTCGACGTCGACATTGGTCACGTAGGTGATGTCGGAGCCCTGTGATTCGAGCAGCGAGACGAGCGGGTACTCGTTGCCGAGGAAGTCGCCCGACCCGTCGCCGATCTTGTACGGCCGGTCGAAGGAGACGACGGTGGCCCGGTGGTTGCCGTCGCTCGCCCGACCGTCGCTGCCCTCGTAGAGGTCGTAGCCCCCCCACAGGTTGTAGGCCTGCCAGGTGGTGACCGCGTTCATGACCTCGAAGGAGGCCTTGCTCTGGTCGTTGCGGATCGTGAGGGCGATGTAGCTCTGCTTGCCTGTGCTGGCCACCAGCTTGAACAGGTAGTCGCCCTCGGGCCAGGCCGCCTCTGTGGTCTGCACGGTGATCGAGGGGTCCCAGCGTGCCTCGACCATGTTGGTCCCCGAGGCGACGGTCGGCCGGGCCTGTCTCACACCGGCCTCGGTCGGCGAGGTCCACACGAGCCGAGCGCCGAGGCCCTGGTAGTAGCCCATCCGGTAGACCTCGACGTGGTAGCTGTCGGTGGTGGTCGAGATGTAGAGGCTCACCCGCTCGCCCATGTTGATGCTGACGCGGTCGGCGTAGCCCTCGATCTCGTTGTCGCGGGCGATGTCGGTCAGGCGCCAGCCGGCACTGCCCGGCTTGGCGTTCTCTGCCTTGACCCAGGCCGCGGTGGGCCCGGCCGGACCCAGGCCGACGCTGAGCTGCGCGGGGGCGGTCGCCGCCGTCTCCTCCTCCTGGGCACCCTGCGCCGCCTGGGCCGAGCTGGCCGCCGCCTTGGCGTGGGCGGCGCGGTGACCGCGGAGCGCCGCGGCGACGGCCACGCTGGTACCGATCAGCGCGACCACGACGACTCCTGCGACGACGGCGACGACCGGCGTGCGTCGCGAGTCGCGCCGCGCTCGCCCGCTCCGGGCGACGTCGACCTCGACGGGGGGCACCGGCGCCGTGGCGACGGCCGGCTCGGGGTCGAGCAGCAGCGTGGCTGCCCCACCACCACCACCGGAGGACGCGGCGGTCCCGGCGATCCTGGTCGCGTCCGGCTCGGACGACGGCGACGGCGACCCGGCTTCGGGGCCCGTGCCGAATGCCTCCGGGCGTCCCGGGCGCGCCGCTCTGTGTGCCGGCTTGTACCGTGCCACCTGGCCGAATCTCTCCTGACTACCTGCGGGTGTCCTGGGATGGTCCGGGTCGCAGAGCGTACCGGTGTCGACCCATGCGCACGGGGATCCTCACTCCATGAAACGTGGGGCTCGTCTTTCGAGGTACGACATGATGGCTTCGACCTGGTTGGGCGTTCCAGTCAGGCCGCGGGCCGTTCGCTCTTCGGCCAGCAGCCCGTCGGCCAGCGGGATGCGCCCGGCGTGGTCGATCAGCGCCTTGGCGCCACGCACCGCATCCGGGCTGCGGCCCGCGATCTGCGACGCCAGCGCCAGCGCGTCGTCGAGCGGTGTGGTGCTGAGGTGGGTGGCCAGGCCGATGCGGAACGCCTCCTCCCCGCTCACCATCCGGCCGGTGAAAGCCATCTCTTTGGCCACATCCACGCCGACGAGGCGGGGCAGCAGCTGCGTGCCGGTCATGTCCGGCACGAGCCCCCAGCGGATCTCGAGCGCCGACAACGTGGCGTCGGGGGCCACGATGCGGATGTCGGCGGCGACCGCCAGTTGCAGTCCACCCCCCAGGGCGTGGCCGTGGACCGCGGCGATCACCGGTGCCGGCATCTCCGCCCAGACGTAGACGGCGTGCTGGGCCCGGTTGCTGATCCTTCCGGGTTCGCGCTCGAACAGCCGGTTCGTGCCTCCGCCCCCAGCCGGGCTTGGCGTGCCGGGCGGGGCACCCTCCTGATGCGCCATGGCGGCGAACAGGCTGGTGTCGAGTCCCGCACAAAACGACCGACCTTCGCCCGAGAGCACGACCGCCCGCACAGAACGGTCGGCTTTGAGCGCCTCGCCGGCCTCGATCAGCGCGTCGAAGGTGGCCAGCTCCAGCGCGTTGAGCTTGTCGGGGCGGTTCAACCGGACGTGGGCGACGTGCTCGTCGATGGTGCAGCGCACGGGATCGGCCATGGTTGCCTGCCTCCGGTCGGTATCGGGACGCCATGCTAGAGGGGTGGACCCGGTCATCGACGCGCTCGTCGAGGTGGTCGGCGCGACGCACGTCCTCGGTGACGCGGACACGATGGCGGGGTACTGCGTCGACTGGACCGGGCGCTGGCGTGGTCAGGCGACCGTCGTCGTCCGACCCGGGTCCACCGCGGAGGTCTCCGAGGTGGTGCGGCGTTGCGCGGCGCACGATGCCGTGGTCGTCCCCCAGGGGGGCAACACCGGCCTGGTCGGTGGCGGCGTGCCGGCCGCCGACCATCCGACCGGGCGCGCCGTGGTGGTGCTCAGCCTCCGTCGCCTCGCCACCATCGAGCAGCTGGATGCAGTCGCGGCCCAGCTCACCGTGGGCGCGGGTGTCACCCTCGCCGACCTGCAAGCACACCTGCTGGTGGCGGGAGGCGCACTGGAGTTCGCCGTCGACATGGCGTCGCGTGCGAGCGCCACCATCGGGGGGATGGTGGCGACCAATGCAGGGGGCCTGCACGTCGTGCGCTACGGCCCGATGCGGGCACAGGTGTTGGGGGTCGAAGCGGTGCTGGCCGATGGCTCGGTGATCTCGCGCCTCGACGGGCTCTTGAAGGACAACACCGGCTATGACCTGAGCCAGCTCCTGGTCGGCAGCGAAGGCACCCTCGGCATCGTCTGCCGGGCCCGGCTCCGGCTGATCCCCACCCAGGCATCCCACGCGGTGGCGCTCGTCGGCCTGGGATGCACGGCCGATGCGGTGGACGCGGTCGCGAAGCTGCGCGCCCGCTCCCCGCACCTGAGCGCCGCAGAGGTCATGTTCGACGACGGCTTCGAGCTGGTCCGGCGGCACGCCGGGCTGGCGCAGCCGCTCCCCCGCCGCTGGCCGGTCTACCTCCTCGTGGAGTGGGCGGGGCCGCCGCCGGCCGTCGAAGACGAGCTCGCCGCGCTCGCGGAGGCCCGGCCCGACGACAGCATGGCTCTCGGCATCGATGGCTCCGCCCGCGCCCGCCTCTGGGCCTATCGCGAGCGCCACACCGAGGCGATCAACGCGCTCGGCGCCCCGCACAAGCTCGACGTGACCTTGCCGCTCGGACGCTTCGCCGATTTCGCAGAGCGCGTCGGTGACGCCGTGCGCGCCGCGCGTCCGGACGCCATCGTCGTGCTCTTCGGGCATGTCGGCGACGGCAACCTGCACGTCAACGTCGTCGGGCCCGCGCCCGACGACCCTGCCGTCGACGATGTCGTCCTCCGGCTGGTGGCGTCGGCTGGGGGGAGCATCAGTGCCGAGCACGGCATCGGGCGGGCCAAGGTCCCCTGGATCGGCCTGACCCGATCGCGAGCAGACCTCACCGCGATGCGTGCCGTGAAACGTGCGCTCGATCCGAGCGCACGTTTCAACCCCGGGGTCATCTTCCCGATCTGACCGCCAGTCATACCCTTCCGGCTTTTCTCCTGACCGCAGGTCACACTGGACCAGGGATCGTGACCCGTGTCACGATGTCGAGGTCCTGCACCGATGTGTCGCCGATGCTTGGTAAGGTGCGTTGCTGACCAGTTGAACAGAGGTGCCCGAGCGGGCGTCGGAGCGCCCGCTCGAGTGGTACCTGAGGAGCGCCCCGCGAGGGCGCGCGGTGCTCGTCCCGACAAGGTACGCCGCTCGTACCTGAGGGAGGGGCGCCGGACGAAAGGATCACTGCCACCGTGCAAGGAAGTACGCCGCGTACCGCTCGTCGACGCGGGGAAGGTCACCCGAACCACCACCGGCCCCGGAGAGGCGTCCTTCTCGCGCTGATCGTGCCGCTCTCGCTGACCGTTGGTCTGCGGGCGACGCCCGCCGTGGCCGCGCCAGCACCTGCGCCCGACGCCCCGCCCGGCCCGGGCTCCGTGCGCGCGTTCGGTGACACCAAGGTCTTCGGGGAACCTGGCCCCTCGATCGCGCAGCCGGTGGTCACCATCGCGTCGACGCCGAGCGGCGCCGGCTACTGGCTGGCGGCGAGGGACGGTGGCATCTTCACCTTCGGTGACGCACCGTTCGTGGGATCCGCAGGAGCGCTCCCTCTCGCCAAGCCGATCGTGGGCATGGCTGCGACACCGTCGGGGCTCGGCTACTGGCTGGTCGCCTCCGACGGCGGGATCTTCGCCTACGGCGACGCCGCGTTCCTCGGCTCGCTCGGCAACGAAGTGCTGCAGGCGCCGATCGTGGGCATGGCTGCGACACCGTCGGGGCTCGGCTACTGGCTGGTCGCCTCCGACGGCGGGATCTTCGCGTTCGGAGACGCCCCGTTCATCGGCGGCCTCGGTGCCACCCCGCTGTCGGTCGCGATCAGTGGGATCGCACGCACCCCTTCGGGGGCCGGCTACTGGCTGGTCGGCGCCGACGGCGGGGTCTTCAGCTTCGGCGACGCACCGCACCTCGGCTCGGTGCCGAGTGGCCCTCCGCCCGCACCCGTGACCGCCATCGCAGCAACACCGGACGGCGCCGGGTACTGGCTGCTCGGGCGCGATGGCGCGGTCTACGCCTTCGGTGACGCGCGCTTCGCGGGTCGCGTCGATGCCAGCATGTCCGACGCGGTCGGTCTGACTTCTGGTCAGGATGGCGGGGGCTATCTCGTGGCGACGGGTGGTGCCAGGGTGACCGCTGGTACAGTTGACCTGTCGGTCCCACCGTTCGGCCTCACCGGGATCTGGGCGTGCATCGCACGCCACGAATCCGGGATGGATCCCCGCGCCGTCAACCCGGCCGGGTACTACGGACTGTTCCAGTTCGCGCTCTTCAGCTGGCATGCCGTCGGCGGTGCCGGCAACCCGATCGACGCGACGCCCCAGGAGCAGTTCCGTCGAGCGCAGATCCTCCAGTCGGAGCAGGGCTGGAGCCCCTGGTTTCCGACGGCGCAGATGTGCGGCGCGTGAGGGTCGTCGCTGGCGCGGGGCCCTCCGCCGACGCGTGAGCAGGAGGAGCATGGCGTCGGTATGCCCCGGCTGAGCAAGCGCCAGGTGGAGCGCCTCGTGGCAGTGCTGGAGCGGGACGCTCCTGATCCGCTCGCCCGCATCGGCCTGCTGCGCGACGCGTTGGCCGAGGCGCTCGCTGTGTCCGTCGGTGCCGCACCGTCGTGGGAGGTGCTGGTGGCGCGGGCGGCCCGCATCGGCGACTGGCCTGCCGAGCGAGCGGCGCTGCTCGCAGCCGCCGTGAGCCCGGCGCTGCTCGACTCCGCCGACCTGGCGAGGGTCGAGCATGCGCTCTGGGACGCTGCGACCCTCCTGAACGAGGAGCGCGAGGTCCGCCCGCACCGCGCCTGACCGGGGGCACGACGTCAGCGCCCGCCGGGCGTGATGCCCAGGACCTGGCATCGGGCGTCACGGGGTCAGGCTCGCGGGGCGCGCCGGGTCCGCCTCCCGGGAGGGACGACGGGGGGTGAGCTCGTGCAGGGCTGCCCGCCGGGCCCGGCACCCGGCGCAGTGACGCAGGTGGTGGGCCAGCCGCCGCCGCGGTCGGGCCGCGAGGCGATCGCGGGCCGCTCGGCAGAGCAGCTTGGTGAACGGTGCGCACTCCGCCGTCGTCGGGAGGAGCTGGAGGGCGAGGAAGTGCGCGAGGAGCGCCTTGCGCGCGTCGACGCCGCGACGGCGCACGGTGCCCTCCGGGAGGCCCAATCGCACCGCCACCTCGCGCACGGACAGCTCGCGTCCGAAGCGCAGCTCGAGCAGCTCGCGATGTGGGCTCGGCAAGGTCTCGAGGGCCTCATGCAACGACCGGCGGTCCAACGCCCGGAGCGCATCGTCCGCAGCACTCGGCATGATCGCGTGGGCATCCTCGGGCGCCACTCCGGAGGGCCAGGTCCGCGACCTGCGGCGCGCGATGTCGTAGCCCGCCCGTGTCACGCAGCGCAGCAACCAGCGCTCGGCTGCGGCGGGGTCCTGCAGCTGACGGATGCGCACGATCGCCCGGGTGAAGCCTTCGGCTACGGCATCGTCGGCGTCCACGGGACCACAGGAGGCGACCGCGGCACGGTGCGCGCGAGGTCGGAGTCGGATGAAGAGCTCGCCGAACGCGTCCGGATCACCGCGTCGCGCCGCCTGCGCAACGTCGGCATTCGAGCACGTTCGGTAGGGGTCGGTTCGGTGGGGGAGACGAGACGTGGTCACGAGGCGACGCTGCACCGGGCCCCGTGACGCCGCCTGTACAGAGCCCTTGCAATGTCCTTGCAGATGCTGCACTCCGGGTCAGGTGACGGTGTTCTCCCTGCACCAACCCTTGCCCCGCAGTCGCCTGCCGGTGCTGTGGCATGGAGGCCGTTGCAGATCGCAGCCGTGTCGGTCGCCCGGAAACCGTCGATGACGAGCGGTCCGCGACGCTGTGCGGTCACCTGGCGACGCGGTGATCTTCTTCTAGACGAAAGGGGACGAGCGTGATATTGGTTACGAACCGACGGGGCCGCCGGGGGCACGCTCTGGCGTCGGGTTGTGTGGCGCGCCGGTTTGAGCGGAAAGGGAGGGAGATCGTGCCGGGTGGAGCAACCTCGCGGGAGGCGTCAGGCAGATGACCGTCACCGCGCCCCTGCGACGACGCGAGTCGGCGAGGGACGACCGGCCGTCGGGTTTCGATCTGCCCCCGACGCCGCGGCGCTCACGCAACCTGGCGGGCGTGCTGCTCGGCGTGCTCGTGGTCGTGGGGTGCGCGGCTGGGGTCGGGCTCGTCGTGACCGGGGCGGACCATCGGACCGCGGTGCTCGTGGTCCGTCGCCCGCTCAGCGCAGGCGCCATCGTCCGAGACGCAGATCTCGGCGAGGTCCGGGTATCGGTCGGTCCGTCGGTCAGCACGGTGCCCGCGACCGCCCGGGCCCGCGTGGTCGGTCGGACCACTGCGGCCCGCCTGACCCCGGGCATGCTCGTCGCTGACGCCGACCTCGCCCAGGGACCCGGGGTCGGCTCGGACGAGGCGGTCGTCGGCGTCTCCCTGCACGCCGGGCAGTCGCCCAGCACCTTTTCCGTCGGGGACCGGGTGATGATCGTCCGCGCGGGCAGTGCGACCCTCAAGGATGCCTCACCGGGGTCGGGGACGAGTCCCGTCCTCGTCCCCCGCGCCACCGTGCTCGGCGTGGGCACTGCACCTGACGGCCAGAGCCAGGTCGCGTCGGTGGTCCTCCCCCTGTCGGATGCCCCGACCGTCGCGGTCGCGGCCGCAGCGGGGGACGTCGCGCTCGTCGTCCTCGGGTCGGGTCGATGACGCTCGTCGGCTTCGCGGCGGCCAGATCCTGCGGGGTCACGACGACGGTACTCGCTCTGGCGCGTGCGTGGACGGACGGCGGCGCCTTGATCGCCGAGCTCGACGCCGCAGGCGGATCCCTCGCCCTGCGCCACGATCTTCGCCCCGAGCCCGGACTGACGACGCTCGCAGCCGCGGCGCGCCGCGGCCTCTCGGCCTCCTCCATCAGCCAGCACTGCCAGCGCCTGCCCGATGGGACGCCCGTGCTGCTCGGCCCGGTCGGCTCGGAGCAGGCGAGCTCGGCCCTCGACGTCCTCGGCATCCGACTCGTCGCCCAGCTCGATGCCCTCGAGGAGCTCGACGTCCTCGCCGATCTCGGTCGCCTGGACGCGAGGCGATCGCCCGGCGCCCTCCTGGCCGCGGTCGATCACCTGGTGCTCGTCCTGCGGCCGAGCCTCGAGGGGGTGGCCCAGGCCCGCGCCTGCATCGAGGAGCTCGGGATCGCACCGCAGCGCCTGGCTGTCGTGTGCATCGGGGATCGCCCGTACCGGGCCTCGGAGGCGGCCGCGGCTCTCGGCGCGCCGCTGGTCGGCGTCCTCCCCGACGATCCGCGGGCGGCGCTGCGCTTGGGGGCTCCGGGACGCGATCGTCGGTCGACGCTCGTGCGACCTGCACTCGAGGTGGCCGGTCGGCTCCAGCGGGCCATCGCGCAGACGCCGCAGGGCGCGACCTCCTCGACATCCCGCTGGGCTCGACCTGGCCCCTCCGCGCAACTGGTGGAAGGACGCCGGTGACCGTCGACCAAGTGGCCCCAGAGGCGGCCGCCTCGGATCTCGGACCGGCGCGCCGATCCGATCGCTCGGCCGTGATCCGCCAACTGCGCAGCTCCGTCGCCGGTGCCCTCGCGGATGCCCAGGCGCGCTGCGAGGCGGACGGCTCGGCCCGCCTCTCCGGCGCGGACGAGGAAGCCCTCGGCGACGAGCTCATCAGTCGTGCCCTCGAACGCCATGCGCACGACCTCATCCGCCACGGGGTTGCCCCGCCGACGCCCGAGGAAGAAGCGGCGGTCCACCGGGCGGTGCGAAACCAGCTGTTCGGTCTCGGGCGCTTGCAACCGCACCTGGAGCGTCGAGATGTGGTCAACCTGCACGCCGTCGGCGGCGAGCCGGTGTGGCTGGACCTGGCCGACGGGTCGACCCATCGGGGGGAGCCCGTGGCAGATTCCGACGAGGACCTGGTCGAGCTCGTCCGCGAGCTCGGCCGCAGGGTCGGGCTGTCGGAGCGGTTGTTCGATCCTGCCCACCCGAGGATCAACCTGCAGCTCCCCGACGGAAGCCGGCTCTTCGCCGTCGGTTGGGTCTGCCGGCCGACCCACCTGTTCCTCCGGATGCACCGACTGTTCGACATCGGCCTCGACGAGCTCGCCGCGAGAGGCTCCCTTTCCCCGATGGTCCAGTCGTTCTTGCGCGCCGCGGTTCGGGCCCGGACCAACCTGCTGATCTGCGGGGGCATGGGTGACGGCAAGACGACCCTGCTCCGCGCGCTTGCCAACGAGATCCCGCCCGAGGAGCGCCTCGTCACCGTCGAGTCCGACTACGAGCTGGCGCTCGACCGGTTCGCCCGTCGTCACCACGAGGTCGTGGCCCTCGAGGCACGGGAGGCCAACGTCGAGGGTGTCGGGCGCGTGACCTGTGCGGACCTGGTGCGCTGGGCGATGCGGATGAGCGCGACGCGCGTGATCGTCGGCGAGGTCCTCGGGGAGGAGATCGTCCCGATGCTCAACGCGATGAACTCGGGTGCCGCAGGCTCGATGTGCACCGTGCACGCCAACAGTTCCGCAGACGTGTTCAGCAAGCTCGGCCTGCTCGCGGCGCAGGCACCGGAGCGCCTCGAGTTGCGCCACACCTACGCTCTCGCGGCTGACGCCATCGACTTCGCCATCTTCGTCTGCCGGGATCCGGACGGCCGCCGGGTCGTGTCATCGATCCGCGAGGTGACGGGTGCCAGCGACACCTCCGTGTCGACCAATGAGATCTTTGCCCCGGATGGCGCCATGCGAGCCGTCTCGACCGGGACCATCCTCTCGGAGCGCACCCGCCGTCGGCTCCACGAGCAGGGATTCGATCCCGCCTGGCTGGCCCGGGTGCAGTGGTGACCGCGCTCGTCATGCTGCTCGGGGGAGGCGCCGGCGTCGGGATCGTGCTGGCCGCGCGGAGCCTGCGGGGCACAGCAGGACCGACCACGCCGAGCTGGATGCGTCGGGCTGCGGTGTCGGGGCCGCAGCTGTTCGCGGGCGGTGTCGGTGCCGTCGTCGCGCTCGTGCTCACCCGCTGGCCGGTCGCCGTCGTGGCGGGCGGGCTCCTCGGCATCGAGGCTCTTACCCTGCTCGGCGCTCGGGAGCGCCGAAACCAGGATGCCGCGCGAAGCGAGGCCGTGGCGTCGTGGACCGAGCTGTTGCGCGACACCATGGGAGCGGCGGTGGGCCTCGAGCAGGCGATCCGGTCCACGGCCGTGATCGCTCCTCTCGGGATCCGTCCCCAGGTGCGGTCGATGGTCGCCCGCCTCGAGCACGAACGTCTCGCGCCGAGCCTGGCGGCGCTCGCCCAGGACCTGGCTGACACGACGGCCGACCTGGTGGTCACGGCGCTCATCCTGGCGGCGAACGGAGAGGCTCAGGACCTCGGCGAGCTCCTCGGTTCGCTCGCCGAGGCCGCTCGAGACAGCGCGACCCTGCGCCTGCGCGTCGAAGCGTCGCGAGCGCGGATCCGCACGTCGGTGCGGATCATCGCCTCGGTGACGGTCGGGATGGTGATCCTGCTCGTCGTGCTCAACCGCGAGTACCTCCGCCCCTTCGACAGCATCGGCGGTCAAGCGGTGCTCGGGATCGTGGTCGGTTGCTGGATCACCGCGCTGTGGTGGCTCATGCGGATGAGCCGGTTCACCAGCCCCGAGCGGTTCCTGACGGGGTCGGGCGAGCAGAGGAGCACCGCGTGAACACCCTGCTCCTCCTCGGCGCGGGGATCGGGGTCGGCCTCGTCCTGATCTGGCGGACGCTCCTGCCTCCCCTGCCACCACTCCTCGCACGCCTCGAGCGGCTCGATCGCCCCGCCATCGGAGGCGGGACGATCGGCGAGCGCGCTCCGTCACCCATGGCTGTGCTCGCCCGCACCCTCGGGTTTCCCCGAGTGGTGAGCAGATCGACGTCCACCGACCTGCGCCTGGTCGATCGCAGCCTTGACGAGCACCTTGCACGATGCCTGATCGCGTCCTGCGCCGGTGTCATCGCCGCGCCGGCACTCGCGGCACTCCTGCTCATGGGAGGGGTCGCGGCATCTCTTCCCATGGTCGCCGCGGTATCGGTCGTGCTCGGCGCGGCTGGGCCGTTGGTGTGCGCGACCTCGGTCCGCAAGGAAGCGGACCAACGTCGCCGCGCGTTCCATCATGCGCTGGGCGCCTTCTTGGATGTGGTTGCGATCAACCTGGCCGCAGGCCGTGGAGTCGAGGGGGCGCTCGACACTGCGGCCGCCGCCGGTGAGGGCTGGGCGTTCAGCGCGCTGCGCCACGCCCTCTACCGAGCCAAGGTCATGGGCACGACGCCGTGGACGGGCCTCGACGAGCTCGGGGCGTCCCTCGGGCTACCAGTCCTGCAGGAGCTGGCCGCGTCCGTCGGCCTCGCAGGTGATTCGGGCGCCCGGGTTCGTGCCAGCTTGAGCGCCAAGGCGCGGTCCCTGCGGGCCCGGGGGCTGGCGGACGTCGAGGCGGCCGCGCAGTCCGCCAACGAGCGGATGTCGTTGCCGGTGATCCTCCTGCTCTGCGGGTTCATCGCCTTCATCGGCTACCCGGCGATCGTGCGCGTCCTCCAGGGCATATGAAGCCGCGGCGCTCCCACCCCCGATCCTCGTCGTTTCGACCCAGTCACGCTCCACCAAGGAGGTCAACTCGATGTCTGTGTCCATCCCCGCACTGCTCGCCTGGGCCAGGGCCCGTTGGGGCTCGGCCCGGGCCGATCAGCGAGGCATGACGACCGAGACGGTCATCCTCATCGCGATCTTCGCGGGCCTCGCGATCGCGGCGGGAGCGATCATCGTGGCCAAGGTCATCAGCAAGGCCAACAGCATCCCGACAAGTTGAGCGGTCACATCTCCTCCGAGGACGGGTTGGCTTCCGTCGAAGCGGTCCTCCTGACCCCGGTGTTGCTCCTGATGATCATGACCATCGTTCAGTTCGGGCTCTGGTACCACGCTGACAGTGTGGCGACCGCGGCCGCCCAGGACGGTGCGCGCGCGGCGCGAGCGGCGGACGCCACCGCCGACGATGGCCGCGTCCGGGCCAACGCCGTCCTCGACGCCGCGGGCGGATCGATCATCTCGGACCGGGTCGTGCTCGCCGATCGGACCGTTGCCGAGGTCCGTGTGGAGGTACGTGGCAGCTGCATCTCGCTCGTCCCCTTCGTCCACCTCCCGGTGCACGCGGTCGCCGAGAGCAGTGTCGAGCGGTTCATCCCGGGGGGCCCTGGTGGATGAGCGCGGATCCGCCTCGGTGGAGCTCGTCCTCATCACCCCGCTGCTGGTGGTGCTGCTCCTGTTCGCGGTCGTCGCCGGCCGCTTCGCCGTCGCCGCCAACGACGTGACCGAGGCCGCACGCGACGCCGCCCGGGAGGCGTCGTTGTGGCGCGACCCTGTCCAGGCCACCGACCGCGGCACCGCACGGGGGCTCGCCAGCCTGGCGGCCGTGCACCTGGCGTGCCACGATCCGATCGTCACCGTCGATCCCGAGGACCTCCGTCCCGGAGGTGAGGTCGTCGCCGAGGTGCACTGCACCGTCGAGGTGGCCGACGCGCTGGGGTTGCGCGTCGCGGGAGCCAAGACCTTCTCGGCGCGCGCGGTCGCCGTGGTGGACCGGTACCGGGGCCGATGATCCGCCGCGGCGACGAGGGCTTCGTGACCCCGTTCGCGGTCTGCTTCACGCTCGCGCTCATCATGGTCGTCGGTCTGGTGCTCGACGGCGGCTACATCCTCGCTGCTCGCCGGCGGGCCATGGATGAAGCAGAGGGCGCGGCGCGAGCCGGGGCGCAATCGGTCGCGGCATCGTCGCGCGCGGGGCCGATCGCACTGGACCCGCAACGAGCCCGAGCCTCGGTCGAGGACTACCTGCGGCCGACCGGGCACGTCGCGCAGGTGATCGTCTCCGGCGACCTGGTCAGCGTCACCGTGTCCTTCACCCAGCGCCCTCTGATCCTCGGGGTGGCCGGCCTGGCGACGGTGCACGTCAGCGGAACGGCACGAGCACGTGCCGTCCCCGGCATAGAGCGGGCGGGAGGATGAGCATGGGTCGCCTCACACAGAGGATCCGAGCCGTTGCTGCCCTGGCGCTGCTCGCCACCTTGATCGGCGGGCCACCGATCGCGCTCCGCGCGGCCCACCAGGGGTTCCCCCGCCGGCTCCCCGCCCTTCACTCGGTGCGCATGCAACTCGTCCGCCCCCTGAGTGACGCAACACTGCTGCGAGGAGCGACGGTCCTCTGCTGGATCATCTGGGCGGCCTTCACGGCCGCGGTCCTCTGCGAGGTGCTTGCCGCGTCCACCCGGGGCGGGCGCCACCACTGGCGCGTCCGTGTCCCGGGCATGCACCGGCTGGCGGGTTCGCTGGTCATGACCGCTCTCCTCGTCATGCCCTCCCGGGCGCCGCTCCTCGCCTCGTCCAGCCACAGCGCGACCCGGTCTGGGGCTTCGGGCCTCGCCCGCACGACCGTGGTCGTCCCCGAGACCTCCGCCAGCCGCGGGCGCGGCTCGGGCCTTCCACCTCCTGGCGATCGAGCCGCTCCCCCATCGGCACCCCGTGGGGCGCCGGCCGAGCGTCACGTGGCTGAGCGCTATGACACGGCGTGGGGGGTCGCGCAGCGTCACCTCGGCGACGGCACACGGTGGCGGGAGCTGCGTGACGCCGACGGCAGGCCTCTCGCCTTCGACGCCCTCGGGTCCTCGCCGCGCGACCTCGTGCCGGGCGAGGTCCTCCGCGTCCCCGTCCGCTTCCCGCTTGCCTCAGCGTGGGAGCCGGCTCGACGCCAGGGCGTCGCCCCGGCGCTGGACCCCGCGGTCACGACCTCGCCACCCCCTCCTGCAACGCGCCCGGCGACCCCGGCGCCGGTGCCGTCGCTCACGGACCTCTCGCCTCCCTCGGGGCCGGCTCCGTCATCGGCGCTCAGCACGCCGGCGGCCCCCGGTGCAGCCGCGACCACGGAGGGAGCCGGAACCGACCCTTCGGCCGCCTCGCCGGGCCGAGGATCGGGACCGGATCCCGCTCTCGCGTCGTCGCCGGACCCTGCGGCCGCGTCGTCGCTCACGCCGGCGATCGGGGTCACGCTTTCGCCCACCACCACCGCAGTCGTCGGCATCGGGGGCGCTCCCAGCAGCACCACGATCCCCCGCACGTCACCCGCACCGGCACGAGGCGCGGGAGCGCGACAAGCCCGCAGCTCCTGGTCCGCGGCGTCATCGGCGCTCATCGATGCCGCCCTGCTCTCGGCCACGACGCTCGGCGGTCTCCACCTGCTGCGCCAGCGCCAGGCCAGGCTCCGGCCGAGGGGAAAGCGGATCGTGCTCCCGGACCGCGATCTTGCCGAGACCGAGTTGGCACTCCGTCTCGGGGAGCAACCGGAGCTCGTCGAGATGGTGCAGCGCGCCGTCCACGCCGCGGCTGCGGCCCTTCGCGCCAGCGGAGGCGCCGCGCCCGGCGTGCTGGGAGCGGTCGTCGCCAACGACGGGGTGGAGCTGTTGCTCGACCGGCCCGCGCCGCCCTCGCCGCCATGGGTCAGCACCTCACAGGGCTACCGGTGGAAGCTGTCGCGCGAGGCGATCCCGGAGCAGCCCCGGGACCCTGCTCGATCCGCGCCGCTACCTGCGCTCGTCCCGCTCGGACGCGCCGTTGGCGGGGGTGGCCACGTGCTCGTCAACCTGGAGCAGGCGGGGGTTCTCGGCGTGACCGGAGATCCGATCGGGGCCGCATCCGTCGTGCGGGCGATGGCGGCGACGCTCACCGGCGCGCCTTGGGCCGACGCCGTCGACCTCGTACTGGTCGGGTTCGGCCCCGGCCTCGGGGTCTTCGACCGTGTGCGCAGCGTCGGGTGCATCGAGGAGTTGCTGGTCGAGCTCGAACCGGGCGCAGCTGCGATGCTCGACCTCACCGCGGGGAGCGACCCGTTCGGGGCGAGGGTCGAGGACCGTGCCGGGGATGGTTGGCACCCGACGATCGTGTGCGTCGTCACGCCTGTCGCACCCGAAGCGCTCCGACGCCTCGTAGGCATCACCGCCGTCGGTTCGGGGGTGGTCGCCGTGGTCGCGGCACCCCCTGACCGGCTGGCGTGGATGTTGGAGCCGACTGACGATGCACTGCTGCTCGAGCCGCTGCGCATCGCCATCGAGGCGGTGCGACTCGACGCCGAGCAGCTCGAGTGCCTCGAGGCGCTCCACCAGCTCGCCTCTGACACGTCCGGCTCCACCCGGGGCGAGCCTCCGTACCGAGACCTCGAGATCAGCGTGGAGGTCCCGCCGACCCTCGCCGAGCGCCTCGCCCGCCTCGACCAGCCCGCCGGAGCGACGACCGAGACCGCCGGCACCGACCACCGGGCACCGACCACGGACCGAGGCGTCCTCGCCGGTGTGGAGCCTGCCACCGCCAACGCCGCCGAGGTGGAGACCACCGACGTCCCGGTGCCGGGCAGTGGTGCAGGACCCATCGAGGAGCAGCGGGCGTCACCGGCGTCCCTCCTGGCCCTCTCGCCGCCGGGCGCCCCGGTGGTCGTCCGGGTCCTCGGGACCGTCGAGATCGACGGGGCGGGGCAGTTCAAGCGGGCCAAGTCCCGCGAGCTCGCCGTCTACCTCGCGCTCCACCCCTCCGGGGTCGGGGAGGCCGAGCTCGATGAAGCGTTGTGGCCATCAGAGACCGGGCGGATGGTCCTGGCGTCGACGCGCGACTCCACGGTCTCGGTGGCCCGCACGGCCCTCGGTGGTCCTACCCGGCTGCTCCCGGCCCAGGGACAAGGCCGTGAGAAGCGCTACCAACTGAGTGGCGAGGTGGCGACGGACTGGGCCGAGTTCTGCCGCCTCCATCGCTCGGGACGCGACGGGCGCGATGCGACCATGCTCAGCCAGGCGCTCGCCCTGGTCCGCGGCCGGCCCTTCGAGGGCGTCGGCGCCGCCCGGACGTATGTCTGGCTGCACACCGAAGGGCATCTGCGTCATGTCGAGGCCGAGGTGGCCGATGCCGCAGATCTGGCTGCCGGGCTCCTCCTGGAGGAGAGCCGTGCCCTCGAGGCGCGAGCGGCCGCCCGCATCGGCCTGCGGGCCGATCCCTACGTCGAACGGCTGTGGGTCCGGCTGATGGAGGCCGCCGACCAGCTCGGAGACAGCCACGAGATCGAGCGGCTGCTCGACGAGCTCGATGTGGTGCTCGACCTCGGTGGGGACTTCTCCGGCCTGCACCCCCACAC
>Ga0209698_10002873_pt1 | contig 19215 bp, 12 predicted proteins | sample LitLauG_LLR_2012_FD_187203 | JGI IMG/M metagenome (GOLD analysis project Ga0209698, IMG submission 187203) | Freshwater sediment microbial communities from Pennsylvania, USA - Little Laurel Run_MetaG_LLR_2012 (SPAdes) (version 2) | ecosystem: Environmental > Aquatic > Freshwater > Creek >...
CGAGCAAGGCGTATTCAATGTAGAACATCCGGAGAGCTTCAAGCTGGTCGCCATCGAGTCCCGCTTGTTACCCACGATCCTGACCACAAGCGGTACAGTTAGCCCAGACGTGAACCGCACCATTCACGTGACGTCGCTCGGCTCAGGACGGGTTGTCGAACTGAATGCCCGCTTGGGCGATCAAGTCCGCAAGGGCCAGACGTTGCTTTCGATTGCCAGTTCCGACCTCGGTTCCGCCAATTCCGACTATCAGAAGGCTCGCGCCGACGAGGAACTCTCCCGCAAAGCTCTGGACCGCGCCCAACTCCTGTACTCGCACGGAGCGCTAGCCGAAAAAGATCTCCAGGTCGCGCAAGATACTGAGGACAAAGCCAAGGTCGATCTCCAGACCACCGCCCAGCGTGTTCGCCTCGTGGGAGGCGATCCTGATCATCCCGCGTCGGTCATTCAGCTTCATGCGCCGGTCTCCGGAGTCATCGTTGAGCAAAACGTCGCGGGTGCGGAGGGCATTAAGAGCCTCGACAATTCACCGAGTCTTTTCACAATCGCTGACCTTTCTCAAGTCTGGATACTGTGCGACGTATACGAAAATGACCTCGGCTCCGTGCGTCTCGGTGATGCGGCTGAAATTCGCCTCAACCCTTTCCCGGATCGCATCTATCACGGCAAAGTCACTGACATCTCCCGCGTCCTTGACCCCAACACACGCTCCGCCAAAGTCCGCGTCGTCCTTCCCAACCCCGACGGCACACTCCGCCCGGGCATGTATGCCAACGCTACGTTCCGTTCACGTCAGGCAAAACCCCAGCTAGTTGTTCCCAGCACCGCCATCATGCGTCTGCAGGATAAAGACTGGCTTTTCGTCAAAGAAACCGAGCAACGCTTTCGCCAACTCGAAGTCCACGCGACCGGACGCACTGAAGATGGTTCGCAGCAGATTGCCGCCGGCCCGGTTCAGTCCGGTCAACAGATTGTTCTCAATGCTCTGGAGTTCTCCGCTGCCATGGCCGCGCAAGCGAGCGGCCCAGACGACGCTGACAAGAAATGATTGCCTATCTCATTGATTTTGCGCTCCGCAATCGTATTCTGGTGCTCAGCGCCACGATCGTGCTGTTTGCCTGGGGAATCATTTCGTTCCGCAACCTACCGATTGAAGCCTATCCCGACGTAGCGGACACCTACACCCAGATCATCACGCAATGGCCTGGTCACGCCGCCGAGGAAGTGGAACAGCAAATCACCGTCCCCGTGGAAGTGCAACTCAACGGGGTGGCGCACATGACCCACCTCCGCTCGGCATCGCTCGCGGGACTCTCGGTGGTGACCATTGTCTACGACGACGAAATCACCACGTTGGCCGCTCGTCAAGAAATCATCGACCGATTGCAGCAGATTACTCTGCCTCCCGGTGTGAACACCGGCCTCGGTCCCGACTACAGCCCCACGGGACAAATCTTCTTCTACACGCTCACCAGCACCAATCCCAAATACGACGTGATGGAGCTGAAGACCTTACAGGACTGGTTCGTTCTCAACCAGCTCAAAACTGTTCCCAACGTCGTGGATGTCAATATTTTTGGCGGGCCGACGCGTGAATACCAAGTCCAGGTCGATCCCGGCAAACTGGTTTCTTACGGATTGTCTCTGAGTCAGGTGGAACAGGCGCTTGCCAACAACAACATCAATGCAGGTGGTGGGTTTATCGAGCGCGGCCAGCAAGCTCTGAACGTACGCGCGGTTGGTTTAATGACCAATACGGAAGACATTGGAGCCACGCTCGTCAAAGTCGCTGGCGGAACACCGGTGCGCGTGCGCGATCTTGGAATTGTTGTGCAAGCGCCCAAGACCCGCCTTGGACAACTCGGCAAAACGGTCCGCAAGGAAGACGGCACCATTGTCAACGACGACGATGTGGTAGAAGGCATCGTTCTGCTCCGCAAAGGCGCGGAAGCTGATGCGACGCTGGTGGCTCTTCATCAAAAAATCAACGAACTCAACAGTGGCCTTCTGCCGAAGGGCGTTAAGATCGTTCCGCATTTGGATCGTAGCGATCTCGTCCATTACACAACGCACACCGTTCTACGCAACCTCACCGATGGGGTCCTGCTGGTCACCATCATTCTTTTCTTCTTCCTGGGGAATGTCCGCAGCGCGCTGATTGTTACTTTCACGATTCCGTTTGCCTTGTTGTTTGCTGCGATCCTTCTTGATCTCAGCCACGTTCCGGCAAATCTGCTTTCTCTGGGCGCGCTAGATTTTGGCATGGTAGTGGACGGCTCTGTAGTGATGGTGGAGAACATCCTGCGCCATGCCTCTTTTGGGCGAGGCAAGAAGACGCTGCGTGAAATGATTGGAGATGCGGCCCATGAAGTCCAAAGGCCCGTCTTTTTCGCCCGCATCATCATCATTGCTTCCTACCTGCCCATTTTCACGCTGCAACGGGTCGAAGGTCGCCTCTTTCGTCCTATGGCCTGGACTGTTGCTTTCGCACTGCTGGGGGCATTGCTCTTTGCTCTGCTGATCGCGCCCGTTCTATGCGAAGTGTTTCTGAAAGAGAACGTTAAGGAATGGGAAAACCCACTTCTCAAATTCCTGGGAGCGCGCTATTCCCGCACACTGGACTGGTGCTTCGATCATCTGAAGCTTACCCTTGGGCTGGGGCTTGCGGCGTTGGCGTTTATGTTGTTCCTGGCGTTCGGCGGTGTAGTCGGGTCGGAATTTTTGCCGCACCTGGATGAAGGCGCGGTGTGGGTGCGTGGTACGCTCGCGCCCAGTGCGGGCCCCACGACCGGTATTACCCTGTCCCGCGATGCCCGGCGCGTGCTGGCTGGTTTCCCGGAGGTCATCCAGGTTGTGAGTCAGGTTGGCCGGCCTGATGACGGCAGCGACGCCAGCGGTTTCTACAACACAGAGTTCTTCGTTGATCTCCGTCGCAGGTCCGAGTGGCGTCCTCAATTCCAGACCAAAGACGAACTCATCGCGGCCATGGACAAAGCTCTCCAGCAATTCCAGGGCGTTGACTGGAACTTCTCGCAACCCATTTCCGACAACGTCGAGGAAGCTGTGAGTGGCGTGAAAGGCGAGTTGGCGGTCAAGCTCTTCGGCTCCGACCTGAAAGTTCTCGAAGTCAAAGCCAATGAGTTGCAAGATGTCATGGGCAAAATTCCCGGGGTTGCCGACCTCGGCACCTTCCAGGTGCGCGGCCAGCCGAACGTTAATTTGGAGATTGACAGGGCCGCTGCGGGCAGGTTCGGCATCAATGTCAGCGACGTGCAAGACGCGGTTGAGGGCGCGGTCGGCGGCAAGGCAGTCAGTCAGATTCTAGTTGGAGAACAACGCTACGATCTGACCGTCCGATACCAGGGGCCCTATCGCAAGACGGTCGAAGACATCTCCAATATCCGCATTCTCAGCCCCAGTGGCGAACGCGTCTCTCTTGGGCAGTTGTGCCAGATCAAACTCGAGGACGGCGCTTCCACCATCTATCGCGAAGGGAACTCGCGTTACATCGCCATTAAATACAGCGTCCGTGGCCGCGATCTCGGCAGCACGGTCCGCGATGCCATTGAAACTGTCCACCGGAAAGTTCAATTGCCGGAAGGCTACCACCTTGACTGGACGGGGGAATACGAGAGTCAACAGCGCGCCAATCGTCGCCTTGCGATCATCGTGCCCATCACGCTTTTGCTCATGTCTTTCATTCTGTATGCCGCGTTCGATTCCTGGAAATGGGTGTCACTCATTTTGGCTGTCGTCGCATTGTCTCCGCTGGGAGGCCTTCTAAGTCTGCTGGTTACCGGCACGCACTTCTCGGTTTCGTCTGGTCTCGGCTTCCTGGCCCTGATCGGTGTTTCCGTTGAAATCGGCGTCATCATGATCGAATACATTAACCAGCTCCGCACTCGCGGCATGCACCCACGGGATGCCGCTAAAGAAGGCGCGCTGCTTCGCTTCCGCCCCATCATGATGACCATGCTGGTGGCGACACTGGGCCTCTTGCCCGCCGCCCTCTCTCACGATATTGGCTCAGACTCACAACGTCCGTTCGCCATCGTAATTGTGGGCGGCCTCATTGTAGAACTGCTCGTCAGCATAGTGATGCTCCCCGCTCTCTACGTCTTCTGGGCTGGCCCGCGCGACACTCTCCCCCCAGCGGAGATCGGCTTCTTCGGAGAGGGCGAACACGTAGACTAGATCGCAAGGCAAGGTTGCCCGCTATGGACCGATTATCGAGCTCCGTGTTCTGATTCGTGACGGTGCATTCGCGTGATTGTGGGTGATTATTTTAGAAACTTGATCGGTCCCAATCTATTGAAGCCTTTATTTTTGGCATAACAGAAAGGTCGAAGAAAGCAATGTATTGAGTATGCTTTCAAAGAACACGGCTTGATGTGCCCCTCAATAAGGCGATTTTCTTCATCATTTCCGAATATATTTGGGAGCACACTTCTGATCTTGGTGATTTCGATGAAGATTGAAGTTCGGACAACGAATATTGCCGTTCTTGCTCTCTGTCTCGTCTCGGCTTTCAGCGCGCAGGGGCAAAATTCTAACCTCAATTGGGTAGCCAGCTGGGCCGCCTCGCAGCAGCTTGCAGAGCCGGAGAACTCAGTTCCTGAGGAGTTGCTGAGGGACGCCACCTTGCGCCAAATCGTGCATCTCTCCGTGGGTGGGCCGGTCTTGCGGATTCACCTGTCGAATGCATTTGGGTCTTTTCCTTTGCATCTCACGCGCGTTCACATCGCCCGCCCACTTTCGCCAGCGGCTGCCACAATCGATCCCGCCACTGATAAACCCGTTAGCTTCTTCGGACTGGCGGATGTGACTATTCCGGCTGGTGCGGAATTTGTCTCCGACCCCATTGAAATGCCGGTGACTCCGCTCAGCGATCTTGCCGTCAGCATCCACTTCGATTTGCCTCCTGCGGAACAGACTGGCCATCCCGGTTCTCGTGCAACCTCGTACCTGGTGCGTGGCGATGCCGTTTCTGCTGCAGAACTGCCTGGAGCGCGTAAGTTCGATCACTGGTATCAACTGGCCGTCATCGATGTTGGCCCGCTGCCTGATGGTGCCGCCATCGTCATCCTGGGAGACTCTATTACCGACGGCCATGGCTCGACCATCAATGGCAACGATCGCTGGACCGATGTGCTCGCACAACGCCTTCACGCGAATTCGCGAACCAAAAATATTGGGGTTCTCAACCAAGGTATTGGCGGCAACCACCTGCTTACGGATGGCCTTGGCCCGAACGTCCTCGCTCGCTTGGATCGCGATGTGATCGCGCAGACTGGTGTCCGCTGGGTCATTGTGCTCGAAGGAGTCAACGATATCGGCGGCCTGACCCGTCTCAGCGATCCGCCACGCGCGGAGCATGAGGCGTTCGTCCAACGCGTGCTAGCTGCCTATCAGCAAATCCTGGTTCGCGCACATGCCGCACGCCTTCAAGTCATCGGGGCCACCATCTTGCCTTACGCCGATTCAGATTACTATCATCCGCCAAGCAGCAATGAGGCGGATCGCCAGGCTATCAATGCGTGGATTCGAACGCCGGGACATTTCGACGCCGTCGTCGACTTCGACAAGGCCATGGCCGATCCGCATCGACCCGATCATCTCGCTCCAGCCTACGATTCGGGCGACCACCTGCACCCATCCGTAGCAGGCTACCGCGCCATGGGGGAATTGATTCCGCTTTCGCAATTTGCGCCTTGAGACCGAGTGAAAGCGCGAGCAGTTCAACCAGCGGCTACGGATTGCGGTAGCTCTCAGGCGGACCCAGGTAGCTGGGCTTTACGCCGCCAAGGTCAACCACGATTTTTTGGAGCACTACTCCCGGATCAACCATCCAGAACTTCAGCGTGTGATAGCCGGCGGTTTCGACATTGTGCGTCGACGTTGCTTTACGCACGCTGTCCTCGACAGCTTGTGCCCAGTCTTGGGGGGTATTGTGTGCGAGTGCGTCAATGATCTGGGGTGGTTGATCGTCGAAAGAAATCGCAAACCGCAGGCCTCGTCCGGGCACAAAGTTTAGCGAAGGCGCGAGGATCGCTTCCACTTTCAGTTTGCCAGGATGGAACAAGTACATCCGATATTCAAGACAAGGAGAGTTCGCTGGCGGGGTCACGCTCTTGGCCGTCACGGGGAAAATCGCCATAGAGGACAACGTTCGCCCATAGTCCTCGATGCTTTCCCAGCGCACCGGTCCGGCGTCGACTTTTCTGGTGAAGTGCTCCGCCTCGATCGAGACGTAACGATCCGCCTCAACGAAGCCGTGCAATGATGTCCTCGTTGGTTCCGTTGGTTTGAGCGCATTCACTCTCACGCTGGTTACGCCGCCGTCGGAACCGTTGATGTTGACCGAACCTTCGGACGAACCGGCTGGCGCCTTGTCCCAGTCAATCGTAATCCAGACCCGCTGGTCATTCTCTAGAGTCGCGTGCTGCGGCGTTACCAGAATCCAGGACGCGCTAGTTGTGATGGAAAAATCGAAAGGCGCTTTACCGCGATTGAATACATCAATGAAATGGCGCTGCTGATTGAACACGTCAAAGCTGGGAAGAACGGGCTCATGAAAAACGGCAAGCCACGGCATCGTGGATCCTTCTACGGCGATGCCCATATCTGGCCTGTCGGAAATCCGCACCTCTTGAATCGCGGGCATGACATTCACCGGCGGTTGTTGCCAGAACGTATATCCGACGTGGGTCTGGTCCATCATGTGGTTCCACTTCCCGTGAGCCAATGTATGGTTGTAGAAATTGGTTAAGTCGGCGTCTTCCTGAAAAAGGCCGCGAACTTTCGCGGCGAGATCGTTCGTGCTGGCGCGTCCCTGAACTGCATACAGCCGGTTCTTTCCCGCTGTAATATTCATCTCCGTGACCAGCGCAGACGCTTTGGTCGGATAGAGCACCAGTTCATAGAATGCGTCGCGCATATTTTCCGGCAGGCTGGCGCAAACCTTCTCAGCTTCGTCTGTGATGGATTGCCATTCGGCGAGCACTCGATCAGCCTCTTGATAGTCGACTAGACTGAAGGTCGTTGCGTCGATCAATTCTGGCTTTCGCCTTCCGTTGAGCTTGGCATACATGGAAACGATTCGTGCTATGGCAGAGGCATGCTCCGGTCCGAACTCGCGCTCCGCCCAGAGCCGCGTATAGTCGGTAATTCTTTCTTTGGGCCAGCGATGCGGCTCGCGGGCAAAAGTGAGAAAAAAGTCGATGGGGAATTCCATCGGCTTCAGGTCGCCGACGTTTACGATCCAGATCCGGTCCGCTCCGTACTCGTAGGAGAGGTTCATCTGCTCCCACACCTTAGTGATGGGAATCGTATTCAGCCACTTATAGGAGCGTGGATCGCCGACGTAATCAAAGTGGTAGTACACGCCCGCCCCGCCGGAACGTTTGCGCTCTTCGTCGGTTGGCAATCGCCGCACATTTCCCCAGTTGTCGTCGCACCATAGCAACGTCACATCGTCGGGGACACGCATACCCTTCTCGTAGTAATCCTGTACTTCCTTGTAGAGCGCCCAATCCTGAGGCACTTCACTGAGATTCTTGTTGATGTGACTGGCGATGATGTTTCGTTGGTCAGCAACGATCTTCTCAAGCAACGCGACATTCGCGCTCTCCGACATAGGCAGATCGCCGTCCCCGCGCATGCCGAGCGTAATAATGCTCTCGTAATTCTTGTTACGCTCGATTCCCTCGTCCCAGAACTTGCGCAAGGCGTCTGCGTTTCTGGAGTAGTCCCACGGGCCGGTTCCATGTCGCTTCCATTCCTGCTGGGCCCGCAACATTGGTTCGTGGTGCGAGGTCCCCATTACTATGCCGTATTCATCGGCCAGCTTAGCGTTGAGAGGGTCATCTTCGTTAAATGCGTTGTTCCACATCGCCGGCCAGAGATAATTCGCCTTCAATCGCAACAATAGCTCGAAAACTTTTTCATAGAACTGATGGTTGTAGTTGCCGTACTTTTCGTTGACCCAGCCTGAGAGCGAGGGAGCTTCATCGTTCAGAAAAATGCCGCGATACTTCACGGCCGGCGGTCCTTCAATATGCATGCCCGGCTTCACAAACAAAGCGTCCTTGTGTGGGACGGGAACGTCCGCCCACCAATGCCAGGGTGAAACGCCAATTTGCTCGGAGACGTCGTAGATGCCATAGATCGTTCCCCGCTTGTCGCTCCCGGCGATGATCAACCCACTGGCGACTCCGGGCAACGGGTTGGGTACGACTTGAATCAGGAAAGACTCCCACTTTCCTGCGATCGACTCGATATGAATCTTCTGGTTTCGGATCAACTGATCGATGAGCGTACTTTTTCCAATCGTGCCAACGATGATTGTTTGCGGTCCAAGGCTGGCTTTGCTGTTCGCAATGGCAGGAGAGGTGCCAGTCACCAGCCCGATATCGTTCTGAAGGTCATGAGCCGCGCGAATCACTCCAGCATAGTCATTAGAATCCACATCGAGGGAAGCGGCTACGCCGCTTTGCACAAGGCGGAAGCTCCCGGGTTGCGGCGACGTATCGATGTATCGGACCTGCCCCAGTCCGAATCCTGCAGACTGGAGGACGAGCAAGCAAAGGGCGGCGAGTTGAGTGACTCTGACAGGAGCGTCGAGTTTAGAAAAACGACGGAGCAACATAAGAAGACAGGAGAGGAATCGCACTATGCGATAGTCCTCTTGGTAAAGGATCATAGGGCCGGTCAAAATATATGTCGAGCCTTTACCGAAGAGGTTCTGCTAGGGCCGGAGGGAGTTGGTCATCATCAAGGCAAACAGCAAAGGCAAATAAAGAACGGAAGCCTGCAGAAGTTGCCGCGCGCGCAGTTTTGAAACGGGCGCCGAAACGGGTAGTCCCAGCCGTGTCAGGCGAGTGCCTGCATACAGATATGCCAACCCGAGAAGAACAGCTCCCACAAGATAGAAGCGTCCCGACATGCCGATGAGGGTTGGGAGCACGCTAACCGGGATCAACACCAGCGAGTAGGCCAGAATGCGCCACGAAGTCGAACGTCCATCTGGATCGACAACCGGAAGCATCTGGATGCCGCCATCGGCGTAATCGTCGCGATAGAGCCATGCAATCGAAAAGAAATGTGGAAATTGCCAGAGAAACACAATGGCGAAGATCACTAGCGTGCCACATTCGAGACGTCCCCGCGCCGCGGCCCAGCCCAGCACGCCCGGCATGGCTCCCGGGAATGCGCCGACAAACGTACAAATCGGCGACACGCGCTTGAGTGGTGTATAGACCGCCAAGTAAACGGCGGCTGTGACGAGAGACAGCCAGCCGGTTAACGGATTTAGAGCTAAGCCCAAATAGAGAGCTCCTCCGAGAGTCAACGTCAGTCCCGCAAGTGCGCCGTGCAGCACGCTCATACGACCCGCCGGGATCGGACGCCTCGCGGTACGCCGCATGTTCGCGTCGACTTTGTATTCCATCACCTCGTTCAAGGCCGCCGTGCCGCTGGAAACCATGCCAATTCCAAGCAGCGCGTGAAAAAGGTTCCAAGAGAGCGAGGAGACGCCTGCCTTAACGCAGCCGATATAATAGCCGCACCACGCGGTCAGAACAATCAGCGTTGTGACACGCAGCTTGGTGAGCTGCGCGTAGTCGCTTAGCAAGGTGGAGGCACGATTTTCTGGAACAGCCAACGGTTGAATGACTGCGCTCATGCGGCGATCGCTCTCTGGCGCCGTTTGTTCAAGACTTCAGCCGTGGCGACCGGCACCTGCCGCCCGACTTGCAAGGTTCGAACTCTCATTGTTGTCAAACGCAAGTTCCTCAATATACACGCATCGAACACTGCTGCAACAAATCTTCTTTCTCGCAGACGACTCTCTAACGACGCTGAGGAGTGCCGAAAGCCTCCGGCGGGTCGAGCCAGCATTGCTTCCAAAATTCGGCGTCGGACAAACTTCCTGACTGCCAGATCTTCAAAGTTGCAGAGGTAGCAGCTGCCATGCCGCCGTCGGCGGAATCGAAGACTATGACGATACCGTCTGCCGCAGGCGACGACTCAGCCAGGTGTGGCAAGGTTGCGCGAAATAGTGATTGCGCGTAGGCGCGGCGCTCCCGTGCGTCGGAGTTTGCCGTATCTGCGGACGGGTGTACCCACACAATGCGTACGGTTCTGCCACGCAGCGCCTCCCAATTTCCGGGAAAAACAGCAGTTTCCTCACGGTCCAAGGCGAAGGGTTCCTGCGATGGAGGCTTGTTAGCCGCACTCGCAGAGGCTCCTTCAGCGTTATTTGGCAGTTCTACGTCCGCGTGTTGGATCCAGCCGCGAGCAATACCGGAGACCTGGATATGAACCCACGAACCAAGCTTGTCGAGAACCTGAAACTCATCGCCTTTGTCGGCGTACAGGACGACATCCGCTGCAGCAGAAGGTCGGGCTGCTACTGGCGTATGGGGGTGTTTTACAACCAGAAGATTGTCTGGATGGGCTTGGTTGCGAAGAACTTCTTCGAGGTCCTTGACTTGGTTCCGCAGTTGCTGGGTGTGCCTTTCATCTGGGTTTGGCGGTTTACTGGATGCTGCGCTTTCCTCGCGGGTGGGTAAGGATGCACGCGGAGTGGGAAATTTGAATCCAGCGGCATCGTTGGCGGCATTCTCTGACGATACAGCCGGTATTGGTTTACTTGCGGCGTCGCTATGTGCCGTGGCGGGCTTTGGTGTTGTTGCCGGACTCGCGGCGGTCACTGTAGTGGTTGGGGTGGCCGCGTCCGCTTCAGCGAGGCGGTCGAGGATATCTTGTTCCAGACGTCCGTTGGACCGCAGCAATTGGTAGGAGGACTTGGCTGGATCGGGATCCTCATACCACGCGGTAATCTTGGCCGTGGCTCGAACGCGGCATTGGGATGGGTTTAGTGCAAGCACATCAAACGAATACTGATAGTAAGCGCGACCGTAGCGCTCCAGAGGCTGGAGCGCTGGAATTACGAAGCCATCAAGAATCGGAAGGCGTGCGCCAGCTGGGGATTGCAGGTTGCGCAAAAGCTTTTCAATGTCGGGCTTGGAGCGCGAAAATTCTCGCTCGTAGCGAGCCTCTTCGGCGGCGCAGCGAACCGGATTCAGGAGTTCACCTGTAAGCTCCGATGCGGCAAACGCGGCCAGCAGCAAGATGTTCTTCAGTTTTAGATGCCGAATGTGCGTCCTCATGGGATGGCATCCAGTGAGCTACGTTCCATCCATCCGCGTTGTCCATCGGGTGTTTCAATTCCATACCAATACGGTGTGACAATCAGGATTACCACCTCGGTACCGCCTGCCACTGTCTGCAAAGAAGGCGAGGCTTTATAAGGCGCACCCCGCAACGGAGCGCCGCCTGCTTTTACCGTAGACTCCACTCGTTGGCGCAAATCGTGAACACGCTGCTCAAGATCGTGCGATGACGAAGCTGCGGAGGCCGCAGCGGCAGATTGACGTGCGCGTTCTGCGTCACGCTCGGCTTCCTCCTGGGCGGCTCTTTTCGTCTCGTCTTCAGCTTGCTTGCGCTTGCTGGTGATAGCGTCGAGGTGCTCTTGAATGGCGCCTAGTTCGCCCGATTCGACGGCACCCTCGGAAGGATGAACTTCGCGATGAGCAGACTCCACAAATACAGCGTCAATCCGAATACGCGTCTTGTCAGGTGTGACACTGTCGAGGATGTACCTTACGCTGACTGTACCAATGTCCGCACTGCCCTTGAAATGGCGGGGGGCCACAACATCCGGAGCAACTTTGAAGAATGCTTGACCAGTGCCTTTCCATTCTCCAAAAGCTCGTGCCGACTCAGCCCGCATCGCTCCGGTAAGAATCTTTTCTTTTTCATACTGATAGGTGCCGCGGATTTCCAGGTCGTCGAGAACCTCTTGCAAGGCTTGCAATACGTCCTCTTTCGACGCGGCAAGCTCGGTGGACAGCCCGCTTCCAGCTTCTGATCTGCCCGTGGCTTTATCTGAAGATTTGTCGGTTTTGTCCACGCTTGCGGGCAACGCGGTTACCGGCAAAGTATTTGCCAGACACAAGGCGGCGAAAACTGAAATTTTCAGAATGCATCCAATGCCGATCGTTTTTGAGCGCAGAGTAAATGAAGGCGGCATTTTTTAAGCCTTGAGGGTTACATATGGCCAGAGTGCGTTCGTTGGTGAACGCAGAGGTTCGTTCTTTACCCGCTTACCGCGTGCAATCATTCATTAGGTACCTTCCCCGAGGAGCAGGTGTCAAGCTGAAATTCGCGAAAGCGAGGAATTACGCTTATTTTTTTTCGTAACCACGCATGTGTCAAGCAAATGTCACGAAGTTGTAAATAAATTGTAATTTTTCTTGCAAATACCCTTTGGGCGGGGTTAGGATGCGTCGGTTTGGTTTCGGTCCTCTGAAAAAGTCAATAGATCCAAACCGGACCTGTCCCCAGGAGATCGTATGTACGCATTTGCCGCGGTAAGTGAGAGTTTCAAAAGGTTATTTGCGGTGCGTTGCGGTCTGACCACCGGACTGTTCGTCCTTGCATCTGTGGTCTCGCTGACCCAGCCAAGTGCGGCGATTCCTGCATTCGCGCGAAAATTCGGGATGCCGTGCTCCGCTTGTCATGAAGCCTGGCCCAAGCTCAACAACTTCGGTCAAGTGTTCAAAGACAACGGTTATCAGCTCGGCAACGACCGTGATTCGCCGATCTACAAAGATCCCTCTTACTGGCCGGTCAGCTTCCGCATCACGCCACATTGGCACCGGGAGAATACGGACCGCATGGCGACTGACCAGGCTCCCACCGGCGAACAAAGTGTGACAACACACGGGTTCGATCTATCGGGCCTCGACATCCTGACGGCTGGCACTTTATCCAAGAACATCTCCTTCCTGCTGACGCCGTCGGCTGACAACACGGCGAGTTTCCACTTCGAATCAGCTTGGGTGCGCTTTGACAATCTGCTCAAGAGTTCATGGTTGAACGTGAAGGTCGGCAAATTCGAACTGGACAACATCCTGTCGGAAAAGAGAATCCTGACGCTCTCTGCGAACGGCGGCCTCTATCAGGCGTACCATTACCTGCCACAAGGTGGTTTACCAGCGTCGGTGGACCCGTCGCTTCCCAGTCCACTCGGCACCGGGATTGGCGACAACCAGCTTGGGTTCGAGGTCGCGGGTCACTCAAAGAATAGCTATACGCGGTACTCGGTGGCTGTGCTCAGCGCTACGGACGGAAATGTGAGCCTTCCGACCAATCGCGGCTACGACACATTCTTGACTTTCAGTCAGGCATTCGAGGCGGGAGGTCTCGGCCTGCAGAGAGTTGGCGCCTTTGCCTACCTGGGGATGTATCCCACCTATGGGCTCACCTCCGGAGGGACGTTCCTTCCCGGCACGGGTCTAGGCAACAAGATGTATTCGCAGGTGGGCTTTTACGGACTTTGGTATTTGAAAAAGCTCGACTTTACGACCATGTATACGCACAACAAAGAAAGTGCGTACCTTGCGACAGCCACTCCAGCCAACATTGCGTTGCCAACGGGGGCGCATGATCCTTCGTGGAACGGCTTCCTGGTGGAAACGCACTATACCGTGAATCCACAGTTTATTCTTATCAATCGTTTCGATACGATTCGCATGTCGGAGCAGCCGCTGGGCAGTCTGAAAAAAGACTTCGGCAATCTGAATTCTCTTACGTTCGGCTACCGTTGGTACCCGTTCATGAACAGCCGGGACGGTTTCGCGATACACAACGAGTACTCCCGCGTGACAAGCAAAGGCATATCACCGACCGGAAACGACAGCACCAGCAGCAGCGTGTTTCTAGGCTTCGATTTCATTTTTTAGAAAGGTTTGGCCCATGGCAAGAACAGCTCAGCGTCTATCATTTGTGGGAATGCTGATCGTGGCGGTCGCCTCGAGTCTCTGCGCCCAAGAAGCTCACGTTGGAAATCTGACAGGACATGCCGCCGACGGAAAGAAACTCTACAGACGTTTCTGCATCGGCTGCCACGGCGAGCGGGGAGACGGGGCTGGAGACAACGCACCGTTTCTGGATCCCAAGCCGCGCGATTTCACGGCGGCTACGTTCAAGTGCCGCTCCACGTTGACTGGCAATTTGCCCACTGACGAAGATCTCTACAAATCCGTGGGGCGCGGGTTCAATACTTCTGCCATGCCTTCATGGGCGCCCTTGACGGCTCAGACGAAGATCGACCTGGTGGCCTACATTAAATCTTTTTCACCACGCTGGCATGACGAAAAGCCGGCGGATGTATTGAAAATTCCAGCTGAAACCCCGGTAACCATAGAGAGCATCAGCCACGGCGGAGAACTCTTTCAGAAACTAGAATGCTGGAAGTGCCACGGGCAAGAGGGTCGTGGCGATGGGCCGTCCGCTTCGACTCTCACCGACAGCAAGGACCAGCCGATCCGGCCCTATAATTTTACAGGCGGCGGTCGCTTCAAATGCGGAGCTGAGAACGAAGATCTTTATCGCATCTTCATGACCGGCGTCGACGGCACTCCGATGCCATCATTCAACGATGTCATCCAGCCCGTAGATGCCTGGGATTTGGTCCACTATCTGCGTACTCTACAAAAAACTCGCAAGAGTAAGGAAAACGAAGTGCTAAAGGCCGCGGGCGGCAAACTGCTGCCACCGAAGCCGGAAGAAAAGAAACCAGAAGAGCCCGCCAAGGAGCCCGACAACAAGGGCGCTGGCAACGGTAGGAAGTAACTGATCTCAGGAATATCGGCCAACAGAACGTCAACCCCCGAGGAGGAAGTACCGAATGCGCACCAAGTCAATTCTGGCAGGTGTTTCGACGCTGCTCATAAGTTCGTCTCTGATATTCGCTGGTACGGTTAGTGGCAAGGTGACCTTCACCGGTACGCCCGCCAAACCTAAAACGATAGACATGTCCAAGGAACCCAGTTGTGCGAAACAGCACGCCACGCCCTTGACGACTGAATCGGTTGTAACCGGACCCAACAATGGATTGGAAAACGTGGTGGTCTACGTTTCCTCCGGCGCTCCTGACGATGGTCAGGTTCCGGCGCAGGCCGTTACTTATGAACAGAAAGGCTGCCAGTACCTGCCACACGTTCTACCCATGCACGTGAACCAGGAACTCAAGATCACTAACAGCGACCAGACTTCTCACAATATCCATCCGCTGGCCAAGGTGAATCGTGAGTGGAACAAGTCCCAGCCTCCCGGAACGCCGCCGATCTCCGAGAAATACGAAAAGCCGGAATTTATTTCGGTGAAGTGCAATGTCCATCCCTGGATGCACGGGGTTTTCGCGGTGATGAGCACCAACCACTACGACCTGAGCAAAGGTGGCGGAGCGTTCAAGCTGCCGAACCTGCCCCCCGGCAAGTACACCATCACTGCTTGGCACGAAGACTATGGTACCCAGACCGCCGATGTCACAATTACCGGCAACGAAACGAAGGACGTCGACTTCACCTTCAAGGCCAAGGCGTACTAACCGAAGACCGAGCGGCAGAGTCGTCTGTCGCCCGGTTTTCGAAGAAGCGCAGTCCAGCGGTAGAAGCCGGAGGGCGAACCAGTCATGGCAAAATTTTTTGCGGCCACCATCGTAGTCATCGCGATTCTTTCCGCGATCCCCATCTTGCGGCACACTTGGACCGCTCCGGAAGATATCTCGACTCATGGAGCCTTGATCGATGAGCAGATGTCGGAGACTATGGCGGAGGCCGGAATCTCGTTTCTGGCGGCGCAGTTCATTTTGGCGTTTTTTGTTTGGAAATTTTCAAACCGTGCGCCGGATGCAAAACTCAAGAAATTCCCTGGCGGCGCCAAAGGTCTGGTGATTGGCGCGCTATTGGTCGTAGGCATCGAAGTGATGGCTCTCGGTATCTTTGGCGTGAAGGCTTGGGCGAACGTCTACCTTGACGCTCCTTCCGCGAATGCCATGCCGATCCAGGTGCAAGCTGGGCAGTTTGCTTTTTACTTCCGCTATCCAGGTCCAGATGGAAAATTCGGTGGCCTGCACCCCGAACTCATCAATGAAGGCTCACAGAACATCTTCGGGCTTGATCCGGAGCACGATGTAGACGCTCGCGACGACATCGTGGCTGCCGAGATGGCGATTCCTGTCAACAAGGAAATCCATCTTCTTATGCACGCAAAAGATGTGGGCCATTCTTTCTTTGTCCGGGAGTTACGCGTGCAGCAGGATTTTGTTCCAGGATTGGATGTATCCCTGCACTTTACGGCTACCAAGATTGGAAAGTACGAAATTGTCTGTACGCAACTCTGTGGTCTGGGCCACTACAACATGAAGGCCTATCTCGAAGTAATGTCGCAACAAGACTTCGATGATTGGCTGAAGAAACAAGGGCAGTAGATTTGCCGTTCACGCGCGAGCGCGAGTAGATCGCACAATCTCTTGAGGTGAATATGCACGACATGTCAGTGCCCGCAGCACATCACCATGCCCCTCCGACCAGTTTTATCCGGAAGCACGTATTCAGCTTGGATCACAAGGTCATCGGCAAACAGTACTATGGGCTGGCCTTGCTGGCGGCATATGTCGGGATGGGTCTTTCGTGGTTGATGCGTTTCCATCTGGCTTGGAATAGTACGGCCATACCCGGTCTGCAGTTTCTCTCGGCGTCAGGAGCTCCTGGCGGCGTGATGACCCCTGAGTACTATCTACAGTTGATGACCATGCACGGCACGATCATGGTCTTCTTCGTGCTTACCACAGCGCCGTTTGCAGCATTCGGCAATTACTTCCTGCCAATTCAGGTTGGCGCGGAGGATATGCCGTTCCCGCGTTTCAACATGATGTCGTTCTGGGTCACTTTCACTGCCTTTCTGGTCCTCATGTCGTCCTTCTTCGTGGGCGACGGACCGACACTGGGTGGATGGACACAGTACGCGCCGCTGAATGCGATCGGTGCGGTTGGCGGCCCGGGGCAGGGAACGGGCGTCGTACTTTGGGCCACTTCCATTGCGCTCTTCTGCGTTGGTCAATTGTTGGGTGCGCTGAATTTTATTAGTACAACGCTAGACCTGCGGGTCAAAGGCATGAGCCTGATGCGCCTGCCGCTCAGCGCGTGGTCTTGGTTCATCACGTCCTGCATCGGGCTGACCGCGTTTGCGGTATTGATGCCAGCGTGCATTCTCGTCATTCTCGATCACGTGGCTGGGACCAGCTTCTTCGTTGCGTCCGGCCTGGTGATGAACGATCAGGTGCTACCGCACTCGGGAGGCTCGACGCTCCTGTGGCAGCATTTGTTCTGGTTCTTTGGGCATCCGGAAGTCTATATCGCGATTGTGCCGAGCATGGGCATCGTTTCCCACATCTTGTTGGCGAACCAGCGCAAGCAGATGCTCAGCCAGAGAGTGCTCATTTATTCGATGGGAGCACTGGCCGTCCTGAGTTATATGGTCTATGGCCATCACATGTTTGTCAGCGGAATGAATCCATTTTCGTCGCTGGCATTTTCGTTCCCGACGTTGGTTATCACGATACCGTCGACCATTATCGTGCTGATCTGGACGTTTAGTCTGTACGGCGCCAAGCTGCGGATCAACTCGGCATCCCTGTTTTCGCTCGGGTTTATTTCGATGTTCGTAAGCGGAGGCGTCAGCGGGTTCTTTCTGGCGCAGCCTTCCATCGATATCATGCTGCACGCGACCTACTTTGTAGTAGGTCACTTCCACCTCGTGATGGGCGTGGCTGCCATGTTCGGCATTTTCGCTGGAACTTACTTCTGGTTCCCAAAAATGACTGGACGGATGATGAACGAGACCCTGGGCAAAGCTCACTTCTGGCTCAGTTTTGTGGGCGCCTACTGCATTTTTATGCCGTTCCACTATTTAGGCATGGCTGGAAATGTACGCCGCTACTCAACCTTCACTGACGACTTCCTGCAACCGTTGATTCCGGTCCATCGTTTCATCACTATCGCGGCCCTCATTACGGGCGCCGCACAGTTAATTTTTCTGTTCAATGTGATCTACAGCCGGTTTAAAGGTGCACCCGCTGTCGACAATCCTTGGGAAGCAACTTCTTTGGAGTGGAGCACCGCAACGCCGCCTCCGTTCGACAATTTTGGAGGTAAGCATCCGATTGTCTATCACGATCCTTATCAGTATGGCGTGAAGAGTTCGGTGGGCGATTACGTTATGCAGACTTCACCAGAGCAGGTTGAGACGGAATTCGAAGAGAAGTAGCCCGGGAACTTGTCTGTTGCAATAGGAAGGAAGTCGATTCGATATGGCCACTACGCTCCATGAACCACCGCAAATCGATCTAAATAACATATCCGGCGTTGGGAACGGTGGTTCGATCAACATCCCGACAGACGGCGGCCTGCGCGCGACTCTGGACCATTCGCGGCCTACGTCGTCCAGCGCCATCTGGGTTGCGATGTTCGCCATTTGCATGATGTTTGCGGCGTTCACTAGCGCTCTCATCGTCCGAAAGGGTTCGTCGATGGATTGGCAGTCTTTCGCTCTGCCATCCATTCTCTACTTCAATACATTTTTGCTCCTTGTCAGCAGCGTCGCTCTGGAAATCGCTCGTCGTCGCGTGGATGTTTTTATGAAAGGCGCCAGAAGCGGCGCCGAGCGCCCGACACTCTGGCTCTACATCACCTTAGCTCTCGGTTTACTTTTTGTCGCAGGGCAGTACATTGCCTGGACGCAGCTGCGCGCTGAAGGAATGTATCTGGCCACCAATCCCAGCAGCTCATTTTTCTACGTGCTGACCGCAACCCATGCCCTGCATGTACTGGGTGGTCTTGGCGGATTGCTCTACGTTGTTTACAAGCTGAGCAATTTGACTCTGCGTCGTAATGCGATGGTCTCAACGGCGCGCTACTGGCACTTTATGGGTGCACTTTGGGTTTATCTAATGCTGTTGCTTTGGATCAAATTGTAGGCCATTCAACAATTCAGGAGGCACCGTGAGCCAAGCGGAGTTGACCATGGACGAGCACTCGTCCGGCACGATGGTAGGGACGGCATTCTCGATTCCCTCTAAGAAGCTGGCGATGTGGCTGTTCATCATTGCAGACACAATGACCTTCGCAGCGTGTCTTGTGGCCTATGGATTCCTGCGCAATGGCACAGCGAACTGGCCAAGACCTTTCCACAGCATCACGAATGTGGCGATCATGACCGTTATTCTCTTGACGAGCAGCCTGACGATGCTGGTCGGGGTGCGGTCGGCGCGCCTTGGCGACAAAGCTAAGGCGTTCCGCTGGACGA
>Ga0209698_10002874_pt1 | contig 19211 bp, 15 predicted proteins | sample LitLauG_LLR_2012_FD_187203 | JGI IMG/M metagenome (GOLD analysis project Ga0209698, IMG submission 187203) | Freshwater sediment microbial communities from Pennsylvania, USA - Little Laurel Run_MetaG_LLR_2012 (SPAdes) (version 2) | ecosystem: Environmental > Aquatic > Freshwater > Creek >...
ACCAGTGCCCCGGCTGCACTCGATCCGCGTGCTGCAGCGTCGCCACCATCGCCTCGCAGTACCTCTCAAACCGCCCTTCCAGACTCGTTGCCATGGCGCTCCTCAGAAACTACTTGAAGAAGCCACCATAATGCCTTATCTTTTAACACAGTAGTACTAGGAGCGTGCGCGGTAGGTGCCTCTGATCTCCCCCCGCCCGCGACCGCCCTTGGCTATGCGGGGGGCGCGCCAGCGACGAGCGAAAGCGAGGAGTCGGCGGGCCCCCCGCGTAGACAAGGGCGTGGCCCCACGAAGTGCACCCACCACCGCTCAGCGGCTCAGTGCCTGCAGGATGCCGCGCAGGATCGCGCTCGGCTCCGGCGGACAGCCCGGCACCTCGACGTCGACCGGAATGACATTGGCGATCCGTCCCAGGCTCGTGTAGCTCTCGCCGAACACGCCGCCGTCGCAGGCGCAGCCGCCCACCGCCACCACGCGCTTGGGCGCCGGCACCGCCTCGTAGGTGCGGCGCAGCGCTGCGGCCATGTTCGCCGCCACCGGCCCGGTGACCAGCAGCAGGTCGGCGTGGCGCGGGCTGGCGACGAAGCGGATGCCCAGCCCCTCGATGTTGTAGTAGGGATTGGTCAAGGCGTGCATCTCGAGCTCGCAACCGTTGCACGATCCGGCGTCGACTGCGCGGATGGCCACGGCGCGCCCGAGCACGGCGCGCAGCTGCGCGGCGATCTCGTGGGCCGGGGCGGCCGCGTCCGCCGGCCAGGGCGCGGCCGGCGGCGCGGGCTCGGTGGCGATGCCGACGCGGATGATCTGCCGCAGCGTGCGCCAGGGCATCAGAGATCCTGTCCGGAGTAGCTGAGATTGAACGACTTGTTGATCAGCGGGAAATCCGGAACGATGTTGCCGATCACCGCATGCTCGAGCGCCGGCCAGTTCTGCCACGACGGGTCGTGGCAGTGGGCGCGGCGGATCCGGCCGTCGTCCCCCGTCTCGAGCGCCACCAGCACCTCGCCGCGCCAGCCTTCGATCCAGCCTGCGGCGCAGGCGCCGGGCGGGCCGCGGTCGGCGGCAAGGTGCAGGCGCACCGGGCCCGCGGGCAGCTCCTGCAGCAATCGCTGCAGCAGGCGCAGCGATTCGTAGACCTCGGCAAAGCGCAGCGCGACGCGGGCCGCGACGTCGCCGCCCTGCACCGCGGCCACCCGCACGCCCAGGTCAGGGTAGGGTGGCGGGCCCAGCGTCTGGCGCAGGTCGGTACCGACCCCGCTGGCCCGCGCCGCCATGCCGGTGAGGTCGAGCCGGCGCGCCAGCTCGGCCGGCACCGCACCGGCGCCGACGAAGCGGTCCTGCAGCCCGGCATGGGCGTCGTAGATGGCCTCGATCTCGCGCACCTGGCGCTCGAGCACGGCAAGATCGGCCAGCAGGCGGTCGAGCTGCGCCGCGCCCGGATCGGCGCTGACGCCGCCCGGGACGATCCAGTCCATCAGCAACCGGTGGCCGCAGCACTCGGCATTGCGGCGCAGCCAGTCCTCGCGCAGCCGCGAGAACTGCGCCAGGCCGAAGGCGAAGCCGGCGTCGTTGCCCAGCGCGCCCAGGTCGCCCAGGTGATTGGCCACCCGTTCGCGCTCGAGCGCGAACGCGCGCAGGGCCGCCGCGCGCGGCGGCGGATCGACCCCGGCGAGCGCCTCGGCGGCCATGCAATAGGCCCAGCCGTAGGCCACCGTGCTGTCGCCGCTGACCCGCGCCGCGAGCCGCGCGCCGTCGGCCAGCGTCATCCCGGCGAAGCGCCGCTCGATCCCCTTGTGCACGTAGCCCAGGCGCTCCTCGAGCCGCAGCACCTTCTCGCCGACCACCGAGAAGCGGAAATGACCGGGTTCGATGATGCCCGCGTGCACCGGTCCGACCGCGATCTCGTGCACGCCGTCGCCGGCCACCGCGACGAAGGCGTAGTCCTCGGCCGGCGCCGCGCAGCGTGCCGCGCCGTCGGACGCGTCGCGCAGCGGATGGAAGCCGGCCGGCCAGGCGGCGTGGCGCAGCCAGGGCCGCGCATCGATCGGCTCACCGGCGCCCGGCTCCGCGGCCAGGCCGCTCAGGTCGAATGCCGCGCGCTGCATGCGGCCGGCGCATGGATAGACCGCGGCCAGGCTCGGGTAGCGCGGGTTCTCGCCGGCGTCGGCGCCAAGCGGCAGCTCGAGCCAGGCCAGGCCGTCGGCCAGGCCGTAGGCCGCCGCCACGACGTCGTGGCCCAGCGCGGCGCGCCGGTCGGTGCCCCACAGCGCGACCAGCCGGCCGCCGCGCGCCCGCGCCGCGGGCGCCGCGGCGCGCCATTGGGCCCGCGTCACCTGGGCCCGCAGGATGGTCAGCGGGCCGCGCTGCGCGACGGCGCGCACATCCAGGTCGGCGAGGAATGCGGCGATCTCGGTCATGATGCGCGGCCCCGGGCGGGTTCAGCCGCCGATCAGCTGCGCCGCCTGGCGGTACCACTGCACCAGGAAGGGCGGCAGGAACAGGCCGAAGCCCAGGCTCAGTCCGAGGTGGGCGAACACCGGCAGCAGCGCCGGCGGGTGGCTTTGCGGCGGCAGGTTGCTGTCGCCGAAGACCATCGCCTGCACGCGCGCGAACACCGCGGCGAAGGCCACCGCCAGGGCGAGCAGCAGCACCGGCGTGACCCAGGGCAGCTGGCGCATGGCGCTGGTCAGGATCAGGAATTCGCTGGCGAACACGCCGAACGGCGGCAGCCCCAGGATGGCCAGCGAGCCGAGGGTCAGGCCCCAGCCCAGGGTCGGGCTGGCGTGCAGCAGGCCGCGGATGTCGTCCATCGCCTGCGAGCCGGCGCGCTGCGTGGCGTGACCGACGGCGAAGAAGATCGCCGACTTGGTCAGCGAATGCACGGTCATGTGCAGCAGGCCGGCGAAATTGGCGATCGGTCCGCCCAGGCCGAAGGCGAAGGTCATCAGGCCCATGTGCTCGATCGAGGAGTAGGCGAACATGCGCTTGACGTCGCGCTGGCGGCGCAGGAAGAAGGCCGCCACCACGACCGACAGGACACCGAACCCGATCATCACCTGGCCGGCCAGGCCGTTGACCAGCGCGCCGTCGACCAGCACCTTGCAGCGCAGGATGGCATACAGCGCGACATTCAGCAGCAGGCCCGAGAGCACCGCGGAAATCGGCGTCGGGCCCTCGGCGTGCGCGTCGGGCAGCCAGTTGTGCAGCGGCACCAGGCCCACCTTGGTGCCGTAGCCGATCATGAGAAAGGCGAAGGCCAGCGCCAGGATGTTGGGCTCGAGCTGCGTCTTCACCGCCGCCAGGTGGGTCCAGAGCAGTGCGCCTTCGCCGCCGCCGATCACCCGGTCGGCGGCCAGGTACAGCAGCAGTGTGCCGAACAGCGCCTGGGCGATGCCGACGCCGCACAGGATGAAGTACTTCCAGGCCGCTTCCAGGCTGGCGGCGGTGCGGTAGACCGAGACCAGCAGCACGGTGGTCAGGGTCGCCGCCTCCATCGCCACCCAGAGCACGCCCAGGTTGTTGGTGGTCAGCGCGACCAGCATCATCGCGATGAACAGCTGGTACATGCTGTGGAACAGGCGCATGCGCGGCGCCGTCATCTTGCCGCGTTCGCGCTCGATGCGCATGTAGGGCCGCGAGAACAGCGCCGTGGTGCAGCCGACGAAGGCGGTCAGGGTCACCAGGAAGGCATTGAGCGGGTCGATGAAGAAGCGTTCGCCCAGCCCCAGCACCGGTGCGCCGAGCACCACGTCGGCAGTCAGCCAGAGCGCCGCGGCCAGGGTCGCCGCGCTGAACGCCACGTTGATCTCCGGCCCCGCGTCGCGCTGGCCGGTCAGGGCCAGCACGCCGCCGCCGGCGATCGGCAGCAGCAGGCACAGGAACAGCGGCACCGTGGCGGGGATCACCGGTCCTCGCTTTCGCGCAGCTTTTCCAGGTGGCGGATGTCCAGGCTGTCGAACTGCTCGCGGATCTGGAACATGAACACGCCCAGGATCAGCGCGCCGACCAGCACGTCCAGGCCGATGCCCAGCTCGACGATCATCGGCATGCCGTTGGTGGCCGCGGTCGCCGCGAAGAACAGCCCGTTCTCCATCGCCAGGAAGCCGATGACCTGCGGGATCGCCTTGGCCCGCACGATCATCATCATGAACGACAGCAGCACGCAGGCCAGCGCGATGCCCAGCGTGGCGCGGGCGATCGAGGACGACAGCTGGGCGATCGGCAGCGCCAGGTTGAAGGAGAACACGACCAGCGCGATGCCGATCAGCATCGTGGTCGGGATGTTGATGAGCGGCTCGACATCCCAGCGCACGTCGAGCCGGTCGATCACCCGGTGCAGCAGCTGCGGGATCAGGACCACCTTGAGGCCCAGGGTCAGCGCGGCCGAGACGTAGAGGTGGTCCTGGTGCGTGAGATAGGCCACGGTGGTCGTGGCCAGCACCAGGGTGGCGCCCTGCAGCGTGTACAGGTGCACCAGGCTGAGGATGCGCCGCTGCGAGATCATGGCGAACGACACCATGAGCAGGACCGCCGCGTCGAGGTTGATGCTCTGGCCCAGCAGCGCGTCCATGTTCAGCCTTGCAGCAGCTGGTGGACCAGCAGCCCGATGACCGCCAGCAGGAAGGCGGTGGCGAGGAATTCGGGGACGCGGAAGATGCGCATCTTGGCGCTCACCGTCTCGATGAGCGCGAGCAGGATGCCGCCGACCGCGAGCTTGGCGGCCAGCACCGGCACGGCGGTGATCATGGCCAGCGGCGCGTCGATCTCGGCGATGCCCCAGGGCAGGAACAGCGCCAGGCCGATGCAGGAATAGGCGAACAGCTTGAGCGCGGCGGCCCATTCCATGAGCGCCAGGTGGCGGCCGGAGTACTCGAGCAGGAGGGCCTCGTGGATCATGGTCAGTTCCAGGTGCGTCGCCGGATTGTCCACCGGGATGCGCGTGTTCTCGGCCAGCGAGACGATGGTGAAGGCCACCCCGGCGAAGGCCAGGCTCGGGTCCAGCACGAACGGCCGGTGCGCCATCGACTGCACCATGTTGGCGAGCGACGTCGAATGCGTGATGAGCGAGGTGCAGAACAGCGTCATGAGCAGCGCCGGCTCGGCCAGGAAGCCGACCAGCATGTCGCGCCGCGCTCCCATGGTGCCGAAGGCCGTGCCGAGGTCCATCGCGGCCAGCGCGAGGAAGGTCCGCGCCAGGGCGAGCAGCCCGACCAGGGCGATGGCGTCGGCGGCGCTGGCCAGCGGCAGGTCGGTCGACAAGGTCGGCACGATGGCGCAGGCCAGCGTCATGCAGCCGAACTTGACGTAGGGCGCCATGCGGAACAGCGGCGAGGCCGAATCGGCCACCACCGATTCCTTGACCAGCAGCTTGTGCAGCACGTGGTAGGGCTGCAGCAGCGGCGGCGCCGACTTGTTCTGCAGCCGCGCCCGCCACTGGTCGACCCAGCCGAGCAGCAGCGGCGCGCCGGCCAGCGCCAGCACGATCTCGAGGAACTGCGCCAGGATGGCGGCCGTGCTCACGAACGCACCACCAGCAACAGCGCCACCAGGGTGCAGAAGCTGTACATCAGATAGACGGAAATGCGGCCGCGCTGCAGCAGGGCCACCGCGCGAGCCATCCGGTCGACCAGTGCGGCCAGCGGCAGGTAGGCGCCGCGCCAGAAGCGATCCTCGATCCGTACCTCGTAGCGCGGCTGCAGGTCGAACGGCGACGGCAGGTGGCGCGTGACGCGGAAGAAGGGCTCGAAGATCTGGCGGATCGGCTGGCCGAAGCCCTCGGCACTGTCCTGCGTGCGCGCCGCCAGGCGGGCCGCGGCGGCCTCGGCGTGGCCGCAGGCCCAGGCCGGCGCGCGGCGCAGCGCGCCGCGGTACAGCCGCCGGCCGATCAGCAGCCCCAGCAGCGTGCCGGCCGTCACGCCGCCGAGGAAGGCCGTCGGGCTGTAGCTCGCCCGTTCCGGGGCGATCGGCGACAGCAGCAGCCAGCCGTTGGCGTGCACCGCCTGGGCCAGTCCGCTGCCGACCAGTTGCAGGGTCACCTTGTCGACCACGTCGATCCAGGGCACCGGAAACAGGCCCAGCGCGACGGCGCCCAGCGCGAACCAGGCCAGGCCGAGCCGCTCCCAGGGCGCCGCGTCGCGGGCCTGCAGCAGCTTTTCCTCGCGCGGCTGGCCCAGGAAGACCACGCCGTAGAACTTCACCATGGCGTAGCAGGCCAGCGCCGCGACCAGCGCCACCGCGGCGGCCACCAGCGGGATCAGCATGCCCAGGAAGGGATTGGGCAGGTCCGTGGTGAACAGGAAGCTCTGCAGCAGCAGCCACTCCGGGATGAAGCCGGCAAGCGGCGGCAGGCCGGACCCGGCGAGCACGCCGACCAGCACCAGCCAGGCGACCCAGGGCATCGAGCGGATCAGGCCGCCGAGCTTGCCCAGGTTGCGCTCGCCCGTCGCATGCAGCACGGCGCCGGTGCCCAGGAACAGCAGGCTCTTGAACAGGCAATGGGCCAGCACGTGGAACAGCGCCGCGGTCAGGGCGAGGGCGGACAGGGTGCCCAGACCGTAGGCGCGGAAGATCAGCGCCAGGCCCAGGCCGGTGGCGATCAGGCCGATGTTCTCGATCGAGGAATAGGCCAGCAGGCGCTTCATCTCGGTCTGCACGGTGCTGAATACGACGCCCAGCAGCGCGCTCGCCAGGCCCAGCCCGAGCAGCACCAGGCCCCACCACCACGCGCCGCCGTGCAGCAGGTCGAAGGTGACGCGCAGCAGGCCGTAGATCGCGGTCTTGAGCATCACCGCGCTCATCAGGGCCGAGACCGGCGAGGGCGCCGCCGGATGCGCCTCGGGCAGCCAGACGTGCAGCGGCACCAGCCCGGCCTTGGCGCCGAAGCCGGCCACCGCCAGGCCGAAGGCGATCGCCGACCAGACCGGGCCCAGGTGCTGGGCCCGCAGGTTGGCAAAGGTGTAGTCGCCGGAGTTGGCCTGCAGCACGCCGAAGCACAGCAGGATCGCGATCGCGCCGACATGGGCGATCAGCAGGTAGAGATAGGCCGCTTCGCGCACCGCCGCCACGCGGTGGTTGGCCGTGACCAGGAAGAACGAGGCCAGGGCCATGGTCTCCCACATCACGAGAAAGGCGTAGCCGTCGTCGGCCAGCGTCACCATGGCCATCGCGGCCAGGAACACGTGGTATTCCAGGCACAGCAGGCCGGGCGGCGTGCCCTCGCCGCTGCGGAAGTAGCCCGCGGAAAAAAGCGACGTGCCGCAGGCGCCGACGCCGATGACGACCAGGAAATAGGCCGACAGCGCATCCAGCCGCAGGTGCATCGGCAGCCCGGGCAGGCCGATCGTCAGTTCGGCGACCTGCGGGCCCTCGAACACGGCCGCCAGCGCCACCGCGCCCAGCGCGAGGCCGAGCAGCGCGCCGAGCGGGAACAGCCGGCGCGCCACGAACTGCGTGTCATGCAGCGCGAACAGGGCCGCGACCCCCAGCAGCAGCCATCCCGCGACGACCACCAGGATCCAGTCGATGTGGATCATGCGCCCGGCGCTTGCCCGCGTCGCACGAAGACCAGGTCGCGCACGCCGTGGCCCAGGCGCGTGCCGCGCGCGTGGAACTTGGTCGTCGGGCGCTCGCACCAGGGGCTGCGCGGCCCCGGGGCGTAGCCCTCATGCAGGTTGCGCAGGCGCGGCTCCTGGCCCAGCACCTCGAGCATCTGCTCGGCGTAGTGTTCCCAGTCGGTGGCGCAGTGCAGGGTGCCGCCCGGCCGCAGCCGCTCGGCCAGCAGGCCGACGAAAGGTTGGGCCAGCAGCCGGCGCTTGTGATGGCGCGCCTTGGGCCAGGGATCGGGAAAGAACACATGCACGCCGTCTAGGCTGGCCGGCGCGATCATGTCGCGCACCACCTCGACCGCGTCGTGCTGGATGATGCGCAGGTTGCGCAGGCCGGCGTCGTGCGCCCGGCGGGCCAGCGCGCCGATGCCGGCGACGAAGACCTCGACGCCGATGAAATCCGTCTCCGGATGCTGCTGCGCGATGGCCGCCGTGGTCTCGCCCATGCCGAAGCCGATCTCCAGGACCAGCGGCGCGCCCCGCCCGAACAGGGCCCGCGGATCGAGCATCGCCCGGGTGTACGGCACGGCGTAGGCCGGCAGCAATTCATCGAAGGCGCGCTGCTGCCCTTGCGTGACGTGGCCGCGCCGCATGGCGAAGGAGCGGATGTGGCGCTGCGGCGGGCCCGGCAATTCGTCGGGCCGTGCTGCGGGCGCGTCGGGCCCCGCGGCCGCCTTGCTCGTCGATGACTCCATGGCGCGAGTCTAATCCGCGCGCGGCCCGTGGCCCAGGGCGGCCGCAACGCTCGAGCGCCGATCGGCCCGCCGCGGCGCGACGGCGCCGCCGCTCAGCCCAGGACCAACAGGACCAGCGCCGCGGCGGCCAGGCAGTAGAAGCCGAAGAAGTGCCAGCGGCCCTGTTCCAGCCAGTGCGACAGCCAGCGCAGTGCGACCAGGCCGGCCAGGAAGCTCAGCGCCATGCCGGCGACGCTGGGCCAGGCCAGCTGCAGCACGGTGGCCGCGTCGCTGCCGGCCAGCGCCACGTGGGCCTTGAGGAAGCGCATCAGCTCGCGCAGGATGACCGCGGGCGTGAGCACGACCGCCAGGGCGAAGCTGAACGCCTCCGCCTTCGCTTGCGCGATGCCCAGCAGCAGCCCGGTCGAGATCGTCGCACCGGAGCGCGAGAAGCCGCGAAAGGGCAGGCACAGCCCCTGCACGATGCCGATCGCCGCGGCGGCGCGTCCGCCGATTTCGGCGTTGCCGGTGCCCCGGCGGGTCAGCAGGCCCGAAACGGCAATCAATACGCCGGCCGCGGCCAGCGCCGCGGCGATCAGGCGCGGATTGCCGAACAGCTGCTCGATCTCGAACTTGTCGCGGTCCAGGCCCAGCAGCAGCGGCAGCAGCTTGAGCAGGCCCAGCCCGACGATCCCGGTGGCGGCGGTGGCCAGGACGATCCAGGCGGCATTGCGCCGCAGGTCGGCGCCGGGCGAGAAATAGGTGGCGCGCCATTCGTTCCAGAAATAGAAGATCACGGCGAACATGGTGCCGGTATGCAACGCCACGAGCAGCAGCGTCATGCTGGGCGTGGTCGGATCCAGGCCCATCAGCTTCTCGGCCATGATGACGTGCGCCGAGCTCGACACGGGCAGCAGTTCGCAGAAGCCCTGCACCACCGCGAGGATCAGCACTTGGAGGAAGGTCATGGCGGCGGGGCGGCGAACAGCGCGGCGGCCGTCCGCGGACGGCGGGAAAGGGCGGATTCTGCCAGACCGGCGCCGCGCCGTAGAATGGTCAGCGCGAAACGCGCGGTGGCACGGCCGGCCGGGGCCGCCGGCGGCGGCTCGGCGCCCGCGGCCGCGCCGGGGCGGCGGCGCTGCGCCCGGGCCATGGGCCGCGCCGTGCGCCGCGCGCCGGTGCGGCGCAATCTCGATCCTGGGGCAACGGATGAACCTGCTGAGCGTCAATTTCCTCGCACCCAAGTTCCTCGTACTCTACGTGTTCGTCCTGTCCTCGCTGTACATGCATTTTCGCGGGCGCGCCCGCCTGCCCCTGCTGCGCCAGATCGGCAACCACTCGACGCTGTTCGCGCCCTACAACGTCCTGATGTACGCGTTCTCCGCGGTACCCAACCGGCCGTATCTCGATCTGGCCGACTTCCCCGAGCTGGCCACGCTGCGCGACAACTGGGAGACCATCCGCGACGAGGCCCGCGTGCTGATGGGCGGCGGCGGCCTGAAGTCGGCCAGCGACCACGTCGACATCGGCTTCAATTCCTTCTTCCAGCGCGGCTGGCGCCGCTTCTACCTGAAGTGGTACGACCGGCCGCCGGCTTCGGCGCGCGCGCTGTGTCCGCGCACGGTCGAGCTGCTCGAGGCGATCCCCTCGGTCAACGCCGCCATGTTCGCCCTGCTCCCGCCCGGCGCCCGCCTCAACGAGCACCGCGACCCGACCGCCGCGTCGCTGCGCTACCACCTCGGTCTCATCACGCCCAACAGCGATGCCTGCTCGATCACCGTCGACGGCCAGAACTACTCCTGGCGCGACGGCAAGGACGTGATGTTCGACGAGACCTTCCTGCACTTTGCCGAGAACAACTCGGACCAGACCCGTCTCATCCTGTTCTGCGACGTCGAGCGACCGCTGCATGGCGCGCCGGTGCGCGCGCTCAACCGGCTGTTCGAGCGCGTTTTCCTGCGCGCCGCGGCGACGCAGAACGACGAGTCCGAGGACATCGGCTGGATCAACCGGCTCTACAAGCCGGTGGGCCTGCTCAAGGATCAGCTCAAGCGCCTCAAGCAATGGAACAAGCCCCTGTTCAACGGCGCCAAGTACCTGCTCATCCTCGCCTTGCTCTACTGGATCTTCCTGGCCGCCTGATCCGCAGCGCGCCTGCGGTCCGCCATGTTCGAGACCTTCTTCGGGCTGACCTCCAGCCCCTTCCAGCTGAACCCGGATCCGAGCTTCCTGTTCGCGAGCCGGGGCCACCAGCGCGCCCGCCTCTACCTGCAGCACGGCATCCAGCAGGGCGAGGGTTTCATCGTCGTCACGGGCGAGGTCGGCGCCGGCAAGACGACCCTGGTCGCCGCCTTGCTGCAGGAGCTCGACCCGCAGCACTTTCGCGTGGCGCAGCTCGCCGGCCAGCGGCTCGATGCGCCCGACCTGATGCGCGCCATCGCCATCGCCTTTCGGATGCCGCCGCAGGACGCCGCGCCCGGCGGTGCCACGCCGCGCGACATCGAACGCCACCTGGGCACGCTGGTCGGCCAGGGCCGGCGCGCGCTGCTCGTGGTCGACGAGGCGCAGAACCTGACCCCCGAGGCGCTCGAGGCGCTGCGCCTGCTGTCCAACGTCCAGCGGGCCCGCCGGCCCTTGCTGCAGACTTTGCTCGTCGGCCAACCGGAACTGCGCTCCTTGATCCGCACCGATGCCATGGAGCCGCTGCGCCAGCGCATCCTCGGGTCCTACCATCTGGGGCCGCTCGAGGTGACCGAGACGCGGTCCTACATCCAGCACCGCCTGGGCCACGCCGGGTGGCACGGTGATCCGGCCATTTCCGACGCGGCATTCGCCCTGATCCACGGCGCGACCGGCGGCATCCCGCGGCGGATCAACTCGCTGTGCATGCGCCTGCTGCTGGGCGCCTACCTGGCCGGCGAACACCGCATCGACATGCCGCATGTGGTCGCCGGGGTCGAGGAGCTGCGCGCCGAGCTCGGCACGCAGGCCTCGGCCGGCGCGCCAGCCTCGGCCGGCGCGCCAGCGTCGCCGGGCGCGCCGGCGGATGTGCGGCGCGAGGGCGTGGCGGCCGCCGCCGCGCCGCCACGGCCCGCGCCGGGCGCCGCGAGTGTGGCGGCCGCTGACGCGGCCGGCGAAGAAAACGCCGCCGCCGTCGACGACATCCGGCCGTTCATGATGTCGGCGCTCAATGCGCGACTGGATCGGCTCGAGCGCAGCGCCGGCAGCATGCTCGCCATGGTGCGCGCCCTGGCGGGCGCCGGCGTTGCGGGCCCGCCGCCCGATGCGACGCGGCCGCGTACGGGCGTCGCGGCGGCTGCGCCCACGGCGGGCGCCGCCCCACCGCGCCGGCCGCCGCCGCGTCGCTGAGCGCATCGGACCGGTTCGCGCGCGGCGCGCGGTGCAGGGCCGCCGCGCGCACCCGCGGCGCGCGAGCTGCGCCGTCTCAGGCGACGCCGTGCGCCTTGAACCACTGCAGGCAGCGCCGCCAGCCGTCCTCGGCGGCGGCCTGGCGGTAGCTCGGCCGATAGTCGGCAAAGAAGGCGTGCGGCGCATCCGGATAGACCACGATGCTCGACCCGGCCGCGGCCGAACCCGCGGCGCCCTGGGCCAGCGCGCCTCTCATGCGCTCGACCGTATCCTGGCCGATGCCCGCATCGGCGCCGCCATATAGCCCGAGGACCGCCGCCTGCAGTTGCGACGCGAGGTCGACCGGATGCTGCGGCGTGAGCGCCGTGGCCTCGCCGGCAAGGCGACCGTACCAGGCCACGCCGGCGCGCAGCCTTGCGGGGTGCACCGCCCCGCCGGCGCCGCCGGCGGGGCGATGCGCGGCATACAACCAGGTGATGCGGCCGCCCCAGCAAAATCCGGTGACGCCCAGTCGTTGCGTGTCGCCGCCCTGCGCCGCAGCCCAGGCAACGGCGGCGTCCAGATCGCCCATCACCTGGGCATCGGGCACCTTGGCGACGATCTCGCGAACCAGGGTCGGCACGTCTTGGTACTTGGTCGGATCGCCCTGCCGCGCGTAGAGCTCGGGGGCCACGGCCAGGTAGCCGCGCTGGGCCAGCCGCCGGCAGACATCCTTGATGTGCTCGTGCACGCCGAAGATCTCCTGCACGACGAGGATCACCGGCGGGTGTTGCCGGCCGGCCGGTGCCGCGCGGTAGGCCGGGATCGACTGGCCGTCGACCGTGATGGCGACTTCGCCGGCCAGCAGCCCGGCCTCGTCGGTGTGGATCACCGATTGCGCCTGCACCGGGATCACCGCCGCGGCGAAGCCGCTGGCCAGCGAGGTCTGGACGAAGCGGCGGCGTGCCGGGTCATGCGCCGGGTCGTGCGCCGGATCGTGCGGCAGATCGTGCGGCAGATCGTGCGCCAGATCGGTATCGGCCGCGACGCGGCAAGGATGCTCGAAGGTCTGCATGGGCGGCTCCCCGGAGGACAGGCCGCCATGATAGGGCGCGCCGGGGTTCAGGCCGCGGCGCTGCCCGGCAGGCCGTCGCGCAGCAGCAGCTCGAATTCCTCGGGCGGCATCGGCCGCGCGAACAAGAAGCCCTGGGCGAAATCGCAGCCCGCCTTGGCCAGCAGGTCGCGCTGCTCGACCGTCTCGACGCCTTCGGCGACCACGGTCAGGCCGAGCTTGTGCGCCATGAGGATGATCGATTCGGACAGCGTCTGCGCGCTGCGCTCGATCTGCAGGTTGCGCACGAAGGACTGGTCGATCTTCAGCGTATCGACCTGGAACTTGTGCAGGTAGGACAGCGACGAATAGCCGGTGCCGAAGTCGTCGATCGCGACCCGGATGCCGCCCTCGTTCAGGCGCTGCAGCAGCTCGGTCATGCCGGCATCGGCGCGCAGCAGCAGCCCTTCGGTGATCTCGATCGTGATGCTGCCCGCCGGCAGGCCCAGCTTGCGCACGTGCTCGATCCATTCGAGCACGCTGCGCCGGTCACGGAACTGCACCGGGGAATGGTTGATCGCCACCGAGAAGCCGCCCGTCGCGCGCTCGGCCCAGCGCTTGGCCCAGCGTGCGGCCTCGCGGAACACCCAGTCGCCGATGCCGACGATCAGGCCGGTCTCCTCGGCCAGGGGCACGAAGGCACCGGGCGGCACCAGGCCGCGGGTCGGATGATGCCAGCGCAGAAGGGCCTCGGCGCCGGCCAGGCGGCCGTCGCGCAGGTCGATGATCGGCTGGAAGACGACGCGGAACTGCCGCTCGGCCAGCGCGCCGCGCAGGTCATTGACCAGGCGCTGGCGGGTCTGCGCTTCCTCGCGCAGGTTCGACGTGAAGAAGCCGATGCGATTGCGCCCCTGCTTCTTGGCCAGGACCATGGCCTGGTCGGCGTTCTTCAGCAGGCCGTCGACGCTGCGCGCGTCGGTCGGGAAATAGGTGATGCCGACGCTCGCCGACAGCACGACGGTCTCGCCGCCGATCGAGAACACCTCGCCCAGCCGGTCGATCACCGCCTGCGCGACCTGCTCGGCGGTGCCGTGCTCGCCCAGTTGCGGCAGGATGATGGCGAATTCGTCGCCGCCCAGGCGGGCCACGGTGTCGCTCTCGCGCACGCAGGCGCTCAGGCGCTGGCCCACCATCACCAGCAGGCGATCGCCGGTCTCGTGGCCCAGCGTGTCGTTGACCTCGCGGAAATCGTCCAGGTCGATCAGCAGCAGGGCGACGCTGGTATCGGCGCGCCGGGCCTTCTTGATGTCCTGCGCCAGGCGGTCCTGGAACATGTAGCGGTTGGGCAGATCGGTCAGCTGGTCGAAGTTGGCCTGCTTCCAGATCAGTTCGGCCGAGCGCTTCTTCTCCGAAACGTCGCGCGTGATGCCCAGCACCGCACCGGGCTGGCCGCCGCCCTCGCGCAGCGCGGTGGCATGGGTCTCGAGCCAGCGCGATTCGCTGCCGCGCGCCTGGACCTGGTATTCGAGCACCCCGGCATGGCCCTTGGCCGCGGCCTCGAGCAGCGCATGGAAGGCGCGCCGGTAACGCGGCACGACGAAGCTGCCCAGGCCGGGTTCACGGACCTGCTCGAGCGATTCGGCGCCCAGCATCTTCAGGCCGGCCTCGTTCATCTGCAGCAGCCGGCCGTCGGTCCCCACCACCATGACGCATTCGGGCTCGCTGCGCAGGATCGAGTCGAGGAAGGCGTTCTTCTCGCGCAGCGCGCGATCGACCTGGTCGCGCTCCGTGATGTCCTTGATGACCAGGATGACCTGGCCGTCGGCCGGCGCCTCGGCGCCATCGCCGTCGCGTTCGCGGTTGGCCAGCAGGCGGCCCGCGACGCGCACCAGGATCGCCCGGCCGTCCTTGTGCAGATAGCGCTTTTCGGTGTCGAAATCGGTGATCTCGCCGCGGCGCATCTGCTCGAGCAGATCCTTGCAGGGCGCCAGGTCTTCGGGGTGGGTCAGGTCGGTCCAGGTGCGCGCCAGCATCTCGGACCGCGTATAGCCGAGCATGGTGCACAGCGCGTCGTTGACATCGATCCAGCGCCGGCTCCAGTCGGTCGTCGCCATGCCGACCGTCGAGCGTTCGAAGAAGGCGCGAAAGCGCTGCTCGCTGCGGCGCAGCGTGTGCAGCTCGGCGGCGACGCCGGCCAGCGTGGCCGCCAGCAGGTTCGCGCTGCCGCGGCCCGATTCGCGTTCGAGCAGCTCGAGCACCTCTTCGGGCGCTGCGCTGGTCGACAAGGTGGCCAGGATCTTCAGCGCGAGCGGCGACGACGGCAGCCGGGTCTTCATGCGCCGCAGGATGTCGGCCAGCGCCTCCTGCGTCTCGGCCGGCAGCGCCGGTTCGGCGGCGCGGGCGTTCTGGTCGTGCGGGGCGTGCGTGGTCGGGAGAGAAGGCGTGGCACCCATGTCGGCTCTTCGTATGCAGTGTCGGCTTGAGAGGTTTCGGGGTTTCAGTCCGGCGGATTCGACCCGGTGTCGCGGCGAATCTTCAGGACGGATACTGCCGACAAAAATGCCCGTGGAATGACCGGGTTTGAGGCGCTTTTGGCCGGCTTTCGGGTTTTTGCGCGGACGGCGAGAAATCACTCCGGCGAATTGCGCCGGGCTCCCTGCGCAATTTGACCGTGCTGTCAGGATTGCCGCGCGTCGAGCGCCGCGGCCGCGAGGATGAGCACGCTGCCGACGATTTCCAGCGCCGATGGCAACTGCGCGCGCGCAATCGATGCCGAAGCCAGCGCGACGACGAGCTCCGAGAGGATGATCAGCGCGGCGCGGCCGGCCGGCAGGTGCGTCACGCCATACGAGGTGGTCCAGGTGCCGGCGAAGGTCCAGAGCAGCGCAAAGCCGATCAGTCCCAGCGCGGCCGGTGCGCTCGGTTCGGGCAGGCTCTGGTGCAGCAGGAGCATCGCCAGCGCGCACAGCGCGGCGCAGCCGAGCATGGTGCAGATCACCTTGCTCGTCACCGGCACGGTGCCGGCGATGCGCGCCGTCAGGTTGTTGCCGGCAAAGGCCAGGCCCGAGCTCAGCGCCACCCAGTCGGCGACTGTCAGGCTGTCCAGCCGCAGCGGCCCGCCGGCGCGGATGACGAGAAAGGCGCCGCCCAGCGCGCCGGCCAGCGCCAGGGCGCGCCGTGCACCGATGCGCTCGGCCAGCAGGAGTCGGGCGCCGATCATCGACCAGGCCGGGGCGAGGTAGAAGAGCAGCATCTCGCGCACCACGTCGCCGATCGCCAGCATGATGATGAAGCTGGCGGCGGCCCAGCCGCCGATGAACATCATCCAGAGCATCAGACCGGGCCGGCCGATCCAGTGCGCGCGCTGGCGCCACAGCAGCGGCAGGCCGCAGGCGCCGACCAGGCCGTAGGTCAGCATGGCGAGCGCCGGGCCTTGCACGCCGGCGTCGCCCAGGCGCTGCAGCGGCCACCAGGAGATGCCCCAGAGGCTCGAGGAGAAAAGCAGGACCAGCGCCGGCCAGCGCTGGCCGGTGGCCAGGGCAGAGGTGCCGCATTCGGCCGCGCCGGGGTCGGCTCGGGTTGGGCCAGGCATCGCATCCAACGGTTGGGCTTCCTTCCCCGGCGGCGAGCGCGCGGCGCGCTTCGCCAGCGCACCGGCCCCAAGCGCCGGTCCATGCGCCGCCCATGCTCTGGCCGCGGCAAAGTGATCTTGCTGCGCGAGGCCGAGTATGCCCGTCGCTCTTGACGCGTTGCAGCAAAACGACTTGGCGAGGCGCGCCCAAGGCCTATCCAGTCCCGCGATGGGAAACGCGTTCAGGCGGTTACCTGCTAGTTTTTCTTATAATAACTATTCCTGATCTATGTCATTCCTATTTCTTAATTTTATTTATATATGGTCGTCCCCATACTTGCTGCCCGAGCGGCTCGATTCCATCCGACCGCGTTCGTGTTCTGTCCGCCAGCGGATTCATCCCCATCCCGAATCCCGCCAAACCAACTTCGGAGACAAGAATGGCATCGGAGACGATGAAGGAAGGCAAGGAGCGCTACAAGGCAGGCGTCATCCCCTACAAGAAGATGGGCTACTGGGAACCGGACTACAAGGTCAAGGACACCGACGTCGTCGCCCTGTTCCGCATCACGCCGCAACCGGGCGTCGATGCCGATGAAGCCGCGGCGGCGGTCGCCGGCGAATCGTCCACCGCGACCTGGACCGTGGTCTGGACCGATCGGCTGACCGCCTGCGAGCTGTACCGCGCCAAGGCCTACCGGGTCGATCCGGTGCCCAACACCGGCCCCGGCACGAAGACCGAGCAGCAGTACTTCGCCTACATCGCCTACGACCTGGACCTGTTCGAGCCCGGCTCGATCGCCAACCTCACCGCCTCGATCATCGGCAACGTGTTCGGCTTCAAGGCGGTCAAGGCGCTGCGCCTGGAGGACATGCGCATTCCGGTGGCCTATCTCAAGACCTTCCAGGGCCCGGCGACCGGCATCGTCGTCGAGCGCGAGCGCCTGGACAAGTTCGGCCGGCCGCTGCTGGGCGCGACCACCAAGCCCAAGCTGGGCCTGTCGGGCCGCAACTACGGCCGCGTGGTCTACGAGGCGCTCAAGGGCGGCCTGGATTTCGTCAAGGACGACGAGAACATCAACTCGCAACCCTTCATGCACTGGCGCGACCGCTTCCTCTACTGCATGGAGGCGGTCAACCGGGCCGCGGCGGCCACCGGCGAGGTGAAGGGGCACTACCTCAACGTCACCGCCGGCACCATGGAAGACATGTACGAGCGCGCCGAGTTCGCCAAGAGCCTGGGCTCGTGCATCGTCATGATCGACCTCGTGATCGGCTACACCGCGATCCAGTCGATGGCCAAGTGGGCGCGCAAGAACGACATGGTCCTGCACCTGCACCGCGCCGGCAATTCGACCTACTCGCGGCAGAAGAACCACGGCATGAACTTCCGCGTGATCTGCAAGTGGATGCGCATGGCGGGCGTGGACCACATCCACGCCGGCACGGTGGTCGGCAAGCTCGAGGGCGATCCGCTCATGATCAAGGGCTTCTACGACACGCTGCGCGAGCGCCACACGCCGGTCGACCTGGAGCACGGCCTGTTCTTCGAACAGGACTGGGCCTCGCTCAACAAGGTCATGCCGGTCGCGTCGGGCGGCATCCATGCCGGGCAGATGCACCAGCTGCTCACCTATCTGGGCGAGGACGTGGTGCTGCAGTTCGGCGGCGGCACCATCGGCCACCCGATGGGCATCCAGGCCGGCGCCACCGCCAACCGCGTCGCGCTCGAGGCGATGATCCTGGCGCGCAACGAGGGGCGCGACATCTGGAACGAAGGCCCGCAGATCCTCGAGGCGGCCGCCAAGTGGTGCACGCCGCTCAAGGCCGCGCTGGACACGTGGAAGGACATCAGCTTCAACTACGAGTCCACCGACACCGCCGACTTCGTCCCCGTGGCGACGGCCAGCGCCTGACGCGCCGCCGCCCATCCGTATCCAGGGAGATCACTACCATGATGACCAACACCGGAAGCCGCCTCACGCAGGGCCAGTTCTCCTTCCTGCCCGACCTCACCGACGCGCAGATCACCGCGCAGATCAAGTACGCGCTCAAGCAGGGCTGGGCGGTGAACGTCGAGTACACCGACGACCCGCATCCGCGCAATACCTACTGGGAGATGTTCGGCATGCCCATGTTCGACCTGAAGGATCCCGCCGGGGTGCTGCTCGAGATCAACAACTGCCGCAAGACCTTTCCCAGCCACTACATCCGGGTCACCGCCTTCGACTCGAGCCGCGGTTTCGAGACGCCGCGCATGTCCTACATCGTCAACCGGCCGGCCCGCGAACCGGGCTTCGGACTGGTGCGCAACGAGACCGCCGGGCGCAACATCTCGTACACCGTGCACTCGTACGCCACCGACAAGCCGGAGACCGAGCGCTACGGCAAGTAGCCGCGCCTTGCGGCGCAAGCCGCATCGGCCCCGGGCGCCGCGAGGCGCCCGGGGGTCGGATGTCTCGGCGGCCTGGCGACCATCGCGGTCGCGCGGGACGCCAGTACCTGGAGCAAGCGATGAGCGCACCGGAGTCAGGACTGCCAGGCGCCGCGGCGCCGGACGACGAGCGGGTCGACCTGCAGGCGGAGATGGACGCGTCCAACGTCGACGAGGTCCTGCAGAAGCTCGACCGCGAGCTCGTCGGGCTCAGGCCCGTGAAGACGCGCATCCGCGAGATCGCCGCCTTGCTCCTGGTCGACCGGCTGCGCCAGCGCTTCGCCCTGACGGCGCAGACGCCGACCCTGCACATGTCGTTCACCGGCAACCCGGGCACCGGCAAGACCACGGTGGCGCAGCGCATGGCGCAGATCCTGCACCGGCTGAACTACGTGCGGGAAGGCCACCTCGTGTCGGTCACGCGCGACGACCTGGTCGGGCAGTACATCGGCCACACCGCGCCCAAGACCAAGGAAGTGATCAAGAAGGCGATGGGCGGGGTGCTGTTCATCGACGAGGCCTACTACCT
>Ga0209698_10002875_pt1 | contig 19211 bp, 21 predicted proteins | sample LitLauG_LLR_2012_FD_187203 | JGI IMG/M metagenome (GOLD analysis project Ga0209698, IMG submission 187203) | Freshwater sediment microbial communities from Pennsylvania, USA - Little Laurel Run_MetaG_LLR_2012 (SPAdes) (version 2) | ecosystem: Environmental > Aquatic > Freshwater > Creek >...
AAGCCGATGTAACAGGTCGGACTCATAACCCTCACAGGTTCAAATCCTGTCCCCGCAACCAGATAGATCAAGGGCTTAGCTTCGGCTAGGCCCTTTTGATTTTGAGCCGGCCGGGCGCATGTACCCACCATGTCCCCCGGCGCTCTTGGGCCGCGCTGCGCGCAATTCTCCCGTTTCTCGCCGATCGCCGGCTGCGCCCCTGCGCTAGAGTTCGCCGCGATGTTTGGAACGCGGGCGGGGTCGCGCCGAATGAATCAGGCAACGACGTTGATAACTGCGGCGATATCGAAAATGGTGTCGCTGATTCTTACGGCTGGCGTCTTGGTGCTCGTCGCCGGGGCCGCAGGGTTCGCTCTGGCGAAGCTCAATCCCCAATGGTCGAGGGCGACAAAGCGGGCGGTTCACTCGGGCTTGGTGTTTGCCGCGGCCGCGCTTTGGGTCGTAATCTTTCTCGCGCGGATGCGCGCCGGGGCCTGACCCGGCTTATGAAGCGTCGGAACGCGATCGCGCTAGCTGCCGCGCTAACCTCGGTGTCGCCGGCCGCTTGGTGCGCGTTCGTTTGCAAGCCACCTGGTAGCTCGACGATCATTCGCGATTACCCTCCGCCCGAGTGTGCTGGCGTCGAGATTCGCGAGCTAAACCCAGACGGCTCGCTGAAGCACATCATCGCGCCGCCTTTGACCGCAGAGCAGAAGAAGGAGAAAACCGAGAAGGAGCGGAGGCAAGCGGAATGCATAAAGGGGAACCAAGCGCAGACGCGGGATGACGACGCGCTCCTAGGACGGTATTTAACCGAGGACGACCTCTTGCACGATCGCGACATTGCTTTGGCACGAGAAAGAACGCGGATCGACCGGCAAGATCAGAAGCTCAAAGAACTGAAGGTGGATCGCAAACGCCTGGATGACGAGGCGGAGTTCTACGCTAAGCGCGAAATGCCGAAGCAGTTGAAGGTCAGATTCGACGACAACGACGCCGCGAAGGCGCGAGCCGAACACGAGATTGGCGTGATTGGCTCACAAATGCAGAGCATCAGCGACCAGTTTGATGCGAAGCTGAAGCGCTACCGGGACCTTGTTGCGGGAACGGCGCAGCCGCCGCACAAGTGCGAGGAGTAAGCCAATGCGGCCCGTAAAGATCGATCCGACGAACAAAACGCCGCCAGAGTGCTTAACGTAGGAACCGAGTGGGCGATGTCATTCACATTCGCATCGATCAAGAAGGCGATCGACGCGGCTTGAGAAAACGGGCAGCAGGCGTGCGGCCCTCGCTCTACTGCTTTGGGACGGCGCCGGCGGGGCAGCGAAAGGCCGGCGCGCCGGGCCTGCGCATAGCCTCCGCGCATTTTTTGCTTCGTCCGGCGGCCCTGGCGAGGCGTTAAACACGTAATGGGAATGGAGCGAAAAGCAGCTTCGCAGGAATTTCATATTGCTTTGCCGCTGCCGTCATCGGGCGAGACCGAGGAACACCGTCAGGGCGCGATTCAATCTCACGAGGTCCTCATCATTGAGCTTACCGATCCGCTTGCCGAGCCGCGCCTTCGGCACGGTCGTGACCTTGTCGATCATCAGGCGCGACGCCTTCGACAGACCGTTGCGATCGGTCGGTTCGACCAGCATTCGCAGCAAGGGTGCGTCCGTCGGGTCCGTGGTGAATGCGCAGAGTGTTATGGAGCTCGTAGCCTCAAATCGGTCTTCCTGCACAATCACCGCAGGGCGCGGCTTGCCAGCATACGGACCGCCTCCGGACACGGTCCATATCTCGCCGCGCTTCATTCGCCGATGTCTTCTGAAACCGCGTCGATGAATCTTTGGTCGGTCTTCGCACGCCTGCTTTCGGCGACGGCCTTCGACTGCCGGCGCGCCGCGTTGATAAACGAGCGCGCACGCACGTCGGGCACCCAGATCTGCACCGGCCGCAGTCCCTGGGCACGCAGCCGTTCGCGATGCAGCCGGACCTTGTCTCGTGATGAACGCGAACTCTCCAGCACGGTAGTCCCCGATGACGGTTACATGTAACCTAGCAGCTCACGGCCTACACTGCAAGAGCTCGAGCGCCGGCCTTTCGGGTCCGCGCCAGGAATGCGACGAACCGAGCTGCGTGATACCGCCACATCCGCCTCATAACCCGAAGGTCACAGGTTCAAATCCTGTCCCCGCAACCAATAAATCAAGGGCTTGCAGCGATGCAGGCCCTTTTGATTTGTGGCGGGCTAGCAGCGGGCCGGAGACCTAGCGAATGCGCGCCGGAGCCCGACCGGCTTATGAAGCGTCGGAACGCAATCGTGCAGGCGCGTTCAGGCTGCGAAGTGACCGTCACTTCACCTGGAGCATCAGATGCTCGTATGGCGTTCCGGTCCACATCACATAGGGTTTGTCCACATCCCCTTTCGGACCTCGGGGATAAGCCTGCATCATGCTCTTAGCTTCGGCTCCGACGATCATCACGTGCGGTCCGGTCTTGATCCAGTAGTTGTCCGGCTTTTGTTCGGTCGCGAAAGGATCGGTGTTGCTGGCGCCGTTGTCTCCCTTCAGCATGTAGATGAACCCGATTTTCTGCGGTGCCGGTCCTTTCGCCTTTCTCGCTTTGGCCCACTCCATACCCGCCTGATCGGCGCACATAGGCACGCCGTTCGCTTCCATGCAGGTCCAGACGCCGGTTCCTGTCTGAATCGTCTTCATCTTTCCATCAGCGGCCATGTTCATGATGGTGGCGCTTTTGACCACCTCTTCGGGCGCCGCACCTTTGAGGTGTTCCATCAGTTCTGCGTCGCTCAGCATCGCGTGTTGCGCGCGCGCACCGGACGTGATGCTCAGCATGAGCGAACCCGTTAAGAGCAATGTAAGTGAGCGCGTCATTTAATCCTCCGGCATGCGGTTGTCGTTAAAAGCGGGAAACGGGCGAGAACCCCTTCGTTTCCACTGGAGCGTCGACGGGAGGGGGCGCACCGGATTCGCAATTGAACGTAAACCGCTTGTAACAAACTGTCAATGCCTAAACCACCGAATGGCCTGCGCGGGCCAGCATGCCGCCGTAGTGGCAGCCCACCGCCCCGGCACCCATCAGAGCGATATTCAGGTGCATCCAGGTTGCTGGCGTTCCGCTTCCGGGAAGATCGCCAGTTGCCCGCCGCTACTCGGCGTACAGCGTGGCCGGATCTTCCAGATGGCGGCGCAGGCGTTGCACGAACTCGGCCGCATGCGCTCCGTCGATCACGCGATGGTCGAACGAGGACGACAGGTTCATCAGCTGCCGCGCCGCCACCGCGCCGTCCATCATCACCGGCCGCACGGCGATGCGGTTGACGCCGACGATCGCAACTTCGGGGTGATTGATGACCGGGGTGGACATGATGCCGCCGAGCCGGCCCAGGCTGGTGATCGTGATGGTCGAGCCTGCGAGCTCGTCGCGAACCACCGTGCCGCTGCGCGCTGCCTGCGCCAGCCGCGCCACTTCGGTCGCACTCGACCACAGGTCGCGCGCCTGCGCATCGCGCAGTACCGGCACCATCAGGCCTTCATCCGTCTGCGTCGCGATGCCCACGTGCACCGCCTCGTACTGGGTGAGCACGCCTGTCTCGTCGTCGAAGCGCGCATTGACCTGCGGAGACTCGCGCACCGCGAGCACGATGGCGCGGATCAGGAACGGCAGCAGCGTCAGATGCACGCGCTGCTCGCCCCACCTCGCATTCAGTTGCGAACGCAGTGCCTCGAGCGGGCTGACGTCGACTTCCTCCACGTAGGTGTAGTGCGGAATGCGGCGCTTGGACTCCTGCATCTTCTGCGCGATCTTGCGGCGCAGGCCGACAATTTTCACCGCTCGCGTGGTTCCGGCCCACGACGGTTCATGTGCGGTCGGCGGCGCCTGCGGTGGCGTGCGCGCCGCGCCGGAAGGAACATAGCCATCCAGGTCGGCCCGCATGATCCGGCCGGCCGGGCCGCTGCCGGGCACGTGCTTCAGATCGACGCCAAGCTCCCAGGCCCGCGCCCGCACCGCGGGTGAGGCGATCGGTCGGTCGCGCGCGGCTGGCTGTGCCGATTCGGCCATGCGCGCGCTCGGCGCGGCGGGACTTGCCGCTGAGCGCTCCACCACGGGGGCAGAAGCCGCTGCCACGCTCGCAGCCGGCTCCGCGGCCGGCCGGCCTGCGCCGTCACGTTCGATGCGGATGAGTTCGGATCCCACCGCCAGCACCTGTCCGACCTCGCCACCCAGCGCCAAGACCCGACCGGTCACCGGCGATGGAATCTCCACCGTGGCCTTGTCGGTCATCACATCGGCCAGTGCCTGGTCCTCGGCGATCAAGTCCCCGGGCTTCACGTGCCAGGCAACCAGCTCGACTTCCGCGATGCCTTCGCCGATGTCCGGCACCTTGATCACGTGCACGCCCACGTCAAGACTCCATGGCGCGTCTGAACGCCGCCGCCACCCGCGCCGGGCCCGGGAAATAGGCCCATTCGAGCGCGTGGGGATACGGCGTATCCCACCCGGTCACGCGTTCGATCGGCGCTTCCAGATGATAGAAGCAGTGCTCCTGCACCAGCGCCGTCAGCTCGGCGCCAAAGCCGCTGGTGCGCGTGGCCTCGTGCACGATCACGCAACGGCCCGTTTTCTTGACCGATGCGACGATCGTGGGCAGATCGAGCGGCCACAGACTGCGTATGTCGATGATCTCGGCGTCGATGCCGGTTTCGCGGGCAGCGGCCTCGCTGACATACACCATCGTTCCGTAGGCCAGAACGGTCAGGTCGGCGCCGGATCGGAACACCGCCGCCGACTGCAGCGGCACCGTGTAATGGCCCTCCGGCACCTCGCTCGATGCATGCGCAGACCATGGCACCAGCGGCCTGTCGTGGTGGCCGTCGAACGGTCCGTTGTACAGGCGCTTGGGTTCGAAAAAGATCACCGGGTCGTCGCACTCGATCGACGCGATCAGCAGCCCCTTGGCATCGTACGGATTGCTGGGCATCACGGTTCGCAGCCCGCACACGTGAGTGAACAGCACCTCCGGGCTCTGGCTGTGGGTCTGCCCGCCATAGATGCCGCCGCCGCACGGCATCCGGATCGTGATCGGCGCGGTGAAGTCGCCCGCCGAGCGGTAGCGCAGCCGCGCCGCCTCGGACACGATCTGGTCGTAGGCAGGGTAGAAGTAGTCGGCGAACTGGACCTCGACCACGGGCCTGAGGCCATAGGCCGCCATGCCGATCGCCGATCCGACAATGCCGCCCTCGGAAATGGGCGCGTCGAACACGCGCGTGCGGCCATACTTGGCCTGCAAGCCCTCGGTGCAGCGGAACACGCCGCCGAAGTAGCCTACGTCCTGGCCGTAAATCACGACGTTGGCGTCGCGCTCGAGCATCACGTCCATCGCTGAGCGCAGCGCCTGGACCATCGTCATGGTGGCCATGGTCAGGCTCCGGCCTTCGCAAGCTGCTCCCGCAGATGCCACGGCATGTCCTTGTAGACATCCTCGAACATGGTTGAAAGCGGCGGGACATGACCGTCGAGCAGCGTGCCGTAGCGCTCGGCTTCCTTGAACGCCTCGTTCACCTGCGCCTCGAGGTCCTTCTGAGCATCTTCGTGCTCCTGTTCGGACCAGGCGCCGATGCGAATCAGGTGCTTCTTCAAGCGCGCGATCGGGTCGCCAAGCGGGAAGTGCTGCCAGTCGTCGGCCGGGCGATAACGCGACGGATCGTCCGAGGTCGAGTGCGCCCCGGCGCGGTACGTGACCCACTCGATCAAGGCCGGCCCCAGGTTGCTGCGTGCGCGCTCGACCGCCCAGCGCGAGGCCGCGTACACGGCGAGATAGTCGTTGCCATCGACGCGAAGCGAGGCGATGCCGCAGCCGACCCCGCGCGCCGCGAACGTGGTGGCCTCGCCGCCCGCGATCGCCTGAAAGGTGGAAATGGCCCACTGGTTGTTGACCACATTCAGGATCACGGGCGCGCGGTAGACATGGGCGAAGGTCAGCGCGTTGTGAAAATCGGCCTCGGCGGTCGACCCGTCGCCGATCCAGGCCGAGGCGATCCGGCTGTCGCCCTTGATGGCCGAGGCCATGCCCCAGCCCACCGCCTGGATGAACTGCGTTGCCACGTTGCCCGAAATCGAGAAGAAGCCTGCGCGCTTGTACGAATACATCACCGGCAACTGGCGGCCTTTCAGCAGATCGCGCTCGTTCGACATCAGCTGGCACATCATCTCGACCATCGAGATGTCGTCGCGTTCGAGCAGCAGGCCCTGCTGGCGGTAGGTCGGAAAGCACATGTCGCCGGCTTCCAGCGCCTGCGCATGCGCGGTCGCAATGGCCTCCTCGCCCAGGCATTGCATGTAAAACGAGATCTTCTTCTGCCGCTGCGCGATCAGCATGCGCGAGTCGAACGCGCGCGTCTTCATCATCGCGCGCAAGCCGTGGCGAAGGCGATCCGGTTCGATCTGCGGCACCCAGGGACCCAGGGCCCGGCCATCGTCGTCCAGCACGCGCACCAGCGAGTACGCCAGATCGGCGGTGTAGGCCGGCGACACGTCGATCGGCGGGCGGCGCGCCTCACCGGCAGGCGACAGGTGCAGGTACGAGAAGTCGGTTTCGCGACCCGGCCGGCCAGTCGGCTCGGGTACGTTCAAACGAAGAGACCCCCTGCTCATCCGCGTTCCTCCACGCCCTGCATATGCCGCGACCGCGTGGTGCCACTTACGCTGGATCTGCCCGTCGAATTTGACCTCCAGCCGACGGGCGGGGACCTTGAGCGTCATCGTGCGATTGCGCCCACGCGCGCCTGGGTGTGCCGTGATTGTGCCTTGGACATCCGCCCGCGGCTACAGCGGCAGGTCCAGGGCCCGGCCGGTCCGCAAGCCGGCAGGCTGACGCCGAATCTGCAAGGCCAACTTCTCGCGTGAAAGCCCTGTCGGGTTTTGAGCCCTTTCGCCTGGAATTACCGGGATATTGCCAACAAAGGCTCGCTGAAGGTGGAACGGCTGTCGGGCGATTAGCCGCTCGCGGGGTCAAAGGTCCAAATCCTGTCCCCGAGCCAGATAATCCCAATCCCGCATTCACCATTGCGCTGCGCACAGGCCGCGCTATCGTTGTGCGGCGTTCGAGGTTCACCGACCCCGGAGGTGTCATCCGCTGAAAATTGTTCAATAAGGAGGAACAGCCGTGTGCACCATTCCCATGTACAGGAATCAAAGATCGGCATTGTTGAGACAGTTAGCCACCTTGGCGGTCGCGATGTCGAGCCCCTGGCTGACGCCGGCGGCGGTGGCGGGCGATTCCGATGACGTACTGCCGCAATGCGAAGCAATGCAAGTGCCGGTATCGCTGCCGCAAGTGCCGGGCGCCACGCTTTACGGTGAACTCTGCGTCCGGGCAGGCACGACTCCGTCCGCGGTGCAGTTGCTGGTGCACGGTGCGACCTACAACAGTTACTACTCCGACTGGCCGTATCGACCGGGCTTCTATTCCTACGTACGCCAGATGACCGGCGCCGGATATGCCACGTTCAATGTGGAGCGGTTGGGTTACGGTCGCAGCACTCATCCGGACAGCACTCTGGTCACGCTCCAGAACGGGACAGAGGCGCTACACCAGGTGGTCGAAAAACTGCGAAGCGGCGAGATCGGCGGTCACGCCTTCACCCGCGTAATCTGGGTCGGTCACTCGCTGGGCACCCTGTACGGCTGGCTCGAGGCGTCCGCGTCCAAGGATGTCGACGCATTCGTACTGACGGGGCTACTGCATACGGTCAAGCCGTCGTGGCTCGCGCTGGCCTTCCAGAGCGCCTACTCCGCCAATCTCGACCCGAAGTTCGCCACTGCAGGCTTCGACGCTGGTTACCTGACGTTCAAGCCTGGCACCCGAGGCCCGCTGTTCTACTGGGCCCCTGGAGCGCAACCCGATGTGATCGCACTTGACGAGCGGCTCAAAGATTCCGTATCGGGAACAGAGTTCGGCGCTGCTGTGCCGCTTTTCAACTCTCCGCCCGCACAGACCGCGCCATCCCGGGCAATCCAGGTCCCGACGCTCCTGGTACTGGGAGAACATGATCGCGTCATGTGCGACGAAGACGGCCTGGTCTGCAACCAACGGAACGTGGCCAGGCAGGAAGCGCCTTACTACTCTCAAGGGGCACGGCTTCACGTACTGATCGCCCCCAATACCGGGCACGATCTGCAGCTTCACGAGACCGCGCCCGCTACGGGAGAGGAGATTCTCGACTGGCTTTCAAGAGAGCTCGGCGCGGAGGACTTGGCGCGCGAATAGACGGCTTCACGGCGCGCCGGCCAGCTTGTTTTCTTATGCCGCCGGCTTCGGAGCAGGCGTGCGCCCGGTCCGCGGGGCGTCAGCGGGCGCGTCGGCGGTCGCCTTGGCCTTGCCGGCGCGAGCCTGGCGGGCCGGCTCGGAATTCGATTCGCGCTTCAGGAGCTTCGAATAGTCGATCACCTCATCGTCCTCTGGATCGATGTCGAGGCTGCCCAGGGCAAAGTGCCATTTGGAGTCGTCGTCGGTGTCGGTCATGCGTTCCTGCGATCGGTTTGGCACGATCTGCCGGCGAGCCGCGCCGGCGCGGTGTTTCAACCTGTCAATCGGCAGCCGCTTGCGGTTCTGAAGAGGCAGTACGCGCCGTGCATGGGCGGACTCTGTGCGACGAGTGTAATTTGCGTGCCGCCCCATCTTGCTGCGCAAGCGGTCGGCCAAAAAGCTGAGCGGCGTCCCGTCGAATTTCAGAAGTCTTAGGAATTCGACCTAAGAACTAAGTCGGATTTGAGGCGATAGTTCAGTCGCCGACGGCGAACTGTGCTGATCGATCGAGGGAGCACTGTATGGACCAAGACCGGGACGGCGGTGTGGATGTCAGCGCACTGACGCTGGCCGACCTCGAAGCGATGGATCGCGACGACCCGCTGCGAACGCTGCGCGAGGCCTTCACGCTGCCCGATGGCGTCGTGTACCTGGACGGCAATTCGCTCGGCGCGCTGCCGCGCGAGACGCCGGCGCGGCTGCAACAGGTGGCCGCAGAGCAATGGGGCCGGGACCTGATCAGCAGTTGGACCGCGCACGACTGGATCGGCGCGCCGCAGCGCGTCGGCGACAAGATCGCGCGCCTGATCGGCGCCGGACCGGGCGAGGTGGTGGTTTCGGATTCCACATCGGTGAACCTCTTCAAGCTGCTGGCGGCCGCGTGCCGGTTGCGGCCGGGCCGCCCGGTGATCCTGTCCGAGCCGGCCAATTTTCCGAACGACCTGTACGTCGCGCAGGGCTTGCAGGGCCTGGGCATCGGCCGTATCGAACTGCAACTGGTGCCCGCCGATCGAATCGAAGCCGCCATCGACGAGCGCGTGGCGGTGGTGCTGCTCACCCATGTGCACTACAAGTCGGGCGCAGTGCATGACATGGCGCGCATCACGGCGCGCGCGCATGCGCGAGGCGCGCTGACGCTGTGGGACCTGAGCCACAGCACGGGCGCCGTGCCGGTGGACCTGAGCGCGGCGCAGGCCGACTTCGCCGTGGGCTGCGGATACAAGTACCTGAACGGCGGGCCCGGCGCGCCGGCCTACCTGTTCGTGGCGCGGCGCCACCAGGCTGCAACGACGTCGCCCATCACGGGCTGGCTGGGGCATGCACGGCCTTTCGATTTCGTCGACGACTACGCTCCGGCGCCGGGCATCGAGCGGTTTCTTGCCGGTACACCTCCCATCCTCGGCATCGCGGCCCTGGAGGTCGGGGTCGACCTGATGCTGCGGGCCGATCCGCAATGCCTCGTCGACAAGTCGCGCGCGCTGTCCGGGCTGTTCGTGGCGCTGGTCGAATCGCGCTGCGCGGGGCAGAGCCTGGAGCTGGCATCGCCGCGCGATGCGCAAGACCGGGGCAGCCACGTCGCTTTTCGACACGCGCAGGCCCATGCCGTGATCCAGGCCCTGATCGGACGCGGCGTGATCGGCGACTTCCGGGCGCCCGACTTGATGCGCTTCGGCTTCGCGCCGTTGTACAACCGCCACGCGGACATCTGGCACGCCGTCCAGATCTTGCGTGACGTGCTGCAGACGGCAGCGTGGGACCGCCCCGAGTTCAAGCGGCCCTGCGCGGTAACCTAGAACGACCGCTGCAACGGAAGGGAGCGGGCCACCGCTACCGGGCCAGATACTTGCCCGCTGCGACGGCATTGTTCGCGGCGCAAGTCGTTGCCTGCAACACCGCGCCGACCTGCATCAGCCGGCCTTCGCGGCGCAAATAGGCGTTCTGCGCCCGATAAGCCTGCGCCTCGGTGCTCAGCAGCGCATCGCAACTCGCGTACATGGCCGCGCCGCTCTGGCGATATTGCAGTACGTGCACGATCTCGTGCAGGAGAAACGAATTGTCATCCGCGTCCTGCGGGTCGAGCATGTCGAGGTAGAAGATGCCGTAGCGATCGGCGTCGAACAGCGCGACGACCTCGCCGCAACCTGCGGGCGCGTCGCCGCAGGCGATGGCTCTCATCTCGGCTCGTGAGACCGCCCGCAAAGGCGGCAACTGGTCCACCGGCACCGCTGGCAGCCCGGTGAACTTCACTGCAAGCTCGAGCAGAAAGGCGATCAGCGAGGCATCCATGCTGCGCGTCTCCCAGATCACACAATGGATGTACTCTGTCCCCAAAGTCAAGAGTGGGCACACCGACGTCATGGTTCCTGCCAGTCGTGCACAGGGCGTGACCGCGAGCACCGGCTCTCGCGATGCTGCCTCAGGGCGGCGATCCAACGCTCTGCCCGCGATTCACTCGCAACGCTCGCTTAAGGCCGTCGCCTTATGATTTTTACCTTCAGGAAAGCGACGAAATCGAGTCACGTGCGCGCCGGGCGGTTCCATCATGAAACACGTCCTCGTTGACGGGCTGCAGCTCGAATACCGCGATGTGCCTGCGATCGCCGATGGCCGATCGACGCTGCTGCTGCTGCACGAAGGGCTGGGTTGCGTTGCGATGTGGCGGGACTTTCCGGACAAACTGGCGGCGGTCACGGGCCAGCGGGTCGTCGTGTGGTCGCGGGCTGGCTACGGCGGCTCGCAAGCCGACCCGCGAGCGCGTACCCCGGACTACATGCACCGCGAGGCGCGGGTCGCTCTGCCGGCGCTGCTGGCTGCATTGAGCATCGAGCGTCCGGTACTGATTGGTCACAGCGACGGCGGCAGCATCACTCTGATATTTGCCGCAACTTTTCCCGAGGTGCCGCTCGGCATCGCTGTGTTGGCGCCGCATGAATTCGTCGAGGAAACTGCTCTGGCCGGCATACGGGCGGCTGGAAGTGCCTGGGAGACGACCGATCTGCCCCGGAAGATGGCGCGCTACCATCGTGATCGGGCACCACAGGTGTTCGCCGATTGGCATGACACCTGGCTTTCGCCGGCTTTTCGCGATTGGAGCATCGAAGACTGCCTCGCGAACATCCGCTGCCCGGTGCTTGCCATTCAAGGCGAGGATGACAAGTACGCGACGATGAGACAGGTCGATCTCATCGCCGAGAAACTGCCCGCTGCTCAAGTGGTGAAGCTGGCCAAATGCGGCCATTCGCCGCAGCGCGACCAGGAAACGGCGGTGCTGGCGGCGCTGGCCGGCTTTATTCGAAGACTCTAGGACGCATCCTTGGCCCGGACGAGTTCGGCATTTGCATCGGCCCGGCAGACGTCCTTGCGGTGGCCCGCGAAATCGCCGCATCGTTCCATGGAAACCTCGTAGTCGGCCTGAGCGCGGACAAGGCGCGCGTTGTGGCGGGCCCTGGGCGTGTTCTCGTAGGCTGCTTCGGCTTCCGCCTTGGCGACCTTCTCCTTGCCCTTCGCCTCGACGTCACAGATCTCCCTGGCGTTGTCGCTCATTGAATGGCAGGCGTCCCTGTCGAGCTCATACTGAGCATCCGCGCTCTTCTTGGCAGCGCTGTAGGCTTCGTGGGACATCGGCGGAGAACTCGTCGCCGGCGCGTCCGGCTGAGCCGCGCAAGTTCCGGCAATGCCCAGCCCCGCAACGACTGAAAGTGCAAACATCAATTTGGACATTTTGTTTCCTGCTGGTTAAAGCACATATTCGGACGTGAGTGCGGAGGGCGATGGAAGACGCCGACCCGACACCTCACGGCTCGAAAGCCTGCCCTGCACACCATGACTCTCTCGGAGTGGACGTGTGCAGCGCGCTTTGCCTCCGGTTCGAAGATACGTGCAACGGCGGCCGCGGTCTGTGCGTTGCGACACCGATGCCGCGCCGATTTCCGACATTTGCATGGAGTTCAAGGTACGGCGCCTGCACCTGCAAATTACCGCGCGCCAGCACTGTTTGCGTTCGACTTCTTTCCTTTGCAAGCGATCACACCGGTAAGCGCCGTACCGAACAGACCAAATGGGTCGAACCGGTGTTCAATGCTTTTCTGAACCAAAGGAGACGACAATGTATATCGGCGGCGGCTTTATTGTGTTGCTCATTATTCTGTTTCTGGTCTTTCGCTGAAATTCCAACCAGACCTTCGCTCCAGAGGGTCTGACTTGGCGTGCGCGCGGCACGGCGCGGAAGGGATCTGCTGGACTTTGGCGCGCCAGCGAACAGACGCGGACCGGCACCGCGGGTAACTTTCAGCTGGACGGAGATACGCTCCGTCCGAGCTCATACGAGGAATGAATGCCGTGTCCAAGGTCATGATCGCAGTGTTTGCCGTCGGGTTGAGTCTTGCCGGAACCGGCCTGGCGCAGGTGGTTGCGCCGAACACGACTCCGTCGTCCAGGGACGACTACACCGCGGCCAAGTCGAACGCCGGCGCACAGTTCAGGATCGATCAAGACGCGTGCTCGGTGCTGGTCGGAAACGCCAAGGACGTCTGCGAAGCACGAGCGAAGGGCAAGGAAGGGGTCGCCCGAGCAGACGCCAGATCCGCGTACGAGGACACGCCGAGCGCGAGTGAGCATGCAAGTCTTTCCAAGGCACAAGCAGACTACAACGTTGCCATTGAAGAATGCGCCGATTTTGCCGGTGAGCGCAGGAACCTGTGCGTGCAGGAGGCAACGGACGAGTTTGCGAGGGACAGGAACCGCGCCAACGACGAGCGCGCCACGGACGATGCCCGCCGCGATGCTGCAGCCAGCCCCGCCGTCATCCGCAACCAGGGATACGCGGACATGCGCGCCGCGGAGTACGCGGTCGTGATCGAGGCATGCAATTCGCGTGACGGTCCCGCGAGGAACGCTTGCGTGAGCAATGCCGACGTGAAATACGGCAGCAACGCGTACATAAAATACGGCATGCCGTGAGACGTCGAACATTGCTCCTGACCGACGTCCCGCAACGGCTTACCAGACAAACGGAATCAAGCGATCCTTCACCTTGGCTTGATACTCCACATAGCCCGGCAGGTTGATTGCCAGGAATTTCTCTTCGTCCAGAAGCCGCCATATAAGCGCAGGCACGAACAGCAACAGCACGAACAGCCCCCACCACGAGCCAAGAGCAAGCGGAATTCCTGCCAGCAAGGGAAGTGCTCCGGCATACATGGGATGCCGCACGAAGGCGTACGGGCCGGTCGAGACGACCGTTTGACCCTCGGCTATCTGAATCGTGGAAGCGCTGAAGGTGTTCGCCTTGAGCACAAAGTACATGAAGAGAAATCCGAGTGCCACGAGCGTGTCTCCCAGAAGTGCCACGTAGCGTGGCACGAAAGACCAGGCGAAGCGGTGGTCCAGCGAAGGGAAGACGATCAAGGCGATAAACCCGGTCATCGCAAGAAACATCACGCGTTTTTGTGTCTTCTCCTTTTCCGCCGACGGTCCAGCCCTCATGCGCCGTTCGAGAAGCTTCGGATCTTTTATCGCAAGGTACACCGTGATGGCGGCCGTCGCCCCGACAAACACGGCCATGAAGGCCCAGGCCTGCCAGTAGTCCAGCGTTCCCGCGGGAATAAAGAGAAGTGCCGCCAGGGTGATCGTGCCAAGAAGACTGGATCGGAGTGCACGAAAGTTCAGGTCGCTCATCCAGCGAGATCCTCTCCAGCGCCGATTCGGCCTTCATCTTCTCATGGACGCGCGTCACGACTTCCGGGATGAGTCTCGGTCGGTGTGGCCGTGTTCCGGTCGGTACCTGTCGCTGCCACATCGAGACCCAATGTGCCCTGCCGAACAGACGGCAGACGCAATGTCGTCCACAGTGGCAGCAGCTCTCGAGGCGCCTTGCACGGCATCCGGCTCGTGCGTCGCGCACTTGCCTCGGGGTCGGATCGGTCCGGCACGCCGACGAGGTTCAGCCGGCCCGCGCAGTGGGAACCGTCCTAACCGCCGGCCAAGCAAAAGGTGCATTAAATGCTTTATACGATTGCAGTTGTTCTGATCATATTGTGGCTACTCGGGCTCGTGACTTCCTACACGATGGGTGGTTTCGTTCACATTCTGCTGGTGATCGCGGTCATCATGATTCTGCTCAGCCTGATCAACGGGCGACGGGTGCTATGAGTGCCTGAAGATTGTCCGGCGCGGGCCGCGGGGGACAGGGCGACTTCCGTATCGCCCGAACGCCCGGGGCGCGTCATGGAAAGTTCACGACACGCATGAGAAGGGGAATCCCCATGAAGACGAATGAACGGACGACAGGGGCGGACGGTGATCGAGTCACGGCCGGCAAACTGATGGTCGATATGAAGGTGCTTGCGGCCGACACGGAACAGTTGCTGAAGGCAACCGGCGGCCAGACTGGACAGCTCATTATCCAGGCGCGAGCCAACGCGCAGGAGTCCCTGGATGCGGCCCGGGCCCGCGTCGCCGACCTGTCGGACGTGGTGCTCGCGAAGACACGCGGTGCCGGCCGAGCGGCCGACGACTACGTTCGCGACAATCCATGGCAGGTCATGGTCGCAGGCGCGCTTGCCGGTCTGGTGCTTGGCATTTTTCTTGTGCGCGGAAGAGACTCGAATTCATAGCACCTTGCGGGTCGCGTTCGAGGCCGCACGTGCACGCAATTCGCAGCCCGATTCACTCTTTCGATGCGACTGGGAACACTGATGATTGCGGCGAACAACAAGCATTCGGCCAGGACACTCTCGATCGACCACGCGAAAGCGGTGGATCGACACAACGGTGCGGCGCGACCTTCCACGGCGGGCAAAGTGCCTGCGGCCGAGGGGGCGGTGGCGCCGAAATCCGAAACGGAAAATCAAGCGATGTTCGCGGCCGAACAGGAAGCCGAGGATCGAGCGCAGAACGGTGCTCCGGCGCCGACGCAAGCCAAGTCCCCGATTGACAGGCGCTCGGGAAAGAGGCGCTGGCCGCAACGCGGGTAGACGCCAGGGTTGCAGCGGACCGTCGTACGACGGACGCGTCTGGGCTGGAACCAGTCGCCACGTCGACTCCGCCGATTGCCGTCGTGCGCCTGCCGTCAATACGCGGCGCCGCGAGGGAAGCGATCGCCTCAGTTCGAAAATTCGTACAGCGGCTTGTCCTTGTCCACGACATGCACGGTAAAGAGCTTCAGCGACGTGTCGCCGACGATCTTGAATCCGTCGTGTTTGACGCCGCGCAGGTTCACGATCGTCGCACCGGTCGCCAGCGTCACCGGGTCCTTGCCGGGTGCCTGCACGCGCGCGCCCTGCACCACATACGCCGCCTCGACGCCGTTGTGGAAGTGCAGGTCGATCCCCTCGCCGGGCTTGTATTCCGCCGTCGACGCGATGACTTCCATGCCGGGCGCGCCGCTGAGGTCCGTACGCTTCTGCTCGACGCGCTGAGGCGAATCGGTCCTTGTCTGCGCAACGATCCCGGTCGCCACGCCAAGGCCGAACAGCAGGATCGCTCCCAACGATCGGAAAGCCGCCGCTCTGGTCATTCGAACTCCCTGGGTCGGTTTGGGTCTGCCGAAAAGTATGGGGTTGCGCGCAACGACGGTCAAGGTGTGACGAACCGCGACATGGCGCTACGGATTCGTGGCGACTCGATCAGTGACGATGGGTGGGTCTTTCCTACTGCCATTTCAGGGTGGCGCCGAGCGCGAGCGAACCGAACGAGGCCGGATTTTGTGTGACGGCTGTCGCGAATGCGGATAACATCCGCCGCTCCATTGCGGTTCAGTGGTTACCGGGCCGGACGCGCCCCGATGGGCGTGCTTCCTCCAGACAATAGAGTCCAAAAATCAAGAGGGGATTTCATGTCAAGCAAGCAACGGTTTGCGCTATACGCCGCCTTCGCCTGTCTTCCGTTCTTGAGCGGTATCGCCCGCGCGGACGACCATCCTTACACGGAAGGGGCGGTTGTCAACGTCGCCAGGATTCGAACGGAAAACGGCAAGTTCGACGACTACATGAAGTACGTCTCCACCACGTGGAAGCAGGAACAGGAGGCGGCCAAGAAGGCCGGCTATATCGTCGACTACCAGGTGATCTCGGTAGAGCCACGCACCGAAAGCGACCCTGACCTGTTGCTGGTGACGACCTACAAGAACTGGGCAGCCCTGGACGGCGCGCTCGAAAAAGGCGACGCGGTCGCCAAGCAGATCGAGGGCTCCCTGACCGCCTCCAACCAGGCTGCTGTCGACCGCGCGAAGATCCGGCGCGTGCTTGGCTCGACGACCATGCAGGTGCTTAACCTGAAGTAGCGCGAAAGGTCGCTGCGCGTTCGCAGCGCAAGCCGGGCTTCGCGCCCGGCTTGTTCCCGCGCTGCGTTCAATGTCCGGACCAGCGCCTGCCGGCCGTCGATCACCGCGATCTGACGGATTCAATCGCCTCGAGCGTGGAGCGATAGGTCTCCAGCCGCTGACCGCCGATCGCGACAGCGCGCTGCGCGGCAGCCGCCGCATCCGTGTCGCGCCCCATTTCGTGCAGGACCTGGGCCAGGTTGTTCCAGGCATCTGCGCAGTCCGGATGGTCGACCGCTGCCTGGTGGTATTGCGCCTCGGCTTCGGGCAGGCGGTGCAGTCCGTAGGCGATGTTGCCAAGGCCGATGCGAGCCACGAGATCGTCGGGCCATGTTGCCAGGGCCGCGCGATAGGCGTCGCGCCCGGCCTCGGGCGATACGCGTTCGAGGTTCGCCGCCGCGGCATCAAAAGCGTCCTGGCTTGCCGTCGCCGGCAGCTGCCCGGGCGGCGTGGCCACGAACGCCCACTCGCCGGCCTTTGCCCAGGAGGTCTGGAAGTCGCGTTCACCGACGACTAGCCGTTTCTTCGTCCCGGAACGGAGGATCACCTCGTGGGCTGCCAGGTCGTAGCCGATCACCACCGCGTAATGCCAGCGCGGAAAGTATTCAAAGCGCAGGTTCTGCAGAACGATTACCGGATGTCCGCCGGCAATCTCCTGCATGATCGCGCCGGAATCGGGCTTCAGCGGATACGCGATCAATCCCGCCCGCCTTGTCGCCGCCAGCATTTCCGATTGCAGGGATCCCTTTCGCTGCGGCAGGTAGACCTGATCCACGAGTTCCTCCGGTGTGCGTACGGCCCCGGCATACGTCAGGGCCATCGCAAGCGCGGCCGGTCCGCATTGATACTGGTCTTGCGCATAAAAGGGTACGTCCGCCAGTTCGACGTGAACCGGGAGCCCGGTGGGATAGGTCGCGCCGTGGTCGGAGGTTTGAAGCGACGTGCAGCCGGCCAGGCACACGGCAGCCGCCGCTGCAAGCCGGTGGCGCTGCCTTACGCTGGCAGATACTGTTCCATCGCGGCCGACTTCCTGCACCCTTGTTCGGCCTTCCCGCAGTCCGAGTTGAGTAACGCGCGCCGCGGGTCAGCCGACCGTCGCCACTCAAGAAGACGCGATGATTGCCACCAGAATCACGAGCAGCAAAACGATGATGATCTGCTGATTGGTAAAGCCGCCGATATCGCCGCCGGCAGGCAATGAGTCGATCTTCTGAGCGAGGGCATGCACCTCGTCGTCGTTCAACGCGTCAACCCGGTTCTCGGCGGCGATGCCGTCAACGCCCATTGCCTGAATCCTGTCCCTGACGCTCGCGCGTTCGAGGAAAGACTTGATCGCGCCTCTTTCGACGTCGGTCTTGTGCCGCGCGGTGAGCTGATCGGTCGTGACGATCCCGGCCTGCGCCAGTGGCGGCCGCAAGCAGAGGACGGCGGCCAGCAGCGCGGCTCCGATGGAGCCAGTGCGTTTGAGCTTCATATCAAATCCTTTCTGCTTGAAAAACTTGACATACGTCAAATTATGCCAAATGAGCGACGCGGCCGCTGCAGGACGGCGGTCAGTGTGTGCGCACCGACGTGTACCGACCTTGCACATCCCGATATCACGCAAATGATATCGGTGCATTGATCGCGCACCGCGCGAATCGCGCGTCTCCAATGCATGCGCTGGCTAGCCTGTACGGATGGTCGTAAATCTCCTATAGTCCGCCGGCGCATTCAGATCGCGCCCGATTCGCCGCCGGCCTCGCCGCGCAAGATGATCCGCCTTGAAGGAGAATTCAGATGAATATCGGTCTGGGGGCGCTTGATCGCCTCGCATGCGTCGCACTCGCCTGCGTACTGGTGCACGCCAGCGCCTTCGGCGCCGACGCCGCGACCGCCAGCGCGGGCGACGCGGCCCGGGCTCAGGCGCTGCTGCAGCGGGCGGTCGCCTACTACAAGGACGCCAGGGAATCGGCGCTTGCCGCCTTCGACCGCAAGAGCGAATTCGTCGACGGCGAACTGTACGTCTACGTGATCTCGACCGGGGGCGACATGCTTGCAAGCGGGGGACCGTCGTCCGCGCTGATCGGGCGCAACGTCACCGATCTTCAGGACGCGATGGGAAAACCCTTTCTCCGCGAAATGCTGGACAAGGCGAAGGCGAGCGGGTCGGGCACCGTGGAGTACCACTGGCTGAATCGCGTCAACAACAAGGTGGAGCGCAAGGTCGCGTATTTTCAGAAGGTCGACGATAAGATCATCGCGGTCGGGTACTACATCGCGCGCGCTACCCCCGCGCAGGCGCAGGCGATGCTGGCGCGGGCCGTCGCGGCGCTGAAGGCCGATCCGGCCAAGGCCTTCGACGAATTCAACCGGTTGCGCGGCCCCTTTGCGGAGGACGATCTGTACGTTTTTGTCGTCGACCTGAAGGACAAGCGTTTCCGCGCGCACGGCACCAATCGCGGCTTGATCGGCACCGATGCCCTGGCGCTGCATGACCCGAGCGGCAGACCGATCGTGCAGGACATGATCGCCGCCGTGTCGAAGCAAGATCGCGCCGAGGTCGTTTACAAGTGGCCTAACCCTGTGACCGGCGGCGTTGAAGACAAGCACACGTTT
>Ga0209698_10002876_pt1 | contig 19203 bp, 21 predicted proteins | sample LitLauG_LLR_2012_FD_187203 | JGI IMG/M metagenome (GOLD analysis project Ga0209698, IMG submission 187203) | Freshwater sediment microbial communities from Pennsylvania, USA - Little Laurel Run_MetaG_LLR_2012 (SPAdes) (version 2) | ecosystem: Environmental > Aquatic > Freshwater > Creek >...
GAGCAACGCGAAGAATCAGCGCACGCAGCGCAAACAAAGTACATAGGTCCTTCGCTTCGCTCAGGATGACAAGCAGGTATTAGGGTTTGCCTAAGACTTTTTGTCGCTGTCTTTTTTCTCGCCCTCTTTCATGGACGATTTGAAATTTCGGATGCCTTCTCCGAAGCCACGGGCCAGGCCGGCGAATTTGCTGGGTCCGAAGAGCAGCAGAGCGATCACTACGATGAGGAGAATCTCGGGTAAGCCCAGCTCCATGCTGCCCTCCGGGTGAATGCGCAAGCCTAGTGTGTTGATTCTAACAGCGGGCTCTCAGATCGTTTCTAGCATTCCCGCGACCAGCAACGCGCGCTTGGGCAACTCCGAGGTGTAGATGAATTCGTGACGGGCGTGGGCGCCGTCGCCGACGGCGCCGAGGCCGTCGAGGGTGGGAATGCCGATGCCGGCGGTGAAGTTGCCGTCGGAACCGCCGCCGACGGCGGCTTCGGTGAGGGCCCATCCCACTTCCTTCGCGATCTTGCGCGCCTTTTCGTACAGTGCGACTACGCCGGGGCTGCGCTCCATCGGCATGCGATTGATGCCGCCTGAGACTTCGATGTGGCAGTGCTTGTCGAACGGGCGCAGCGAGCGCAGTTTGCGGTCGAGCGATTTCGCCTGGCTGGCGCTGGTGATGCGCGCGTCAATTTCGGCGACGGCCTCAGCGGCGATGACGTTGGTGCGCGTGCCGCCGCGGATGACGCCGACGTTGACCGAAATTCCCTGCTTAAGGTTGGTCAGCTTGCGGATGACCTCGATCTGGCGGGCCAACTCGACAATGGCGCTGTGGCCTTTCTCAGGATCGAGCCCGGCGTGGGCGGCGATGCCGGTGACTTTCAGCGCGTATTCGCCGACTCCCTTGCGCGCGGTTTTGACCGCGCCCTTGGGGCCGTAGGACGGTTCGAGGACCAGCACGCCGGCGGACTGGCGCGCAAGTGACTCGGTAATTTTGCGGGAGGAACTGCTGCCGACTTCCTCGTCGGAAACCAGCAGCACGGTGACCGGGCGCGGCAACTGGCCATGCCATTGGCGCAGTGCTTGGATGGCAAACATCATCAGGACGATACCTGCCTTCATGTCGAGCACTCCCGGGCCCGTGAGATTGCCTTGCTGTTCGCGGCAGGGCATTGAAGCCAGCGTGCCGAGGGGGTATACCGTGTCGAAATGGCCGAGCAGCAGGACGGGCTTGCGGTCGCCGGTCGCTGCGAAGTTGGCCTGCACGTGGTCGCCGTAGTCGCTGGATCGGTGTCGTGTGATGGTTGCGCCCATGGCCGCTAACTTTTGTTCCAAGTGCTGTCCGAGGCGGTCCGCGGAAGGTTTGTGGTCGCTGGGAGATTCGATTTCAACGATTTCGCGGATGGCTGCGGTCATTTCTGCGGTGCGGTTGCGCAGGGACAACAGTCGATCGCTCCACACTTCTTTCGAAGGGTGATCCGCGGCTTTTGCTTTTCGTGCCGGCATTGTCTTGCTGCTCCTTGTGGTTGGTGGTCAATCTGCGATTGCGGAGTTTTCTTGCGCGCTTTCAACGCCTTTGACCGCGAAGAATGCGCGCGAAGGTCGCGAAGGAAGACGGCATCCGAGCAATCACTTGCATACCGTGGCAGAAATATAGGTCATCGAAACGATGTGAGCATCACTCTTTGAAATCTCGACCGTCTCAGTCTGGGCCCGGCCGGTCGGCGCTTTTCCTGCAGGAGGGAGCCCGTCGGGGCAGTAGACTGTCCCCGTCACGACCCAGACGCCGCCGTTGAGAGTAGCGTTAAAAGGGCGCTCAGACTCGACATGCGCTTTGCCGTAAGCAGGAGAGAGCACGGCTTCTGCGATCGCTGCGGCCGTATCCGCGTCAGGGACGTAGTGTTGCGGTCCTGGGGACTTCCTGCGGACAGCCAGTGCGACGATTCCTAAGGCCATGATTGCGGCCAGACTTAGCGAGATTAGCGAACGCCTCATGCGGCTCCTTCCAATGAGTGCCGTGTCAAACGCGCTTGCTCGAATTCGAAACAGCCCACTACCGATGCTCCTTGAGGCGGTGATCAGCGGGCGCGGTACAGTATAATCGCTGGCTGACTGGCACAGGTTTATGACCGACACCACGCAAACCGCTGAGGCCGCGTTTCTGCAGGGCAAGACCGGGCTCGACATTCACGACATTCTGAAGATTCTGCCTCACCGTTATCCGTTTCTTTTGATCGATCGAGTGCTCGAGATCAAGCGCAAAGAGCGGATCATCGCCATCAAGAACGTCAGCATTAATGAGCCGTACTTCAGCGGCCATTTTCCCGGACTTCCGATCATGCCGGGCGTGCTGATCATCGAAGCCATGGCGCAGGCTGGAGGAGCGCTGCTGCTGACCGAGGTCGAAGATCGCGAGAACAAACTGATGGTTTTTACCGGGATCGAGCGCGCCAAGTTCCGGCGTCCGGTGAGCCCCGGCGACCAGTTGCGGCTGGAAGTGGAAGTGAAGGGCTGGCGCTCGGCACCGGGGATGACTGCGGCGAAGATGCAGGGCTACGCCTATGTGGGCGACAAGCGGGTGGCGGAGGCGATTGTGGGCTGCCAGCTGATTGACAGCGCGCGCGGCCGCGGCGACGTGGACCAGGACGCGGGAGATTCGCAGTAGGAATGAGCATCCATCCCACTGCCATTGTGGATGGGGACGCCAGAGTTCCTGGCTCGTGCAGTGTTGGACCCTATTGCGTGGTGGGGGCGGGCGTGGAGCTGGGCGAACGATGCGAACTGATTTCGCACGTCGTCATTGAAGGGCCAAGTAAAATCGGCGCGGACAATCGTTTCTTTCCTTTTTGTGCCATCGGGCTGGCGCCGCAGGATGTTTCCTACAAAGGCGAGCCGACCCGGCTTGAAATCGGCAACAACAACGAAATTCGCGAGTATGTGACGATCAATCGCGGCACGGTCAAAGGCGGCGGTACGACGCGGGTCGGCAGCCACATTCTCATCATGGCGTATACGCACATCGGTCACGACTCGGTGATTGGTGACCACGTCATGCTCGTGAACGGCGCGACTTTGGGCGGGCACGTGACCGTGGAAGAGTGGGCGGTGGTCGGGGCCTTGTGCCCGGTGCATCAGTTTGTGAGGATCGGAGCTCATTCTTATGTGGGCGGCGGTACGACCATCACGCAGGATGTTCTCCCATTTTCTGTGACCTCGGCGGCGCGCGATACGCATGCCTATAGCCTGAACAAAGTTGGCCTGGAGCGCCGGGGATTCTCCAAAGAGCGGATCGACAAGATTCGACGTGCCTACAAACTTTTGCTGGCGTCGAAGATGAATACGACGCAAGCGCTCGAAGCGCTGCGCGCGGAGAAGGATGCCGGGGAAGATGTGGAGATGCTGGTGAAGTTTATTGAGGCGTCGGAACGGGGAGTGATTAAGTAGGTGGCCACTGATCGGTGGCCGGTCTAAACGGCTGTCCTCTGACCACTAGCCACTGACCAATGTTATGCAACGCATCGGGCTCATCGCTGGGAATGGCAAGTTTCCTTTTCTCGTGCTCGACGCGGCACGGGCGCAGGGAAATGAAGTTGTGGTTGCGGCGATCAAAGAGGAGGCTTCGCCCGAAATTGAAAATAAGGGCGCGGCTTCGGTTCACTGGCTCTCGCTGGGTGAGCTGTCGAAGCTGATTGACACGTTCAAAGCCGAGAACGTCACACGGGCAATCATGGCCGGTCAGGTGAGGCACAAGCAGATATTTTCGAGCATTCGTCCGGATTGGCGGTTGGCGAAGCTTTTGCTCTCACTGACCACGCGCAACACAGACTCTTTGCTCGGCGCGGTTGCCAAAGTGCTAGCTGAAGAGGGCATCACGCTGGAGAGTTCGACCTCGTTGCTCGAGCCGCTGCTGGCCCGACCCGGAGTTCTGACGCGACGCAGCCCCGCCGAGCAGGAGCGCAAGAACATCGATTACGGGCGCGCCGTCGCGCGAAGCCTGGCGCTGCACGATATTGGGCAGACCGTGGTGGTCGCGGAATCGGCGTGCGTGGCGGTGGAAGCGATGGAAGGTACTGACGCGACGGTCGAGCGCGCCGGCCAGATCATGCGGTCGCTGCATGGCGACGCGTCTACCCTGAGCCGCGATTTGACGGTGGTCAAGATCGCGAAGCCGAATCAGGATATGCGCTTTGATATTCCGGTGATCGGCGTGAAAACGATCGAGGTGATGCGCGCCGCCGGGGCGACTTGCCTGGCGCTCGATGCCGGTAAATGTCTGCTGCTGGATGGAGGGAAGATACCCGAAGCAGCGGACGCGGCCGGGATTGCGATCGCAGCCGATCCTCAAGTCTAGGAGACAGCATGATGGAAGCCTCCCGCATTGCCGATCAACTTCGCCGAGCGTTCGATGGTGATGCCTGGCACGGCCCAGCGCTCCTCGAACTGCTGGCTGATGTTGATGCCGCTACCGCCGCGGCCAAGCCTGTGCCTGATGCCCACAGCATCTGGGAACTGGCGCTGCACATTTCCGCCTGGGACACGGCGTGCCTGCGCCGAATCAATGGCGAAAAGATCCAGTTGACGGGAGACAAGAATTTTCCGCGCGTTCCCAAGCCAACCCCCTTCGCGTGGCATAAAGCCGTGGCCGATGTGAAGCGAGCGCACAATGCGCTGGTGAAGACCGTGGCTGCCTTGCCCGAGTCTCGGTTGCGGGACCGCGTTCCCGGCAAGCGTTACGATTTCTGGCACATGCTGCACGGGGTGGTGCAGCATGAGCTTTACCACGCGGGGCAGATTGCGATTCTCAAGAAGGCAAAGTGACCGAAATTTGGTTGGTAATTGTGTAATCCGGTCGGGATGACGCCTACCATTCCTTGAAAATCACGCCCACTGCGGCCACGATCATTACGAAACCGGCGAGATGGTTCCACTTGAGTGGCTGCTTCAGGTAGAAGACCGAGAAAACGGAAAACACCGCGAGCGTGATTACTTCCTGAATGGTTTTCAGCTGCGCTGCGCTGAATTCGTAGGAACCGATGCGATTGGCCGGCACCTGAAAGCAATATTCGAAGAATGCGATCATCCAGCTCAGCAGAATCACCTTCAGGAGCGGGGAGTCGCGATATTTCAAGTGACCGTACCACGCGAAGGTCATGAAAATGTTGGAAATGGTCAGCAGCACGATCGTCTTCATGTTCTTTGTTTTTTCTCCTTTGCCTGCACCTCATTGAGCTCGTGACTCAGCACTGACGTGAAGGCCCATGTAGCAGATGCCATGATTGCACTTTACGTTTACAATTTCTTGTTCTTGCTGGCAACCGGCCGGCGCAGGAGTACCCGCTGAGCTCTGATAGTCCAATTTCGGTGGCGGTGGTAGGGGTGGGTGTTTTCGGGCGGAATCATGCGCGCGTCTACAAGCAACTGGAGCAGCAGGGCGATAAAGTGCGACTGGTGGGCGTGGTGGATTCCGATCTCGACCGCGCCGATGCGGTGGCGCGGGAATTCGACTGCCGGGCGTTTGGCTCTATCGATCAGATGGTGGCCACGCACAACGAGATCAGTGCCGCTTCCGTGGCTACGCCGACGGCGCATCATCTTTCAGCAGTGAAAACCTTGCTTGAAGCTGGGGTGGATGTGCTGATCGAAAAGCCGCTGGCGCAGACGCTTGGGGAAGCCGCCGAGATTGCGAGGGTCGCGACGGCGTCCAATCGCATTGTGCAGGTCGGGCATCTCGAGCGTTTTAATCCTGCCGTCCGTGCGACCATTCCGCTCCTCACGCGGCCTATGTTCTTCGAAGTGCACCGGCTCAGCGTGTTTACGCCGCGTTCGCTCGACGTCGATGTGGTGCTGGACTTGATGATCCACGATCTCGACATCGTGCTGTCTTTTGCTGGATCACCGGTGAAGGAAGTTCGCGCGGTGGGTCTGCCAATTCTTTCTGCGAAGACCGACATCGCCAATGTTCGTCTAGAGTTCGAATCCGGCTGCGTGGCGAACTTCACTGCCAGCCGAGTTTCGACCGAGCGGGTGCGAAAATTGCGCTTCTTCCAACCCGGCCAGTACATCTCCGTCGACTATGGGCGGCAAGAAGTGCTGGTATTTACCGTGGGACAAGACGGGTCCGCCGCCGGAACTCCATCGGTGAATCCGCAGATCAAAGTGGCAAAGCCGGCTGTGGCTTCTGAAGAACCACTTCATTCGGAGCTTCGATCCTTCCTCAATTCGGTGCGCGCGCGCTCGACGCCGATCGTCTCTCTCGAAGACGGCAAGCGAGCGCTGGCGCTGGCACTGCAGATTGTGGATGCAATTCGACAGCACGGCAAGAATGTAGACCTGCCCGCATTGGCTCGGCAGGCTCGGTAGGGTTGACTCTTGAATTGGCAGGTTCGATTGCACGGAGATACTTCACTCCAAAGGAAGAATGACTGGGTTCGGATGACTCCGCCAGACGTTGTCGCGGGCAGCAACTCGCACTGATCCACTACGGGTGGTCTCGAGAATCCCAAAGCCCTCTTTTACAAACATTTACCAAAGTCATCCAGGAAACCGCTCAGCCAAGGGCGGAAAGACGCCGAAAAGTGCGAAAATAGAAGGAGCTTGGTCACACTACCGCGCGGACTTCGCCGGCCGATATGCAACTTCGGGCTGGCGGTTCGTGTCTAACCAGCCAAGCCCAGGCGCATGTCCATCTCTAAAATCCCAATCCATGAGCCGCTACCTCCGCCCCCGGCGAGGCAGCCGGAGCAGCTCGGTCTCTACGATGCGGGAGAGTGGGAGTCCGCGTACCGGAACCTGCACGAAGTTCCTCACCTGCTGATCCAACTGCAGGACGACCTTGCGCGCTCGCGGCGTCGCGAAGCGCTGTGGCTGTCCGTTCTTACCCATCTGATCGTCATCTTTATCCTGTTTAACTGGGACCGGCTCGACCTGGGGCGTTTTTTCCCGCGGCACAAGGTGGTGGCCTTTTCGAACAGCCAGGACAAGAACCTGACTTTTCTGGAGCTTCCGCCCGACGCGCAGAAGCTTGATCGGCGTCCCGATACAAACAAGATTTCAGATAAGGACCGCCTTGCCACGACGAGGCACCCAGAGCTCGATCCAAAGGAATTGAGAAAGCTGCTGGGGCCTCCGCCAGGAAGACCGGGGATCCAGGCTCCGCCGGCACAGCCAACCGAGCAGCCGACTCCACCCGCGAGCGCACAAAATCAGCCACCAGCTCCGCAGCCGCAACAGGCGCCGCAGGATGCCCCACGCGCGCCCAGCGACCCTTCGCTCGTTGCCAAGCTGCAAACGCCTGTGCGGCCCAAGACCCCCGATCCCTTCAAGACTGGGCCGGTATCGGTGGGTTCTGCGATTCAGCAAGCGGCGCGTGCGGCGGCGGGGTCGCGTGGTGGCGCTGTAGGCGAGGCCGGAGACTTTGGGCTGGGACAAGGGCAGCGCGGGCGTCAATATGGGGCGCTGGAGGTTCTTAGCGACACCGAGGGCGTGGACTTCGGACCGTACCTAAAGCGGGTTGTCGATGAAGTCAGGGCACACTGGTACGAAGCGATTCCTGTGTCGGCCGAATACAAGAAAGGCAACCTGGGAATCGAATTTGTCATACTGAAGGATGGCAGCGTGGCCGGGATGAAGCTGGTGTTTTCCTCGGGCGACATTGCGCTCGACCGTGCGGCCTGGGCCGGAATTACCGGGGCAAATCCTCTTCCGCCGCTGCCCGCGGAATTCAACGGAAAATTTCTCGCGCTTCGCTTCCGCTTCTACTACAACCCTGACAAAGAAGAACTGGAGTAGGAGGTGGAGCAAGCTGGTCCGATCGGCTGCGCATGCAAGCAGATCCTTCGTCCTGCGGCTGCTCCGCCCCGGCTAAAGGCGGGGGTCTACGCGGGACTTCAGGATGATGCCAGCGGGATAGATTTTGCTTTCAGCTCTTTCCGATCCGGATTGAGCCGTCACCGGTTCGCACCACCAGCAGGTTGCCGCCGCCGTTGATCTTGCCGTGGACTTCGTTGTCGCGCATCTTTCCGTTCGTGGTGACGGGGATGTCCAGATCGATATGGCCATCTCCGGTTTTCAAGTCCACGTCTGCCGCCAGTTGTTCGGGAATGTCGAGCTGCACTCTGCCGTCGCCCGTTTCCAGTCTCCAGGTGCTCGCCAGCGTGGAGCCGGCTGCGGCCGTAAGGTCCAGGCGCCCGTCGCCGGTCTTCACGTCTACGACATCAAACCGGCCTTTGGCGCGAATGTGGCCGTCGGAGGTTTTTGCCCGCAACTCACCGTCGATCGAATCGGCCTCGACACTGCCATCCCCGCTGTTCAGGTCAATGGTGCCCTTCAAGCCGGTCAGGTCGATCCTGCCATCTTCGGTGCGCAGGTTGACCTTGCCCTCGCGCGGCATTTGGATGTTGATGTCGACGTGACGTTGACCCCAGTCAATGGTGATGCCGTGGGTGTGGAAGTGAGGGAAGCGCACGTCGATCTCAACCACGTCGCCAGTCTGGTGTTCCTCGATGCGGATGCCGTCGTCGCCGATCTTGTACTTCGTCGTCGTTACTTTGGCCTCGATGGTGTTTTGGTCCCAAGTAGAGACGTGGATGTTGGCGTCGGATGTGTCGACCCGCAGTTCGGGCTTGCCGGTGAGGGTATAGGTCTTTGACCAGTCGTCGGCGCGCGCCGGAAGCGCGGTGGCGAAGGCAAGAACGATGACTCCAGTCATGGTCAAGAGCAACGAGCGTTTCATAGCAGCGAGATTCATGAGGCCCTCCGCCGGGCACACGCTTGGCCCAGGCTCTTAGACGTAGGTACGCGGGGTTGGTGAGGTTAGTTCCGGAAAAATCGCGCCAACGCTGGGCAGGCACTACAGCGTGGGCGCATGGTTTGCGGTTCAACCGCAGAAGTGGATCTCGTGTGCTTTCCGGTTTGTACAACTTATTCGTAGGCCCAGATATCCAGAACTTTTCCGTTCGTACTACTGACCCAAAGCTTACCGCCAACGATGCCGCTGCCGGTGGTTGGGTGATCGGCGGTCAACGGGACGGATTTAGCAGTGTTGATGTTCCAAACGGAGCGGTGGTCGGGTTTTCTGGCCTCGCCATCGAAGTAGTTGATCATCGCCTGACCATTGCTTCCGAATGGCCGGATCAGTTCAATTACGTCAGCATCTTTGGCGAGCTTTTGCAGTTCCGTGCCGGTCGCGGGATCGAGCACGGTGATTCGTTCATCGGGGCCGCCAACGATCACGCGATTGCCGTCAGTGGTGAAGGCGACCGCGAAGCTCTCCAGCGTCAACCCGCGATATTCATACAGCATATTCCAACTAGCCGTATCGTAGAAGCGAATGACGGTGTCGCCATCGGCGGTGACGAGCAGCTTTCCATCCGGGCTGAAGCTGCACGCGAGCAAGCCGGCGAAATCGGAATGTAGCGTTGCCAGCTGTTTTGGCGTGCCACGAAGGTCCCAAATCTGTCCAGGGCGGTCAACCCCAGCCACGACAATACCGCTCGAGTCGGGCAGGAATTCGAGCGTGCCGATGCCTCGCGTATCGCTCTTCCATCGCCTAGTCTCGCCCGTTCCCGAGGTCGGGGCAACTTCCACGGTGCCGTCCTCGAAACCCGCTGCGAACCAGCGGCCGTCGGGCGAATAGTAGCCACCATAGACCCTGGGCTGTGGGCCGAAGGTCCGTTGCATCGTTCCGGAGCTGATGTTCACGAGCCGGACGGAGCGATCGGTGCACCACAGGGCAACCTGATTTCCCGCGGGCGAGATGCGCTCGCCGCGGGACTCACACGGCGCAGGAACCGAGGCGACCGGCTTTAGCCCACCGCTGGCCGCAAGTTGGGCGAAAGAAGCGATCGCAAGCAGGAAGATCGAGAAAGGCAGCATGATTTTCGTTGGCATCAGGCTTTCTCGAGAACGATATCGAACGATACGACAGCAATCATCCGTTGCGGATCGCCTTTCAATATCACCGGGCGGACGAGCTCACGGCTCACGATCGTAGGGTCGCGGGTGAAGTTCTTATCGGGATCGCCGTCGAATACGGGATCGCTGGCGAAGTAAAGTTGCGTGGTGAGCGGTCTGTGTCCTGGCGAAGTCACCAGGTAATGCACATGCTGGCACACTCGCCCGGGGTAGTGTCCGGGCAGAACGCTCTCGAACCCGTAATTGCTTTTTGCATCCGGCTGCAAGATGGTGCGGTAGCGATAGCCGGCTGTGTCGTAGTGACCGAAGTGGTCAGTTTGCCAGATCTCAAGCTTGGCGTTGGGAAGAATCTCTCCGCTCACGCTGTAGACCCCGCCCGTGACCGATAGAGGCATTCCGGGATCGCCAGGGGCGCGCAAGACGGAGACATGGGGTGCATCGCGTTTGTAGAACGGGCCGAGTTCGTTAAATGGAGTGGGCTGACGTTTTCTCTCGGCGTCGTCCCAAGCCAGGGCAACCGACGACAGCGATGCGGACGTAACGAGAGTGACTGCTCCCAGCGCGATGCACTTCTCCAGCATTTCCCGGCGTGTTGTGTACATAGCAGCCTCTCTTTGCGCACAGAGTATACGCCGTTCGTTCCACCTCGAAACAGCTATTCGCTAGCCGTCGGCGGGCGCACGTACGCCATACGGATGAGTGTCCGCTCCGAAAATGGCAGGTAGAGGAGGCCTGCCGCCGCAGCGAAGGCCGCGCCCAGGCCAATTTGCGGCACAAGCAGGAATGGAGCTACGGCCCAGAGTTGGTCGAGCGCCAGGATAACGGGAAACATCTGGCGAAATTTCTCGCCCAGAGGACGATGGTCAAACGACACTGCCGAAATGAGATAGAGGCGCAACGGAATGCCGACGCCGCCTGTAACCATGACGCAGGCGACAATTACGGTCGCTGCCCAGCCGGGGAGGAACGACCTGGCGGCATCCTGCACGCCGGGCAGGTGGAACAGCGCGGACAGGTAGAAAATCAAATACATGACCTGTACCAGCGCGAACAGCCCGCGCGTCAATGCACGAGGGGGGACTGGGACTTCCAGTTCGGGATGGAAGTGCGCGGCGTTATTGGCCACGGGAATCGCGGGGGACGTGGCCGTGGCAGCGAGGTTGGAACTGGCGGTCGCATCTTCCCTCTGGACCGGGGCGATGAACCGGTATCCCCTTCGCGCCAGGGTTTCGACAAATCGCGGACTGCCCGCCGAATCGCCGAGCACATCCCGCAGCTTGTTGACCGCGGTGTTTAAACTGTGATCGAAGTCGACGAAGGTATCATCGGGCCAGAGCCTCTGCCTTATTTCTTCGCGGCTGACCACCTCGCCCGGCCGCTGCACCAGAGCGACCAGCACCTGAAAGGGCTGCTCTTGCAGGCGAATACGCTTCCCCTGTTTTCGCAATTCTCCCGCCTTGGTATCGAGCTCAAACAGCCCGAAGCGCACGGTCCAACGAGTATCGCTTGCCTGCGGTTCTCCCATGACGACGGGCGCTAGTGTAGCACTCGCCGGCCGGGTCACCGGCTGCCACCAGCGAGCGGTGCAGCGCTACAATTGCTCCGTGGCCCGACCAGTTGCCCAAGACGACGCCAGCATGACGCATAAACGCCATACCGCGTTTGCAACCGAGACCACCGGACTGTTGGTCATCGCATTTCTTTTGCTGGCGCTCGTCTTGTTGGGATTCTGGCGCGACCTGCAATGGAGCCTCCGCTGAGTATTCCCGTGACTGCTCCGGACGCGCTCCTTGCCGTCATTCTCGGCCCCACCGCCAGCGGCAAGACCGCGCTCTCCCTCGCACTTGCCGAGGCCTTTCATGGCGAGATCATCAACTGTGACTCGGTCGCCATGTATCGCGAGTTTGATATTGGCACGGCGAAGCCGACTCCGGCGGAACGGGCCCGAGCGCCGCATCATCTTTTCGACTGTATGTCGCCGGCCGAATTCGCAACTGCTGGCGAATATGGGCGGCAGGCGCGGTTTGTACTTGGCGAAGTAAAGTGCCGCGGCCACCTGCCCATCGTTGTCGGGGGAACGGGTCTCTACCTGCGAGCCCTGCTCGACGGTCTCTTCCCTGGTCCGCAACGGTCTGAGGAACTTCGCGAAAGGCTGCGGGCCAGCGCGCAGCGCAACCGACCGGGCCACCTGCATCGCGTTCTGCAGCGCGTTGATCCTGTGGCCGCATCGGCCATTCATGCCAACGATGCTCCCAAGCTGATTCGTGCAGTCGAGGTTTGCCTTGCCTCGCGGCAGCGTATGTCGAAGCTGCTGCAGGAACAAGGGCGCGATCCACTGCGGGGTTTCCGCATTGTCCGGCTGGGCCTTGATCCCGGGCGGGAGGCACTCTACGAGCGGATCAACCATCGCGCCCGGGAAATGTTCGACGCAGGGCTGGTCGAGGAAACCGCTGCGCTCAGCAGGAAATATGGGGACGGAATTCGGCCGCTCTCTTCGCTGGGATATCGTCAGGCGATGCAAGTTGTGCGCGGTGAAATGACCGTCGAGCAAGCAGTCGCAGCCGCTCAGCAAGCGCACCGAAACTACGCCAAACGCCAGATGACCTGGTTTCGGCGGGAGCCGGATGTGTTGTGGCTGGCTGGATTCGGTGACGATGCCCAGATGCAGCAGCAGGCCTTGATCCACATTCGCAATCCGCTTTGAGCTGTTAGAATCCCGGCTTCGCGAAGGAGATTTCCCAATGAAGAACTCAGTTCTTTACTGCTGCATGCTGGCGCTGTGTTCCGGCGTGGTGACGGCGCAGGAGTCGGCGAAATCCGACTCTGATCGGAAGCAAATCATCGACATCGAGCGCCGCTGGACGGAGCAGGTTGTCACCAACGACGTGCCAGCACTGGAACAAATCCTGACCGCGGATTACGTCGGCGTCGAGCCCGATGGCAAGCATGTGACCAAAGAGGAATCCATTGCAGAGGCCAAAGCTGGGCCGTCGGAGTTCGCTTCCAACCATCTCAATGACGTGAAAGTCCGTGTCTACGGAGATTTTGCCATCGCACAGGGCAGCGAGACCTTCATGCGGAAGAACGGGAAGGCCGGCCGGTTCATCTGGACTGACACTTTTATCAAACGTGATGGAAAGTGGCTTGTCGTGGCCTCCCAGGATCTCGAACTCGCAGGCGAAAAATAGCAACTGGGGCCGCCCGGGAAACTCTGCTATCGTTTTGCCATGCGTTCCGCCTTGTGCGCGATTCTGATTCTCGCGCTGCTGACCCCGGGATTTGCCCGCGACAAGTATCAACGCCCCGGACCCATTCGTGTCACCAAGGACGGTGACAGGTGGGCGGAAAAAACCCTGCGCAAGCTTTCAACCGAGGAGAAGGTCGGCCAGTTGTTCATGATCTGGTGCCGGGCGGGCTTCCTGAATCTGCGCAATCCCGAATATCTCGGGTGGCTCGACGACATGAACAAGTATCACGTGGGGTCGTTCGCCATGACAGTGCATGTGGACGGTCCGTTTCTTCTTCGCAGCGAGCCATTCGAGGCCGCCGATCTGTTGAATCGCCTGCAGCGGGAGTCCAGGCTGCCGCTGTTGTTCGCGGCCGATTTTGAGCGCGGCCCGTCGATGCGCCTGATGGGAACTTCTGTTTTCCCCCACGCCATGGCGTTCGGCGCTGCCGGCACGCCGACCTATGCTGAGGCTTTTGGCCGCGCCACGGCTTTGGAGGCGCGTGCCATCGGCATCCACTGGAATTTCTTTCCGGATGCCGATGTCAATTCCAACCCGGCCAATCCGATCATCAATACGCGCTCGTTCGGCGAAGACCCGGCGCAGGTGTCTGATCTGGTGGCCGCCTATATTCGCGGCGCTCATGAAGGTGGGATGCTGGTCACGGCAAAACACTTTCCCGGTCATGGTGACACCGCCACCGATTCTCACCTGGGCATGGCCAGCGTGAATGGTGACCGCGCTCGTCTCGATGCCGTAGAACTAGCTCCATTCCGTAGTGCCATCGCCGCCGGGGTGGATTCGATCATGATTGCGCACGTCACTGTTCCCGCGCTCGATCCGGACCCGAACCACGTGGCGACTATTTCTCACCACGTGGTGACCGACCTGCTCGAGAAACAACTTGGATTCAAGGGCCTAGTAGTGACCGATGCCCTCGACATGGCCGGCCTGACGCATCTTTTCGCCAGCAACATCGGGCGCGCTGCGGTGGAGGCCTTCAAGGCCGGCAGCGACCTGCTGCTAATCCCGGCCGATCTTCCCGCTTCGTACAACGCAGTCCTCCAGGCGGTCCAGTCGGGTGAGATCTCCCGCGAACGGCTTGATCGCAGCGTCCTTAAGTTGTTGAAACTAAAGGCGTCGCTTGGATTAAACGATGCCCGCCAGGTGGACGCTTCCAGGCTCACAACCCAGGTTGCTCAACCCGAAAACATTGCCCTTGGCCAACAGGTGGCCGATGCCGCCGTGACCCTGGTCCGCGAAAACGGTAAAGTGCTGCCCTTGAAGTCTTCTGGAACCACGGCCGCCGGGCTTCCGTATATGAGTGCAGAGGAAACATACGACCGCACCGTGGCCGTGGTTTTCTCGGACGATGTTCGCACCGAAGCCGGCCGCGCCTTCGCTCGTGAATTGCGCGCCCGCATTCGTGATGCCAACGTGTTCTATGTAGACCCGCGCGTTGCCGCGGGCATGAGTGACGACGTCATGAATGCCGTCGAGCACGCCCAAACCGTAGTAGCGGCGGTGTACGTTGTTCCCATCGCCGGCAAAGTGGGTAACACTGTGGCTATGCCTGATGCGACCGGCGCCTTGCTGCAGCGGTTGCTCGATCGCGCCGCCCCCCGAACTGCCGTGATCGCTATGGGCAGTCCTTATCTGGCTGCCAGTTTCCCCGCGATCGAGAACTACATCTGTACTTTCTCCAATGCGACAGTTTCGGAGACCAGCGCGGTCAAAGCGCTGTTCGGCGAAATCGCGATCCACGGACATTTGCCGGTCACTATCCCCAATGTCGCGGCCCGGGGTGCAGGCATCGAGCGCCCGGCTACAATTTCCAACGGAGGTTCTCTTCATGCGCAGAACTAGTTTTCTCGTCATCGCCGCTCTTGTTGCAGCTTTCGCTGCATGTAGTGTCAACGTCAAGAAGGGGGAAAACGGAGAGGAAAAGCAGGTCGACATCAGCACCATCGCCGGCGGCATCCACGTCAACAAGGATGTCGACGCAGCCGATACCGGACTTGCCGTCTATCCGGGTGCGCAACTCAAGCCCAAGGCCAACGATCAGGACGGCAACCGCGCCAACGTGAATCTGTCCGCCTTCGGGTTTGGGTTGAAAGTCGTCGCCCTCGACTATCTATCCGACGATCCACCGGCGAAGATCCAGAGGTTCTACTCGGACCAGCTCGGCAAGTTTGGCACGGTGCTGGTATGCCACACCGCCGATTTCGACATGGACGTGGAAATGAAAGACAAGTCGGGCAAGAGCTCAAACGAGCTTACTTGCGGTGACTCCAAGGGCGTCAATATCGAGCTCAAGGTCGGGAAGAAAGACGATCAGCACCTGGTGTCGATCAAACCGAACGGCAAGGGATCGGAATTCTCGCTGGTTTACCTGCGAACGCACGGCAAAGAAGCGGATATTTAGAGGGTCATGAAAAATGGGGGGATTATGTTTGGGCCAGTCTCGAATTCATATCGCAAGTCTCTTTCTTTGGGTCTGACACTCACTCTTGCATTCACGCTCGGGGGAGCTTCGTCTGCTTTGGGAGCAGCGCAGCAAAATGACGGACCGGACAAGAACCTGGATATCCGTAGTTCGGTCGGCGATCTGCATCTGGGCAAGGATGCCGATGCCCGGAAGATTGGCCTGCCACTTTATCCTGGCGCGCACCCCAAGCCCGATGACGAGAGCCAGGTCAATCTTGGAATCATCACCGAGGCCTTCGGCTTGAAACTGGTGATCGCCAACTACGAGTCTAGCGACGATCCTGGCAAGGTCATCGATTTTTACCGTGACAAGCTGAAGAAGTACGGCACGGTGCTTGAATGCCACTCCAAGAAGCACAGCGACGACGTCAACGTGAGCAGCGACAAGAAAGATGAGGCGCACTCCGCCGAGCTTAAGTGTGACGGCGACAATACCGGCCCGGTGACGGAACTGAAGGTGGGCACGGAAAACAATGAGCATGTTGTCGCCATTGAACCGCGTGACGGCGGCACGGGATCCAAGTTTGCCCTGGTTTACGTGCATCAACGCGGCAAGCAGGCCGAGATCTAGCCTCACTTGAGGTCCCGGGAAGCTGTGGCGTCCTTGCCTCGGCGAGTACTCTGCGGTAGTTTCAAGCAAGCTCGTCTCGCCATTTCATGGACCACCCCTGCGAAAAGTGCGCGCATCCGGTCGAAGACGGAGTTGCGTTTTGTCCGCACTGCCGGGCACCGCAGATCCGTGTCGTCGTGCTTGAGGGCGAGGCTTCTGGAGCGCCTTTCGGCGATAGGGAAGCCTCCGAAGCGCCATTTCGGCCCAACTCCATTCAGTGGGCGCTGGCGCTGCCGGTCTGTGTCTCGGCGGGTATTCTGGCTGGGTTTCTGATGGCGCTTACGGGTCCAGCGATCCCGTGGATGCTGGCAGCGGGTTTTCTGTCGGTACTGTTCTATCGGCGCCGTAATCCCCGGGTCAGGCCATCCGCTCGCGTGGGGGCGCGTTTGGGCGGTGCAGCTGGCGTCATCGCCCTCGCGGTATTCTTCGGTGCTTCTGTCTATAACGGTTTCCTGCGGGAAATGCTTTCACAGGCTGTAACTCTGCTCTATTCCAAGCGGGCCGATCCAACCCTAAGGGATGCGCTTGACGGCTACATCGAATTCCTGAAGCGCCCAGAGGGCCTGGGAGCATGGCTCTTTTGCATGGCCTTGTTCTTTTTTGCTTTCTTCGTCATCGGCGGAGTTCTGGGCGGCGCCATTCTGGGCCGCCGCGACACCAGGTAAGCTCCTTGCGCCCCCGCTCCGTGCCAAGTATCATGCAGCGTTTGCCTATGCAAACCATCGGCATGGCGGCACGCGGGTCCCTGCTTGGCATCGAGCATCTCGATGCCCGCGACATTCTTGCGCTGCTCAAACTGGCGCGACGCATGAACCCAGCCAAGCCGCGTCCCTTGCTGCGCGGCAAGCGCATCATTTTGCTGTTCTACGAGCCTTCGACGCGCACGCGCACTTCGTTCGAGATCGCTGCCAAGTCGCTCGGCGCGATGACGACTCTAGTGCTGTCCTCTGGATCGAGCATTGAGAAAGGCGAATCGCTGCTCGATACCGCTTACACGCTACGCGGAGTCGGAGCCGACGTCATCGTTGTCCGGCATCCCGCTGCGGGCGCGCCCCACCTGATGGCCCGTTACATCGATATTCCCGTCATAAATGCCGGTGACGGCATGCACGAACATCCGTCACAGGCCTTGCTCGATGCGCTGACCATACTCAGGCACAAGAAGTCGCTGAAAGGCCTGCAGATTGCGATTGTTGGCGATATTTATCACAGCCGCGTGGCCCGCTCCAGTATCCATCTGCTCAGCAAATTGGGCGCAAAAATCACGCTTTGCGGTCCGCCGGAACTTGTGCCGGATCTGGCCGCGACACTGGCACCTGGGCTTCGACTCACGCGTCACCTTGACGAGGCCGTGCGCGGAGCTGATGCGATCATGCTGTTGCGCGTGCAGAAGGAGCGGCTGGCGGGGCAGAAGATTCACCTGCACGAATACGTCGAGCGCTACCAGATGACACCCACGCGGTTGAAGCTGGCCAAGCGTGACGCCATCGTCATGCATCCTGGGCCGATTATTCGCGGGCTGGAACTGACCGCCGAAATCGCCGACGGGCCGCAATCGGTCATCGTTGACGAAGTACGCAACGGTGTCCCCATGCGTATGGCGATTCTGGCGCGGGCCTTGGGGAAGGCGAAATGAGCCACGGATTTGCGCGGATCAGCACGGGTAGAACGGCGACGCCTGGTTACTAAATGCCTACTGCTAGAAAACGCGACGCCACCAGCCTGCTCATCAAGGGGGGGCATCTCATTGACGCGGCGGCGAAGATCAACGCGCCGATGGATGTGCTGCTGCGCGACGGAAAGGTATCGGAAGTTGCGTTGCCGGGCAAGATTCGGGGATCGGCCGAAGAGAAATTCGACGCGCGCGGACTCATCGTCGCTCCCGGATTTATTGACCTGCACGTTCACCTGCGTGAGCCCGGCCAGAATCACAAAGAGACGATCGCCACCGGCACGGCGGCCGCCGCCGCCGGCGGATTCACTTCCGTCTGCTCCATGCCCAACACGTTTCCGGTCGTCGACACGGCGGAGTGGGTTGCGTGGCAGCGCGCACCCGAGCGAAGCGCCGTGGTCAACGTATTCCCGCTTGCTGCAGCCACGCGCGGCAGCAAAGGGGCCACGCTCACCGACTTCGCCGCGCTGCAACGTGCCGGCGCGGTTGCGGTCACCGACGATGGCAAGCCCATCCTCGACGATGACACCATGCGCATGGTGCTGCGGCTGGGCGCCGAACTGAATTTTCCCGTGGTGCAGCATGCCGAAGATACGCGGCAGACCGAGGGCTGCTCGATGCATCTAGGCCCTACCAGTTTTCGCCTGGGACTTCGCGCGGCTTCTGGTGCAGCGGAGGCGGCGATCGTGGATCGCGATGTTTCCCTTGCGGTGCAGATTCCCGGCGCGCGATTGCACGTCGCGCATCTTTCCACTTCCGATGCGCTGAAGGCTGTCCGCCGAGGAAAGCGCGCCAAGGCGCGCGTCACGTGTGAGATCACTCCTCATCACTTCACCCTGCTCGACGAGGATGTCAGCGAATACAACACCCACTGCAAGATGAACCCGCCGCTGCGCTCGGCCGTGGATCGCGAGGCGATTCTGGTCGCGCTTGCCGACGGAACAGCCGACGCAATCGCAACTGATCACGCTCCGCATGCGACGCACGAGAAGCAGGTGGAATTCGAACGTGCCGCGTTCGGTATCACTGGCCTGGAAACCGCGCTGGCGCTGGCGATTACGCAATTGCACGGCAAGAACAAAATCTCGCTGACGCGCATCGTTGAGCTTTTCACGGCCGGCCCGGCTCGGGTTTTCGACCTGCACGGCCGCGGATCGCTCGCCCGCGGCAATCTCGCCGACGTCACCATCTTCGACCCCAAGAAGCGCTGGACCTACGATGCTACGAAGTCGCGGTCGTTGTCGCACAACTCGCCCTTCGACGGATGGCAGCTTACGGGGAAAGTTGTGGCAACGATTGTCGGTGGG
>Ga0209698_10002877_pt1 | contig 19202 bp, 9 predicted proteins | sample LitLauG_LLR_2012_FD_187203 | JGI IMG/M metagenome (GOLD analysis project Ga0209698, IMG submission 187203) | Freshwater sediment microbial communities from Pennsylvania, USA - Little Laurel Run_MetaG_LLR_2012 (SPAdes) (version 2) | ecosystem: Environmental > Aquatic > Freshwater > Creek >...
GGCCAGGGGCGGGGGGCGCGCTCGTCGCGCTCGGAGCGGTCGTGGTCAGGAGGAGCACGATGCCGACGGCAACCGTGCTGAGCACCGCCAGGGTGCGCCGACGCCGCACATCGGCCGGGGGCCCGGGGCGCCGGGTCCGGACCGGTGACCTCGCGGGCGGCGGTTGCGGGCGGCGAGGTCGTGCCCGCGTGGTTCGTGGCCACGTGGTTCGTACCCGTGGTGGCGCGGCGCGTGTCGTGGTCATGTCGGCCGCCTCGGATGGCCTCGCGTCGATGGTACCGACCGACGTGGAGGATCCGGGGGATGTCCGAGATCCTGGGCACGTCGATGCGCGGAGGGGGCATCCACGCCAGGTGGACGACCTGAACCAACGGGGAAAGGGGACCCGGGCGCGGCCCGCGACGGCGCGGGCCGCGCCCCGACTCGCTACCGTCGCGCCAGGCTTCGGAGGGGGACAGCTGGTGGGGCAGGCGCCGGTCGACGCATCGACGGTCTGGGGGCTGGTCGTGGCGCGGGCGGAGGCGACGCCGGACCTCGTGCTGCTCGTCGACGAGCACCGACGCACGATGACCTGCGTCGAGTACGCCAGAGCCGCCGAGCGCGCCGCAGCCGGCCTGGTCGCCGAGGGCGTGCGGGCCGGCGACACGGTGGCGTGGCAGCTCCCGACCTGGATCGAGACCTTCGTGCTCCTCGCGGCACTGGCCCGCCTCGGCGTGCGGCAGGTCCCCCTCCTGCCCATCTACCGCGAACGCGAGCTCGGGTTCTGCCTGGCGCAGACCGGCGCGTCGCTGCTGTGCGTCCCTGCGACGTGGCGGGGCGTGGACTACCCGGCGATGGGGGCGCGGGTGCAGGACGCGCAGGGCGGCTTGCGGGTACGGGTGTGCGACCGGGCCCTCCCCGATGCGGATCCGTCCGGTCTCCCGGCGCCGCCCGAACCTGCGTCCGCCCGAGACGTGCGCTGGATCTACTACACCTCGGGCACGACCGCCGATCCGAAGGGGGCGCAGCACACGGACCACAGCACCATCGCGGGTGCGACCGCGTTCGGCGAGCGCCAGCACATCCGCTCGGGCGACCGCTTCGGGATCGCATTTCCCTTCACCCACGTCGGCGGGCTCAACAACCTCCTCGCCGGCCTCCGGGCGGGCATGGGGCTCGTGATGGTCGAGGCGTTCGATCCGCAGGCGGCGGCCGCGGTGTTCGCCGCCAACCACGTGACGATCGTCGGGGGCGCGCCCGCGTTCTACCTGTCGTTCATCGAGCTGCAGCGCACGCAGCCCGGTCGATCCGTCCTACCGGAGCTGCGGTTCATGACCGGAGGCGGCGCGCCGATGCCCCCCGAGATGCACCTGGAGGTCAAGCACGAGATCGGCGGCCAAGGTGTCGGTCACGGGTGGGGCATGACGGAGAACTGCATCACCGCGATCAACGACCCGACCGACTCCGACGAGCGACTGATGCACACCAGTGGGCGGCCGGTGCGCGGCATGTCCGTGCGGGTGGTGCTCCCGGACGGGTCCTTGGCGCCGCCCGGCGTCGACGGCGAGATGCGCATCCGGGGCGAGTCGGTGACCGTCGGGTACCTCGACGAAGCGCTCAACGCGGACGCGTTCGACGCGGAGGGCTGGTTCCGCACCGGCGACATCGGCCACCTCGACGACGAGGGCTATGTGGTCATCACCGGTCGGATGAAGGACATCATCATCCGCAAGGGGGAGAACATCTCCGCCAAGGAGCTCGAGGACCTGCTCTACACCCACCCGAAGGTGCTCGACGCCGCGGTCATCGGCATCCCCGACCGCGAGCGCGGCGAGCTCGTGTGCGCCGTCGTCGAGTGCCGCGACCCCGCCGACGAGCTCACCCACGACGAGATGGTGTCGTGGTTCGAGCAGGCGCGGACGATTCGCCAGAAGATCCCCGAGCGCCTCGAGATCGCCACCCTCCCCCGCTCGGCGACGGGCAAGGTGCTCAAGCAGCAGCTGCGGACCCAGCTGGCCTGACCCCAACCCCGAGACGAGCTCCGTGGTCCGCGACCGGTCAACGGGCGGGGGCTGGTCGAAGCGACAAATGGGAGCACCTCGGCAAATGCCGTCTTCCGGGGGTCGTTATGATCCGCCTAGGTATCGGGGGCGGACCGGCGCGGCCGTCCTCCTGCAGGTACAGGCTGGCGCGAGGAAGGCTTCCGGTATGGGCAGACCAGTGCACGTCGACCACGGACGGCTTGGCAGGACCGGTGGCCGGCGTTGGCTCGGCCACCCCGGCGAGCGGCGGCGGTCGGCGCCGCGGCGCCGGCTGGCCGTGCGCGCGCTCGCGCTGAGCGGGCTGGTGGCGTCTCTGCTCGCGTCGATCGCCGTCATCGGTCCTATCCCGCGCGCCGCAGCCGGCACGACCACCTGGTCCCAGCTCTCGCCGACGCACCACCCGCCCGCGTTCGCCCAGCCGTCGATGGCCTATGACCAGGCCACCAGCCAGATGATCCTCGTCGGCTCGATGCCGGGCGACGCCGTCGAGGAGACCTGGCTGTGGACCGGCACCGACTGGACCCAGCTGTCCCCCGCCACCAGCCCGTCCCCCCGCACCGGGGCGGCGATGGCCTACGACGCGACCACCCAGCAGTTCGTGCTCTTCGGCGGCGCATCCGGCGGCGCGTCCCTCAACGACACCTGGACCTGGGACGCCAGCACCTGGACCAAGGCCACCCCGTCGGTGAGCCCGAGCGCCCGGGCCCTCGCCGCCATGGCCTACAACCCCGGCGACAGCAACCTCGTGCTCTACGGCGGCACCCCCGACGGCGGGACGACCGCGCTCGACGACACGTGGATCTGGACCACCGCCGGGTGGAGCCCCGTGACCGCCAACGGCATCATCCCGGTCGGCCACTGGGCCGCGCAGCTCGGCTACGACTCCTACAAGGGGACGCTCTTCCTGCACAGCGGCTTCGAGGGCGGCGGCGGCCAGTACGACGACTCCTTCATCTGGAACAAGTCCGCCTCCAACTGGGACGAGTGGTACAACGAAGAGCCCTTCTGTGCAGCGTGCAGCGCAAGCGGCTCGCTGTACTCCCCGGGGGCGCGGGCCGGCGGCGGTATGGCCTATGACGCGGCCACCGATCAGCTCATCGAGTTCGGCGGTCAGAGCGGGTCCTCGCTGAGCTCCATCACCTGGGACTACGTCAGCGACAGCACCGTCACCGTGGCCAGCAGCCCGGCCGCCCGCAAGTTCCCCGCCATGGCCTATGACGGGGCGACCGGTCAGCTGGTCCTCTTCGGCGGCGACACCGGATCGGGCCCCGTGAGTGAGACCTGGACCTACGGCACACCACCCACCAACCCGGTCGTCACCGCCACGCTCTCGGCGGCCTCGCCGACCGCCGCCGGGGTGGAGACCGTGCCCACCTCGGCCATCCCCGCCTCGTCGGCAACGGGGAGCGGCGCGGCCGGCACTGCCAGCGGTGACCCGGCGTCGGCGCCGCTCAGCTCGATCCCGCTCTCCTCGATCGGTCTCAGCTCGTCGCCGCTCAGCTCCATCCCCCTCAGCTCCATCCCCCTCAGCTCCATCGCCACCCCGGCCTCGGGGTCGCCGAGCGGCCTGGCCGCCGCCCAGGCCGCTCTCGGGCGCTCCCTGCTGTCGGACGTGTCGGTGACCTACCCGCCGGGGTGCGGGGCCGCGCCCGCGCCGGCCTGCACCGGGTGGCCGGGCATCCTCGCCGGGTCGCGCTACGCCGGCGTGCCCCTCGAGTCGGTCACCCTGGCCCAGGTCCTCGGCGACCCCGTCGCGGGCGCCAACCTGGCCAAGGTCAACTTGGGCGCGCTGAGCCTGGCCTCGAGCCCGCTCAGCTCGATCCCGCTGTCGTCCATCGAGCTCGGCGCCGCGCCGCTCAGCTCCATCGGCCTCGGCGGCACGGCCGCCGGCTCCGCCGCGCTCAGCGCCTGGTGCGGGGCGCTCGCGCAGGCCGGCTCCTCCTGCGCGTCCTTCGGGATCAGCCCGACCGACACGTCGACCGGGGTCACCCTGCTGGCCCTGGCCCTGGCCGGGGTCCCGTTGAGCTCCATCCCCCTCAGCTCCATCCCCCTCAGCTCCATCCCGCTCAGCTCCATCCCCCTCAGCTCCATCCCGCTCAGCTCGATCAACCTGGTCGGGAGCCCGCTCAGCTCGATCCCGCTCAGCTCCATCCCCCTCAGCTCCATCCCGTTGAGCTCCATCCCGTTGAGCTCCATCCCCCTCAGCTCGATCAACCTGGTGGTCGACTGCAAGAACAACCCGTCGCTCTGTGTCGCCGGGTCGACCACCACCCTCGGGCAGGCGGCCGCCGCCGGCGCGCTGCTCACGAGCGCCACCCTGGGCCAACTCGGCACCTACGGCGCCACCACCCTCGGCCAACTGCTCCTCGGCGACACGACTCGCACGCCGGGGTACCCGGCCATCACCCTCGGCGACCTGGTGGTGTCGACCGTGCCCCCCACGAGCTACCAGTGGCAGTCCCTGAAGCTGTCCAGCCTCCCCCTCGCGGCGCATGGCACCGCGGGCGGCACCGTGACGTACAACGCCGCGATCACCGTGGCCAACGCCCCCACCGCGCTCCAGGTGACGGCCACCCTGCCGTCGAGCTTCGCCTACACGCCCGGCAGCACCACGATCGACAACGCGCCTGCCGCCGATCCGGCAACGGGCGCCGCCCTGACGTGGACCACCCCCACCCTCGCCCTCGGGTCGCACGTCTTGAGCTTCCACGCCGCCGCGGGCATCGGCCTCGGGCCAGCAACGACCGCTCTGGCCGTCACCCTCGGCCCGTCGACGGTGGCCTCGTCGTTCGCCACCGTCGACGTCGTCGACGGCGAGCAACCGCAGATCAACTCGGCGACGACCGCCCTCCCGCTCGTCGCAGGTGCGCTCAACACCAGCACCCCCACGAGCGGCAACCTGAGCATCGGCTACCTCACCGCGCCCGGCGACCTCGACGAGTGGGCCGTCACCGTGGCGCAGGGAGCGGAGCTGAGCCTGGCCCTCACCAACCTCCCGGCTGCCTACGACCTCGAGCTGTTCGGGCCCAGCACGCAGCCGACGCTTCCGGCCGCGACCCGCAGCATCGGCGGCGTCACCGACACGCTGCCCTCCGTCACGCCCGGCGCCACCACCGAGGCGACCCCCGGCTCCCAGGACATCCCGGTGACACCGCCCCCCGGCGACCGCCTGCTCGCGGTGTCCACCAACCCGAGCGGCCAGAGCCAGTTCATCCAGACGCCGCCGCTGGCCGCAGGGACCTACATCGTCCAGGTGTCGGGCTACAACGGCGCATTCAGCGCCCAGCCCTACCTCCTGCAAGCCGAGCTTCTCGGCGGATCGGTTGCGCCGACGTGCCCGGCGGGCATCCCCTACCTCGGCGCGCTGGGTGGCATCGCACCGGCCCGGGGCCCCGTCGCCGTCCCCGCCGGCGCCAACACGTTGTTCCTGGTCGACACCCAGCGGCTGTCCGCGGCGTTCCCCCAGCAGGCCGCCCAGATCATGACCCAGCTCCAGGTGGTGGCCTCCGATGCCGCCGCGGGGGTCAACGGTGCGGTGATCCCGGTGGACGCCTTCTCGACGGTGCAGAACGCGTACGCCTCCTGGAACGCCGACCCCTGCTCGGTCGACGCAGCCAACTCGGTCGTCGCCGCCATCGCGGCGGTCGTCAACCAGATGCGCGCCGATCATCCGACGGTGCAGAACCTCGTCGTCGTCGGGGCCGACGACCAGATCCCCATGGCCCGCGTCGCCGACGGCACCGCGCAGTCCAACGAGCGCGACTACGGCGCCTCCACCTTCGCGGGGGAAAACAACGTCGAAGCCGACGCGCTGTCGCTCGGCTACTACTTCAGCGACGACCCACTCAGCTCCGCCAACCCGCTCGGCGTCGGCAGCGCCACGCTCTACACCCCCGAGCTGGCCACCGGCCGCCTCGTCGAGTCCGCGGCGGAGATCCAAGGTGCCCTCAACCGCTTCGTCCAGACCACGGGCAACCTCAACGCCACCGCAGGCCTCACGACCGGCTACTCCTTCCTGTCCTCGGGCGCGCAGGCGGTCTCGGCCAACCTGGCCGCCGACGGGCTCACGCCCTCCACGCTCATCAACGAGAGCTGGCTGAGCAGCGACCTCGACGCCAAGCTGGCCGCCACCCCGACGGCGGGCGTCGTCAGCCTGAACGCCCACTTCGACTACTCCCGGGCGCTGCCGGCCTTCGGCAATGCCAACAGCGTCACGACCAACCTGTTCACGACCTCGGACGTGCGCACGCCGCCGGTCGCGACCTCCTACGCCGGCCGGCTCCTCTTCTCGATGGGTTGTCACGCCGGGCTCAGCGTCAGCAGCGCCGAGCTGGGGGCGGGAGGCCTGTCCACCCCCGTCGACGATTGGACCAAGACGTTCGCCGACGCCGGGGCGCTGTGGGTGGCCAACACCGGCTACGGCTATGCCGACACCGACACCATCGCGTACTCCGCCAGGCTCATGGCCGGCTTCGCCGGCGACCTCAACGGCTCGCTCAGCATCGGCGAGGCGCTGGCGGGGGCGAAGCAGCAGTACGCGGCGGGCAGCGCCATCCTCAGCCCCTATGACCTGAAGGCGCTCATGGAGTCGACGTTCTACGGGCTGCCGATGTACCACCTCAACACCGCCGGGACCCCGGTGGCCCCCCCGAGCGGCCCGCCGACGGTCAACAACCCGATCCCGGGCGCGACCGGCCTCACCGGTGCCCCCGTCTCGCTCGGCCTCGGGCAGGGAAATGGCACCGTTGCGGGACAGCTGAGCCTGGTCTCAACGCCCAACGGCAGCTACTACCAGGTCAACGGGACCACCCCGACCACGCCGGGTACACAGACCACCGAGTACCGCCCGATCGAGCCGCTCGTGGCCGTCGCGGCGACCGAGCCCAACCTGGTGCCCCACGGGGCGCTCGTGACCGGGCTCCAGTCCATCGACACCCCCCACTTCCAACCGGCGTACTCGCTGCCCGCCGTCGGATCGGCCAACTCGGCGCCGCCCGCCATCGGCAACGCCGCCTTCCCCGGAACGCTCCAGCGGGTGGCGACGTACCCGACGTTCACCGCGACGGGCACCGGCCAGGCGGCTCAGCTGGACCTCATCGCCGGCCAGTTCCTGCCGGATGCGTCCAACCCCGGCACCGGTACGCAGCGACTCTTCACCTCGATGTCGGCCGAGGTCCTCTACGTCGCGCCGGGCAGCCCGCTGGCGACCGACTACACGCCCCCGACGATCAACTCGACGAACGCGTCGACCGGCGCCAACGGCCTCGGCTTCGCCATCCACGTGACGCCGGCGGGCCCGAGTGCCCCGGTCACCGAGGTCCTCGTCCTCTCCACCGACGCGGCCAACCCCGGCACGTGGGCGCCGCTCCTGCTGAGCTCCACCGACGGGCTCACCTGGACCGGGACGGCCCCGCCGACGTCGAGCGGCAACGCCCAGTACATCGTCCAAGCCGTCGACACCGCGGGCAACGTCGCCGTGTCCAACAATGAGGGCGCCGACTTCCAGCGCTCGGCACCGCCGGCCATCTCGATCAGCCTGTCGGGCAACCAGCTCGGCGGGACCTACACGGGGCCGGTCACGGCGAGTGTCACCGCACCCGCGGGCGCCACCTACGTGCTCGATGGCGCGCCGGCGGCCCCGGTCCCATCCGCTGGGATCGTCGTGTCGGGAAGCGGCGGCCACACGCTCACGGTGACCGACCCTGCGGGTGACCGCGCCACCCGGGGGTTCGCCATCTCCTCGGCGCTCACGACCACCGCCCTCGGTTCCTCGGCCAACCCCTCGGTGGTCGGCCAGGCGGTGACCTACACCGCGACCGTGGCGCCCGCCACCTCGGGCGCCGGCACCCCCACCGGGCAGGTCGAGCTCCTCGACGGCACCACGCCCATCGCGGCCTGCGGCGGCGCCGCCGGGACCGCCATCTCCGCCTCGGGCAGCGCGGCATGCACCATCGCCTACCAGGCGACCGGTAGCCACACGGTGACGGTCCGCTACCTCGGCGACACGACGTTCGCCGGATCCTCGGCGTCGCTCGCGCAGCAGGTCGGCCGCGCACCGACGACGATCTCCGTCGCGTCCTCACCAAACCCGTCCGCGGTCGGGCAAGCCGTGACCCTGACGGCCACCGTCGCCGCGTCCAGCGCAGGCGCCGGCACCCCGACCGGCTACGTCGAGCTCCTCGACGGCGCGACGCCGATCACCGCCTGCGGCGGCACCACCGGCACCGCCCTCAGCACCACCGGCACCGCCACCTGCACCGCTGCCCTCAGCGGCCCGGGCGCCCACACCATCGCCGCCCGGTACGCCGGCGACCCGAGCTTCACCGGATCGACCACGACGCTCAACCAGCAGCTCAGCCAGGCGACGACGACGACGACGCTGACGTCGTCGGTCAACCCGTCGTCGGTCGGCCAGACCGTCACCTTCGCCGCCACGGTCGCCGCGGCGGGCGGCGCGACCGGCACCCCGACCGGTGCCGTCGAATACCTCGACGGCACCACCCCCATCGCCGCCTGCGGCGGCGCCGCCGGCGCCACGCTCAGCGCCACCGGCGCGGCGACCTGCACGACCACCCTGTCCACCGCCGGCTTCCACCCGATCAGCGCGGTGTACCTCGGCGACGGCAACGACAAGGCCAGCACCGCCACGGTGCTGGCCCAGATCGTCACGAGGACCGCCTGCCGGACGCTGGCCGGCTGCCACCTCGACGGCCTCGACCTGCGGGGCGCCAACCTGGGCGGCGCCAACCTCGCGGGCGCCTCGCTGATCCTGGCCAACCTGTCCGGCGCCAACCTCGCCGGCGCCAACCTGACTGGCGCCAACCTCAGCGGCGCCAACCTCAGCGGCGCCAACCTGACCGGCGCCAACCTCACCGGCGCTCTGCTCATCGCGACCAACCTCGGCGGCGCCAACCTCAGCGGCGCCAACCTAAGCGGCGCCACCCTCGCCGGGGCCAACCTGGCCAGCGCCAACCTCAGCGGCGCCAACCTCACGGGCGCCATCGCCGCCGGCGCCAACCTGCGAGGAGCGATCCTGCACGGGGCCAACCTCACCGGTGCCAACCTGACGCTGTCGAGCCTGGTCGGCGCCGACCTGACCGCGGTCACCGCGACCGGGGCGAGCATGCTGGCAGCCGACCTCACCGGGGTCAACGCCACGGGGGCCAACCTGTCAGGGGTCAACGCCAGCGGTGCGAACCTCACGAACGCTAACTTCACCAATGCCAACCTCAGCGGTGCCAACCTCCACGGAGCGAACGTGACCGGAGCCAACTTCACCGGGGCGAACCTGACAGGGGTTCGCCACTGAGCAACCGCGCCCGGTCGCCGAACCCCGCCAGCAGCCTCGCCGCCGCCCGCGACCGTGGGTGAGGGAGGCGGGCTGCCGAGCCCCGACCAGGGAGCCAGCGCGCTCGCCCCGCACCTACCCAGCATCGCCCTGGAGTGGCTGGCCGAGACCCCCGAGGCGGTGCAGAAGCAGGTTGAGGGCACGCTCGTCTTCGTCGATGTGTCCGGCTTCACCGCGCTGACCGACCGGCTGGCCGCCCGCGGCAAGGCGGGCGCGGAGGAGATCGCCGGCGTCATCGGCACCGTCTTCGGCGAGTTGCTCGGGATCGCTTCGTCCCACGGCGCGGACCTCCTCAAGTGGGGAGGCGACGCCGTCCTGCTGCTGTTCCGCGAGCCCGGTTCGGCGGCGCGCGCCTGCCGAGCCGCCCTGCTCATGTCGCGCTCGATGCGCCGCATCGGCCGGATCAGGACCTCCGCCGGCCGGATCTCGCTCAGCGTGTCGATCGGTGCGCACACCGACATGATCGACCTGTACTTGCTCGGCGACCGCCACCGGGAGCTGATCGTGACCGGACCGGCAGCGACGGTGACGGCCGGGATGGAGAAGATCGCCGAGGCGGGTGAGCTGGTGGTGAGCCCCGAGACCGCGCACCGGCTCGATCCCGGCGACCTCGGGCCGCCCAAGCTCGGCGGCTTCCTCGTCCTCCGAGCACCGGAGGCGGCGACCGCCACGTCACCCCTCCGCCGGAGCCCCGCCGGTCTCGACATCGCATCGCTCCTGCCCGAGGTCCGCAGGACGCGCCTGCTCGCCGGCGGGGACGAGGCCGAGCACCGGCAGGCGACGGTCGCGTTCGTGGAGTTCTCCGGGGTGGACGCGCTCAGCGACCAGGGCGGCGCGGCACTCGTCGCCGCCAGCCTCGACCCGGTCATCGCCGCCGCCGAGGACGCGGCCCACCGCTACGGGGTCAACTTCCACGAGACCGACATCGGCGCGGACGGCGGCAAGATCGTGCTCGTCGGCGGCGTCCCCCTCGTGCGCGGCGACGACGCCGAACGGGTGCTGCGTGCGGTGCAGGAGGTCGTCTCGACCCACCCGCCGAGCTCGCCGATCGGCCTGCGCGCCGGGGTCAACGCCGGGCGGGTCTTCGTGTTCTCGCACGACTTCGAGCGGGCCGGCAGGCGGATCTTCTCCATCACCGGCGACACCATGAACGTCGCGGCACGGGTCATGGGCAAGGCCCAGCGCGGCCAGGTGATCGCGACCGAGGCCGCCCTCGCCCGGTCGCGCACGACGTTCGACACCGACGCCCTCGCCCCCTTCATGGTCAAGGGCAAGCCCGAGCCGTTGGTGGCCGCCGTGGTCAACCAGCCCCGCCAGGCCGTGGCAGACGACGCTGCGGACGAGCAGCGCTTCGTCGGGCGGGACGGGGAGCTGTCGCAGCTCCTGCAGCACGCCGACGCCGCGGCGGGCGGTGCCGGCGGCTTGGTCGAGATCATCGGCGACGCCGGGATCGGCAAGTCCCGCCTCGTGTCGGAGGCGATGCGGCGCTGGGACCTGGACACCTTGCGCGTCGCCTGCGAGGAGTACGGCAGCGCCACGCCGTACCAGCCGTTCCGGCGCATCTTCCGCCGGTTGCTCGGCCTGGCCGACGACGCTCCGCCCCACGTCGCCGCCGCGGCGCTCGAGCGCGCCGTCGCCGACCTCGCCCCCGACCTGGCGCCCTTTCTCCCCCTGCTCGCCCTCGTCGTGGACGCGCCGGTGCCTTCCACCCGCGAGGTCGACGAGCTCGATGCGCGCTTTCGGCGGCCGCGCCTCGAGCACTCCGTCGTGGAGCTCCTGCGCGCCCAGCTGCGCGGGCCTTCCGCCCTCGTGCTGGAGGACGCGCACACCGCCGATGAGGCGTCGGTGAGCCTCCTCCGCCGGATGTGCGTCGAGGTGGCGCACCTGCCGCTGCTGGTCGTCCTCACGTCCGGGCGCGACACCGGGTCGCCGCTCGGCGAAGGCATCGGACCGCACGTCGTGGTGGAGCTCGAAGCGCTGAGCGAGGACGCGGCGGCGCAGATCGCCGCCCTCGGCGGAGGGACCCTTGCACCACGGCAGGTCGCCGTGCTGGTGGAGCGGGCCGGGGGCAACCCGCTGTTCCTCCGGGAGCTGCTCCGCACCGCCGGCAGGACCGGAGAGGTCGAGGACCTCCCGGAGTCCATCGAGCCGCTCCTCGTGGCAGAGATCGATCTGCTCTCGCCGGCGGACCGCCAGGTGCTGCGGGCCGCCGCCGTGCTCGGCAGCCAGTTCGATGCGACCCTCCTCCACGAGCTGGTCGACGGTGGAGGCGACGTCGAGGGGGCGCTGTCGTCGCGGCTCGGCGCCTTTGTGACACCGACGCCCTCGGGATGGCGCTTCGCGCACGCGCTCATGCGGGACGCGGCCTACGAAGGGCTGGCGTTCAAGCGGCGCAAGGAGCTTCACGCCAGGGCGGCGACGGCCATCGAGCGGCGCACCGCGGTCCCCGAGGACGACGCCGAGCTGCTGTCGCTGCACTGGCTGCACGGCGAGTGCTACGAGGCCGCCTGGCACTACGCCCGCCTGGCGGGCGACCGGGCCCGAGCCGTGTGGGCGAACGCCGAAGCGGTGACGCTCTACGAGCGTGCCCTCCACGCCGCGTCCCACCTCGAGCTGGCACGCGAGGACATCCTCCGTGTCGCCGAGGCACTCGGTGACGCCCATGAGCTCAACGCCAGCTATGCGCGGGCCCGCGGCGCGTACGCGCGGGCCCGCCAGCTCGCATCCGACGACGTGCAGCGCGCTCGCCTCTCCCGCAAGGTCGGCGTGCTCCTCGAGCGCCAGGGCCACTACGTGCCCGCTCTCGGTTGCTACACCCGGGGCCGGCACCACTTGCGCGGCGACGATCCAGCGGTCGCCACCGAGCGATGCGAGCTGAACCTGGCATCGGCAGGCATCCGCTCCCGTCAGGGTCGCTACCGCGAATGCCTGCGGTTCGCCGTCGACGCGGCGAGGGAGGCTTCCGCGGCCGCCCACCCCTCGGGGCTGGCCCACGCCCTCTACCTGCAGCACATGATGTCGGTCTACCTCGAAGAGCCGGACGACGAGCTCGGCCACCGCTCGCTCGCCATCTTCGAGGAGCTCGGCGACATCGTTGGCCAGGGCAACGCGCTCAACAACCTCGGGATCAGCGCGTACTACCGGGGACGGTGGCAGGCCGCGCTCGACTGCTACGAGCGCAGCCGTGCGGCGCGCGTCCGCTCCGGCGACGTCGTCGGCGCCGCGACCGAGGAAAACAACATCGCCGAGATCCTGAGCGACCAGAGTGCGCTCGACGCCGCCCGGCCGCTGTTCGAGTCGGCCCGGGCGGCGTGGACCGCGTCCGGGTACCGCGTCGGCGCCGCCCTGGCCACCTCCAACCTGGGACGCCTCCTGGCCCGGGAAGGCGACGTCGCCGAGGCCCGCCACCTCCTCGAGCGCGCCCTCGCCGACTTCGAGGCGATCCAGTCGCCCGTGTTCGTCGCCGAGACCCGGCTCCGCCTCGCGGAGTGCCACCTCCTCGGGGGTGACTTCCCGGGCGCGGTCGCCGCCTCGCTCGACCTGCTCCACGACGTCCGCGACCGGGCCGGCCTGGACCAGACCGAGATGTCGGCCCTGCGGGTCCTCGGCACCGCGGCTGCGCTCGCCGAGCTGACCGAGGAGGGCCGGGAGCCCTCGGCGGACGCCATCGGGTCGCTGGACCAGGCCATCGAGCGCTCGGCAGCGCTCAACGTGCCCTACGAGCTGGCCCTCGGCTTGGCGACCCGGGCCGCCCTCGGGCGGATCTCCGAGGACCGCCACGGCCGCGTGACACGGGCCGGGACGGCCGAGGACCAGGAGCGGGCCGACGCGCTGTTCTGCGGCCTCGGTGTCCACCGGGCCGTGATCACCTGGTCCGCGGCCGTCACCGGTGCCGCCATCGTGGCCCGGTCGCGCACGGAGCCGGCCGGGAGCTGAACCGCCCGGGCGGCGCGCTCAGCCCTTGGCGCGGAGCCGGTCCGCGATGGACGACATCACCTGGAGCGCGAACATCGGCGTCTCGTGCACCAGGAAGAGGAACGTCCGCCGGTCGATCACGGCCAGCTTCGTGTCGGACACGGCGACCGCGGTGGCGCTGCGGGGCGACGAGTCGACGACCGCCATCTCGCCGAAGGTGTCGTCCACGCCGAGGCGGCGAGTGGTACCACCCGAGGTGCGGACCTCCACCTCCCCCTCGATGATCCCGAACATCTCGCCGCCGCTCGACCCCTCCTCGAAGATGACCTCGCCCGCAGGCACATCCCGGATGGAGCTCGCATTCTTGAACACGCCAGGAACCTTCATCAGACTTCCCTCCCGTCGGGGGTGCGGCACCCCGCTCACCGCCGGCTCCCGGACCTGGACTCACGTTGGTCGAACGCTAGACCTGGCTGCCGGGCGCTCTCCGCCCGCTTCGGTGAAAATTCACTTCTCATTCATCTGACTGTCGTATGGACGACACCTCGGGCGCGGGACGCCCGAGCCCGGTCCCGACCTCAGCCGTCGAAGACGATGGTCCGGTTGCCGTGGATCAGGACGCGGTGCTCGAGGTGGGCTCGGACCGCACGGGCGAGGACGATGACCTCCAGATCACGCCCCCGTCGTCGCAGCGCCTCGACGTCGTCGCGATGCGACACCCGGGTGACGTCCTGGTCGATGATCGGGCCTTCGTCGAGATCGGCGGTCACGTAGTGGGCCGTGACCCCGATGAGCTTCACACCCCGACCGTGCGCCTGGTGATAGGGCCGGGCGCCTTGGAACGCCGGGAGGAAGGAGTGGTGGATGTTGATGATGCGCCCTTCCCAGGGCGCGACGAAGCCCGGCGAAAGGATCTGCATGTAGCGGGCGAGGACGACCATGTCCACGTCGGCGTCGGCGAGGCTCGTCGAGATGACTCGCTCCTGGTCGGCGCGTGTCTGAGGGGTGACCGGGTGGTGCTCGTAGGCCACGTCGAAGCTGGACACGAGCTCCGCGTGGTCCGGGTGGTTGCTGATCACCAGGCGGATGTCGGCGGGCAGCTCCCCCAGGCGCCACCTGGCGAGGAGGTCCTGCAGGCAGTGGGCCTCACGGGACACCAGGATGGCGACCCGGGGCACCTCGTCGGTGAACCTGACCTGGCAGCGCATGTCGAAGCGCGCGATGAGCGGCTTCAACTGCTCGGCGAGCTCGACGCGGTCGAACCGGAACTGGTCGAGCTCGAACTCGACCCGCTGGAAGAACGCGCCGTCGACCGGGTCGGTGTGTTGCTGGAGATCGACGATGTTGCCCCCTCCGCCGTAGACCAGCGACGACACCGCCGCGACGATGCCCGGTTGGTCGAGGCAGGACACGAGGAGGACGCCGCGCGCAGAGCGCTCGGTCTCGGTGGGCGAGGGCGCGCTCATCGGGAGATGCCTACCGTCCCGGTATCCAGTTGGTGCCCGCCAAGGGCACCCCGGCCATGGCCGCGGCCTCGACGGTCAGGGCGACGACATCCTCCGGCTCGAGGTTGTGGACGTCGGACTTGCCACAGGCGCGGGCGAGGGTCGTGAGCTCCATGGTCATGGCCTTGAGGTAGTTGGTCACCCAACGGGCGCCGACGTCCGGATCGAGTCGAGCCTCGAGGTCCGGTTCCTGGGTGGTGATGCCGACGGGGCACTGGCCAGTGTGGCAGTGGTGGCAGGACCCCGCCGCGGTCCCGAGGGCGGCGTAGTCCGCGCGGACGTCGACGTCGACCCCGTCGCGGCGGTACGCCGACCGGTTGCAACCAAGGGCCAACAGGGACGCAACGCCGATCGAGACCGCATTGGCGCCGAGGGCGAGCGCCTTGGCCACATCCGCGCCGGATCGGATGCCACCCGAGACGATGAGCTGCACGCTGTGATGCATCCCGATCTCGCGAAGCGCCTCCGCAGCCAGCCGCACGGCGGGGAGGGTCGGGATCCCCGCGTGCTCGATGAACACGTCCTGGGTCGCTCCGGTGCCGCCCTGCATCCCGTCGACGACCACCACATCGGCGCCTGCGGCCACCGCCAGCTTGACGTCGTTGGCGACGCGGGTCGCCCCGAGCTTCACATAGATCGGCTTCTCCCAGTTGGTCGCCTCCCGCAGCTCCTCGATCTTGATGCGCAGGTCGTCGGGCCCGGTCCAGTCCGGGTGGCGCGAAGCCGAGCGCTGGTCGATCCCCGCCGGCAGCGTCCGCATCGCCGCGACCCGATCGCTGACCTTCTGGCCGAGCAGCATCCCACCTCCACCCGGCTTGGCTCCCTGGCCGATCACCACCTCGATGGCGTCGGCCTGCCGGAGGTCAGCCGGGTTGAACCCGTAGCGGGACGGGAGGCACTGGTAGACGAGGGTCTTGGAGGACCGGCGTTCCTCCGGGGTCATCCCCCCGTCGCCGGTCGTGGTGGAGGTACCGACCGCGGTCGCGGCACGACCCAACGCCTCCTTGGCGTTGGCCGACAGCGACCCGAAGCTCATCCCGGCGATGGTGATCGGGATCGCCAGGTCGAGCGGCTTGCTGGCGAAGCGGCCCCCGAGGACGGTGCGGGTGTCGCAGCGCTCGCGGTATCCCTCCAGCGGGTAGCGCGACGCCGACGCGGTGAGGAACACGAGGTCGTCGAAGGTGGGCAGGGCGCGCTTGGCGCCCCACCCCCGGATCTCGTAGCGGCCTTCCTCGGCCATGGTGTGCACCTGGTCGATCACCGTCTGAGGAAACGTCGCGCTGGGGCGGAGGTGATCGTTCATCAGTACTTCTGGTCCTTGAGTGCGTTGAAGTTGTAAAGCTGCCTGGCCGACGCGACCTTCTGGACGTTGCCGGCCTCGATGTGGTCGAAGCCGCACCGAACACACAGGTCCTCGACCACGGCGACGTCGGTGTCGGTGAGCTCCTCCACGCGGGCGTCGGCTCCGAGCGAGCGGATCGACCCACCGACGTAGATGACCGCCTCGTACAGGGAGTCGCCGAGTGCCTCGCCCGCATCCCCGCCGACGAGCACGATCCCGGCCTGCGCCATGAACGCACTCATGTGTCCGACGTCGCCGGCCACGCACACGGTGCCCCCTTTGAGCGAGATGCCCGCTCTCGACGAAGCGTCGCCCTCTATGACCAGCAGTCCTCCGTGGCTGGAGGCGCCCGCCGACTCCGATGCGTTGCCCCGGACGCGCACCGTCCCGCTCATGAGGTTTTCCGCGACCGACCAACCGACGAAGCCCTGGACCGTGACGTCGGGCCCGTCGCACAGGCCCGCGATGTAGTACCCGGCGTTGCCCTCGATCGTGATGTCGAGCCGTTGCACCAACCCGACGGCGAGGTTGTGCGTGCCGCGTGGGTTGAGGATGCGCACCGCGGATCCCTCGGGGAGCGCCCGCAGCGCCCGGTTGACCTCCGAGATCGACAGCTGCGCGCAGTCGAGCTCCGCCACGACCGCCGCGGTGCCGACCACGATCACGCCGCCCCGCGGGTCCAGGTGTGGACCTCCTCGGGCATAGGTTCGAAGACATCGGCCTGCTCGATGCCGGGGAGGCCCGCCAGGGCGCAGTACTCCGATCCGACGGCGACGTAGTCGCTCGTCTCCGCGACGACGAGCGGCTTGCACGCGAAGGCGTCACGCACGACGGCGAACTGGGTCCGGGTGGTGACGAGCAGCGTGAAGAAGCCGTCCATCGTCGACACGACCGTCTTGAGCGCGACCTCCAGGTCCGCGCCGCGCGCCATCGCGTCAGCGATCAGCCGGGCGCCGACCTCGGTGTCGTTGTCGGTGTCGAAGCGATGGCCCCGCTCGATGAGGTCGCGGCGCACGGTCGCGTGGTTGGAGAACGACCCGTTGTGCACGACGGCGAGATCCTCGCCGACGCCGAAGGGATGGGAGTGCTCGGTCGTGATCGCCGATTCGGTCGCCATGCGGGTGTGGCCGATCCCCTGGTAGCCGGCCGCGCGCGGGATGCCGTAGTGGTTGCAGATCTCCAGGGGATGGCCGACGTCCTTGTACACCTCGAGCGTCCGGCCCCACCCGAAGATCCTGACGTCGGGTGCCTCGCGGCCGAGGGCGGCGCGGAAGTCGACCTCGTCGACCGTGGTCACCAGCACGGCGTCGTTGGCCTTGGGGCGCGCCTCGACACCTCGATCGAGCGCGGTGGCCAACCGCTGCGCCAGCTCCGCCCATGCGAAGCCGTCGAGGGGCGCGCGCAGCGAGTACTTGAAACAGCCCTCGTCGACGTCTTGCGAGTAGATGCCGTAGCCGGCCGAGTCAGGACCCCGCACGGTGAGGGCGTCCACCATCGGCACGAGCAACGCGCCGAGGAGAGGATCGAGCCGGGCGTTCTTGAAATGGAGACCGACGATCCCGCACACGGGCACCCCCTGCTGCCATCCGACCTGCGACTGCGCTGTTTCCTCAGAGTACACAATGTTTCCCACCAGTCGACAGGGCGGTGGGTCCCTCTCTTGGCTATCGTCGTGCGGCACCAGTCGCCCGGGCGACTCTGGACCAGGGGGTTGCATGAGCGAGGGACGGCAGTACCTGGAAGCCAAGGCCGAGGAGGACCGGATCGAGTTCTTCTTCGCGATGTTCGTCGACATGCATGGCAAACCTTGCGCCAAGCTGGTCCCGGCTTCGGCGATGGACGTGTTGATGGAGGGCGCCGGGTTCGCCGGCTTCGCAGCAGGGCCCATGTGGCAGACGCCCGCCGATCCGGACATGATCGCCGTCCCCGACCCGACGTCCTACGTCAAGATCCCGTGGCGTCCCGGGTTGGCGGTCGTCATGTGCGACATCAACGTCGACGGAAAGCCGTGGCCCTACACCCCTCGCCTGATCCTGCGGCGCCAGCTGGCCCGCATGGCCGACCAGGGCCTGTCGTTCAAGGTCGGCGTCGAAGCCGAGTACTTCCTCGTGCGCCGGACCGCGGCTGGCGGCATCGAGGTCGCCGACCCCCTCGACACCGCGGCGTTCCCCTGCTACGACGCCAAGGGCCTCTACCGGATGTACGACCACCTCTCGACGGTCTCGCGGCACATGAACGAGCTCGGCTTCTCCAACTACGCCAACGACCACGAGGACGCCAACGGCCAGTTCGAGCAGAACTTCACCTACGACGACGCCCTGGTCACCGCCGACCGCACCGTGTTCTTCCGCTACATGGTCCACAACCTGGCCCACGACGCGGGGATGGCCGCGACCTTCATGGCGAAGCCTTTCGCCAACCTGACCGGCAACGGGCTCCACACGAACGTGTCGCTCTGGGAGGGCGACAGACCACTGTTCGAGCTGGGCGCGGGTGACGCCCGCGGCCTCGGCCTCTCCCCGACCGCCTACCACTTCATCGCCGGCTTGATGGACCACGCCGCCAACTTCGCGGCGGTGACCTGTCCCACCGTCAACTCGTACAAGCGCATCGGCGTGGCCGCGCCCAACTCCGGGGCCACGTGGGCGCCGGCCTACGTGGCCTACGGCGGCAACAACCGGTCCCAGATGTTCCGGGTCTCGGACGGGACCCGCGTCGAGTGCCGGGTCGTGGACGGCTCGGCCAACCCCTACCTGGCGTTCACGGTCCTCGCCGCGGCGGGGATGGACGGGATCGCCCGTCAGCTCGACCCCGGTCAACCCAACGTCGCCAACCTGTTCGACCTCGACCCGGCGGCGGTCGCCGCCCTCGGCATCGAGTCGATGCCGGCGACCCTGCTGCACGCCGCCGACAACCTCGCCCGCGACCCGGTGCTGCGAGAGGCGCTCGGCACCGGCCCCAACGGCGACTACGTCGACTACTTCTGCCAGGTCAAGAGCGACGAGTTCCGGGCGTGGCACTCCGCGGTGTCGGACTGGGAGGTCGACCGCTACCTCACACTGATGTAGCGG
>Ga0209698_10002878_pt1 | contig 19199 bp, 10 predicted proteins | sample LitLauG_LLR_2012_FD_187203 | JGI IMG/M metagenome (GOLD analysis project Ga0209698, IMG submission 187203) | Freshwater sediment microbial communities from Pennsylvania, USA - Little Laurel Run_MetaG_LLR_2012 (SPAdes) (version 2) | ecosystem: Environmental > Aquatic > Freshwater > Creek >...
ACCTCGATGTTACGAGCTGCGAGACTTTCTGGCACGGAATCACGTGCCATATCAGTGGATCGATGTTGAGCTTTCGGCGAATGATCCGGAGACAAAACATCTGCTCGATTTGCTGGGTTCGGAGGCGACCAATCTTCCAGTCACACTGTTCCCCGACGGAACCAAGCTGCTGGAGAGTGTTCCGGCTGACGTGGCGCAGAAAGTGGGACTACGTACCCGCGCGCAAACCAGCTTCTACGATCTGGCAATCGTAGGCGGAGGCCCTGCCGGGCTGGCCGCGGCTGTGTATGGCGCCTCCGAAGGGTTGAAGACGGTCATGATCGAGCGCGAGGCCCCCGGCGGTCAGGCGGGGATGAGTTCGCGCATCGAAAACTACCTGGGATTTCCGACAGGCCTAAGCGGAGCGGATCTGGCCCGCCGTGCGCTCGTGCAGGCCCAACGCTTCGGAGTGGAGATTCTTTCGCCGCAGGAAGTCGTGGGCGTCCGCACGGAAGGGTCTTATCGCATTATCAAGCTGGCGGATGGCAATGAGATCTCCTGTCACGCTCTGATGGTGGCAACTGGTGTTCAATGGCGCCGGTTGGAGGCGCCGGGGATCGATGGTTTGCAGGGTGCTGGCGTCTACTATGGCGGCGGAGCCACCGAGGCTCTGTCGTGCAAGGGCGAGCAGGTCTACATCGTGGGCGGTGCGAATTCCGCGGGCCAAGCCGCGATGAACTTCTCGAAATATGCTGAGAAAGTTGTGATGCTGGTCCGCGGAGACGGGCTGGCCAGCACGATGTCGCAGTATTTGATCGACCAGGTGCAACAGCAAGCCAACATCCAGATATGGACGCATGCCAGCGTTGCCGAGGTGCATGGCAACACGCGCCTCGAAGAAATCTCCGTTCTGTGCACGGATACAGATAAAATCGAGCGCGTCCCAGCGAACGCCATGTTTATTTTTATCGGAGCACTGCCGCGAACCGAGTGGCTGGCTGGGTTCGTGGAAAGGGACGACCGCGGTTTTCTGATGACCGGCCCTGATCTGATGCGAAACCGAGAGCGTCCTAAGGGATGGACGCTCGACCGCGATCCTTTCCTTCTAGAGACGAATGTGCCCGGTGTGTTTGCGGTGGGGGATGTGCGTCACGGATCGGTGAAGCGAGTCGCATCGGGAGTCGGCGAGGGGTCCGTCGCCGTGCAATTCATTCATCAGTACCTGAGCAAGGTCTAAATGGCGAGTGCACAGGAATTGTTGCAGTTCCCGGCGTTTACTGGTCTGCCGGACGACCAGATTGCCTGGTTCCTCAGCCAATCCGAGGAACGGCGCCTGAAGGCCGGGGACGTTTATGCGCGGCAAGGCGATCCCCCCGATGCCATGTTCGTGCTTCTCGAAGGCGAATTTCAGTGGCGGGGCGAGTTCAACGGAGAGACGATCATCTTCGCGGGGAAAGTAGGGGATGTGACGGGAGCTCTGCCCTTCTCGCGCATGAAACACTTCACGGTAACGGGAAGGGCCGTCGCCGATGGGCGCATCCTGCGGTTTCCGGCCGCTCTGTTTCCCGACCTCATCCAGAAAATGCCGGAGCTGGCGAAACGGCTGGTCGGTGTCATGTCGGACCGCATCCGCGAATCCACGCGCATCGAGCAACAACGGGACCGATTGGCCGGGCTGGGAAAACTGTCTGCCGGCCTGGCGCATGAACTCAACAATCCCGCTTCCGCGGCCAAGCGCGCCGCCGTGCAGTTACGCGAAACCATACATCGGATAAAAGAGGCAAGCCATGACCTTGGCCGCCGTGAACTGACTCCCACGCAGAAAGCTGAGATTGAGAAACTGGAATCTTCCTTAGTGCAGCGGGATGAGCCGCCACCGGATGCGTTAACCGTCAGCGATCTGGAGGAGCAGATAGATTCCCTGCTTCGCAGTCATGGACAGAATGACTTGTGGCAACTGGCGGCCGAATTGGCGCAGCGTGGCATTCAGCCTTCAGCCCTCGACTCGTTGTTTGAGAATCTTGATGCGGGTACGGCGCGGGCTGCGCTGGTTCGGATTGCGGCGTCTTTAGAGATCGGGAGCCTGCTGAAAGAAATCGAGAACAGCACGTCGCGTATTTCTGACTTGGTCCGCGCAATCAAGGAATACACGTTCATGGACCAGTCGCCGGTCCAGAATGTCGACGTCGTCAAGAGCCTGGAGACGACTCTGACCATCATGAACCACAAGATCAAGCACGGGGTGACGGTCGAGCGCGACTATCAGCCGGTCCCATTGCTGGTGAATTCGTTCGGAAGCGAACTCAACCAGGTGTGGACCAATCTCATCGATAATGCGGTGGATGCGATGAACGGGAAGGGCGAGTTGCGGGTTCGTACCTATCGCGACGATAGTTGCGTTGTGGTTGAGATCGCCGATAACGGTCCGGGCATCGACGACAAGATCAAGGGCCACATCTTCGAGCCGTTCTTTACTACGAAAGCCGTGGGCGAAGGCACCGGGCTTGGCCTCGATACGGTGCAGCGGATCGTGAGAAAGCACAAGGGCAACATTCAGGTCATATCCAAACCAGGGGATACGCGTTTTCAAGTGTGGCTGCCGTTGGCGGGCCATTCTGCCTGACGGACGAGCTTTGGACTAAATGCGATCGGGCGGAACATGCGTTCCGCCCGAATCGATGGTTAAGAAACGGTTGAGAGTCAGCGACTAGAAAATAACTTTCAGCGCAAACTGAATGAGGCGTTCGGGAGAGGCGACACCGCCCTGGACGGTTCCCGTGATTGTGCCGAATCCTCCATTCCCCTGGCCCGTAGCTGTACCGTTAAAACCGGTTGCAGGCATAGCGAAATACGGATGGTTGAAGAGATTGAAGAACTCCGTGCGGAACTCGATTCCCATGCGCTCGGTGACATTTGTCCTTTTGAACACGGCGAAGTCGAAGTTGTTGATTCCGGGACCACGGAGGTTTGCATCAACGCGCGACTCCGAGCCCGGGCCGAAATCAGGAGGAGTTGTAAAACAAGATGTGTTGAACCACTGAGCAAGGTGATTTCCACCAGACTTCTTATCGCATCCTGAAACCACGTCGGGCCGAATATTCGCAACGCCGAGGTTAGCGCTTTCCAGAGCAGTTGACCCGGTGTAACTAATTTTGAGCGGGAAGCCGCGCTGGAAGGTTGTGATGCCGTTGATGCCCCAACCCGACACGGCGCCGTTCGCAATTCCAGTGAGCCCGTTGGCAAACTTCTTGCCGTGACCGAAGGGAAGGTCGAGAACGTAGCTGATCACGAGGCGCTGAGAAACGTCTTGCGCGGAGAGAGAGCGCTCGCCGTTGAGGTTGTTCCAGTCCTGCACCCCGGGGACGCCACCAGTTGGACCCTCCAGCCAGCTGGTAAGTGTATCGGTATTACTCATCAGCTTGGCGTTGGTGTATGCGACCAGCAGCGTGCCGCCGCCCTGGAACCGTCGGGTAACGGTAGCCTGCAATGAATTGTAGCTGCTGCCGCAGCAACCATATCCGGCCAGGGACAGGCCGTTATATTGCGGATACGGCCGGAGTAATTGGCCCGCGGCGACCGTTGCGCCACTCAAGGAAGTGTTGGGGTTGCCCTGCATCGGGTTTGTCACCGGAGCTGTCAGGGCGGCGCCCTGCGACCAGAGCGTATCGGGAAGCTGGTTCACGGTGGTGGAGTACTGCTCCAGATGCACGCCGTGGGAGCCTGCATAGGCGACGTCAGCGAAGAAGCCGGCGGGGAGTTGGCGCTGGATGTCAAAATTCCACTGCTCAACGTACCCATATTTCGGATCGCTGTGCCCGTTCAGCCCGTAATAAGGAGCGAGCGTCGGGTTGCCGTTAAAGGCCGCAAAGCTTGACAGGTTGGTAACGCCGGGAATGGGCAGGTTGCTGAAATTGCGGCCCGGCGGCGCAATAATGCCGGTGTTGCCGAAGGGACCGGACCCGGTGCAACCAAAGAGGTTGGGGCCTCTTGGGGTGAAAACAGAACCGGCTGCGCCATAGGAGCAACCGTTACCGTCCAACATGGCGGATGGAGTCACGAATGAGTCGGTTGTGGCGTGAAGCGGGGTGCTAGCGAGATTGACGACGTCGTTATCCGGGTTCAAGCCAAACGAGACATAGTTCGGAATGTAGAAGATACCGTATCCGCCGCGGATCGAGGTCTTCTGGTCCAGAGCGTAGGCGAAGCCCAGGCGCGGGGAGAAGGCCTTCTTGTCCATCGGAATATTGTTGCGGCTGCCATTCCTCCCTGTCTCAACGAGGAATGCCTCGCCCGGGCAACTAGTTCCTGGACCGGCACAGCCGGTGACTGTCGTATTCGTTGCGGAAGGATCGAAGTACGACAGACGGTTATAGGCATCGGACCAGGTTCCCTGCAACTCGTAACGGAGGCCCAAATTCACAGTCAGCTTGGGCAATACGTGCCAAGTGTCATCGACGTAGAAACCACGATAAACCTGCAGGCCTTTGGTCTGTGCTGGTACCTGCGCGACACCCTCCGTCTGGTTGACAAAGCTGCCCTGGTTTTGTGACAGCCCGAGCAGGAAGTCGGCGAAAGCGAAATTGGAATTGCTGGCCAGGAGGGGATCGTTTGCCACGGTCGCATTCGTTGCTGCTGCCGCAGCCGCATATTGGGTCGTCCAGCTTCCGCCGAAGGCGAATGCACCGCTAGCGATATTGGTCTGGAAATAGTTATCTAAGCCGTATTCGAACTGGACACCAGTTTGAATCGTGTGCTTACCGCGAATCAAAGTAAGTGCGGGGGTGATGTTGTATTGCGTGTTGTGATCGCCGATGGCGCTGTTGCCTTGAGACCTTCCAATATCACCGCTGAACGGGAAAGCGGGCGTCGGAGGCGTACGCATTGAAGATGGTGGGGAGTTGTAAGTGGAGGGCCAACCCAGTTTTGTTAGATCGTAACCAGCAAGGATCGGATTGCGTCCGTAAACAAATCGCGTAGCGCCAAAATTAACGTCCAAAATCGTCGTTGGAGTGAAGGTGTGGTTCACGCCAAAGACAAGCAGCTTGCTGTGATACTTTTCGGCACAGCGATCTTGACATAGTCCGGTGCCAAACGGATTCACCGGCAGATCGAGGAGTCCGAAGTAAGCAAATCTCCCAAACAGGCGTGTGTTACTCCCGAGGTTCTGATCTCCGCGAGCAACAAATTCGTTCGTATTTCCGCCACCGGGCGCGGCACTCTGAAAATTGTTTATCGTGCCTGAAAGGTTCGCAGGCGGAAAGTAGGTGTCCCACATCGTTGTGGTGGCGGTACCGAATTCTGCAGTGGGAATCACGTTATTCGGGTAAGGCTGCCGTTGCTGGGTTGATGCGTTGATGCTATAGGGGTCGTAAAGTTGATCGGTGACGTTACCCTTGCTGTCCCTATCGAGACATATGCCGTTGCTGTCGAACCCCGAGGTGCAGAGTGCGCCAAAATTCCCTTGCCGCATACCTGCCGCCGGAACGGTAGTGATGAGCGGGGAGCCGGTTCGCTGACGGTACTGCTCCCAACTGACGTAGAAAAATGTTTTGTCTTTGATAACCGGTCCGCCAAGCTGAAATCCATACTGGTTCTGGGTCCACGGTGGCGCCTGGTTGGGTTTGCCGTTCGCAAGCTGTGTTTGCTTGTTGAAATATTCGTTCGCGTTCAGCACCTTATTCCGGAAGTATTCATAGGCCGATCCGTGCCATGCGTTGCTGCCTGACTTGGTGCTGAGGTTCACTACGCCACCTGAGAACTTGCCCCATTCGGCGCCCAGGTTGTTGTATTGCACCTTGAATTCGCCGACAGAATCTTGTGTGGGGATGATGATCGGCAAATTGATATAGCCAATATTCAATGGCTGACCGTCGAGATACTGCGCTCCCTGATTGGCAAACGATCCTCCGACTTGATAGTTGCCCCAGCTGAATGGATTCTGTCCGACAGGAGAGCCGCCCGAGCCGCCTTGCGCGACAGCAGCGGGAGAGACGGTGATCAGGTTGAAAATATTCCGGCCATTCAGGGGTAACTCGTTCGCTTTACGCTGCTCGACGACTTGACCGAGCGACGAAGATTCGGTTTGCAGCAGTGGGACCTCGGAACTCACTTCCACGGTTTCACTGACCTGGCCGATGGTCAGCGTTGCATCGACGTGGGTGTCCTGTTGCACCTCGATGACCACGGTTGGCCGCACGAAATGCTTGAAGCCTTCCTTCTCGATATCGATGCGGTATTGCCCCTGAAACAAGTTCACAAAGGTGTAGTGGCCGGAATCTCCGCTCATCTCCGTGCGCTTTTCTCCGGTGCTTGAATTCGTCAATGTCACTTTTGCACCCGGTACTGCTGCGCCTGAGGAATCGACGATCGTACCTGAAACCGATCCGTAGGTGGACTGCGCATTCAGAGAAAGGGTGAGAACGAAAAAGAGAACAGCCAGCAACAATGCGGCAACGCAGAAGCGTCGAGACGTCATGGTCTCCCCCACGAGGTGGAATAGATTCAGGACACACCACACCCTCGAGATCCACCAACACCGATCCCCATGAATCTTGTGGAGTGTTCCTGCCAACGATTACGTGGTGGGTAGTGGATTTGTACCAGTCGGTGGATCAGGAAAGAAAACAGTGCGGGCGGGGTCCAGGTTAGGTTGAAAAACGGAAGATGTTATGTGCTACGGGTGATTCGCTTCGCGCCGCAGCAGGGCGTAGAGGAAGGGTTTGCCGGTTGGCTTCTGACTGCCGCCATGAGGCTCGACCGTTACGAATACGGCGTCGATCTCCTCCAACTGCTTCGGATCGTCGAGGCGCAACACCCACCGCCGATTGGTTTCGCTATCCATATAGAGGATCCCGAGATTGGTCGCGTGATTCTTCTCTTCCGAACCCGCATCTCGCTTTCCCCAAACTTGGAACGCGCTGGCGGTCTTGACGCCGGGTTGGTGATCGAGGTCGAAGGCATAAAAAATCAGAGACTTGTTCTGAGTATAGAAAACGCGGCCGAAGGGCTTGCGCGTACGGCTGCCGCTATCGACATCGAAGACGTCGGCGATATAGAGCTTGCGTGCCCCCATGAGCTCACGGATATCGCGGTCGGAGGAAAGATACTGTTCGTCGTCTTGTAAACGCCGTTCCTGATCGTGCGCCGCGGCCTGCAACTCATCAATCTTCGATTCGAGCGATGTTGTGTGCAACAGAGTCTTGTCGTGTTCGGTGCGCAGACTCGTAAGCTCGGCCTGCACCAACTGATAGGAAACTTCGGCCTCGTGGAGCTGGATGGCAAGCTGGTCCCTCTCGGCAGAGACTTGCCGCAATTTCTCTTCTTTTTTCGCATCCGCCGCTACACTGGCGGCGGTGCGACCTTCGGATGCGTGCAACGCATCCTGCAGTCTTGCAATTTCTCGCTGATCGTTGGTCAGCTCATCCTGTAACCGGGAAAGATCCGCTTTCTGGGCGGCAATCAAGTCGTCGCTTGTTTTCTTCTGATCGGCAAACGTAAGAGGGACGGAAGTACCTGCCACAGACGCCGATTGCACTGCATGGGCATGAGCTCCTATCCAATACATCACGACCGCCATTCCGAACAGAACACATGCCGCGATTGGAGCGACGGCCCAGCGGAGGAACGATGCATTCAATCCAGAACTTTCGCGCGCGGCTGCAGCTTGCGTTTTCTCACGAAGATCGAGTTCTTGTGCCTCCCGGACTCGGGCGAATAAGACCTCGCGCGCAGGGGCGTCATCCCAGTCTTCGGCCTCGTGGATGTAGCCATGACTCGCGGCAAGAGCGGGCATCCCGACTGCGGCGAGGAGTGAATATTCGTCGCTGACCTGCCGGCAGGCGCGGCACACACGCAGGTGGTTGGTCAGTTCAAGGCGCTCAATCTCACTGATTGCCCCCTGTTGCGCCAATGCAGCCAATTGTTTGAACTTCTGGTGGCCATCCAGTCGTTCGCTATGCATGATGCCTTTCCTTGAACCTCTTCACCGCCGGACTTTTGCGCAGACGTTCCAGGCCCCGATAGAGATGATGGCGCACGTTCCCCAACGATTCGTTGAGGCGTTCACTGATCTCCCGCAGTTCGAGACCCTGGAAGTAGAACAGTTCTAGCGTCAAGCGTTGAATCTCGGTCAGATCTTCAAATGCCGACAGCAGGTACGCAAAGTCGATTCGCATCCCAACTTCGCGTTCGACATTATCCTCTCCTTGGAGAGTATCGTCCAGAGATTCGATATCTGTACCAGAGTAAAAACCTCTGCGCAACAAATGAGAGCGGCGGTCGCGCGCGCGGCTAAAGGCAATCTGCACCAGCCAGGTCTTCCCACTCCCCTTCGCAGGGTCGAATTGGGGAGCCTTTTGGTAAATCGTAAAGAAAACGTCCTGCACGGTATCTTCAGCTTCGCTCTTGTCGCTCAAGACCCGCAGCGCGATTCCAAATACCAGCCTTGAATAGCGGCTGTAAAGAAGATCAAGGCCTTTGGCATCTTTCACCTGGACCAAGGCCAGCAACTGCTCGTCGCTGGGCGAGCGTGACTCTACGGCCTGCGAGCCGGTCGCGGGAGCTTCGCGCGCGTTTCCCCACAGCAGGGGAAATGCGAGAGTTCGCCCATTCGGAGGAGAGCTCATTCTTCACAGCAGTTCGAACAATCCTGAGCCGGCACGTTTCGCAAAGCGTAAGTGCCACTCAGCCCACAGAACTTATGGCGCACCATACATCAGCGGGAAGACGACTTTCCAGAAGAAAAAGTCAGGAAAACGCCTGGAAATAAATTCGCGGATGGAGGTACAGATTTGGCTTCGATATCGTATCTATAGGGTCGGTTGTTTCGGCGTTTTCGGCTTCAACGGCAGCTTCGAGTGTGTTAGCGTTCGCTCAGTCAAATCATCGATCGCGGATTTGTGGGGTTAGCGACAGAACGAAGTCGGGGTCTTCATGCGAGTGAAGTGGTCTTTATTTTTTCTGGCGCTGGTGGTCGCACAACTTCACGCGCAGTCCTCGAGCGCGTCGCTCACCGGCCGCATCACAGACCCAAGGAAGGCCGTGATCCCGTCGGCAATCGTGACCGCGATTAACACGGGAACCGGAATTCATTACCGGGGCCTGACGAACGAAACGGGCGAATATTACGTCAGCAATCTGCCGCCCGGACGATATCGAATCGAAGTGGAAAAACTGGGGTTCAAGGCGGTGATTCAATCAGGAATCATCCTTCACGTGCAGGATGCACTCGAGGTGAACTTTGAGATGACCCTGGGCTCCGCGTCGGAAAGCGTAACGGTTGAGAGCGAATTCTTACCACTCGATACCGAATCCTCCACGGTTGGAACCGTCGTCGAGCAGCGGAAAGCGAACGAACTGCCGTTGAATGGGCGCAATGTCTTCAACTTGATTGTTCTTGCGCCGTCGGTGATTCCTCAGGGGAGTTCGACTGGAACTCCGGTCGGCGTGAATCCATTCGGGTGGAATAACTATCAGGTAAGCGGCTCGTTTGGGAACCAGAGCGCCGAATATCTCGATGGGCAGCCTTTGAACATTGGATACATCAACCTACCTGTGCTGATCCCGACACAGGATTCCATCCAAGAGTTCAAGGTTCAGACCAGCAACCTTGGCGCCGAATGGGGGCGGTTCGCCGGAGGCGTCACAAACCTGAGCACCAAGGGAGGAACAAACTATTTCCACGGTGAGGCCTACGAGTACTTGCGCAATCGCATTTTCAACGCGAACGACTATTTCCTGAATGCTGCGGGGAAACCGCGCCCGCCGTGGGTGCAGAATCAATTCGGCGCGGAAGCGGGAGGCCCGTTGCGCCTCCCCAAATACAACGGACGCAATCGAACTTTCTGGTTTGCCAGCTGGGAAGGATTCCGCCTTCGGATTGGAGAGCCTTACACGGCGACGGTTCCAACTCTGCAAGAGCGCGGCGGCGATTTCTCGACGATCAGCATTCCGGTGCTTGATCCGTGCGCCGGTACGGTGAATGCACAGGGAGCGTGTCCGCAGAGCACGGCTGTGCCGGTTCAATTTCAAGGAAACAAAATTCCATCGAGCCGCATCAATCCGACTTCGAAAGCGTTGCTGTATCTCTGGCCCAATCCGAACAGTGCCGGGATCGTGACTCCTACCGGGACGATCAATAACTTCAACACAGTGAGCCGCACCGGGGGAGATCAGGATCAGGTTGTGAGCCGCTTTGACCAGGACATTACGATGCGCCAGACCCTGTATGTCCGGTTCAGTCATTGGCGGGTGATGGATCTGCCGATTGATCCGCTGGGGAGTGGATTGTGTGCCGATCGCTGCTCGGAGCGGTATGCGACCAATGCGGCGGTTGTCGCCTACAACTACACCGTCAGTCCGACGACAATCTTCGACTTTAACGCGAGCGTGAGCCGCTTCAAATACAACCGGTCGCCGAAAAATGCAGGCTTCGATTTGACGACCATTGGATGGCCCGCGAGTTATAACCAAGTCGTGCCGTCGATCATGCGCACTCCTCCGACTCCGTGCGTGGCGAATTTTTCGGATCAGACGATGTGCTCGCAGGGACAAAGCTACATCCAGGACCGCGACACGCAATACAACGTGTCGCCCAGCATGACGCTGATCCGCGGCCACCACCGTTTTCATTTCGGAGCCCAAGCCGAAGCCGGATTCGACAACTATGCTCAGACCAACGTTGCCAGTGGCGCCTTTGACTTTTGCGCTTCCAGCCAACCGTGTTTCAGCGGGTTTCCGTTTGCGGATTTCCTGCTGGGTTATGCCGACAATTACAGCAACTTCGAAAATCATTTCTTTGCACAGGCTGTAGTACCCGCTTTTACCGCCGGCAAGCAGGACTATCATGCGTTTTACGTCAACGATACCTGGCATGTCGCAGAAAATTTCACGGCCAATCTCGGGCTTCGATACGAACTGCAAAGCCCCTGGACCGAGCGCGACGATCGTCTCTCTTATTTCGATCCCGCCAAGCCGAGCTACCTCAATCAATACCATCCCGCAGGATTGTCTGAGATCATGGGCGATGTGTTCCTCGTGCCTGCGGGAACGCGCAGCAATCTGCCGTTGGCAAGAAACAACTTTGCTCCGCGTGTGGGTGTGGCCTATCGACTCACTCAGAAGACCATCCTGCGCAGCGGGTACGGCGTCTTTTGGATTCCCAGCGATGTTTCGTTTGCCCTGAATCCCATCAACGACATGATCAATGCGCCGGGGACGACCTATACGGGCACCGTGGATGGCACTCACCCTTACAATTCGATCTCGCTTCCCTTCCCGCAAGGCATCTCGGCGCCGCCAGGACGCAGGCTCGGCGTATTAGGCACCCAGCAGTTTTTGACGAAGACTGTGCAGTCGATCACCGAAGTGAATGGGGACCACCATCCGGAAGGTTACGTGCAGCAATGGAATCTCAGCGTTGAGAGACAACTACCCGCGGGCTTTTCTCTTTCTGCCGCATATGTGGGCTCGAAGGGGACGCATCTGCAGCAATATTCGCTTCAAACGAATCAAATCTCCGACAGTGAGTTGGCGCAAGCAGCGGCTCAATTTGCAGCCGGGGGAAGGGCGGCGGTCACTCTTTTGCAGGCGGTGCCCAATCCATTCTTTATTAAGGGGGAGGCACTCGCGCTGGCTGCTGACACGACAACCGCGGGTCAATTGCGGCGACCGTATCCGCAGTACACCAACGTAGAGTTGGCTGGCCAGGGAGCCTTTGACAGCATCTATCACTCTTTGCAGATTATCGCGCAGAGACGATTCGCCGGCGCCAGTTCTCTTTTGGTTGCCTATACAAATTCGAAGTTGATCAGCAATACCGACACGCTGACCTCATGGCTCGAGACCAGCGTTGGAGGAATTCAGGACAATAACCATCTCGCTAAGGAGCGCTCGCTTTCCTCACAAGACGTACCCCAGCGGCTGGTGATCAGTTATGTTTTGGATCTCCCTTTTGGACAAGGCAAGAAATATCTTGCGAACGTGAGTTCGACCTTGAACAATCTCGTGGGCGGGTGGGGAATCGACGGCGTGACCACGTTTCAGAGAGGATTTCCATTGGTGTTCGGCAACGGTCAGGCCAATGATGCCGCGCTGTTTGGGGCACGGTCCCGACCCAACGTCGCGGCCGGATGCGACAAGGCAATGAGCGGGCCCGCCTCGTCGCGGTTGAATGGTTGGTTCAATGCGTCTTGTTTCAGCCCTCCTGCGGATTTTACTTTTGGCGGCGAACCGCGCGTGGATCCGACGCTGCGTTCCAATGGCGTCGAGAATTTCGATTTCGCCGTGTTCAAAAAGCTATTTCTGAGTCCGGAGGGACGATTCGGTCTTGAATCGAGGGTGGAATTTTTCAACCTATTCAATCGACCGCAGTTTGCGCCGCCGGACACCACTTGCTGTACCGCAAATAATGCAGACTTTGGATTTGTCACCAGCACGGCGCAGGGGACCAGTCCTCGATTGATTCAATTTGCTTTGAAGCTGTTCTTCTGACTGGCATGGGTTCGACGAGGGGAAAAAGTCGCCAAGGGCTTTGGTTAGCTGGTTGTGCCTGCGTCCTGGTGCTCACCGTCGCGGCTGCCAACGATCACGTCCCTGTATTTGAGTTGCAAACTCCTCACGGACTCGACTTCACGCTACAGAACTCCCCTACTCGTCAAAAATATCTGATCGAAACCATGCCAGGCGGCGTCGCTCTGCTCGACTACAACAATGACGGATTGCTGGATATCTTCCTGGTGAATGGCGGCCACGTCAGCAGCCCGATGTCTACGCCGGAAAACTTCGATCGGCACGATCCTCGCTACTGGAACCGTTTGTATCGCCAGAATCGTGATGGCACGTTTACCGACGTCACCGAGCAGGCTGGCCTGGCGAATGCGGGCGATGGCAATTATGGAATGGGTGTTGCCGTGGGCGATTACGACAATGATGGCTACCCTGACCTGTTTGTGAGCAGCTACGGCAAGAATATTCTTTATCACAATAATGGAGATGGCACCTTTACCGATGTCACGGCGAAGGCTGGAGTGGCCGGCGGCGGGTGGTCGGTCTCGGCTGGCTTTTTCGATTACGACAACGATGGCCATCTCGATCTCTTCGTCACACGTTACATGGAATGGGATACGCAACACAGCAAAGACTGCGGAGGGGAATTCCATACGTATTGCCCGCCGGGAGAGTTTCCGCGTACAACCAACCTGCTGTATCACAACCGGGGCGATGGCACGTTTGAAGACGTAAGCGTCCGGTCGGGTATCGCAGCGAAGAAGGGGCACGGACTGGGCGTTGCGTTTGCCGACTACGACGGGGACGGGTTCACCGATATCTTTGTCACGAACGACGGGATGCAGCAGTATTTGTTTCATAACCACGGGAACGGAACATTTACCGAGGTGGGTCTCGATGCGGGCGCAGGGTTGAATCTGGATGGAGGCCCGCTTTCGGGCATGGGCGTGGTGTTTCAGGATTATGACAACGACGGGCGCCCGGACGTGATCGTCACCACTCTTCCCCGGCAGACTTATGCCGTTTTTCATAATGACGGCCACGGATCGTTCAGTGATCGCGGCCTGCAAACCGGGGTGACGATGCTTTCGGGAGTAACCTCCGGCTGGGGAGTGGGGCTGGAAGATTTCGACAATGATGGGCAGAAAGATTTATTCGTTGCACAGGGACACGTGCTGGACAACGTAGAGAAGATCGATCCAACGCTGCATTACCTCGAACCCACACTCGTCGCGCTCAATCATGACGGCCGGTTTCAACCTGCGAATCCCGGTACGGATGCTTTGGTTGCGGCTCGGGGCGCGGCTTTCGGTGACCTCAACAATGATGGAGCTGTTGACGTTGTCACTACTGTTCTCGGCGCGCAACCGCAGTTCTTTATGAATCGAGGTGGCGGCGGACACTGGCTTACTATTACTTTACGAGGCACTCGCAGCAACCGGGATGGCTTTGGTGCGCGAGTGGTGGTGAACGGGCAGACGCGCTTCGCCACGTCCGCGGGGAGCTACGAGTCTGCGAATGATAAGCGTTTGCACTACGGATTGGGTACGGCAAAAATAGCGAAGGTCGAGGTATTCTGGCCCTCCGGGGCTCATCAGGTGCTGAATGACGTGGCGGCTGACCAGTTTCTGGAAGTACGTGAACCCGACCATCAATGACGAATCACGACAAATTGCTCGCGAGGACGGAATCAAAACGTAATGACAATGCCACGGACGGCCATGATTTCTTTGTTTGCGGTTCTGCTGCTGGCATGCCAATCGCTGTTCGCTCAGACCATCTCGCCCGAAGCGATGCAGCATTGGAACGCAGCCCGTGATGCGGAGAGTCAGAAAAAGTACGAGGTGGCCGCGAGTGAATACCAGAAAGTGACTGAATTGGAACCGAAATTTGCGGCGGGATTCGTAAGTCTCGGCCAGGCTTTCATGGAGCGCGGTGATTTTGGCGATGCGATCGCTCCACTCAAGCATGGTCTGGAGCTTGATTCGAGTCTTGCCCCCGCTCATCAACTTCTTGGTTATGCGTTGCTGGCTCAGGGATACGCTCCCGATGCGATCCCGCATCTGGAAGCAGCGCACGAGTCCGGGGCGTTGGGGATTGCCCAAGTCGAGGTCGGCCGCTTTGCCGACGCGATCCCGAATCTGCAAGCCGCATTGCAAAAGCGTCCTAACGATCCCGATTTGCTCTACTACCTCGGGCGCGCCAGTGGACTGCTTTCCAAACAGTCGATCGACACGCTTCTCGCCGCTTATCCCGACTCGGCTCGCGCGCACCAGGCCATGGGAGAGAACTATTTCGTACTTCATCGCGTGGACGAGGCGCAAAAAGAATATGAGCAAGCCTTGAAACTGCGGCCTGACCTCCCGAATCTGCATCTTGAACTTGGACAAGTACTCGCACTCGCTTCTCGCTGGCCCGAAGCGGAAGAACAGTTCCGGGCAGAAACGAAGCGGCAAACCGGAAATGCTGAGGCCGCGTACCGGTTAGGCGATGCATTGCTGCATGAAGGAAAGACCAAGGAGGCGCGTACTGCGCTGGAGCATTCGAACAAGTTGCAACCTCAAATGCCCGAGACTCTGTACGCTTTGGGCAAGGCCGAATCTCTCGAAGGAGATGCGGCTGCGGCCGAGAAATCCTGGATCGAGCTACTGACGATTGAGAAAGAAGGAGAGTTGGCCGCGCAGACTCATTTTGCACTGGCCGGCCTTTATCGGAAACAGGGGAAAACGTCTGAGGCAGACCGCCAAATGGAGGAATTCCAGAAGCTCAAGAATCCGGCCTCATCGTCCCAGTAGACGCGGCGTTTCCCGCCCCATCCGGTTTATCTCATTCCGTAAAACAGGGATTTAATATACTGAATGCCACCATGACGGATTGACGATCCGCGTTGCTGCGAATACTCCAGGTGAACTTGAAACCAACGACTGAAACCAGAACACAGGAGGGCATCCTCCAAATCGATCCGCGGGACAACGTGCTGGTTGCCTTGCGGGATCTACGGAAGGGGGAACGCATCTTTTGGTCCGATCGCTCCGTCTTACTCGAGTCTGAAGTTCCTGCAAAACACAAATTCACTATTGAGAAACTCCGGCCAGGCGACGACGTCATCATGTACGGCGTGCTGGTGGGTAAGGCGAGAGAGCCGATTGAAAGTGGCGGACTCCTTACCACGCGGAACGTCCTCCACGAGGCATCGACTTTTCAAGCGAGCACACAGGAATATTCGTGGAACCCACCTGATGTCACGGGCTGGGAGCAGCGCACGTTCCTCGGGTATCACCGGAAGGATGGGCAAGTTGGAACGCGGAATTATTGGCTGGTAGCGCCTCTTGTTTTTTGCGAGAACCGGAATATTGCAGTCTTGAAACAGGCGTTTGAGGAGGAGTTGGGATTCGCCGCTCCTCCGTTGTACCGCCAGCAGCTCGCAGCATTGGTCAAGCGCCACCGTAGTCCAGACGCCCGTGCGGAAGACATTCAAGGCGTTGCAGATTCTCCGCGACCCTCGAGAGTGTTTGACAATCTGGATGGCATCAAGTTTCTGATGCATGAGGGAGGATGTGGAGGAACCCGCGAGGACTCCGACAACCTGTGCAGCCTGATTGCGGGATACATTCATCATCCCAACGTAGCCGGCGCGACCGTTCTTAGCCTGGGTTGTCAGCACTCTCAGATTGCCATTCTGCGAGAGCAGATTAAGCGCAGGAATCCTGCTTTTGAAAAGCCTCTGCTCATCTTTGACCAGCAGCAGAGCGGCTCGGAGTTCAACATGCTGTCGCACGCAATTGAAGCTACGTTTGGGGGATTGGCGGAAGCAAACAAGAATCGTCGCGCCCCGGCGAGCATTTCGCATTTATGCGTCGGCCTGAAATGCGGAGGATCTGACGGATTCTCGGGCATCTCGGCCAACCCCGCGATTGGGCATGTGTCTGACCTCCTGGCTGCGCTGGGTGGACGAACGATCTTGTCGGAGTTTCCTGAACTCTGCGGAGTGGAGCAGGAACTCATCGATCGCAGCGTGAATGAGGAAGTCGGCGGACGGTTCATTCAGCTGATGCGCGACTATTCGGCTCGGGCCCACGCGGTGAGGTCTGGATTTGATATGAATCCGTCGCCGGGGAACATTCGCGATGGGCTGTTGACCGGCGCTATGAAATCTGCCGGCGCGGCCAGAAAAGGAGGCACATCTCCGGTTACCGCCGTGCTTGACTACCCCGAATATTCCACCCAGGCGGGACTCAACCTGCAATGCACTCCCGGCAATGATGTCGAGTGCGTCACGGCGCAAGTCGGAGCGGGAGCAAATGTCGTCTTGTTCACCACCGGCTTGGGTACGCCGACCGGTAATCCGATTGCGCCGGTCGTGAAGATTTCGACCAATTCCGGCCTTGCGGCCCGCATGAAGGACATCATCGATATCGATGCGGGTCCGATCGTTTCGGGCGAGCGAACGGTTGAAGAGATGGGCGCTGCAATCCTCGAGACCGTCACCCAAGTCGCCAGTGGCGAAGTTCGGACGAAGGCGGAATTGCTGCGTCAGGATGATTTCATTCCCTGGAAGCGGGGAGTTTCGCTCTGAGCGATCCTAAGCTGAATTCGGGATTCCGACTTGACGGCAAAGCCGCCATCGTCACGGGCGGGGCTAGCGGCATTGGCTTGGCCATTGCACGCAGATTCGCCATCAACGGGGCCTCGGTTCATCTTGTCGATCTGAAGAGCGAGGCCGCAGAAATTGCTGTGCAGGGAATAAACACTGCGGGCGGCAAGGTCCGGGCATGGAGTTGTGACGTCTCCCGGCAAGAGCAGGTGAAGACCGTTTTCTCAGAGATCTTCCACCTGGAACAAATCCACATCCTGGTGAACAATGCCGGCGTCGCGCACGTGGGCAACGTGGAGAACACGCGCGAAGAGGATTTTGACAAAGTGTTCCAGGTGAACGTGAAGGGCTTCTACAATTGCATGCTGGCTGTCGTCGAGCACATGAAGTCGAACACAGGTGGGGTGATTTTGAACATGGCGTCGGTGGCCGCATGGTCGGGAGTGGCCGACCGCTTTGCTTATTCGATGAGCAAGGGCGCCGTTGTCGCCATGACTTACTCGGTCGCCAGAGATTATTTACGATTCAACATCCGCTGCAACAGCATTTCTCCGGCGCGGGTGCACACTCCGTTCGTCGACGGATACCTACAGCAGAATTACCCGGGACAGGAGAAGGAGATGTTTGCCAAGCTCTCAGAAACGCAACCGATTGGCCGCATGGGACAGCCGGAGGAAGTCGCGGCTCTGGCGCTATTCCTGTGCTCCGATGAAGCCGGATTCATCACGGGATCGGACTACCCGATTGATGGGGGATTCTTGCATTTGCACGGGTGAGGCAATCGGCTGCTCCGATGAACATCGATTCCCATCAGCATTTCTGGCGCTACGATCCTTTCCGCGATGGATGGATCACCGAGGAGATGTCGGTGATCCGGCGCGATTTCATGCCCGAGGACTTGCTTCCCGAGCTACGCCGCAACGACATCGATGGGTGCGTTGCGGTTCAGGCAGACCAATCCGAAGCAGAAACACTGTTCCTGCTCGACTTGGCCGCCAAGCACGAGCAAATCAAGGGAGTCGTGGGCTGGGTGGATCTTTGTGCCGCGAACCTGCCTGAGCGTTTGGAGTACTTCTCGCAATTTGAAAAGGTCCGCGGCTTCAGGCACATTGCCCAGTCCGAACTGGATGATCGCTTTCTCGCGCGCGAAGATGTGGTTGCCGGCATCCAGCATCTGCAGCGCTTCGGATTTAGTTACGACATCTTGATTTATCCGCGCCAACTGCCCGCCGCGATTGAACTGGTGCGTAAATTGCCAGAGCAGAGATTCGTGGTTGATCACTTGGCGAAGCCTTCGATCCGGACAGGAGAACTCTCGACGTGGGCAAGGCAGATGCGGACCATTGCCGAACGCCCCAACGTCTTCTGCAAAGTCTCTGGAATGGTCACCGAGGCTGATTGGAGAAACTGGCGTGTCTCTGATTTCAAGCCGTACCTCGATGTGGTCTTTGACGCATTCGGTCCTGACCGAATCATGTTTGGATCGGATTGGCCCGTCTGTCTGGTGGCCGCGAGCTACGGAGGAGTAAAGGGTCTAGTCGCACAGTACGTAAGGGATCTGCCGCATGAGCAGCAGCAGAAGTTTCTCGGATTGAACGCGATTTCATTCTATGGACTGAAGACTCCCAGTCATGAACCTACAACTACACGATAAAGTGGTGGTCATCACCGGCGGAGCCAAAGGAATCGGAGCCGCAACAGTACGCGCATTCGCGGAAGAGAGGGCAATTCCTGTAATTGTTGATCGCGATGCCCAGGCTGGTGAAACCTTACGAAAGGAACTCGACCGCAACAACGCCAAGACTTCCGCGATCTGCTGCGACCTCACTGCCGCAGACAATTGCTCGCAAGCCGTAGCGCAAGTGATCGGAGAATTTGGACAGATCGATGCCCTCATTAACAATGCCGGCATCAACGACCGTGTGGGTCTTGAGGATGGTGGACCCGCGCGCTACGTCGAGTCGCTGCAGCGAAATCTGCTGCATTACTACAACATGGCGCACTACGCGCTCCCGCACCTGAGGCGGTCGCGAGGATGCATCGTCAATATCAGTTCAAAAACAGCGATCACGGGCCAGGGAGGGACGTCGGGTTACGCTTCGTCCAAGGGAGCAATTTTGGC
>Ga0209698_10002881_pt1 | contig 19186 bp, 15 predicted proteins | sample LitLauG_LLR_2012_FD_187203 | JGI IMG/M metagenome (GOLD analysis project Ga0209698, IMG submission 187203) | Freshwater sediment microbial communities from Pennsylvania, USA - Little Laurel Run_MetaG_LLR_2012 (SPAdes) (version 2) | ecosystem: Environmental > Aquatic > Freshwater > Creek >...
AGCAGATTCCTCCCTTCGGTCGGAATGACAAATATCCTGCAACCTTCGATGTCAGTGCTTAGCGCCGAATGTCACGGGTGACTATAATTCTCCCGTCATGTCCTTCCTCCGCTTCTTGATGGTTCTCTCGCTTGTCGTCTGGATTGGCGGTCTGATTTTTTTCGCCTTTGTGCTCGCGCCAACAGCTTTTCAGGTTCTGCCCGACACCCATCTGGCCGGCAACGTCGTCGGACGCGCGCTCGGCAAGTTGCACTGGATCGCCATCATCTCCAGCGTCGTCTTCTTAATCACTTCCCTGCTCTACAGCTATCTCACGCAGGGAACCGCGCATATCTTCGCCATGCGCCACATTCTCATTTGCCTGATGCTCGGGCTGACGCTGTTCTCGCAGTTCTGGATCATCCCACGGATGGACACGCTGCGCGCCTCGGTGGGAGATTTCGCGAGCGTCCCGCTCACCAATCCGCAGCGTGTGCAGTTCGACGCGCTACACGTCTGGTCCACGCGTGTGGAAAGCGCTGTGCTGCTTTTGGGATTGTTGGCGATCTATCTCACCGCGAGCGCTCTGTCTAACCCACGTTGAATCATGTAGCCCCGGACGCCTCGTCCGGGCTTGCGCGCGCAATCCAGACTGTCGGTTGCGAGAAAGAAAGCCGACTAAAGATAAGGCTTACACAGCTAAAAGGCGGAGCTTCGCTCCGCAGCGGACGGGGCGTCCGCGGCTACACAAGCCTATAGCGGAAACAGTCGACCAGGTGATCGTTGACGATCCCCACCCCCTGCATGAAGGCGTAGCAGATGGTCGATCCGACGAACTTGAAACCGCGGCGCTGAAGATCTTTGCTCATGGCATCGGACTCAGACGTTCGCGCCGGAACCTGCCGCAGGGATTTCCATTTGTTGACGCGCGGCGTGCCGCCGACGAACTGCCAGATGTAGCGGTCGAAACTGCCGAACTCTTCCTGCACACGCAGAAATGCCTTGGCGTTCTCCACCGCCGAAGCGACCTTGAGCCTGTTGCGAACGATTCCCGGATCAGCGAGCAAAGTCTTGATCTTCGGAGGCTGGTATCGCGCGATGCGACGCGGATCAAATCCATCGAACGCGCGTCGGTAGTTCTCACGCTTGTTGAGGATCGTGCTCCAACTCAGTCCCGCCTGAGCGCCCTCGAGAATCAGAAATTCAAAGAGCGTGCGGTCGTCGTGCACCGGCACGCCCCATTCTTGATCGTGATACTGGATATACCGCTCGCCTTGGGCCCAGCCGCAACGAACGGGCTCTGATCCGGTGATGTTCTTCTTCGGCATTCATCTCGCTCCCTGCGAGAACCTCTAACCGCAGAGGACACCGAGGTTCATAGAGGAACTACTCCAGCGACTTCGGGTCTGACTTATTCAAGGGAGACTTCTTGTCGAGCAGGGCGACCAGTTCGCGGGCGCACGCCGGCGTGCCGACTTTGCCTTGGCGGATGATTTCCTTCGCGCTCAGTTTCTTTCCGTACAGCTTCTCGTTCGCGCTGCCGTCGGAGCGCAGCGTCGAGCCTTCCAAGGAGACACCGGCGAAAAGACCTCTGTTGCGCGAGTAGGAGAGGATCTCGGCCTGCATCACAATGTCAGTCGCGCCTTCTGCCGTGCGGCCTTTGGGACCCGCTGCAGCAGACGCGTCGGCACCCAGCTTCACTTTGCTGTACAGCAGCGATTCAGCACCTTTGGGATTCATCACTAGCAGCACAAAGTCGGTCGCCTGACCGCCGAGCTGAAATCCAATGCTCACACCTTCCAGCGCGTAGAGCGCGGGCGCTCCCCACTTGCCCTTGTAGTGCTCGCCGCTCCGGCAGATCATCACCCCGCGTCCATAGCTGCCGCCGATTCCGAATGCTCCCTTCTTCACAGAAGGCAGGACCACAATGCACTCCGCTTTATCGAGCAGATCCTGAGGAATGTCGTCGGGGATGTTCAGAATTTCTTTCATCACCTGGCCTGCATCCTTGACCCGATCTTCTTCACGTTCGTCGTTGGCAGCAAACGCGGCCAGAGACGAGATGAGGACAACTACGAAACACACGATTAGTCTTTTCATGAAAGACCCTCCGCAATATAGATTTTATGGAAAAACGGGACGACTGTGCGACTATGTTAGTCCCGCACACGAAACAGCAACGCCGGTGGCGGGAATCGAGATCGCGCAAGTCATTTGGATTGCATGTTTTGTGCCATGACCAAACGTGTGCTCCTTTTGTAACTTGGCACTTTGCCGGAGCGCTCCTAAAGTCAATCAGAAGGCAGCAAGTCCTGATTTCGGCCCCTAGCGTGCATCCTATAGCTTGGGAGTGTGTTGGGACCGTATTAGAGTGAAAAATTTGGACGCCCCGGGCATGAAGTACACGAATTGGAGTTCGCGGTTTTTAACGCTTTTCCTGGCAACCCTGGCGGGAACTGCCCCGTTATACGCCCAATCCGCCGACATCGCAGGCGTACCCATTCTGAACGCGTCGAACGCAACGGGCGGCACTAGCGCAGACGAGCCACAGACCTCGATGATCACGCTGCACGCTCGCGTGAACGAGGTCAACGTGTTGTTTATCGCGACGGACAAGCATGGAAAATTTGTCCGCGATTTGAATCAGAGTGATTTCAGCATTCTTGACGATCACAAGCCGCCGCAGGCCATCCTGAATTTCCGCCGCGAAACAGATCTTCCTCTGCACATGGGCTTGTTGATCGACGTCAGCGGATCGGTGGACAGCCGTTTCGATTTCGAGCAGAGCGCAGCCACCAGTTTTCTCGGGCACACGGTGCGTGCAAGCTTCGACCGCGTATTCGTCATGGGCTTCAACAGCCACACGCAACTGGCGCAGGATTTCACCGATAACGCCGCCCTGCTGGCGAAGGGCATTCACAGCATGCATGACGGCGGAGGCACGGCGCTCTACGATGCCGTTTATCACGCTTGCAAAGACAAATTGCTGAAAGATCATCCGGAACGTCCGGTGAGAAAAGCTATCGTCCTGGTGAGTGACGGCGAGGACAATCAGAGTGAAATAACCAAGGCGCAGGCGATCGAGATGGCGCAGCGGGCCGAGGTTATCATTTACGCGATCTCAACCGACGACAGCGGCCTGGTGATGCGCGGCGACCGAGTTCTTGAGCAACTGGCGGAAGCCACCGGCGGGCGGGCGTTCTTCCCCTTCAAGATGAAAGACATCACGCGCTCTTTTGCGGCGATCGAAGACGAGTTGCGAAGTCAATACATCGTGTCGTACAAGCCGGCTGACTTCGATGCCGACGGACGCTACCGCACGATCGAAATCTCCTCGCTGAAGAAAGACCTGCAGGTACGGGCGCGCAAAGGATACTTCGCGCCGCAGCAGTAACGCTCGCTATCGGCTGCGCGTTACCGCCTCTTCATTGCGCAATCCCTCATTGCGCAATCACGGTTTCCGAACAAGCCGAGCACCTCGCATCCTGACGAAGAGAAGTGTTTGCGCCTTACGGTTAGCGTTGCAGTAAGAAAAGGGGCCGCGAGGGGATCGCGGCCCGGTCCAGTACAGATGCGGAACGAATCTATTGCTCGCCACCCGTTGCGTTGCTGCCCCACAAGGCATTGCTACCCCATAGAGCGTTGCTCCCCCACAAGGCATTGCTGCCCCAAAGGGCGTTGCTCCCCCACAAGGCATTGCTGCCCCAAAGGGCGTTGCTGCCGTTCAGGGTCGGAGCGGTGCTCACGAACTCTGTCGGACTCCACACGGCCGTGGTCGCCCAGGTCGAGGAGGTGTTCCACACGGCTGAAGGATCATCGGTGAGATAGACATAACCGGAATCGTAGGTAGCCGATGGCGACATCGCGCTGCCGTTGCCAACGCTGGTGTTGAGCAGAGCCGCTTCCAGATCGATATATCCTGCACCAACGGTGAAGATGTCGTAATAGTCGGTATAGGAGATTCCGGTGGTAGGATCAGTCACACTGCTGGATTTCGGAAATGTCTTGTAGGCCGTCTTCATCAAGCGCGCCTTCACCTGATCAGGCTTCAGGCTGGGCGTCTTCTGCAGCAGGTCGGCAACGGCTCCGCTGACCACGCCCGCCGCCATGCTGGTTCCGCTCAGCGTGAAGTATTTGGACGAAGGCGAAGAGCTTCCTCCGTACACGTAGAAGCTGTACGGCACACGGTTGCCGGGAATCTCGTTGTACATGGTTGAGTTCTGAGACTCGAGCGAGACCAGAAGGTTGCCGGGAGCCACGATATCTGGCTTGACAATCTCATCGATCGCGGTCGGCCCCTTGGAGCTGTAGCTGGCAATCAGGTCATCGGTGCGGGTCGGCGTGCCCATCGGCTTCATGGCACCGACGGTGATCACATAAGGATCATTCCCCGGGGAAGTGATGGTTCCGTAACCATTGGTCTGAAGATAGCGACCATTGTTGCCGGCGGCTACGACTACCACGATGCCATTCTTCCACGCCGCCTCGACGGCAAGACAAAGTGGGTCGAGTTTATAGCTCTCATAAATCGCGCGGCCGAGCGAGAGATTGATGACGCGAATGTTGTAGGTAGATTTCAGCGCGATGGCCTGCGAAATGGCAGCGATCACGGCACTGTCAGTACCCGCGCCGTTCTGATCGAGCACGCGCAAGTTGATCAAATTCGCTTTCGGCGCGATGCCTTTGAACGTGCGGGAGTAGCTCGAGCCTGTGGAGTTTGCGCCATTGCCGGCAATCAGTCCAGCGATATGCGTGCCGTGGCCGTATTGATCGCTCGTGCTCGTATTGCCGGGAACGAAGCTTTGGCCATAGACCACTCGAGACATTCCGAGAAAGCCGCCGTTCAGGTCGGCAGAGCCGGTGACCCCGCTGTCGATCAGAGCAATGCCAATCCCCGTCCCGGTGTACCCGTACTGCCACGCGTAAGGTGCGTTGATGGCGGGAGCCGCGTTGCTCAGGCTCGTCGCAAGCGGCCGATCGGAGCTGATGTAGACAACATTGGGGTTGTTCGAGAGATTCGCGATCCCGGGACCATCCAGCAACGCGACAACTCCATTCAACAACGGCAAAGGCGCCAGGATCTGGCCGCCGAGTTTCAGAATGTCGTTGAGCAGGCAGTCCACGAGCCCGAGCAGGCCGCTGCAATTGACCTGCGTCCCAGGTGCATACTGAACGATGATTTGCACCTGCTGAGTCGATGTGTAATTGCGTAGTTCAGGTGACACTTTGGAATCGTCGGCATACGCCGTAGTCACCAGTGCGACTAACAAGAGAAGCAACACGACCTTCTTCATATCCCCCCCAACTGAGACGCTCCACGGAGCGCGAAACCGTACCAACTGACTTGTGTGGGTGCAAGTCCGGGACCAAAGGTGACTGCGGTGACCTTTAGTTATCAATCAGTTAGAAGAGGTTGCGGTAAATCGCAACGGACACTTTGTCCCAGCGAGGGACACTTGGGACAAACTGTCGCAGCCGATTCCACGAAGATCGGGGATTTCGCTGTAACTCATTGATTTCACTTGAGAAACCATGGTAACCACAGATGTGTTTTTTGGGCGGACAAGTCTCTGCAAATTGCTGAAAATCTAAGCATTTCTCATGTCCTGGATCCGCACCATTGGCACGCGGGCATTCATTGCGGCCCTGGCCGTGGCGGGCTGCGCCTGCTTGGTATACGCGCTCGCCCACTGGCAATCCAGCGATCCCGTCAAGTTTGTTTGCTACCTGACCGCGGCGTTGCTGGCCTCATCGCTGAAAGTAGGACTGCCCGGCATCGAAGGAACGCTATCGGTGAACTTTCTGTTCACCCTGCTTGGCATTCTTGAACTGAGCCTTCCGGAAACTCTGCTGATTGGGCTTGCTAGCACGCTGGCGCAGTTCTATTGGAGGCCAGCTCGGCGGCTGAAGCTGGTGCAGCTTTTATTCAATCTGTCGCAGGTCACGGTCTCCAGCGCGATCGCTTATGGCGCATACAAACTCGTGGTCCTTGAAGCTCTTCATCGACCCGGGCCCCTTGCGCTACTGGTGGCCGCGATTACCCACTTCGCCTGCAACACGGCAGCGATGTCGACCATCATCGGGCTGACGGAAAACAAACCGATCCCCAAAGTCTGGAGTGATAGCTATCTCTGGTCGTTCCCTTATTACCTGGTTGGAGCGGCGACGGCGGGGTTGATTCATTTCCTGAACGGTCATATCGGGTGGCAATCGTCGTTGCTGATACTGCCGCCGATTTACCTGCTGTACCGGTCGTATCGCCTGTATCTCGGCAAACTCGAATCCGAAAAGCTCCACGCCGAGCAGGTTTCAAAACTTCACCTGCGCACGATTGAAACGCTGGCGCTCGCCATCGAAGCCAAAGACGAAACCACCGGCGAACACCTGCAGCGAGTACGCGTGTACGCCATGGAATTGGCCAACGAGTTGGGGCTGAGCGCTGACGAGAAGGAAGCGCTGCAGGCCGCGTCCGTGCTGCACGACATTGGAAAGCTCGCTGTACCCGAGCACATCATCTCCAAGCCGGGGAAGCTGACCCCGGAGGAATTCGAGAAGATGAAAATTCACCCGATCGTCGGGGCGGAGATCCTGGAGCAGGTTCACTTTCCATATCCGGTGGTGCCGATTGTCCGCGCGCATCACGAGAAGTGGGATGGCAGCGGCTATCCGCTTGGGCTTGCGGGAGACGCAATTCCCATTGGAGCTCGAATTCTGGCGGCGGTTGATTGCCTCGACGCACTGGCTTCCGACCGGCAGTATCGTAAAGCGTTGCCGCTCGACGAGGCGATGGCGAAGGTCGCTTCCGAAGCCGGAACAAGCTTCGATCCGCGGATCGTCCGAATCTTGCAGCGCCGCTACATTGAACTGGAGAAACTGGCGAAGCAGCACCCCTTGCAGGCGCCTCCGAAGTTATCGACTGACATCAAGGTGGAACGGGGATCGGCGCCCGCAGCAGGATTTGCCGAAGGGCCGGAGCCGGTTGCAACTTCTGTGTCGTCCTCCGATGTTAACGAGCGAATTCTGCAGGCGCGGAAGGAGTCTCAGGAAGTTGCTGAGTTCGTCCGCAAGGCTGGCTCAGCGGTGCGATTGGAAGATATCTTCTCGATGCTTTCGGTTCGCCTGAAGGGTCTTGTTCCACACGACTCAATGGCGGCGTACTGTCCGTCTGGCGACAATCTGGTCGCGAAGTTCGTCAGCGGGGAAAACTTCCGGCTGTTCTCCTCTTTGCGGATTCCCTGGGGAGAGGGGCTATCGGGCTGGGTAGCACAGAATCACAAGGCGATCCTGAACGGGAATCCGTCGGTCGAGCCCGGCTATCTGAACGATCCCAGCAAGTACAGCACCCTGCGCTCGGCTCTGGCAGTGCCGATCGAGGCAGGCGCCAAAGTTGTCGCGGTTCTGGCTCTGTATCGCGCTGCTCAGGATGGATTCACGCACGGCGACCTTCAGCTGCTCGAAGAAATGGGACGTGGTTTAGGCGACGCGATCGCTGCAACTGCCAGGCCGAAGGCGTCTGGCGCGGGCGCTGGCGCAAAGTAAAGGCCTTCTTCTATTCGAGTTCTACTCCATCTCAAAGCTCAGGTACATAAGTCCGCCGTCCCGCTCGATCTGGAGCACCACGGGATCTCCGGGCTTCAATTCCTTCAATGCAGCACCCAGGGTCTTGCGCGAATCGATCGGGGTCGCGTTCAGCTGGTGGATCACGTCTCCGGCCTCCACGCCAGTCTCGGGGATGATGAGATCGGCGGCGCGTCCGACCACGAGCACGCCTGAGGGAATGCGCAACTGTGAACTCAGCTTGCCACCGAGGTCGCCCGAGATGTCGATCGCGAGCACACCCAGCTTGGGAATCAGGCTGTTTTCCGGATTGACCGCATCAAGAAGCTGGTCCATTTGATCGTGATGCTCGATGGCGGGAACGTAAAGCGCCTTCTTCTCATTGCCCCGCAGGATCTCCAGTTTGATGACCTGATCGAGAGGATGCAGGTACAGCGCCGCAGAAAACGAGGGCAGAGTGTCGATGCGGCGGTCATCGGCGGAAAGAATGATGTCCTCGACCTGCAGGCCAGCCGCTGCGGCCGGACCGTCAGGCTTCACATCGACGACAATCACTCCCCAATGCTGGGCGAGCTGCAAACCCTCCGCGAGCGTGGGCGTGATCTCCTGCGCGGCAGCGCCGATCTCCACCCGGTGCACGTGTCCGTACTTGCGCAGGCTCCGATACACAAATTCGACCACCCGCGCTGGAATGGCGAACCCCAGCCCTTCACTGCCTCCACCTTGAGAAAGGATGAAGGTGTTGATGCCCACCACCGAGCCGTTCATGTCGACGAGCGGGCCGCCGCTGTTTCCCGGATTGATGGGTGCGTCAGTCTGTATGTAGGTAAGGGGCTTGGTTGGATCGGCCTGGCGGGCGAGCGCGCTGACCACTCCCATGGTCACCGAATTCTGCAAACCCTCTGGACTGCCGATCGCGAACACCAGTTGTCCGACATGAGGCCGCTGCTGGCTCATCAGCGGGAGGGTGGGTAGATCTTTTTCCTCGATCTTCAGTAGTGCCAGATCGGTTTCCTTGTGCTGACCGAGCAAGCGCGCTTCCACCACGCGGCGTTTGCCAATGGGAACCAGTCTCGAGGAATCGCCCATGGGCAAAGGTAACGCGACGCGGATGCGTTGCGCGCCTTCGACCACGTGCGCGTTGGTCATGACGTAGCCGGTCGGATCGACGATCACCCCGGATCCGACCGCATGCTGGCGCACGATGAACGCAGCCTGCGATCGATCTCCCTCGCGCGTCGTCCCGTAACCTGTAACCAAAACCTGCACCACCGCAGGGGAGACTCTGGCTGCCAGGCTCTCCAAAGCGCTGTTGAGCTGAACCAGAACGGAATCCGACTCGGACTTTGCATCAGGCGGGGTTGGGTTCGGTTTCGCCGTCTGCGCTTTCTCAGACGGCCTTTGATCCGCGGGCCGCTCCGCCGCTGTTTGTCCGTAAACGGCCACACTGATCGCAAAGAAGCTACACACCACCGCTACATACGGGTTGCACCTGCATCCCCAGATTTTGAATGAACATGTCATAGGATTACCGCTCCCTGGCAGTACGAGCCTTCCAAAAACACTACCACGTGCGCGCTCCTACTACCGAGAGTCGCGGAGGTGAAATGAGCCGCTCTCGGGTGAACAAACCGAAACCATCCTGAGCGAACGCGACGGAGCGGAGCGGCTGACCCACTACTTACGTTTCATGAGATCTCGCTAACGCCTAGAAAAAGAGCCCTAAACCTGCCGATCTTCCGATGAAAGGTGGGTGGCCACGAATGAAAAATTGGTTTCCTCTCACGTTCTTGATGCTCGCTTCAGCGCTCCAGGCGCAGAATTTCGTTGCATCTTCATTCCATGCAAGCGACCTGCTGCCGCGCCCCTACGTATTTGTCGGGCCTGAAGGCATGGGCTCCGGGTATGCACCCTTCGCGGCACTGGCCGGAGCCGGGGTTCGGATCGACTCGGCACACTTCATCCTGGACACGAAAGCCTGGTACGACAATGGCCACAAGAGCGGCGAACCGGGAAAGCCAAATCCAAAAGGCCACGATCGAGGACTGGTGGGCTCCATGTACTACCGCCTTCCCTCGGGTTGGGCATTCGGGGGCGGCGCTTGTTGGAGCCAACTTTCCACCAGCAACTATACGAAAAGCTCATGGCGTCCCACGTTCGGCGGCAGTAAAGACTTTTTCCTTGGCGAATGTCAAACACCAGAGTGCAGGGGCCAGTTCACGATGCGCCTTGGCGCTGACTATGTGCTGCCCGGGACCGATTGGCAGAACGGCTCGCAAGGACCTTCGCTCACGGTCTACATACCCTCTCCCTCCCTCAAGCGCCATCTCTTCTTCCGCGAGCAACTTGGAATCTATAGGTACCACGATACTGTGACAGATCGGACGGACCCGATCCTCACCCGCGAGCAGACCAGCAAGCATTCGTTTGATTCGTTCCTGGAATTGACAATCATGTACCGCTTCTAATGCAGAGCCCGACCAAAGGCCGGGGTCAAACTGATATAAGCCTTGGAACACGAATAAGTGCTGCGCTGCGTGTGATGTGCTGGTCCAGCGATCACTCCGCTTTCCTTCCACCCCGCCCAAACGCCAGCATGTGTCCGCCCGCGCATCTCGAAACGGCACTCAACGGTTTGTCTGCTAGTATCTTCTCGCCGATCGTCTCGGCAATCCGACTCCGTGGATCCCAACGCCTTCATCGCAGAAGTCTACCGCCGGATGTCCGCTCGTCATGCTGCGGAAAGGGCCCGCCTTCCCTGGCGGGAGATGGAAAACCAGGCGATGGTCCTGAACGCGGCGCACCAGTACGCGCCCTACCTGCCGAAAGATCGCAATGCTCCGATCCTCGACCTTGGTTTCGGCGGTGGATGGTTTATTGCCGCCTGTCTGAAGTTGGGCTACCAGAAAATATACGGCGCAGATTTTGGCATTACCCATAAGCAGCACGTTCAGGACTGGGCACCGGATCGCGTCAGTCTATTCGACATCTCAAGCGAAATCGGAGAGTTCCTGAGCGATAAACAGGAACAATTCGACTTCATCCACATGTCGCACGTAATCGAACATGTGCCGAAGTACTCGTTGCTGTGGGTTGTCGACGCTCTTTATTGGGCTTTGAGGCGCGGCGGCTCCGTCTTGCTGCGCACGCCGAACATGGAAGGACCGTGCGCGAGTTCGACGTTTTATGTCACGTTGTCGCACGAGTACGGGTTCGCCGGGTCGAATCTCATGTCGTTACTCGATATTTGCGGCTTTGACGACGTGAGGCTGATCACCTTTCGCGATCATCGGCCGAGTCTGAAGCAGCGGGCCGGCAATCTATTGCGTTGGCCAATTCTGAAGCAGAGCCAGCTCAGGCACCGTTTGTTTGGCGTAAATCAGGGCGGCCAATTCGGTGCCGAGCTGATTGTGACCGGCAAGCGCGGTTCATCGCCCCCTTGCTTCGACCGGCGCTTCAAATAGAGCGCTCTTGGGCCGCCTCGGCTGGAAGGGGAACCGCCCCTACCGTTAACTAACGGGTTATCAGGCTTTCACATCAGTAACCTTCCGTGATATAACCGCCCGTGAGCACAAAAGTGGGCCCCAGCCCGCTAGGAGCTTGGTTTGACGACGTTGGCCTCATTCGCAGACAGCACACAGACGGGTCAACCTAGAGGAGGTACCGTGGGGGAAGAAGCACGGACCGGAAAAAGATTTCCGCTGGAATTGCCGATCAAGATTCACAAGGGCGAAACCGACGCCAAAGGAGTAACCGGGAATCTCAGCGCGGCGGGAGTGTACATCCGCGCCGACGCCGCCATGGAGATAGGTTCGCCCGTGGAATTTGAAATCACGCTGCCCCCGGAGATGACGGGCGGTCAGGAAAACGTCACTATCCAGTGCAAAGGCCGTGTGGTGCGCGCCGACGAGACTGGCGAAGCCGGCGAAGGCCGCGGCGTGGCTTGCGTGATCGACTCATACGAGTTCGTCAGGAACTCATAAACCGGACTTTCTTGGAGCGTTGACAACATGCTCAAACTGATTTTGGCCGATAACCAGGCAATCTTCCGAGCGGGTATCGCGAAAGTGCTCGCCGTCGAAGATGAAATGCGCATTGTAGCCCAGGCACAGACGCCGGAACAGATGTTCATGGCGCTCGACAAGTTCCGCGCCGCAGTGCTCGTGGTGGCGGCAGGCTTTCACAACGACTTCTCTGCCATCGTGCAGGCCGCGAACAAAGCGAAGACGCGTGTCATCGTGCTGGCCGACACCGGCGAGAGCGCGCAGAAGCACATGGCGAATGGCGCGCACGGCGTCGTCTACCGCAACGTAACCAGCGCCGCGCTCGTGGATTGCGTGCGCAAAGTCGCTCGCGGCGAGACCTGGGTGCAGGACGTCGCCGTGCCCAGCGAACTCACCGAAAACGATATGGTCGGACTGCGTGTGCGCGATCGCCTGACCGCAAAAGAACTGCGCATCGTCGCTCTGATCGTACAGGGATACAAGAACAAGGAAATCGCGTCGCAGTTGGGCACCACCGAGCAGGTGATCAAGAATTACTTGCGGAACGTCTACGACAAGATCGGTGTGTCAGATCGGCTGGAGCTGGCGTTGTTTACCATCCATCACCGGATTCTGAACGAGGCCGCCGCCGCGACCACGGCCGGAGCCGCTCCTCAGCCACCTGCGGGCGTCGCACAGTAATCAATCGCAGCCAGGAAATCCCAAAAGCCGCCAGTCATGGCGGCCTCTTTTTCCGCTCCTGCGATTACTCGGTCCTCAGTGCTTTCGCCGGATCAATCGAAGCGGCGCGACGCGCGGGAATGAAAGCAGCCATCGATGCGGCCAGCGCCAGTGTAAGAATGGATGCGAGAAGCACGGCCGCATCGATTCCCTTCACTTCGTAGAGCTGCGCTTGTACGAATCGCACGCAAACCCATGCTATGGGAAGACCAATCGCCAGGCCCAGGGCCGCCTGGATCGCCGCACCGCGCATGATCATCACGGTAACTCTGGCGCGCTCGGCGCCGAGAGCCATGCGAATTCCGATCTCGGAGGTGCGCCGCGCGACCGCGTAGGCGCTGACGCCGTAGAGCCCGAGCGTCGCCAGCAGCAAGGCCAATAGGCCGAACAGCATGGTCAAGCGCGCCAGCATGCGATCGTCTGTGAATCGATCGACGATCTGCTGATCGAAGGTCTGAAACTTCACGACCGCCAGGTTGGGATTGATGCCGGAAAGGGTCCGGCGCGCGAGGGCTTCCATGTCGTTGATGGGGTGAGGGGTCTCGAGCACGAACGCTCCGACATACAGCGACTCGTCTTTGTCGATGGGATTCTTGTCGCTAGCGGGCCGCTGGAGCAGCGGCACGAAGTACATCAGATGGTCCTTCCAGCGCACGTCGGTATAAACCGTGTCCTGTACGACTCCGACAATCTCATAGTCGTGGGGCGAATGTTCCCCGGCGCCGAAGTAGCGGCCGATGGGATTCTCGCCCGGGTTGAAGAACTTCTTCACGAACGATTCGTTTACTACCGCTACGGATGAAGAGGTCGCCGTATCCTGCACACTAATGCCGCGCCCCATCAGCACGTGAGTCCCCACGGAGTCAAAGTATTCGGCGCTCGCCCTTATGTTCGAAACGGAAGCAGGCTGATATTCCTTTCCCTCTACATGCACGTCCCAGCCGTTGTTGTTGTCTTCCATAGGTGTATAGCTGCAGATGCCCACTTTTGCAACGCCCGGTATCGCATGAAATTGTTCTTCGATGGAGCGGTACAGTTCGCCGACCTGCCTCTGCGCATAGCCCGCGGCCTGAGGATTGAAGTGCACGATGTATCGGTTGGTGGACTCGAGTTTGAGATCCGTGTGTTGGAGTTTGTTGAGGCTCTGGGAAAACAATCCTGCGCCTACCAGCAGGACGAGCGATAGTGCTGCCTGCACCACTACGAGGCTGCGCTGCAGCAGCGTAGCTCCACCGGTCGTCCGGGAGCCGCTGCGTAGTGCTTCCACGGGCTCGGCCTGCGCCGCAATCCATGCAGGCGCAACACCGAACAAAACGCCCGTCAGTAACGACAGCCCACAAGCAAAAGCAATGACCTCCAGGGCCGGGCTCGCATGAATTGGCAGACCCGTCGCGTCGGGAAAGGCCAGCGTCAGCAACATCTTTGTTCCCGCATAGGCGACGGCGAGCCCTGCGAGTCCGCTCAAACCCGCAAGCAGCAGGCTTTCTGTCAGTAACTGCCGAACGATTCTGTAGCGCATGGCGCCGAGCGCAGTCCGAACTGACATTTCTGGCTTGCGGCCCATGCCGCGCGCGAGCAAGAGATTGGCGATGTTCGCGCACGCAATCAACAACACGAGGCCAGAACACCACATCAGCAAATTCAGGTGCGACGCATACTGTTCCTGCATGCCCTGAATACCGGCTCCGCCCGGCGTCACAACAATATGCGCACGCGCCAGCGCTGCCTGGCTATCTTTCGACGAGTAAGTGTGCGTTGTTGCAAGGGCTTGCCGCAGGAGGCCGCTGAGCTTTGCCTGGAGTTGGACCTTCGACACACTCGGTTTCAGTCGGCCGATCATGAAAAGCCAGTAGCCATTGGGATCATGTACGTAGGGGACATTCGCCAGTGGAGGCATGGATTCGATGGGCAGATAGAAGTCCGGAGGCATGCTCGACAGCCGGTCGCCGTAGAAACCTTCGGGTGCAATTCCTGCAATCGTTATGGGCTTGGTATTTACAAAAAACGTGCTGCCGACAACGGAACTATCTTCGGAGTAGTTGTTCTTCCACGTTTCATAGCTCATCACCGCTACAATGGGTGCGCCTTGAACGTCATCCGCATCGGAGAACAGCCGGCCCGCGCGAGGCTGTAGCCCAAAAGTCCGAAAGTAGTTGCCGGAGACGAATTCTCCCATCACCGAGCGAGCGCTCTCCTGGCTGTCGCCTCGCCGGATAACAATCGGCCGGTATTCGTAGCCCGCCTGTATAGCCGCGAGTTCCTCGAATTCAGGCGCGTTCTTCTTCAAATGCTCATAGACCGCCGTGGAGAAAAGCGCGTAATCTCCATCGTCACGATAGCCGAATCCGACACAACACATAAATTCATCGCCTAGTTTCACCAGCCTTTCGGGCTTGGCCACCGGAAGCTTCTTGATCATGACAGCGTTCACCAGGGTGAAGATCGCAGCGTTGGCTCCGATTCCCAGGGCAAGAGTGAGGACGGCAGTAGTGGTGAATCCGGGAGTCTTGCGGAGTTGGCGCAGGGCGAAACGGACATCTTGCAGGACGGTCGAAAACATAGCTCTCCCTCCTCCGCTGGGCTAGGGCACAGCAGCTTGTCTTCCACTCTCTCGCGGAGGCAATCCTTTGCTTATCTTGTATTTGGAAGAACGCGTAACCGCGACAACTGTCCTTTCGCGGTTAGTGGCGTCCGGAAGCGGACACCGCGATGGGGTAGAATCATCTTCCACTTATGCGTGCTATGGAATTCCGACAGCTTGGCAAGTCTGGATTGAAAGTACCGGCCCTTAGTTTTGGGACGGGGACATTTGGCGGTGGAACGGAGTTCTTCAAAGCGTGGGGCGCGAGCGATGTTGTCGAGGCCACACGGCTGGTCGATGTTTGTTTAGAGGCTGGCGTCAATCTTTTTGACACAGCTGACATCTATTCCAACGGGCTCTCGGAAACCATCCTGGGAAAAGCGATCGCGGGACGGCGCGACAAGGTTCTGATCTCAACCAAGGCCACGTTCCGCATGGGTGACGGACCCAATGATCTCGGATCGTCGCGGCATCATCTGATTACGGCGTGCGACGCGAGCCTGCGCCGGCTGGGAACGGATTACATCGACATTTATCATCTGCACGGGTTCGACGCGCTTACACCGGTTGAAGAAGTGCTGAGCACGCTCGACAATCTCATCAAGAGCGGCAAGGTACGGTACATCGCGTGCTCGAACTTCTCCGGATGGCACCTGATGAAGTCGCTCGACGTCGCCGATCGCTATGGCTGGGCGCGATATTGCGGGCACCAGGTTTACTACTCCCTGATCAGCCGCGAGTACGAATGGGAGTTGATGCCGCTCGGGCTCGATCAGGGCGTGGGCGCACTGGTCTGGAGTCCGCTCGGTTGGGGACGGCTTACGGGAAAGGTCCGTCGCGGGCAGCCTTTGCCTGCGGAGAGCCGGCTTCACAAGACTTCAGAGCAAGGGCCGCCGGTTGAGGACAAGCATCTATTCAGAGTCGTCGACGCGCTCGACGCGGTCGCGAAAGAAACTGGCAAGAGCTTGCCGCAGGTGGCGCTGAACTGGTTGCTGCAGCGGCCGACGGTTTCGACCGTCATCATCGGGGCGCGGAATGAGCAGCAGTTGCGTCAGAACTTGGATGCTGCCGGCTGGCACTTGTCGACGGAGCAGATAGCGAAGCTCGACCGAGCCAGCGATGTGACGTCGATTTATCCGTATTGGCACCAGCGGCAATTCGTGGAACGGAATCCTGCAGCGGCGCCACCGAGGAGTGCGCCATTTGCGGGCTGAAGATGCGGGGGCGAGACGCCCTCGCGACAGCCGGCAAGATGCCGGCGCTACACGATTTTCTCGCCTACCGCTTTGCCTTGCGTGAACAGGTAGAGATAATCTGGGCCGCCGGATTTGGAATCTGTTCCCGACATATTGAAGCCGCCGAAGGGATGGGCTCCGACCATTGCTCCCGTGCATTTGCGGTTGATGTACAGGTTGCCGACGTGGAATTCGTGAATCGCGCGATCGATCTTGTCGCGCGAACTGGTGTAAATGGCGCCGGTCAGGCCGAACTCGGTGTCGTTGGCGATTTCCAGCGCGTGATCGAAGCCGTGAGCTTTTATAACGGCGAGCACCGGGCCGAAGATTTCTTCCTGCTCGAGTTTTGATTTCGGTTGAATGTCAGCGATCACGGTAGGCTGGATGAAGTAGCCTTCGCCGGCTTCGGTGGCGCGTTCGCCGCCGGTGATGACGCGGCCGTCTTTCTTGCCCTGCTCGATGAAGCCAAGGATGGTCTTCATGGAGCCTTCATTGATGACTGCGGCCATGTTCGCGTTCTCGGCGGGATCGCCGACTTTGATCTGTTCCACGCGCGCCTTCAATTGCTGCAGGAATTTGTCGTAGACGCGCTCGTCAACGATGGCGCGAGAGCAGGCAGAACACTTCTGGCCCTGGAATCCGAAAGCGGCTTGCGCCACGCCTTCGACGGCGGAATCGATGTCGGCGTCAGCGTCGACGATGATAGCGTCCTTGCCGCCCATTTCCAGGATCGTGCGCTTGATCCAGATCTGGCCTAGGGCCTGCGTCGCAGCAGCTTTGTTGATGTGAAGGCCGACTTCGCGGGATCCGGTGAAAGCGATGTAGCGAGTCTTCGGGTGGGCGACGATGGCATCGCCGAAGCTGGCCCCCGCGCCGGGGCAGAAGTTAACAACCCCCTCGGGCATGCCGCACTCTTCGAGCAGTTCCACGAACCTCGCGGCGATTGTAGGTGAGTCGCTCGACGGCTTTAGGATGACCGCGTTGCCGCAGACGATCGAGGCCAGGGTCATGCCGGCCATGATGGCGCAGGGGAAGTTCCACGGCGGAATCACCGCGCCGACTCCAAGCGGAATGTAGTGCAGCGTATCGTGCTCGCCGGGCAACTGTATGGGTGTTTGAGCCTTGCCCAGGCGCAAGGCTTCGCGTGCGTAGAACTCGCAGAAGTCGATGGTCTCGGAGATGTCGGCGTCGGCCTCAGCCCAGTTCTTGCTGACTTCGAAGACGAGCCAGGCCATAAACTCCATCTTGCGCTGGCGCATCAGGTCGCCTACGCGGAACAGCAGACTGGCGCGCTCTTCGACCGAGGTGCGGCTCCAGGATTCGAACGCTTTGAGCGCGGCTTGCATCGCGGGCTCCACGTGCTCTTTGCCGGCTTTCTGGTGAATGCCGACGATCTCGGAGGGCTTTGCCGGGTTCAGCGATTTGATCTTGTCAGTGGTCCTGACGCGCTTACCGTCAATGATCAGCTCGTATTCGCGGCCGAGTTGGCTGCGGACGTTCGCAATTGCGGCACGCATGCGGCGCGCGTTTTCTTCGTGGCGGAAATCGAAAAAGGGCTCGGTCACAAACGGACCAGAATGCAGGCTCGTGCGCGCTGGCCGGACGGGGGCTTCTACGGTTGCCATGGGGGAATTCCTCTCGAAGCTCAGGAGATTAGGAAAGTAGGATTACTTGGATATTTTACACCTCGGCGTTCACCTAATACGCTCTAGCCTATGGTCACGAAGACTCTCAGGGGCCAAGTGGAGACGGGCTGTGGAGATGCACGAAACTGGGATATTTCCGAAATTCGGAGGACAACTGGCTTTGACAATCTCAAGGAGGGCACTCTGAACGTGAGACTCGACGCCGCGCACAGCCTACGGCCAGACTACAAGCTTCTCAGAGGCGATCGAGAATGCGGACGCGACGAAGATCTGTTTTTCGAGCGTTGCTGCTTGGTAATCGGACTTCATAGGATTTCGGCGTTAATCGCACGCACCAGCAGAAATTTCTGGGGCCCCTCGGTCCTCGAGATCATGGCAGAAGAAATGCTCCGGCAAGGTTACGGCCTGCAGGATGGGGACGTTTTGGATGTGGAGGTCTGGGTCGAGAACCTCGTGCGACCGTCAGACTCAATCGCTACCTAGGTCTGATCTGGTTTCCGAGTCCGCTATCTTTTCCCGGCCTCATCTTCTTGTGTGAACTTCTCGGATAAACCGTGTCGATCGAGGAAATGAAAAAGCCGTCTCTGAATTTCCGACTCGTATATCAGGCCCAGCGAGGCTATGGCGGAAAGCTCACCAGGTCTGTTCTTGTTGAGAACTGGATATGCCTGACCACAATCATTCAGGTATGCGCCTCGTTTGGTGATCTCTTGAGCCGTTAACGATCTAGTCCCTTCTTGATCCTGTACCCCAGTAGAGGTCGGCCATCCTGGTATCTGCGATATCCACAGATTGAGATCTGCAGCGCACGAATCGAGTGTAGGCGCGTGCTTCACCTCCTGAGGAATGGCGGACATCGATAAAGCGAGCACGCATGCAACCAAAAGTTTTGTATTCACGAATCCTCCCCGACGAATTTCCTTGCCATTCTATAGACTCGAACTCCAAGTTCCGTAGCGTCAGTTGATTTCCACAGAGGAAGCCCGATCTACCTCGTGCTCTCTATCTAAGAGCATGACGACAATTGATCAGTTAGTCACCGATTTGGCGCGCGGACTATTGGTGTACGGCCTACCGAGGTTGCTGGGCTGGTTGGATAAGAAGCTCCGACGCAAACGCGCACGAAAACGAATGAACAGTGGCAGGGAGTGGGGCTGGCCCAAACGAAGGGACCGGAAGAAATTTTGGGGGCGGCGCGTCCAAGTTTCGATTGGGTCTGGATTTTGCCTTTGTGAAGTCAAAAGTCAAAATCCCCACCCTAACGTCGCAAAGTACGCGACGTTAGGATGGGGCACCCCCGTATCCTTTTCAATCGTAACGGGGCTAGCGGGTTCGCGGATGGATTTCGACGACTCTGACCTCGGCGTCGCGGTCGCGGAGTGTGGTTATCACTTCTCCTGCACCTGAGATGGCGACGCTGGCGCCGCCGTAGGTGTATCCCTTCCAGGGACCGGCACTCATTAC
>Ga0209698_10002882_pt1 | contig 19184 bp, 19 predicted proteins | sample LitLauG_LLR_2012_FD_187203 | JGI IMG/M metagenome (GOLD analysis project Ga0209698, IMG submission 187203) | Freshwater sediment microbial communities from Pennsylvania, USA - Little Laurel Run_MetaG_LLR_2012 (SPAdes) (version 2) | ecosystem: Environmental > Aquatic > Freshwater > Creek >...
CGCATTACGTGGGCGGCGATGACAAGGAGGGGCATTAATTTCCCGACGGGGGGATTGGCCGGAAAAACGATGAGCAAAATTCACGGTATCGGAGCCCAGTTTGACAGCGCGCGGGATCTTTATCTGGCGGCGCAAAAGGTCCGCGACGCAGGATTCAAGCGTTGGGATGTGTATTCGCCCTTTCCCATCCACGGGATGGACGCGGCCATGGGTTTGAAGGGATCCCGGGTTTCCTTTTTCTCGCTCTGCGGCGGGATCACGGGGGCGCTGAGTGCCTTTGTGCTGGTGTATTACACCAGCGCCATCAACTATCATCTGGTGGTGCAGGGCAAACCCTACTTTGCCTTCGAACCGACCTTCCCGGTCTTTTTTGAGCTGACCATCCTGCTGACGGCTTTTTTCACAGTGGGCAGCATGCTGGCCATGAACCTGTTGCCGCGCCTGAATCATCCGGTGTTCAACTGGGAGAAATTCTCCCGTGTGACCGATGACGGATTTTTCCTGGTGATTGAATCGTCCGACCCGCTTTTCAGCGAAAAGGAAACACCGGCTCTGCTGGGATCGCTGGGCGGAAGGAACGTGGAGAAGATCGGGGACTAAGCTTATGCTGCGCTATATCTTTTTCGGAGTTCTGCTGCTGGTGGCTTCGGTCCTGTTGATCGCGGGCTTCCGCGGCGACCGCTTTAAAAATCCGCCCATTGAAATTTTTCCCGACATGGTGCGTCAGCCCAAGTACAAGGCCCAGGCGGAGACGGACTTTTTTGCCGATGGCCGCATTGACCGCGCCCTGCCGCCGGGCACGGTGCCGTTGCAGGCCAAAGTGGATGACCCCTATTACATGACCGGGGTGATGGATGATGCTTTTGGCGACGGCCTTCCCGTGCCGGTGACGGAGCAGTTGCTGGTCCGCGGGCGTGACCGTTTCAACATCAACTGCGCACCCTGCCACGGGGCGGCGGGCGGCGGCGATGGCGTCACCACCAAATTCGGTTTGAACGGCCCGGCCAATTATCATACGGACCGTCTGCTGCAAATGCCGGACGGGCAGATTTTCTACACCATTTCCCACGGCAAAGGCCAGATGATCGGCCTGCCGCACATTCCGGTGAGGGACCGCTGGGCCATAGTGAGTTACATCCGTGTGCTGCAAAAAAGTCAGCGGGCCACCCTGGCGGATGTGCCTGAGGAATCCAAAAAAGAGTTGAGCAAATGAGCGAGCACCCCATATCCGCGCCCGTCGAAGAACGGTTTAACCTGAGCAAGCTCGGCTTTCTGCCGCTGGCCCTGTTGGTGACGGGCTTGTTTTTCACCGGCCTCAGTCTGGCTTGGGGTTATTGCGGGGACCGCACCCAGTTTGCCTTTTCCTGGCTGTTTGCCTTCATGGTTTGCTTTACGCTTTGTGCCGGCTGCCTGTTTTGGGTGCTGTTGCATCATGCCTTGGATGCCGACTGGTCGGTGGTGGTGCGCCGTGTGCCGGAAACCATCGCGAGCCTGTTTTTCCCTTGGATGCTGCTGGCTTTCATTCCCATTGCGCTGCTGCGCAAAGAGCTGTTTGTCTGGTGGACGGTGCTGCCCGGTGCGGATCATTTGCTCGATCACAAGTCGGGTTTTTTGAATCATGGTTTTTTCTGGGTGCGGGCTGCGCTATATTTCGGGGGCTTTGGGTTGTTGGGCTGGCTGCTGCGCAAAAATTCCGTGGCGCAGGACGGCGATGGAAATGTGCATCTATCCATCCTGCAGCGCCGCACGGCCTATGTGGGCATTCCGTTTTTTGCTGTCTCCATCACCTTTGCCGCCATTGACTGGATGATGAGCCTGAACTATCACTGGTTTTCCACCATGTTCGGGGTTTATGTGTTTGCCGGGGTGGCGGGCAGTTCGATGGCATTGATGATTCTGGTGAGCAACCTGCTCAAAGCGGGCGGTTATTTGAAGAATGTGATGACGGTCGAGCACAATCACATCATGGGCAAGCTGCTTTTTGCCTTTGTGATTTTCTGGGCTTACGTCAGCTTCTCGCAGTACATGCTTTATTATTACGCCAACATTCCGGAGGAAACGATCTGGTTTGTGCACCGCAACACGGGAAGCTGGCATGAGGTGAGCATTTTCCTGGTCTTTGCCCATTTCTTCATTCCCTTCATCATGCTCCTGACCCAGCCGGCCAAACGCAATCCCTACCGCATCACCTTCGCCGCCATCTGGTATCTGGGTGTGCATGTTCTGGATTTGTATTGGATCATCATGCCGCAACTGCAACTGCGCCACGCCGGTGCCGGGGCAGTACCGACGGGCTTTCATCCGCAGATTCTCGATTTCACCTGCCTGATCGGTTTGCTGGCCCTGCTGACCTATGCCTTCCTGAGAAAGCTGCCGCAGGCGGCACTCTTCCCGATCAGGGATCCCCGGCTTTATGAGTCGGTCACACTGGTCAATTAAAAGGAAAACACCGTGGACAACCAGACAACAGAACAAGTCAAACTGACCGGGCCGAGATTCGCGGTTTATATTCTGCTGATCATGCTTGGTTTCGGGCTGATGGGCGGAATTTCGTTTTACATTTACGCCCACAAGAATCGGGACGCGGACATGGCTGCGGATGTGGTGGGCAATCGCACGAAAGTTGCCGCCGCCGTGCATGCCGCAGAGAAGCAAACCCTGACCACCTATGCGTGGGTGGATCAGAAGGCCGGTTTGGTGCGGGTGCCGGTGGAGCGGGCCATGGAATTGGAATTGCCGGAGCTGCAGAAAAAACCGGTGCAAAAAAGCGCTGTGTTGGTGAATCCGCCGGTTCCGGCAGCTGTGGCGGCTCCTGTTGTTCCGGCGACGGCACCGGCAGTGCCGGCTCCGGCTGCAAAGAAATAAATGGAAAAGTTTTAGCGGTTGTTTGATGGAAAAATTGACATGTGGATTTATTATACTGCGATTGTCGGCTCGATCATTCTCATGGGGGGTAGCGCCCTCTATGCGATCTATTGGGCGGCCAAGGGGGGGCAGTTTGCCAACATGGAGAACGGGGCCAGGGTGATTTTTGACGCAGGCGAGCCGGTTGGCAAGGTGACCGACCTTTTTCCCGGATTGGATCTGGAAAAGGAACGGGCCCGCAAGGAAGCGAAAAAGAAGAGAAAAATATGATGACGGATTCCAGCATGATGCCCGGTGACAATGACGCCCAGGAAAGAGCGGAGATCGACGCCTCCTGCCGCGGTCCTGTGCTATTGTTTTTTGCTTCGGCGGTTTTCTGGCTGTTGGCTGGAACGCTCTTTGGTCTGGTGTCGTCGCTCAAGCTGCACAATCCCTACTTCCTGCTGAAACTGCCGTTCACGGACATTTATCTCGGTGCCTTGAATTTCGGGCGCGTGCGACCCGCCCACTTGAATGCGGTGGCCTACGGTTGGGCTTCCGTGGTCGGTCTGGGTGTCTGCATCTGGCTGATGGCGCGTCTCTGTCGCGTGCGGCTGCGTTACCCGGGCGTGGTGTGTGCGGCCGGGGTTTTGTGGAATGTGGGTGTTTTGTCCGGCATCATCAGCATTCTGCTCGGGCACGGCACCTCCGTGGAGTGGATGGAATTTCCATCCTATGTCACCTTCATCCTCTTTGTTTCCTACGCCATGATCTCGGTTTGGGCGGTGGACATGTTTGTGCACCGCAAGCCGGGTCATGTTTATGTATCGCAGTGGTACCTGATGGCGGCGCTGTTCTGGTTTCCCTGGCTGTATGGTACGGCCAACATTCTGATCAACATAACCCCTGTGCAGGGAGCGGTGGAAGGCATCGTCAACTGGTGGTTCGGTCACAACGCCCTCGGTCTCTGGTTCACTCCCATCGGCATTGCCTCGGCCTATTACTTCATTCCCAAGGTGATCGGACGCCCGGTGCACAGTTATTATCTGTCGGCTTTCGGTTTCTGGTCACTGGCCCTGTTTTACAGCTGGAACGGCGGACATCATTTGATCGGGGGGCCAATCCCGGCCTGGGTGATCACGGCCAGCGTGGTGGCCAGCATCATGATGATCATTCCGGTGGTGGTCACGGCCATCAACCATCACATGACCCTGCGCGGCCATTTTGAAATGTTGAAATACAGTCCCACCCTGCGTTTTGTGGTTTTCGGCGCCATGAGTTACACCCTGGCCAGTCTGCAGGGCAGTAGCATGGCCATCCGCTCGGTCAACAAAATCACCCACTTCACCCATTACACCATCGGTCACTCGCACTTGGGACTTTACGCCTTCTACACCATGATCATGTTCGGCGCCATGTATTACATCGTTCCGCGTCTGACCGGCAGTGAGTGGCGCTCGTCCGTCCTGATCAAAATCCATTTCTGGGCCTGCGCCTACGGCATCATTACCATGGTGGTGGTGTTGAGTATCGGCGGGTTGATCCAGGGCTTCATGCTCAATGATCCAAAAATCCCTTTTTATCCGAATATCATCAACGCCACCAAACCCTACCTGATCGGACGCAGTGTCTCCGGAATCATGCTCACCGTCGGGCATTTGGCTTTTGCCTACCATTTCCTGCTCATGCTGGTGGGGATGGGCCGTGACAGCGGTGGACCCACATTGTTCAATCAGCCGCAGGAGGAAAATTCGTGAATCGTCTGACCACATTATTCCTGGGTTTTTTTGTAACCTTCCTTTTCGCCTGGCTGGGTCTGGTGATCATTCCGCTGATTTCCTTCGGCCAGTTGGAGCCGCAGGTCAATCCGGACACCGGCGAATCGTACCCCGTCGTCCGCAGCGGTCTGGCCGAGCGCGGCAAGCAGGTTTATCAAGCCTCCGGCTGCATTTACTGCCACAGCCAGCAGGTGCGGCCTGCCAGCGGCGGCTCCGACATTGAACGGGGCTGGGGCCCGCGCCGCACGGTGGCCCGCGATTACATGTATGACAAGCCTCCGCTCCTGGGCACCTCCCGCACCGGTCCGGATCTGAGCAATATCGGCCACCGCCAGCCCAGTGCCAAATGGCATCACCAGCATTTGTATGCGCCGCAATCGATCTCCCCCGATTCGATCATGGCGCCTTACCGGTATCTTTACGAAACCCGCAGGATTCAGGGTGCGCCCTCGCCGGACGCGCTGGAACTGCCCGCCCCTTATGCCCCGGCCCCGGGTTATGAGGTTGTTCCGACGGAGGAAGCCAAAGCGTTGGTGGCCTATCTGCAGAGTCTCGATCACACGTACGCCTTGCCGGAAGCCCCGCTACCGAAAGAATAATGAGCACGCACGACGAAGATCCAAATTCCGCTCCGCAGCCTCCCAGCGAGGAGAATCCGAAACTGCAGGGCATCGATTATGCCGAGGGTGTGAACGTCCGTGGCATTCACGAATCCATTCTGCGCGAAAAAATCGAGCCGCAGGAAGGCATGGAACCGGTGCCGCTCTGGCTCATGGCGGTGATCATGTGCACGTTGTTTGCGGGCGGGATTTATCTTGGTTTGTTCAGCGGGGGGTTTCGCTCGGATGTGTTTGATGAAAATGCCGGAACGGCGTTCAGTCTGGGTGCGGGCAAGGCGGGAGTGGAAGCTGCCGCGACGGCCAATGCCGCTCCGGAAGATCCGGCTGTGGCGCAGCTCAAGCTGGGCAAACGCACCTTTACGAACAACTGCGCCTCCTGCCACCAGCCGACGGGCATGGGTGTTCCCGGGCAATACCCGCCTTTGGTGAAATCCGAGTGGGTGCTGGGGCCGGAACGACGTGTGGCCGCCATTGTGCTTTACGGCTTGGAAGGGCCGGTGACGGTGCAGGGCGCGATCTATAACGGTGCCATGCCGGTGTGGGGTAAGAATTTGAACGACAAACAGATTGCCGCCGTATTAACCTATGTCCGTCAGACATGGGGCAATACGGCACCGGCCATCACGCCGGAGCAAGTCAAGACAGTGCGCGATGAAAACGCGACCCGTGCCAAGGCATGGTGTGAAGCCGAATTGAAAGCATTGCCGGAAACGCCGGTGCCCGGAGGCTCGGCGGCCCCGGCTGCTGTTCCGGCGAAAAAATCCTGACGATCGGGAGGAGTTTAACCGTCTGCGGCGCTGTGGGAGCAGGGCCGGATTGGGGCGGTTGGTTTGCAGCTCACATTTCGTGAGACTGCAAAAGTGGAGAAGCATAATGGACACGACACACGCACACAGTGCGGAGGCGCACTCGCATGACCACGGTCATGAGGAATTGGGATACTGGCGCAAATACATTTTTTCGACCGATCACAAAATGATCGGGATTCAATACGGCATCACCGCCCTTTGTTTCCTCTTTTTTGGTTTTCTGCTCATGCTCTACATGCGCTATCAACTGGCCTATCCGGACACGGCGGCGCCGCTCGGCCTGGGCAAACTGCTCAGCTCTCTGGTCGGCCAGGACATGGCTCCGAAGGGTGTCATGTCGGCCAGCTTGTATAATTCCTTCGGTGCCATGCACGGCACCGTCATGGTGTTTTTGGCAATCGTACCGCTGGCCTTCGGCGCCTTTGGCAATTACGTGACGCCTCTGCAGATCGGCGCGCCGGACATGGCGTTTCCGCGCCTGAATATGGCCAGCTACTGGGCTTATTTCCTTGGCGGCATCATCATGCTGGGCAGTTTTCTGGTCCCGGGCGGCGCGGCCAAGTCGGGCTGGACCTCCTACTCGCCACTGGCCGGTATCGCCGACCAGGGCACGGGCGTCTGGCACATTCTCAACGGCCAGACCCTGTGGATCATCGGCATGGTGTTCCTGATCAGCTCCTCCCTGCTGGGATCGGTCAACTTCATCACCACCATCATCCAGTTGCGGGCACCGGGCATGACCTGGATGCGCCTGCCGTTTTTTGTCTGGGCCCAGTTTGTCACGGGCTTCCTGTTGTTGCTGGCCTTTCCGCCTCTGGAAGCGGCGGGCATTCTGCAATTGATGGACCGCGTGGTGGGCACGAGCTTTTTCATGCCCAGCGGTCTGGTGGTCAACGGCCAGATCTGGCCGTCCAGCGGCGGGGGCAGTCCGCTGCTCTGGCAGCATCTGTTCTGGTTCCTGGCCCATCCGGAAGTGTATGTGCTGATTCTGCCCGGCCTGGGAATCATTTCCGAAATCATCGCCAACAACTCCCGCAAGCCGCTTTGGGGTTACAAGTCGATGGTGGGTGCCTCGCTGGTGCTGGGTTTTCTTTCCTTCATCGTCTGGGCGCATCACATGTACCTGACCGGCATGGGAACGACCGTCAGCGCCTTTTTCCAAACCACCACCATCATCATTTCCGTGCCCTCGGTCATCATTCTGACCTGTCTGATCATTTCCCTTTATGGGGGCTCCATCCGCTTCAACACCCCCATGCTTTTTGCCACGGCGTTTCTGCCGCTCTTCGGCATTGGCGGGTTGACGGGCATACCGCTGGCTTTCAACGCCTCCGATGTGCCGCTGCACGACACCTACTATGTCATCGGTCATTTCCATTACATCGTGGCGCCGGGCACCATCTTCGCCATGTTTGCCGGGGTTTATTTCTGGTATCCGAAAATCACCGGACGCTACATGAGCGAGTTCCTGGGCAAGCTGCATTTCTGGCCGTCCATGATCTGCATGAACGGGATTTTCATGCCCATGTTTGTGCAGGGCATGGCGGGAGTGCACCGGCGCTGGTACAACGGTGGCGGCACGCCGGACAGTCCGACTTTTGAAATGGTCAAGAACGTGCTTTATCTGAACAAGTGGATGACCTGGTTTGCCATTGTCCTGGCCATCGCCCAGATCCCCTTCATCATCAATTTTTTCACGGCCTGGAAACGCGGACGCCAGGCTCCGGACAATGCCTGGGATGCCACCACGTTGGACTGGCAGACACCGACGCCGCCACCGCACGGTAATTTCGCCACCGCACCCACGGTGTACCGTGGGCCTTACGAATACAGTGTACCCGGCGAGGCCCGGGATTTTCTCCCGCAATCGGAAGCCCCGCACGACAAAAAATAAAACGGATTTGAATTATGGAAATTCCTTACAACGTCAAACCCCGTCCTGATACGGGCCTCTATAATGCCAAGGTTGGCATCTGGCTTTTTCTGGCCTCCGAAGTGATGCTCTTCGGCGGACTGTTCAGCTCTTATGTCTTCCTCCGAATGGGAGCGGATGTCTGGCCGCACCACATTCTTGATGTCGCACCCGGCTTCATCAATACCTTCGTGCTGATCTTCTCCAGCGTGACGATGGTGCTGGGCTGGGTCTATGCCAAAATGGGCAATTACAAATGGTTCAAGATCTGGGTCGGTTGCACGGTGCTTTGTGCCCTGGCTTTCACCGGGATCAAGAGTTACGAGTATTACGGAAAATTCCATCATTACGGTGTGATTCTCAAGGACGGCACTCAGATCACCGGTCATCTGGAGAAGGAAGAGACCAACGACACCGTCATCGCCATCCATCCCGACGAGCATCAGGCCTATGCCAGCGGCGAGGAATACCTGAAGGCGGCAGGCGGCGGGGAACATCATGTGGTGCTCCTGCAGCGCAAGGACGTGGTTTGGTTTTCGAATTTCCAGCCCAAATACAACACCTTCATGGCGATTTATTTCACCCTGACCGGATTGCATGCCCTGCACGTGCTGGGGGGTGCCCTGGTCATTGCCTACTTCTGGGGGCCGGGCAGCAAAATGTTTTATACGGACCGGGAGCATTTCGCCAACCGTCTCGAGGTGGTGGGGTTGTTCTGGCACTTTGTGGATCTGGTGTGGATCTTTCTTTTCCCGCTGCTTTATCTGCTGTGAGAGAAATATTGGTTTAACGTAGAAACAGGTTATAATAAAAAAGGCGGAGGTTGGTATGTCTGAAGACGTGGAGCATCTGAAAAAGCACATCAAATTTTACGTGGCCATCGGCGCAGCTCTGATGGTTCTCACCGCCGTCACCGTCTGGGTGGCTTACATCCCCTTTGGCACCACCGGCCATATGATCGTGGGCCTGTCCATCGCCCTTCTCAAATCCGCCCTGGTGGCGCTGTTCTTCATGCATTTGTCCGCTGAGAAAAAACTGATTTACCGCGTGTTGGTGTTTACGGGCATTTTCTTTCTCGGGCTGATGCTGCTGACGGCCCTGGCTTTCCAGGATCAAATCGGACGACTGGTCCACCAGAATTAAAATCCATGTCCCTGAAAATATTTCATCTGATTTTTGTCACCATCGCAACCCTGGCGGCGGCGGGCGGAGCGTATTGGAGCCGGGCGGCCTACCTCGACGGCGGTCAGTTCGCGTATCAGGTTTGTGCGATTCTGTCTGCCGTGCTGGCACTGGCTCTGCTGCTCTATGGAGTCTGGTTCTATCTCAAACTGCGCCGCCTGGGAGGTTTCTAAAAATGAATCGTACATTGCAAAAATATGCAGGCGTTCTGGTGGGTCTGGCATGGGCTCTGCCCATGCCGGTGCAGGCTTGCGCCGTTTGCTTCGGCAAGGACGCGGGCCAGGCGACCGACGCCATCAATCAGGCCATCTTTTTCATGCTGGGCGTGATCAGCCTGGTGCTGACCGGCATTGTCTCGGTGGCCTTCACCCTCATGCGCCGCGCCCGCCGTTATGAACAGGAACAGGAGATGCTGTCGCAGCTCCAAGTCAAAGGAGCCCAACACTCATGATCACGCAGTTTCTCGGCCTGCCGGAAGACATTTCCGCCAACGGCTATCTCATCGACCAGATGCTGGAAGTTGTGCACTGGTTCATGCTCATCCTCTTTGTGGGTTGGACGACCTTCTTCTTTTACATTCTCTGGCACTTCCGGAAAAAGAACAATCCGGTGGCCCAGTACCACGGGTTCCGGTCCAAAATCACCACCCACGCAGAGGTGGCGGTGGTGATCATTGAATCGATTCTGCTGCTCGGTTTCGCCCTGCCATTGTGGGCCCGGCAGGTACACATGGAAGGCGAGCCCGGCCTGCGCGTCCACGCCGTGGCCTACCAGTTCGGCTGGCTTTTTCATTACGCCGGTGAGGACGGTAAATTCGGGCGGCGCGATCCGCATCTGGTCTGCACGGCCAATCCGCTGGGCATAGACTGGACCGATCCGGCCTCCAAGGACGATGTGGTTTCGTTGACCACCCTGAAAGTGCCGTCCAATGTACCGGTGGAGGTGCGTGTGACTTCCAAGGACGTCATCCATAACTTTTCGGCGCACAATCTGCGCGTGGCCACGGACGCCATACCCGGGCACATGAATCCGGTCTATTTCACAGCGATCAAGGAAGGCGACTACGATTTGATTTGCGGCCAGCTTTGCGGCGCCGGTCATGGACTGATGAAGGGTTGTATCACGGTGATGCCGCCCGCAGAATTCAAGGACTGGATCAAAAACAGCAAGGCGATTCCGCCCGACCAGCCTGTGGCGCAGTTGAAATAAGCGCCAACTCTTACTCATGAACAACGGAAACACCCGGCCGCTGGCCCTTTGGCTCTTTACTGTGGCGGCGGCGGTTTACATCATGATCCTGCTGGGCGGGGCCACGCGCCTCACCGGCTCCGGACTTTCCATCACGGAATGGAAGCCGATCCTGGGGGTGATTCCACCGTTGGATGACAGGGACTGGCAGCAGGCTTTTGAAAAGTACCAGCAGTACCCGCAATACCGCATCGACAACCCGGACATGTCGTTGGCTGAGTTCAAGGGGATTTATCTCTGGGAATATTTCCACCGGCTGTGGGGCCGGGCCATCGCTTTGATTTTTGCCGTGCCGCTGCTGGTGTTCTGGATGCAACGCCGCATACCAAAAGGGTTCGGGGGAAAACTGATATTCCTGTTTGTGCTCGGCGGCCTCCAGGGGGCTTTGGGGTGGTTCATGGTGCAAAGCGGTCTGGTGGACAAACCCTGGGTGAGCCCGTTCCGCTTGATGTTGCATTTACTGCTGGCCCTTTTTTTATTTTCCTTTCTGCTCTGGCTGGCGCTCGGCTTGTGGGCCGTCCGTCCCGGACAGCGTCCGCCCGGTCTGCGCCTGGCGGGGATAGTTGCCCATCTGTTGCTGATGCTGCTGGCCCTGCAGATGGCCTTGGGCGCGTTGACGTCCGGCCTGCACGCGGCACTGGTTTATCCCACCTTTCCCGCCATGGCTGGACATCTGGTGCCGCCGGGTTTGTTTAATCAGGCGCATTGGTGGCTGGACTTTTTGCAGAATGCGGCCACGGCCCAATTTTTCCATCGCTGGGTGGGAATGCTGTTTGCCGCGGGCTGTCTGTATTTCTGGTTTTGCAGCCGGAGCGCCGTGGTGAGTCGGCGGTTCACGGTGGCCCGTCATCTTCTGGCGGGGCTGGTGCTGGCGCAGATTGTTCTGGGCGTAGTGACGCTGGCTCATTCGCTGGGCCGGATTCCACTGCATGCGGCTCTGACCCATCAGGGCGTGGCGGTGGCGTTGCTGGCGGTGTTGATCGTGTTGTTCTACGACCTGCGCTACGGCGGCCCGGTCGTCGAAAAGTAGCTGTCCCTTTCGCATTCTGGTCGCTAGATTCGGTTGGGTTTCCAAACCTTCCCGATCCCATGCAGGCCTGCTGTACTGATTTATCCATGGAATGCCACCCCGGCACAGACTCCGGCCGGGGGCAGGCACTTGCCTGGACACGGCTCGGACTGGCCGCGTTGATCGCGGGCCAGGCCATGACTTTTGACCTCGCCTCCAACCTCGAGGGCATGGAGGGTTTGGAAAAAACCGTATTGCATTCCATTCTGGCCGGATCTGCCGTGGTGGTTTTTTTGCTGGTGGGTCTGCCGTTGCTGAGCGAATCCTGGCGACAACTCCGGCGCGGACGCATTGTGTTGGAGCAGTTTTTTTTGATCGGCATCGCTGGCGCCTTTGCTGCTTCCGTGCATTCCTCCCTGACGGGAATCGGGTCGGTGTACTACGAGGTGGTGACGATCCTGCTGGCGATTTATACCCTGGGAAATTTACTGGCCAGCAATCGCCGCCGCGCCGCCCTGCAATCGGCGGACTTGTTGCGCAGCGAGCACGAGCGTTGTTTCCGGTTGTCACCGGATGGGAAGAGCGAGGAGGTGCCGGTGGCTTCGGTGCGGAAAGGCGACCGGGTGTTGGTGAATGCGGGGGCGGCGGTTTCCGTGGATGGCCGGATTTTGCAGGGTGAAGCTTTTGTCAGTGAAACGGCGCTGACCGGTGAGCCGTTTCCGGTGGTGCGGCGCGGTGGTGATCCGGTGTTGGCGGGAAGCCGGGTTTTGGATCAGCGTCTGATTGTGGAGGCAACGGCGGACGGCTGCGACCGGAAGCTGGACCGTTTGTTGCAATCCGTCGAGCAGGCCCGGAATCTGCCTTCGATGATTCAGAGGGAAGCGGACCGGCTGGTGGCATGGTTTTTGCCAGCGGTTTTGATGATTTCGGTTCTGACTTTTATGGGCTGGACCTGGTACAGCGGCTGGGTGAACGGGTTGTTCAATGCCTTGGCTGTGCTGGTGGTGGCCTGTCCCTGTGCGATGGGGCTGGCCACGCCCATCGGGTTGTGGAATGCGCTGGGTGCCTTTGCCCGGCGAGGCTTGGTCGCGCGCAGTGGAAGTCTCATCGAAAATCTGGCGCGTGTGGACACGGTGGTTTTTGACAAGACAGGAACCTTGAGCGAGGACGCCCTCCTGCTGGTTGATCTGACCTGCGCACCCGGATTCGACCGTGAGGAGGTACGGCGCTGGATTTCAGCCTTGCAGGCGGGCAGCACGCATCCGATTGCCCGGGCTTTTGATACTTGGGTGGGAGAAAATAAGAATGCGGCCCGGGTGTCGGATTTTAAAAATGTACCCGGAGCCGGTTTGGAAGCTGTGATTTCAGATGGGGATGGCAGTGCCCGCGTGCTGCGCATGGGCAACAAGGCCATTTTGGCGGCGGGGATGGATGCGGCGGTGCTCTCCAGTGCCCTGCAGGGGCGTGAGGGTTCGGTGCAGGAAATTTATCTGACGGTGGATGACCGGCTGGCGGCGATGGCGGTGTTGCGGGAGACTTTGCGCTCGAGCTCGCGCCGGGCGGTGGAGCAGTTGCAGGCGGCGGGATTTGTCGTGGAAATCATGACCGGTGACAAATTGGAGCGGGTGCAGGCGCTGGGTTTTGTGGAGGCGCGTGCCGGATTGTTGCCGGAGGAAAAGGCAAGGCTCATTGCGGAGATGGAGCAGCGCGGACAGCGCGTTTTGTTTGTGGGGGATGGGGTAAATGATTCGGCAGCCATGGCCAATGCCACGGCGTCGCTGGCCATGGGATCGGGCGCGGATCTGGCGCGCGAAGTGGCGGCAGGCCAGTTGTTCGGCAATGACCTGGAGGTGGTGCCTTGGGCCTGTCGTACGGCACGCTCGGTACTGCGCGGCATACGACAGAATCTGTACTTTGCCGCCTGTTACAACGGCGTGGGCATGTTGCTGGCCGTGTCGGGTGTGTTGCATCCGGTGGTGGCGTCGATTTTGATGCTGGTGTCCAGCGTGACGGTGACCTGGCGGGCGTTGCGTTTTGGTGAAAAATTACAGGCGGAAGCCGTGGGCGGTCCGGTGGCGGTGGAGACGGTGTTTTTTTTACCGGTATTGTTGAAGGGCATGGGGAACTGGCTGGCCCAACGCTTGTCCTGGCTGGGGTTGACTTTTGGATTTGGCCTGGCTTTGCAGGGATTGTTCCTGTGCTATCTGGGCTCGCTGCCGATGCGGACGGGTTTGTTGCTGGGGTTCGTCTTTATGCTGGCCGGCGCGGTGCTGGCCCTGCAACTGCGCCAGTGGTTCCAACGACCCCTCCGGGTTCTGTATGCGGGCATGTTGGCATTGGGGAATCTGGGAATGTTGTTCGGTTGGTTCATGGACGCGGGTTTTGGGCCGGTGGTGAGGGGCGCTGAGCCCTTGTGCGGTTGCGGTTCCGCTTTGTTGCAACCCACCTGGATGCAGGCGGGCATGATACTGGCTTCGTTGCCGCTGCTGTTCGGCATTCAGGTCGCCCCGGCGGTGGTTTTGCGCCCGGGTTGGAATCGCAGCTGGCTGCACGCGCTGGTTTGCCTGACCGGCATGCTGGCGGGGATGCAGGCGGCGATGGCGGTAACGGAGCTGTTTCAGGGCGGTGACCGGCAGCGTTACTTTCTCGCCCTCTACGGCGCCATGACCTGCGGCATGTTTTTGGGGATGATCGTATTTTGCAACGCCTATTTCCGTTTTGTGATCGGTCGGAAAACCCAATGATGCCCATGGCAAAAAAGCAGGTCGAGCTGGTGGTGGCCCGCCATGAGGAGGATCTGGCCTGGCTGGGCAATACGTCCCCCGACTTGAAAATCACGGTGTACAACAAGGGTCCGGATGCGCCATCGCCCCGTGCCATGGCGGTGGTGAATCTGCCCAATACCGGTCGTGAAGCGCACAGCTACCTGCAGCATCTCGTGCAACGTTACGAGACCTTGTCGCCCCTGACGCTGTTTTGTCAGGGCAAACCGTTCGATCACGCGCCGGATCTGCATCGGATTCTGCGCGAGCTGTGCGCGGGCCAAAAAACGGTGGCGGATTTTTTGTGGCTGGGTTTTTTGATCGATACCGACGACAAGCGGGGACGGCGCCTTTTTGTTCCCTGGAGCAAAAACCCCTCGGGCCGCGAGTTGCCGCTGGATGAATGCTTCCGGAAAATCTTCGGGACGGAATCGCCGGAACAGTTCCGTTTTTTTGGCGGGGCGCAATTTGTGGTGACGGCGGAATGTGTGCGGAGCCGACCGAAATCATTTTACGAAAAAGTACTGCAGGTGGTGCTGGAGGAGGAACTGGCTCCGCACGCCCTGGAGCGGATCTGGGACCGGATGTTCGGTGTGATCGGCGTAAGCGAAGACATGATGCAGGGTCGGGAGACGGTTTACCTCAAACCCATCCGGCGCCTGGCCGAAGACAAATAGATCCGGAAAGGCAGACGTCTTCGTGTCTTGGGCCTTCGCGGTTCAAATCTGCCGGTCAGATTTCCGCACGGATGGCCTGGGCCATGCCAACCGTACCGACCTTGGTGCAGCCCGGCGAGAGAATGTCGGCGGTGCGTATGCCCTTGCGGATGACACACTGCACCGCGTTGCGGATGGCTTGGGCGGCCTCCAGCTTGTCGAAGCTGTATTCAAGCATGAGGGCGATGCTGAGGATTTGGGCGATGGGATTGGCGATGCCTTTGCCGGCGATGTCGGGGGCGGTGCCGCCGCTCGGTTCATAGAGTCCGAATTTACCCTCAGCCAGGGAGGCGCTGGGCAGCAGTCCGAGGGAGCCGGTCGCAGCGGCCACTTCGTCGCTCAGGATGTCGCCGAACATGTTTTCGCAGAGCATGACATCGAACTGGCCGGGATTTTTCAGGACCTGCATGGCGGCATTGTCCACATACATGAAGGCGGTTTGCACGTCGGGATATTCGACGGCGATTTTTTTGAACAACTTGCGCCAGAGCAGGCTGCTTTCCAGGACGTTGGCCTTGTCAATCAGGGTCACGTGCTTGCGGCGCAGACGCGCGGCGCGGAAGGCGGCATGGGTGATGCGCTCGATCTCGGGTGTTTCATAGACCAGGGTATCGACGGCGCGTTCACCGCGTTCGGTGGTGGTGGTGCCCTTGGGCTGGCCGAAATAAATGCCGCCGGTTAACTCGCGCATGACCAGCATGTCGAAACCGTTGGGGATGATTTCCGACTTGATGGGGGAGGCGGAAACCAGTTCGGGGTAACAGATGGCCGGACGCAGGTTGGCGTAAAGACCAAAGATTTTGCGCAGGGGCAGCAGGGCGGCGCGCTCGGGCTGTTCGTTGGGGGGGAGGCTTTCCCATTTGGGGCCGCCCACGGAGCCGAAAAGAATGGCGTCACTGTCGCGGCAGAGTTGCACGGTAGCCTCGGGGAGGGCCTTGCCGGTGGCGTCGATGGCAGCCCCGCCGACGGGGGCTTCCTGATGGGTGTAGGTGAAATTGAATTTTTGGGAGACTGTTTTCAACACTTCCAGGGAGGCGGACATGACTTCCGGCCCGATTCCATCGCCGCTCAAAACTGCAAATTTCATAGCCGACAAGGATTCATGGGCCGGGGGCCGGAGGCAATCTAATTTTTGTGGTTGGAGCATGAGCCACCAAGTCCCAAGGCACGAAGGTGGGACAAGGTTTGAAACCGGCTGCGGAGGATGAAAATGCCGCCCGAATTGCCTTTTGACCGCGGAGCGGAAATGGCCTAATTTTTCCTTCAGCGTTACCCCGAAATTTTATGTCCAAACCCATCATCATCTACACCAAGACCGACGAAGCCCCCGCCCTGGCCACGTATTCCTTCCTGCCCATTGTGCAGGCCTTCACCAAGCATTCCGGCATCGCCGTGGAAAGTCGCGACATCTCCCTGGCCGGACGCATTCTGGCCGCTTTTTCAGACCTGCTTCCGGCAAACCAGCGCGTGCCCGATGCCCTGGCTGAACTCGGTGCTCTCACGCTCAAGCCCGAGGCCAACATCATCAAGCTGCCCAACATCAGCGCCTCCGTGCCCCAGCTCAAAGCCGCCATCGCGGAACTTCAGAAACGCGGCTACGCCCTGCCCGATTACCCGGAAGTTCCCGGGATAGACGCCGAAAAGGATGCCAAGGCCCGTTACGACAAAGTCAAGGGCAGCGCCGTCAATCCGGTCCTGCGCGAGGGCAACTCCGACCGTCGTGCGCCCAAGGCGGTGAAAGAGTACGCCCGCAAACATCCGCACTCCATGGGCGCCTGGTCTGCTGCCTCCAAAACCAATGTCGCCAGCATGGGCAAGGACGATTTTTTCTCCAATGAAAGGTCCGTGGTGGTGCCGGAAGCCGTCACGGTGAAGATCGAGTTCGTGGCCGCCGATGGAACCGTCACGGTTCTGAAGGAAAAGACCCCGCTGAAAAAAGGGGAGATTTTGGATGCTACGGTTCTGAGCAAACAGGCACTCATCCGCTTCATCGAAGCCCAGATCGTCCGCGCCAAACAGGAAGGCGTGCTCTTCTCCGTCCATCTCAAAGCCACCATGATGAAAGTGTCCGACCCCATCATTTTCGGCCATTTTGTGCGGGTCTTTTTCAAGGATCTCATCACCAAACACAATGCCCTTTTCGACAAGCTTGGCATTGATTTTAATAACGGCTTCGGCGATCTGCTTGCCAAAATCAACACGCTGCCCGCGGAACAAAAAGCCGCCCTCGAAGCCGATATTCAAGCCGCTTACGCCAGCGGTCCCGCACTGGCCATGGTTAATTCCGACAAAGGCATCACCAATCTGCATGTTCCCAGCGACGTGATTGTCGATGCCTCCATGCCCGCCATGATACGCACCTCGGGCCAGATGTGGAACGCGCAGGGCAAACCGCAGGACACGCTGGCGGTCATTCCCGACAGTTGTTACGCCGGGGTGTATCAGACCGTCATCGATTTTTGTAAAAAGCAGGGTGCGCTCGATCCCAAGACCATGGGCTCGGTGTCCAATGTCGGACTCATGGCCCAGGCCGCGGAAGAATACGGGTCGCACAACAAAACGTTTGAAATACCTGCAAAAGGAACGGTCCGGGTGGTCACCGTTCCGAATGCAGAAGTCGGAAGTCAGAAGTCAGAAATTTTATTGAGCCACGAAGTGGAAGTCGGCGACATCTGGAGAGCCTGCCAGACCAAGGACGCGCCGGTGCAGGACTGGGTCAAGCTGGCGGTCAATCGCGCCCGCGCCAGCAACACCCCCGCGGTTTTCTGGTTGGACAAGAACCGCGCCCACGACGCGCAGATCATTGCCAAGGTAAACACCTATCTCAAGAATCATGACACCCAGGGTCTTGATATCCGCATCCTGCCGCCGGCGGAGGCCTGTCAGTTCAGTCTGGAACGCATCGTCAAGGGGCTCGACACCATTTCAGTGACGGGCAACGTCCTGCGCGATTATCTGACCGATTTGTTTCCCATATTGGAGGTGGGCACCAGCGCCAAGATGTTGTCCATCGTGCCGCTCATGAACGGCGGCGGATTGTTCGAGACCGGCGCGGGCGGTTCGGCGCCCAAGCATGTGGAACAATTTTTGCAGGAAAATTATCTGCGCTGGGATTCACTGGGCGAATTCTTTGCCCTGGCGCCATCGTTTGAGCAGATTGCCACGACCTTCAAACTCCCCAAAGCCAAAGTGCTGGCCGACACCCTTGATGCCGCCACTGGCACGTTTTTGGAGAACGACAGATCACCCGGCCGCAAGCTGGGCACGACAGATAATCGCGGCAGCCACTTTTACCTCGCGCTCTACTGGGCTCAGGCCCTGGCCTGTCAGAATTCTGACATCGAACTTCAGAATTTGTTCAAACCCATCGCAGCTGATCTGGCCGCCAATGAGAAAAAGATTGTGGAAGAATTGCTTGCCGTCCAAGGCAAGCCGGTGGATATCGGGGGCTACTATATGCCGGATGATAAACTGGCTAACGCCGCTCTCCGGCCCAGCACAACTTTTAACGCTATACTCTCCAAGCTCTGAAGACCGCTTGTAACGCCGTAGTTTTAACGAAGGCGCAAGTGCTACCTTCAACAGCATCATCGCAAAACTTTAAAGCTTTTTACCGTAGAGACGCGGAGAACACAGAGTTAGCAAAAATCCCCTCTGAGAAGATGGGCAGAAAGAGAGCAGCGCGAACGCTTCGGGGTGTGTCACTATCAGGCGGACTGGAAGATCATACAAGCCAGCGATTACGGGGTTCCCCACACGGGTTCCAGTCAAAACGCTCTTCGATTATCTGGAAGCGGATTACACATTGGAGGAATTTCTGGAGTGCTTTCCTTCGGTCACCCGTGAGATGGCCTGCCGTCTTCTGGAACAATCGGAGTCCGCGCTACTTGCGCTTCGCGCCATGAAAATCCTGTTGGACGAATGCGTGCCGTGGCTGTTGCGCCGCATCCAGGCTTCAGCCGTAGAAATTCTGCATGTGGTTGGCTCGATTCAGTCGGGTGAGTTCCGGCATATGAATATCACCTGATCAGGGTATGTCTATGGTCCCTCGCCAGCGATTATTCGCGGCACTCCGCGTCTCCGGGGTAAACCTTGTTCCACCTTGGAGTCCTGGCGGTGGTGAGGTTCAACAGGCCGTTTTTATCCGTGCAGGATTTCCGTGGTGTAGTCGCGATAGACGGGGTCGAACATCTGGGATTCGATGTCTTCCAGCACATTTTCCGGACGGGGCCGTTGGGCCAGGCCCAGTTTCCAGGCTTCTTCGGCCACGGCCACGGCGATTTTGGCTGAGACCATGCGGATGT
>Ga0209698_10002883_pt1 | contig 19179 bp, 16 predicted proteins | sample LitLauG_LLR_2012_FD_187203 | JGI IMG/M metagenome (GOLD analysis project Ga0209698, IMG submission 187203) | Freshwater sediment microbial communities from Pennsylvania, USA - Little Laurel Run_MetaG_LLR_2012 (SPAdes) (version 2) | ecosystem: Environmental > Aquatic > Freshwater > Creek >...
CGACGTGGTCCAGTCGCCGGGATGCGTCTTGAAAGCATCGGCGTATACGTTCTGCGTCGCCGTCAGACCGTTGCCGGCCGCGGCCGGATACATGTCCTCCCAGAAAGAAACGGCGGGTACCGAACTCGGCGCCGCCTTTGCGTAGACATACGGCGCAAGTGCGTTGACCGCCTGGTAGTAGCTCATGCCGGATTTCGGATCCACCAGGTTGACCGGGGTTGCCATATCTTCGCCGATCAGGGAGCGGTGCGATTCGCGGTTTACATATGCAACCTGCAGCATAAAGCCACCTTTAAACTGGCGCTGGATGCTGAAGTTGAAGTTTTCGGTATAGGGTGCCCGCAGGGAATCGTCCAGCGATGTTGCCTGCAGCAGCGAACCGACCGAAATGGTCTGCGGGAAGCCGCCGGCGGGGGGCGTCGGGAAGGCGCTCAGAGCGGGCAGGCTGTAGAAGCCGGTGAATTGGGGAGTAGAAGGGCCGATCGGCGCGCCCGGGCCGGAGGCAACGGATGTGGCGAAGCCAACAGCGCTGCTGAAGCTCTTTTCGAGACCCTGACCGAATGCGTCGTAATAGATACCCCAGCCGGTGCGGATGGAAGTCTGATCCGGACCGCCGAACAGGAATTTCGCCAGCCCTGAGGTTCCCTGCGGCGACCACGCGATGGAGGCGCGCGGCGCCCAGTCCGTCATGAACGGATAGAGGCCGCGACCGGTCTTACTCGAAAGGTCATAGGTGATCAGGCCAGCACCGGCGGCCGACTGGCCGGCAGCGGCCAGCGCCGCGCGATTCGCCAGCCACGTGGCAACGGGCTGAGTGGAATCGACGTTATAGCCGTTCAGTTCCTTGACGGCAGGGTTCAGGCTGAGCCGGACGCCAGCGGAAATGGTGAGGCCGCGCCGCACTTTCCAGGCGTCCTGGGCGTAAAGGTCGAAGTGCTTTTCGCCAAACAGCCGCTTGACCGTGGCTCCCAGAGGAAGCACGTTGCCGTTCAGATCGTAGTTCACTTTAAGCGTGTTCTTCGTCAGATAACCGCTGAGTGTTGCGATGTCCTGGATGGTGGTGTTGCTGATCTTGGCGTTCGCCGGCAGAAGGCTGTCGCCATCGCCGGCGAGATACAGGCCATCGCCCTGCGCTGTGCTGAAGGAGTTGGCGTTGGTGTTGTACTGATTGTGGATCAGGAGAGTTTCGCCGCCAAAGCTGAGAGTGTGCGCGCCCTTCGTCCAGACCAGGTCTTCGTGAATATCGTTGGTCGGAATGAGATTCACCTGCCCCGTGGTCGTGCCATACAGAGGGCTGATTGAACCGTAAGTCGGATCGACATACGATCCGGCCAGCACCCCCGTGGTCTGGACGCCCGCCCGCGTGAAACCATAACGGAAAGTGCTGACCAGTGAAGGGCTCAGAACCGAAGTCAGGCCAGCCGCGAGGCCCTTGCTGTTATTCAGATACACACCGGTCGGCGGTCCGCCGGGAAACTGCGGGGCGCCATTGGCGAAGTTGTCGTTCTGGAGATTGGCCCGCGCGAAAACAGTATGCTTGGTGCTGAGTTGATAATCGAGTTTCGCGATGTAAGTATTGAACCGCAGCGGCTCGCTGGCGTTAAAGCGGAAGCCCGCAGTGTTCAATCCGTCTCCGGTCGTGAAGTCGTTGGGGTGAGGAAACTGCTGCAGGTAGGTGAGGACGGCCTGGTCTTCGCCACCGGGTACGACCTGCGCGACCTGCGCGGGCGTCATTGTGCCGATGGTTCCTGTGGTAGTCCCGTAATAGACGGTGCCCGCGCGGAAATTATCCGTGGGGACGGTGCGCAGGACGGACTGGGCGCTGGCGTCCTTCCGGCCCTCATAGTTGCCAAAGAAAAACAGTTTGTCCTTCTTGATTGGCCCGCCGATAGCGCCGCCGTAAACGTTGCGGTTCAGCTGGGGACGCGCCACTTTCGCAGCGTTATTGAAGAACGAGTTGGCGCTGGTGTCGGTGTTGCGCAGATATTCGTAGGCCGAGCCGTGGATGGTGTTGGTGCCGCTGCGCGTGATCATGCTGACCTGCGCGCCGGAACTGTGTCCGTATTCGGCACCGGCGTTGGTCGTGGTTGTGCGGAACTCCTGAACCGAATCGAGAGTGACGCGAAGGACGCTGGTGAATGAAGAGCGGTTCTGCTGGTCGTTCACATCCACGCCGTCGAGCGTGACATTCCCCTGATCGCTCTTGCCGCCGTCGACCGAGCCGCTGCGGGGGTCGTTCAGTTTCCCTGGATCTGTCTCGCCCAGATAAACCACGCCGGGCTGGATGGCCAGCAGGCCCACCACGTTGCGCGACTCAAACGGCAACTGCGTGATAATCTGGCCGCCAATCGCGTTGCCGATCGTCGCATCCTCGGTATTCACCTGCGCGGCCTCGGCCGAAACCGCCACCGATGCGGTCACGCCGGGACCAACCTTTAATGAAGCGTCCACCGTGGAAGGAGTGTTAACCAGGAGCCGGATGCCGCTGATCACTTCGTCGTTGAATCCCGGCGCGCTGATGATCAGCTTGTAAGCGCCGGGCTGAACCTGGGAAAAACTATACCGTCCCTGGGCATCCGTGATCACGGCACGTTGCGCCGCTGTATCGGCATTGACGATCGTCAGCTTTGCCGAGGGAATCACCGCACCTGTGGGATCGCTTACCGTACCCGATAATGACGTCAGCCCCTGTGCGAATACGGCCACCGCGAACAGCACAATTAAAGACGACAAACGAACTGCTCTTCCCATCACGTTATTCCTCCCCTGAAAAATATGCCGCCGGGCCGAAAAGCCAGCGAAGGCCGGGCTCTAAGATCGACAGATGATGAAGATTTGTTCGCGGCAAAGCGAATCTGCTACGGGGAGAAGGCGCGAGGAGAACGAGCTCCGGGATCAAATCGCAACGTTGCGATATTGGATTAATTGTAGGACGAGATCGGAGCTGGGGTAACCGCGAATCAATTGAAAAAATCGATATCTACAATCGAATTTATTGCTTGAACGGAAATTCCGAACCAGCATCTGCGGATGGGTGAGGTGGTTTCCAGCGATTGTTTTTAGAAAGTTCCCGAGGCAACGCGGACGGATCCGCACAACACGACCAAGTCATCCGCCCACGTCAGATTCAGGTCTGGCGAACCGGAACCGAATTTGCGCTGCAGTGATCGAGCTCCCGGTTGGTAACGAAACGCTTCATTTCTGAGAGGCCGTGGCCAGTGGACACGCCGGAGTGCTGCAAACAAACCAACTCACGCCTGCCGAGGTGAGATTATCAAAGGCGCGGAATCTCACAGCGGAGCGGATGACCCGGTAGTGCGTTACGCCGCCGGATCATCTACTACAGCCGGACGGATTTAGCGGGCGGCACGCACGGCTTCCTGTTCACCGTGAAAACTGACTTCCAACGGATGGCGTGTACTCATGACGCCTTTCGCCTTCTCTACCTCCGCAGTCGTGCCATGAGCGAGGAGCAGGAATTTGTCCGACTTTATGGCGGTTTCATACTGCACAATGCTGTCTTTTGGGATGCCGATACTGTAAAGGCCCGCGCCTACAGCGCTCAATCCACCAACCACAACGGCGCCTTCGAGCGCACCGACAATCCACCCCACCAGCGGCCCGGCGACCAAAACCGGGCCGATACCAGGAATGGCGAAGAAGGCTGACCCGAACAGGAGTCCCCAGAAGCCGCCCCAGAAGGCGCCGCTCGCGCCCCAACGCTTCATGCGGTCGCCGGCGTTGTAATATCCGACCACCTGCTCGTCGGTGTGGTAATCCTTGCCGACGATGGACAGGTTCTTCATGTCGAACCCTGACTTCTGGAGATCTTTCAATGCCTCCTCGGCCTGCGCGTGGGTAGCATAAACAGCTACGACTGAGTTCTGGTCAGACATGTGGGTTCCTTTCTACAAGCATCTACTTAAGCGCGATTGGCGTGCCGATCTCGTTACCGATTACGTCGCCCGAGATCACCAATTCCACGCGCCGGTTCTTTTGCCGGCCCTCAGCAGTGTCGTTGGAAGCCACTGGTTGGCTTTTGCCGAACCCCTTCGAGCTGACCGAGTTTCCGGGCATACCCTGCTGTGTCAGATAGTCACGCACTGCCCCGCCGCGCTGTTCGGAAAGAACCTGATTGTAATCGTCGCTGCCGACGCTGTCCGTGTAACCATCCACATCCAGCCGAAGACCCGGATGCCCTTCGACGATACCGGCCACCCGGGCCAGTTTTTCCCGCGCTTCCGGCCGCAGCGTGAACTTCGCCGTATCGAAGAGCACGTCCGACATATTCACGATCAGTCCCCGAGCGGTATCGCGGGTTTGCAGAATCGCATTGAACTGCAGCAACAGCTGCGCTCGCAGTTCAGTCTTTTCCGCCTCTGCTTTCGACTTATCGCCGGTGGCCCGATCGAGGTCCGACAGGGCTGCCGCCATTTTCGCTGCGTTTTCCTGTTTCAAACGGTCTGCTTCGGTCAGCGAAGCGACTCTCTGCGCGTCGTTCTCGCGTTTCAGCCGGTCTGCGGCGGACTGCGCCGCCGACGCCTCGGCATCTGCATTCAGTCTTGCCTGAGCAGCATCGCTCTCGGCTTTTGACCGCGCCGCCGCTGCTTCGCGTGTCACCCGTTCCGTTTCAGACTGCGCAGCAACACGCCCGTTCTCCGCGAGCAATTCTCTGTCTGCGCCTGCCTGTCGCTCTGTTGCGAGCAGGTCGTCGTCCTGGCGCTTTACCGCAATTGCACGCGCATCTTCCGCATTCTGTACGGCCTGCCTGGCAGTCATCGTCACCGGCTTCGACCCGGCATTGCGCGCCCGGTACTCCTCCGCCTGCTTCAGATTGCTCTCTGCCTTCTGGAACGTCTCCGTGGCATAACGGTCCGCTCCGCTGGTCCGCGCAATCTGGATTGCATTGCGCGCTTCATAAACCTCCAGCGGCATCTTCCGGTTTACCTTCAGGTCGAGCACGTTCGCCAGATGCTCGTACTGGCCTCTTTGCAGTAATTCGTACTTGGCGTTGATGGGCTCGATGCTCCCCGCCGTGTCAGGCCGAACCACATTCTCCATCACCACCAGGTCGCTGGGACGGGAAACGGCAAAGTAGGGCTCGGCTGTAACAATCAGGCCGAACGCCTGCAGTTCCGTGGTTACATTCAGCTTTCCGTTGTCTCCGTTGCGCAGGATTTCGCCCAGATTGGAAGTGCGGCCTTCCGGCGTCACGGCCCACAAAACGTAGGTCAGGTACTCGGCGCCAAACTGAGTCGCTTCCGGTAAATTGTGGAAGTTCACTTCAATTTTGATATAGCCTTGCTTGCCTTCCACGCTCGCCTCGCCGCGAGAGTTCGGCATGAGAGCCGTGCCGGTGAAATCGATTTTTGTGGCTCCGTTACGGTGCTGGTAACTGATCGCTTTGATGCTTCGTTCAGTCACTGTGGCGCGATAGATCGGGGGCAGTCCGGCTGCAGTCCGATTGACGTTCTCTTTTGCCTGCTGAGCCGGCGTCTGCGCCGACAGAACGCCGCATACCGTGAGGCATGCAGCGATTAGTCTTTTCATGGTAGTTCCTTATCTCTTATTGGCCAAAGCTAGCGGGATTCATGTTCGTCATGATCTGATTTATGTTCAGACTGGCGGTCCAGCAGCCCGATCAGCTTCGCGGCGGCCGTCGGTACGTGCCGTTCGCCGTTGATGATCTCGCGGTTTCGCAGGCGCTTACCGTAAACTTCATTGTTGTCGTCTATATCCTGCCGCAGGGTCGCGCCTTCGAGCGCCACACCCGCAAATAACCCCTGCGAACGCGACCACGAAAGAATGTCTGCGTGCATCTGTGCATCGGTCTGCGCCGTCGCCGTACGACCGACCGGACCTGCTGCAATAGAACCTTCCGCCCCAACCGTGAACTTACTTTCCAGCAGTTTTTCCGCACCGCGGGCATTCATCACCAACATGATCAGATCAGTGGAAGATGCGCCGATCTGAAAACCAACGCTGCCACCTTCAATCCGAACCGCGGCCGGAGAGGACCAGCCATTATTGCTTTTGTTCCGGCAGGAAAGGAAGCCTTTGCCGTACTTGGCGCCAACGATGAAGCCCGCCGTCTTGAGATCGGGGACGATGACAATGCAATGGGCGTGATCGAGCAGTTCCTGCGGAATGCCTTTGTCGGGCGCTCCCATGACCTCGGAGAATACCGCCGCAGCCTCGTCCAGCCGTTTGCCGGATTCGTTGTCTTTGGCCAGCAATGGGCTGAGCGCGAGAATTCCAATGAGAAGTACTTTCATTTCTTTACCTGGTTTCTGTCGCGAAACTCCTCGCGACAGCGTTTCGAGGGCATTTATCAGGCCGATTTCGTGAATCACTGAATCCGCTTGATCAAATGCGGCATTTCAATCGACCACCCGGGAATGTGAGGCCGCAACTGCTAACCGCCCGTGGTCAGGTGACCGCCGATGGTCAACTCGGGATGGTACTGGCAGCGGCATCCAACCAGGACCTCGCCCGGATTCCAGTTGGGTTCCGGACGTCAGGGAAGCGCCCCGCGCCCCCGCGGTGGAACAGCGGACCGCTTTTCGAAGGCAAAACTGCGGAGTTTCCGGGAACGCAGTACTACGGCGTAGTGGCCGCATCCTGCTGCACTTGCTTCAGTTGCGCAAGTTGTTCGACCAGCCGTGCCCATTCCGCTGTGGCTTTCCGCGTCGGTGGGGAGACTGGTGGCTTGCGGTTCTCGTAATAATCCAGGATGTTGGCGCGAAGGTCCGCTGAAATTCCCTCAAACCGATGTTCCGCAAGCTTGCCCAGCAGCGTGTCGTAGGCGAGGTCCGTGCCCCTGTATTGCCCGGCAGACGTCATAGCGCCGACGTCAAAATTCTCATTCGGTAGTTCGGGGCTCCCGCCGTCCACACTTATCAGGAGCAGGCGGTAGCTGTCGAGCGTGGCGTTGAAACTCGCCATGAACAATTTTTCAACTTCGGGAGTTGGTGTACGGAATGCAAGGGAACGGAAAGGGCCGGATTTTGGAACCAGGCGCAGCAGCAACGCCAGAAGCCGTGTGCCAAACCCAGGCCTTTTATAAGTCCTCCCCCATTTTTTTTCGTAACTGGAGCGGGAGATATTGAAAAGGAACTTCTTCTTTGTAATACCAGGAATTTCTTTGATAAATGTCTCTCTCCCCAACTGCCACGCTATTCGCGTCGCGCCTGGAATGATGGAACTGACGCTGTAGCGGAAGGATCCGAAGGCCAGGTCGAGGTTCCCGAAGACATCCTTCATTTCCATCCCGTAGGTGTCCCGGAACGCCCGCTCGAGGAGCGGTCTGGCTACCTCAAATCCGATAAATGCGCGATACTGATCCGGTGCGTAGCGCCCCTGTGCAACCTGCAGCACATCGAACCCAAACTCGGTGCGGACGTGGGAAAGGGGATTGTCCCAATAGGTCACTGTTTTCCCGAACCTGGTGCGAAGCTCCGGATAGAGAATGGGCACGGCGAGATTAGTGGCGAGCCGGTGTCCGCTGTTGTCGGCGGCATAGTGCGCAAGCGCGCCCAGTGCGAACGCATATTCATTGATGTCCTGCGATTCGCGGATAAGCGCAACAACGAAATCTCCGCTGCGGACATAGTGGGTGAGATCGCTGAAAAAATGGCTGCCGAACGGATAATACCCCATGTCCTGAATAATGCAGCCCCCATAGGCGTAGGCGTGAGCCATCGTTATTTCCGCAGGCGTGGCCATGGGAAACCGCTTCAGGAGCGTTGTCTGGATAGAGGCGTCCCAAGCGGCGTCAATGATGGCTTCGTGGGTGAGAACCGAATAGCCGTAAAACACCGGGGCCGAAAGTAAGAACAAAGTAATCAAACGACGAGCGCGGGGGAGTGGGAAGAGGTTTGGCAAAGACGTGCTCTTGAAGGAAAGCTTAAGCATACTTTTTTTCGTGGTCACGCGAAGGAGCCAGGAGTGGCAGCGCACCACGGCCGCCCTGGTTTTCCGACCTCCAATCGCTCAAAAGCTAAGACGTCGCGACACCTTCTTTGCCCGGTCTGGAAAGTAATCGTTCGCCCGCGTTGTGCTCATCCCGTCATCAGCACGTCCAGGTGCGAGAGGGCGCAACCAGACTGAATGGCGCCAGTCTTTCCCGCGCGATTGTTTCCGGATGCTCGTTGTGGAAATGAAAGGATCCAACCGATGCATTCCGAAACTTCCCCGGACCGGGAACTCTGCGTCGCCCGAACTTTCGGGCGCACGCACATCAGGTTCGGAATTTCGTCCGATGATCTCGAAATTGCAGGCGGGCGGCTCGGAGTCCTTCCGTTCCAATAGCCTATAGCGCTGGCCGCCGGCCCTGAATCACACCTATGAGAATCATCACAATCGCGATGACCAGCAGAATGTGAATGAATCCGGAAATCGTGTAGCCGGTGACTAATCCCAGCGCCCACATGACGAACAAGATAACAGCTATGGTCCAAAGCATCGTTTTTAGAGCTCCTTACTCAAACGGAGAGGGTGCACGCCCGGGGCCATTCCGGAAGGGACTGTCTGGCGCGGCGGCGCAAGTGGTGCTAAGCTGATGGCGGGTTTTCCCGCGGCGGCCCACGGTCACTTGACCGCTTATCGTCGCCGGGCGGGTTAAAGCCACTGGACGGTAGGTTCCCATCAGGCCAGAAATTCGGAATCACAATTCCACACAACCGGAAGCCGATTCCGACGAACAAAGGCAATCCTCGCCCGTCGAAAACGACACCGATAGGGGCTCCGTGCAGGACGCGCCGAGACATCGCGAGGCGGTTCGGTTAAGTCGGTATGCGTTAGGATGACCAGAAAGGGCGTGCATGGTGCGGGACAAAGATTCGCGTTCACCCCTTGCGGTTCCTGGGCGCACAAGTGGCTATGCCGCCCGAGGGTCCATCGTTTCGCGCGTTGCCACCCAATCCAGCGTCGACCCCGAACCGCTTGTCGTAGCTCCAGGAGTTGATACTCGGGCAAGGTTCGTTCCTTTTCGTTCTTAACGGCGCCCCGCCGACTTCACTGACCTGGCTTGACGACACGGAACCGCGTCGCCAGGACCGCAGCGGCTCAAAATGATTTCGCTACGTGAAGACCTCGCCCCCCCGGTGGCTTGCGGCCATGGCGGTCTACGTGCGTATTCAAGAAAACGACGAGGAGTCCAACGATTATGAAATTCCTGAGAGCAGTCGGTACAATCGCCGCGATCTTGTCTTTCGGCGCGACGGTGCCCCTGTACGCACAGCGCGAAGGAGAGCATGAAGGTGGAAGGCAGAGCGGAGGCGGGCAACCCCAGCAGCACGCCCAACAGCCCCCACAACAGCAGCGACCGCAGGGCCAACCCCAGCAACAGCCACAGCAGCGTGCCCAGCAACCGCCGCAATCGCAGCGACCCCAGGGCCAACCCCCGCAGCAGCCCCAGCAGCGCGCGCAGCAACCTCCGCAACAGCAACGCCCACAGGGCCAACCTCAGCAACAACCCCAGCAGCGTGCGCAGCAACTTCCGCAACAGCAGCGCCCACAGGGCCAACCCGAGCAACAACCTCAGCAGCGTGCGCAGCAACTTCCGCAACAGCAGCGCCCACAGGGCCAACCTCAGCAACAACCCCAGCAGCGTGCGCAGCAACTTCCGCAACAGCAGCGCCCACCGGGCCAACCCGAGCAACAACCTCAGCAGCGCGCGCAGCAACCTCCGCAACAGCAGCGCCCACAGGGCCAACCCCAACAGGCCCGACAGCAAGTACAACCGCAGCGCTCACCGCAGCAGGCGCAGGCGTGGCAGCAACAGAAAGGCTGGGCGCAAAAAGGCGCCTGGCAGGGGCACAGCACGATTCAACAGAACCGCGATCAAAATTGGTCCTCCGATCATCGCGACTGGGGACAGCGCGGCGGCTATGGCGGTTATTACATACCCCAGGCTACGTTTGGTATCTCTTTCGGCCGCCAACACTTTTTCCGCCTTGGAACGCCGTATATGTACATGGGATATCCGCGCTTCTCCTATGGCGGCTTTTCATTCCTGATGGTGGATCCATGGCCGGAATACTGGTCCGCAGACTGGTATGACTCCGACGATGTTTACATCGATTACGACGACGGATACTACCTTTACGACCGCCGCTATCCGGATGTCCGGCTGGCGGTCACAGTTGTGATGTAACCAGATAACCGCGCAGGGCCGCTCGGGCACTTACAGGGGGCAGACAATATGATCTGCCCCCGGAAATCCTACTGGTTGGCCGCCACGGTGGCCTCCGAACTTCGATCAGCCGTCGCTTCGCCGGACGAAGCAATGTCCTGCGCACCTGTTTGCTTCAGCAGATCCTTCGCGAGTGCGATCTCTACCGACGTGTCGCAATGGACGGACATCAGCACTCCGCCGGCCTTTATGTGCCCTTCGTAGCGCTTCGCCTCGTACTCCGGTATCCCCATTCCCGCCAGCGCGCCGATCAGACCGCCCACCGCACCGCCCACTCCAAGGCCTGCGAGCGCCGCCATGATCGGACCCGCCGCTATGATCGGGCCGACCCCCGGAATCGCCAGTGCCCCGATCCCGATCAGCAAGCCCAGCGTTCCGCCAAGTGCTCCGCCCGCTGTCACGCCGGCCGTCGTGCCTTCCGGCGCCTTGGTGTGCTTCTGCATGCCAAAGTCTTTAGTCCCGCGGCTGTCCGGAAGCAGCACCGAGATGTCGTCGTTGGTGAACCCCGCTGCCAGTAAGTCGTCGACGGACCGTTCCGCCTGCGCTCCCGTGTGAAAGATACCAAATACTGCCGTCCTTTTATTGGTCATGATCTTCTCCTGCCCAGGCCGGATTCTGCACGTAGAGGTCCAGTGCGGGCAAAATGTGGAACTGGTTCCGCAGTGCTTGTGGCTTTCCTGACCGCGCCCCGTCATGTGACCACGGGTCGTCATCGGCAAGAATGCCGGCAAGGCCAAGGTGACGTCTTTATAAACATTTGGCGGCCAGGAGGGGTTCGGTCCTTCTCCTGCATGAGAACGGACACGGAACGGCGTCGTTCCACAAGGAAAAGATGAAGACACTTAAACCGTACTTATCAGTTCTGGTCGCCCTCGCCATCGGAGTTCTGACCGGGTGCTCCGCCTCGCCTACCAAGGCAATAAGTATTACCGACGGCCTCCGCGCTTCGCTCGATCAGGCGGGGCTTAAGGACGTAACTGCAACCCAGGATCGCGAAAAAGGCGTCATAACTCTGGGTGGACACGTCGCTGCCGATAGTAACAAAGATCAGGCCGAGTCCATCGCCAGATCGGCCGCCGGAATCCAGGTCGTAGCCAACCAGATTGCCGTGATTCCGCCCGGCGATGAGCATGCCGCGAAAAAGATGAACTCCGATCTGGACGATGGCATCGGCAGCAACCTCGACGCCGCTTTGATCCAGAGCCGGTTGCACAAGAACGTAAAGTACCAGGTCAGGAGTCAGGTCGTGACGTTGACTGGTAATGTCGACTCTCAAAATGCGCGCGCCCGTGCCGGGGATGTTGCGTCCTCGGTTCCAAATGTGGAGCAGGTAGTCAATGAACTTCAGATCAAAAACCAGAAAGCCAGTTCTTCGAACTAAGCCTGAATCTATAAGTCGCAATAATAGAGGCTTGTAATGATGACTAAGGCAGAACTGAATTCATTCCGCACGACCCTCGGGACAAAGGGGCGAACTGAGGGTTCAGGAAGCGGCCGATCTTGAGCGGAAGACGCTCTGGCGGGAATGGAAACCTCGCTCGTCATTGCGGCGTGAAGCGCGGCGTATCTGCTTCTTTAATCACTCGGAAGGAAAACTATGCTTTGGACGATTATTTCTCTGCTCCTGATTTTATGGCTGGCCGGGGTTATGCTCAGCATTGGTGGAAGCCTCATCCACTTATTGCTCGTCGCGGTCGCCGTTGTGTTTATCATCAATCTGGTGAACGGCCGCAGCGTCGTTTAAGCGCGGGTGGGCACCGCCCTGTTACTGAGCGATAAACTAACTGCCAATGATCGAAACCCAGCCGTCGACAGGCCGGAAGCGCTGGCTCGCGCCGTATCGGTTCCGGCGGTTCTTTCGTCGACTGGGGCCCGGCCTTATCACTGGCGCGGCCGACGACGATCCTTCCGGTATCTCCACATATTCCGTCACCGGCGCCGCGTTCGGTTACACGCCACTCTGGACGGCCTTGTTCTCTTTCCCGCTGATGGTCGCGGTGCAATTGATGTGCGCACGGCTCGGCATGGTGAGAGGCGAGGGCCTTGCCGGTGTCATCCGGCGCCGCTATCCGAGATGGGTCTTATGGAGCGCATGCGCGCTGCTCGTCGTCGCGAACACCGTCAACATCGGGGCCGATCTCGGCGGCATGGGGAAGGTTACCGAAATGGTGACCGGCATTCGGAGTATTTACTGGACACCCGTCTATGCCCTGATCATCGGGTCCTTCCTCATCTGGTCCAGTTATGACCACATTGCGCGGATCTTCAAGTGGCTGACGCTGGTTCTCTTCTCGTATGTCCTTGCGGCCTTTCTGGCCCGGCCTGACTGGGGCGCAGTTATCCGCGCCACTCTCATCCCGCATGTCGAATGGTCCGGAGTGTATTGGGCCACACTCGTGGGAATCTTCGGAACCACTATTTCTCCCTACCTGTTTTTCTGGCAGGCGTCTCAGGAAGTCGAAGAAGAGCGGGAACACGGCGAACTGACGGTTGAAGCCCGCAAGGGCGCCACGGACACGGAATTGCGGATATCCCGTAACGACGTCGTAACCGGAATGTTCTTTTCCAACCTGATCATGTACTTCATCATCCTGACGACGGCGGCTACTCTCCACGCCCACGGCAAGACAACCATCTCGACCGCCCAGGATGCGGCCGAAGCCTTGCGACCGCTGGCAGGCGACGGTGCATACTGGCTCTTCAGCCTCGGTCTGATCGGCGCGGGCATGCTCGGCGTGCCGGTGCTCGCCGGTTCGAGCGCTTATGCCGTCGCCGAGGGATCGGCGTGGCCGGGTTCGCTGGCTGATAACTCCGCTCTTTCCCGCAAATTCTACGCTGTTATCGCGGTCGGTCTCATGCTCGGTCTGGCTCTGGATTATGCGGGATTCAATGCCGTATCCATGCTGTTCTGGTCGGCCGTGCTGAACGGCGTTCTTGCTCCGCCGCTCATTGTCATTGTGCTGCTTCTGACGAGCAATCCTGCGGTCATGGGGTCGCGATCGAACCCCCGATGGCTTGCCGCGCTGGGATGGATTACTGTGTTTGTGATGACAGCCGCAAGCATCGCCATGTTTGCGACGTGGAAATAGTCAGCTACAGATCCTTGCGCGAGATGCCCAGCTTCCGCATCATGGCATTCAGCGTTGTACGGTGCAGTCCCAGTCGAGTGGCTGCCGTGGTTACCACTCCGCCGCTCTCCCGCAGCACATGGACAATGTGCTCCCGCTCCACTTCCTCGAGCGTCTCGCTTCCGGCCACTTCCCTGGCATCCTGCCGCAGCTCGGCTAACGGGGCGCGCAGGCTGGGTCCTCTCGACAGGATCACCGACCGCTCGATGAAGTTCTCCAGTTCCCGCACATTTCCCGGCCAGTGCCAACTCACCAGAGCGGCCATCGTCTCCGCCGAAATCTTGTCGATCTCCCGGCCCATTTTTGCCGCGTATTTTTTCGTGAAGTACCGCGCAAGAACAGGTATGTCTTCAGGGCGGTCGCGCAGCGGCGGCGTCGTGATGGGAAATACTTTCAGTCGATAATATAAGTCGCTGCGAAATAACTTATCGCCCATCATCTGGGTCAGATTCCGGTTCGTGGCAGCCACCAGCCGTACGTCAATCGGGATGGTCTTGGTACCGCCCAGCCTCTCGAAGGATTTTTCCTGCAGCGCGCGAAGTAACTTCGGCTGCAGATCGAGCGGGATGTCACCGACTTCATCCAGGAACAGCGTGCCCCGGTGGGCCATTTCGAAGCGCCCGATCTTTTGCTGCAACGCGCCGGTAAACGCGCCCCTCTCATAGCCGAAAAGTTCGCTTTCCAGCAGCCCCGTCGGAATCGCGGCACAGTTCAGCGTGACAAAAGGCAGACCTCTGCGCGGGCTGATCCGGTGGATCGCACGAGCCACCAGTTCCTTACCTGTTCCTGTCTCGCCCAGGATCAGCACGTTTGCATCGGTGGGAGCCACTACCTCTACCTGCTGCTGCACCCGCCGCAGCGCCACGCTGCTACCCACAATCTCCACGAAGTCGCCCTTGACGCCGACGTCTTCGTCCTCCACGCTCTCCTGGCGGTCCCGTTCCCGGAGGTCCTGAACAAAACTGATCCAGCGGAACGGCGACAGTTTCAGCACCGCAGTGGCAACGAGCACCGGAACACGGGTCCCGTCCCGCCGCAGCATTTCCTTCTCGTACGGCGTGCAGGCGCCGAACCGCAGACATTCCTCGTGCGCCAGGTCATCCAGCGCCGCGTATTCGGGAGGAGTCAGATCAGGCCAGTGCAGCCGGTCCGCCAGCAGATCTTCACGGCTGTATCCAACCAGATTCAGAAATGCGTCGTTCGTCTCCGGTATCCGGTCAAACTCCCCGGAAACGATGCCCGCCACCGTGGTTTGCGCCGGAATCGCCCGGTTGCGCGCGCGGCTGCGGCGTAGTTTCTCGTCTTTGTCGTGGCGCTCGCTGAAGTCGCGCACCACTCTGGCAAAACCCTGCAATTGCCCGCTTCCATCTTTGAGCGCCATTGTAATGGCGTTGGCCCAGAATGGCGTTCCGTCTTTCTTGACCTGCCAGCCTTCAGTTCCGAAATGGCCTTCCACCGAGGCCCGGTTCAACTCTTCCTGCAACTGCGCCGGAAGTGTGTCGTCGCCCGAGTAAAGGAACGATACGTGCCGACCAAGGGCATCACTGGCCGAATATCCGTAAACGCGCTCAGCTCCCGAGTACCACGCCGCGATATTTTCCTCGTCGTCCAGCAGGTAGAGCGCATAGTCCTGCACCCATGCCGGGATTTCCTGACTGGCTTCCGCGGGAGCGGTTTTATCGCGCAGAGCCAGCACATGCCGCTCCGGCAACACATTTCCCTTCGCCGTGTACTCGACTTCCCGAAGCTTGGCGTCCGCACCCACCAGGCTCAGCGTGCCATTCTGTTCCCCTTGTTCTCTCAGCGCTTGCCAGAGCTGGGAAAACAACGGCTTCACCGCAGGCGGCGCAAAAGCATCCACCTTACGGCCAATGATCTTTTCCCTTGGCACGCCCAGCAATTTTGCCGCGCCGAGGCTGGCTTCGCAGTACGTGAGGGTATTGTCCGCGATGAGAATCGGCGCGGCAGGATGATAAACGATCGCCCGAAAGAGTAACTCCAGTTCCTTCGGGCCGTTCTCTATGAGCCAGCTGGCGGACGGCTTAGGCAAGGTAGCGGAGCGTGGGGTCGCGGAAGACAAGGCCCCTTCTTTCCGCCGTTATCCCCTCGATAAACCAAATTGGCTTCTCCAGACTGCCCGACACGACGCCGAAACAATTGAAAATCGCGGGTAATAACGACATCCAACTTTACCACTAATCGCCAACGTGCCGTACGCTTGTTCGACCATATTTGGTCATGCCCGTTTACCTTCAACGATTCGATGCCCCGCACTAATCCCGATCCAGATATTCGGCTGGCACATCGTCTTCCGGGACTTGTTTGGTGTGAACTTCCGCCACATCTCCGTCGCCGGCTTCCTCCACGCCGCCGATCACCTCGGCCTCGAAGTATTGCCCCTCCTCCACCAGCTCCTCGACGCTCTCAGAGCCCGCCTCGGCTACGTCCGACAACCCCTGGGTATCGCCGGACTGGCCCGCCGAACCCGGCCCCATCCCCCGTTTGACCACTGCGGCGGCCTCACTGTACGTCTGGATACCTTTTTCGTGTTTGCTCATAATTCGGTCCTTCTGATTGGATTTCCCGCGGGGTTTAAACCAGCCCTCAGCGCCACTTTCAGTGCCCCGTAATAATCGCTGCGGTGGCACCGACATCTGCGCGACCCTGAGACGATTATCGTCGAGATCGATGCTGATGATCGAGCGGGCCGGGGGGAGTCGAACCGCGGAGCCGGCAGGCATGTCGCCTTTGGGAATGTGCAGGTCCGATCCGCAGATGCTGGTGGTTGAAATCGCACAACGGCGTGGGTGGAGAGCTGAAGGGCGGGCCGTCCATGCGGTTCCCCAAAAGGCTCGCCGTGCCCGTGATAGATCAGGGCCTGCATGGTCGCTCCGGAATTTATTTTGAGGGCGGGAATTTCACGTAGTGATCAGAACAGACTATGCATACCGGCAGCCACTAAAAGCGCTGAGGGCTTCCTTGCTCAAGGAAGCCCTCCAGCCATTCCTCCGATCGGGGTGCGCTCTCCGTGCCCGCTGGAGCTTGAAAGCGTCCTTCACTCAGTTAAAGAGTGTGGTTAATTTCTACACCGAACTCGCATAGACTACTTACACGTCAGACGCCAAAGGCACTTTTGGCCTGCTGGCATTGCAACTAAAGGTCGGAAGCCATGGCAACACGAATATTTTGAATGCGGTGGCGACCGCATTTCGTCACCTGACGAATTCCGGTCAGTTCGGCGGAATCGCGTGTGTGTTTCTTCGGGCGAACCAAACCAGGCCTTGAAACGAACCCGGACTTTGGGCGGCTGATTGCTGCTGCTTCACTCAGGAGTGACAGAAAATGCCTTTGCTGAACCTGGTCGTTGTGCTGATCGTGGTGGGTGTGTTGTTGTACCTGATCAACCGGTACATCCCCATGGCGTCCAGTATCAAATCGATTTTGAACATCGTCGTCGTGGTTGCTGTCTGTGTTTGGGTTTTACAGGCGGTGGGATTGTGGGATAACGTGAGGAATTTCCGGTTTAAGCAATAACTTCAAGCGGAGCCCACCCTGCGGCGGGCTCCCGCGTCTACTGGTTCACGAGCGGGCTGCGGCTTTTTCCGCCTGCTTTTCTTTCAGCGCGGCTGACCACACGTCGGCCTGTTTTTCCGCTTCAGCCCGCGCCACTCCATAGCGCTCCTGAATCTTTCCAACCAGATTGTCCTTCTGACCAGTCATCGTCTGTACATCGTCGTCGGTAAATTTTCCCCAGCGTTCCTGCACAGACCCCGCAACCTGCTTCCACATGCCTTCGATTTGATCCCAGTTCATAAATGTTGTCCTTTTTTGCACGGCCTCATTTTCGAGAGGAAGTCGCGCAGGTTGTGAGTGGCACTTCAGATTCCAATCCGTTGCACCGCGCAAGCAGCATCTCATTTGGCCCGCAGCAAGATGGACCGGTTGGTGCCCGGGCGGCGCCTGACCAAATCCGGCCATTTGACACCGTGCCGTCAGTCCGGCCGGAAGGTGGTCCGCTCGCCATGCACAGGAAACCTGCGGTTTTATAGGGTCTTCCGCGATTCTGCCCGACGGCCCCAAAAAAGCAGAAGCCATTCGCACGGGAAACATCCCGAGGGATTGGTTATGCCAGGCCCGACAAGATCACAAACCTAAACGGAGAACGAGACCGAATGAAAATCAATCGATTGATTTACGCCGCTTCCGCTACCGGCGTGGCCCTCTTTATGATGGCCGCGAGCGTCAACGCAGGAACTATCTCAAATGTCACATTCAATACGAATGCAGCGGGGACGCAGTTTGTTTCGCCCACTTCCGGCCTGAGCATTTCTAACGCAACTGGCCTTGTCGCAACTCTGACCTTCACGCCGGATGGAGACCTGACCGTCGGGCCTTCAACCAATATCAATTATGGAAAATTCAGCCTTGTCTGCACGCTCTGTACGACATCGACTGACCCGACTCCGCTCGGCTCGTTCTTCGATCCGTTTACATTCGATCTAATCGTGACGGATAAAAGCGACGTTGCCACCGGACTGTTCGTCGGCTCCTCGAGCGGTGGAGAGGTTTTCAGCGATGTCAGTCCGATTACCATCAACTGGGTACCCATAATATTGGGACCGGGCGCCACAAACGCGGCAACGGGGGACTTCGGCACGACAACTTTCAACATCAACCCGACTTCCAGGATCGTCGCGCCCAACAGTGGCGCGACCCCTGGAGAAACGACGGTACAGGGAACGCTGGCCACTACCGCAGCGCCCGAGCCGGCATCCATGGCTCTGATCGGGGGCGGCCTTTTAGTGATCGGCCTGTTCGGCCGCAAAAAGCTTTCCCGCCGCTAGGGTTCCGACGCGATCTGGGTAGAGTCTGAATCGGAGCGGCTGACACAACAAGGCCGCACTTCCTTTCCACGCTCCGGTCGAGCCCATGGTCGTGCATGCCGGGAGGCCACATCTGACACGCAGCAATGCGTTGCGGATGTGAGTCCTCCCGGCTTTTTTTATGTTCCCCGAACTGTTACGCGGGCGGCAATTGGCCGCAGTTGGTCAAATGACGCCGTGCGGTCAATCTTTCTCACTTCCCGTGTGCTCCGCGAAGCTGTTGAATGCAGATATCAATGGCATAAAGGGCACCCGGCGCAGACGGCCTCTGCAATGCTCCTCTTTACAACGCGGGACCTGCCCGTCGGGATCCGTCTCAAAGAACTTGGAACTGGGGCGACCAGCAGGCGCAAAGTCCAAAGCAAAGGAAAGAAACCAATGAAGCTATTCAATGCAGCAACAACCGTATTCTGTTTGGCGCTGACTGGTACGGCATTCGCACCGGGCGTGCGGGCGGCCGATTGGGACCGGAAAACCGAGATCACTTTCAGCGGCCCGGTTGAAATCCCGGGTGTCCACCTCACCGGCTGGGGCGTATTGCCCGCAGGTACCTACGTGTTCCGGATCATGGATTCCGCGTCCGATCGTCACATCGTCCAGATATTCAACAAAGAAGAAACGACCATCTACGCCACCATCCTGGCGATTCCGAACTACCGCCTGAAGGCCACGGACAAGACCGTTATGACCTTTAGCGAACGTCCGGCCGGTCAGCCGGAAGCGCTTCGGGCCTGGTTTTATCCCGGCAGAAACTGGGGCGAGGAATTCGTCTATCCGAAATCGAGAGCAGTCGAACTGGCGACCACCAACAAGACAGCGGTCCTCTATACACCGGCTGAAATCCCGGTGGAAGTCGCTGAACCTATCAAACCCGCCGACGCGCCTGTAATCGCCCAACTGAGGCAGGCACCGGTCCGGGCTATCCAGCCGACTGGTGAAGAAGTGCAGATCGCTCAGGTAGTGACTCCTCCGC